>Ga0181371_1000024_pt1 | contig 42627 bp, 56 predicted proteins | sample LowvirmetaG_6_FD_130087 | JGI IMG/M metagenome (GOLD analysis project Ga0181371, IMG submission 130087) | Marine viral communities from the Subarctic Pacific Ocean - Lowphox_07 viral metaG | ecosystem: Environmental > Aquatic > Marine > Oceanic | place: Subarctic Pacific Ocean | collected...
AGTATTCCCGCCAGTACTTTGAGAGACATAGCAAATGCCTGGAGCGAACGACGAGTTGCTCCGGTCGATGAAGCATCAACTGGATATAACGAGAGCGAAAGCAGACAGCGAGCAGCCACAAAAGTCGAAGAAATCCCGCCAGAAATCTTCGCACCAAGTCTCAAAAAACCGCCAAGGCCCGAAGGTGGTTTCGGCTCTCGTGTCAGTAAAGATGATGGCGATCCATAATTTTTCCAAAAAGATAAGAGTCCAAACCCAAGAAGTAAAGGTAGTACAATGCGAGACGAAACCGTTAGCCGAGATGCCGCAGCTAAAAGCGAGTGCTGTGGTGGAGCCGAGAGTCAAGAAACTCCCCGAGAGGAAGAAGGCTGTTGCGGCAGAAAAGCTTCCAACCAAGAAGCCGATTCTGGGTGTTGTGGAGATGACCCCACTCCTACCAAGCTCCAATCCAAAACTTCCACAGACACCACTCCCACCAAGCTCCAATCCAAAACTTCCACAGACACCAAGTCCAAGCCCGGTGGCTGACGCCCTTTCAAGCGATAGCCGAGTTTCGGCTAATCCGAACTATCAAGTATACAGGCTCGGTGATGTCTTCACCGGTAGGAGAATATTGATGAAACAATTAGGGATTGATATCGGGACCAAAACTGTTGTCGTTGCCTATCGAGGTGATGACGGGGAAATTGGATATATCTCCGAAATCAATGGATGGTGGCCATTCGAGCGAGCCACAAAGTTCATTGAGAAACTTCTGGCCGATCCGACTAAAGTCCGATCTGATGGTACGCAACGACCAGCTCGTTGGATTAAGATGCCAGAAACCAATCAAATCGTCGTATTAGGTAAAGACGCGGAAGAATTTGCGTATGCTAAGAACGACACCCTACGCCGCCCTATGGCCGAGGGCGGTATCTCTGCAGACGAAGAGGCGATGATTATTCTTGCTAGTATCGTCCAAGGTCTTATGGAAATGGCGGAGACTGAGTTAGGTGAATTTGGTGATTCAGTAAAGATTACTTATTGCACCACTGCCCCAGCCATCAATAAGAGATCCTCTAATGTAGAGTATCACGAGAGAGTCGTGAACTTGATCATCGAAGGATATGAAACCAAGGCCAAAGTTGAGCTGGTTGGTCCATACGACGATCATCAAGGTGCTATAAAAGAATCGCACGCTATCGTCCTGGATATGGACGATCAACACGGCAATGAAGGTACTGGCATTGGCATCTCGTGGGGGGCTGGTACCGTCACAGTCAGTTACGTGAAATGGGGAGAGGAAATCTATTCGTTCTGTTGGGTTGGTGCTGGTGACTGGATTGATAATGAAGTGGCTAAACGGCATGGGTACGAGCCTGATGTTATGAGTATAATGAAAAAGGCTAAGGAAACACCTACTACCGTTGCCAAGCGGAAAGAGACAGTTGACCTAACCCCAGGAATAGAACCAGAAGATCGCGTTGGCCTAGATATTGTGCTACATTATGACGTGCTCATCGCTAAAGTCATTGAAGGTGTGGTAGCCGGATTTGTAGAGAATGAAGACAGAGCCCGTATTGATGGTGCTGTCAATATTTATATGGCTGGTGGTACTAGCTCCCCACAAGGATTCGTGGAACGTGTGGCTGCCAAGTTTGACGAGAAAGATCTACCGTTCGAAATCGGTCAGATTTTCAAATCTGATAAGCCTCTCTATTGTGTGGCTACTGGTTGTCTCAAGGCAGCTGAAATGTTCTAAATCGATAGGATTCTGTAGGACTTAATGTTTACAGATGAAGGCGAACCTCTCTGTACCGCCCCTTTCACCAGCTTCCTTGTAGACGTCAACAAAGGTGTGAGGCCATGCTGTGTCTGGGAAGGACCATATCTAGGAAATCTCAAAGACTCCGGTATTCGTGATATAATTAACGGAGCCGAATGGGTCAAACTCCGGCGACAAATGATGATGGGTCTCTGGCCCGACAGTTGCTTAGAATGTCGTCATCGTGAAGAAAAGACCGGATGGAGCGTCAGGAAAGAATTCCTAAAAGGAGGAATTTTCCATAGCGACAATTGGAAAGAGATAACCTATATAGAATTCAGTGATTCTAATGTCTGCAATCTCGCTTGTATGCATTGTTCCGCCGGATTCAGCAATAGCTGGATACAACAAGAGAAAATTTTCCAAGACATATTACCCGATCGACAAAGCCCAGAAGACAACACTAGATATAGAACCCATGAAGTCCATGCACCAGATGAATCAGTAATAAACGATATTGTGTCCAAAGTAGAGCTTGGTTATCTTGAACAAATCATGATCAAGGGCGGTGAGCCGATGCTCAACAGTGATGTGGCATTACTTCTAGAGCAATTGGACGCGGCCGGTATCCTAGCACTGATTAAGGTCAACATGGTTACCAATGGGACACGCCCACATTCAACTCTCACCGACAGAATTTATAACTTGTTAACTAAAGCTCGCGAAGTGCACTTCGACGTGAGTGTTGATGGGGTTGGCGACGTCCAGGAGTATATTCGGCATGGTAAAGGATCAGATATTGCCACCATCGAATCGTTTATCCGGCGATTTTCTATGATCCCACAGGCCAGGTTCTCACTGTTGACGTCTATTATGGCTTATAATATCTTCAATCTGCCCGCTATTGTTGATTGGTGGTCAACATTACCGTTTCAGAAATCATTACATCATCATGGACAATTTAGGCTTATGGTGGTGAACCCTGCATACCTATCTGTCCAATGTCTTGCAGACAAGACTAGAGCTGAATTGGTGGAGAGATATGAACCTTTTAGTGACACTTATAAAAGTGTCGTGCAGAGTCTGAAGGGTGACTGCTTGGGTGAGGGACCTCGAGAGAAGCTCAGGAAGTTCACCAGCATGTTGGACGAGCATCGTGGTACCAACCTAGAAGCTGTGGTACCGGAGCTAGCGGAAGATCTTAAATTACGTCCTTAAAGACGTAATCTTTGACGATATTGGCGAATCTACCGGCTAGTGTTCTATCATCGATCTTTCTGATCATTTTATATGCTTTAACCCTGTAATCGTGGTATGAATCCCAGTTGCTTAGAATTTGATCAATGACTTCTGATAGGTCTGAGAAGTCAACTCTGCATGGGATGTGTGGGATGTTTGGCCATGTTTCGACGAAGCTGGTGTCTGGTTTAACGACGATACAACCGCACAGTACTGCTTCGATATCTCGATAGGTTACTGGTTCCCATCCCCATGGTGATACTACTATTTTAGCTTCTTGCATGCTTTGCAGATATTCGAGTCGACATATTCTTTTGTTAGTTACTAGCTTTTTGCATGTGAGTTTATCCATAGCTTCTATTGCGTGCTGGCGGTGTTTGGTTAGAACTGTGCATGCGTCAGAGTAATTGCTCCCAGCATGTGGGATAGATCCAAGATCGAAATGCAGATTCCCCATGAAGTGGACATCATGTTTTCGTGGGTTATCAAACGCTGTTTTTTCGAATTGGTAGGCAGAGAACGCTATTTCTGGTCCACCTCTAGATGGTTTAAATAAAGCCCAGGCGATCCAGTTCCACATGACCCGAATATTCGGTAGGAGGTCTGTTTTTATCGGTTCTCCGCAACATCCAAGTTTCGCCTCTGATTGGAGTTGCTCATCTGCTTGTATGATTCGGTGTTGGTGTGTTGAGTAGTTGTAGTGTTTGCTATTATACTCGGAGCGGTCTGAGAGGGCCATCATCTTAACGACGGCTCTAATATTGACGTGACTCAATTCTTGGCGTATGTCGTTATAGATATCTGGGCTGGTACGGTAATCTTCAAGGATGATTGGCTTGTTACTTTCGATTAACTCTTCGGTGAGTTTGTCTTGGGTAACCCAGATGAGATCTGGTTCAGCCCACGCTTTATTCCAGCCGGTTAATTTGATGTCGTTGACGCCGAAAGAGTCAGAGACTCTCAGCAGCGACATGGTTTGTCGGTTGTAAAACAGAGCTGGACAACCATCATAATAAATGTGGATCAAATGACGTCCGCCTCTTCTTTCAAGGAAATGCATGATTTCAACCCGCGTCTGGTCAGGTTGACACGGATATCCATTAATTTCTTATCATATTCTTGCATGTGACCTTGTAGCAGGTAATCTTCACCACTTTCTATCTTGTTGATAGTAACTGGGGAGAAATGGATGAACACAATTGGTTGTCCATTGATAAGGATTTGATGGTTACTGCTCTCCCGCTTCAGGTAGTGAATGTTCCAACCAGCCACGTTACACCCACTGTGTCGGATGATACTGACTCCGTCGAAATATAAGGGCACCACATCAAGATATTTCTGGTCGACGTAAGTGCCATTGCTGCTCTCAGCTGAGCATTCGATAGCACACATTTCGGTCCACCATTGTAGGAAATCATCTGCGTCTCTGGTGGCGAAGAAACCTCCGTTATAGAGGCCGTGCATGAAGTTGTATTTGTAATCGGTGTTGGCGACTGGGGATATCTCACGCCAATGGGGTGAGATGACGATTCGGTTATCATCTAACATATCTGTCAGAAATTTATAGTCGTTGTAGAAATAGAGATCACAATCACAATAAATGACCCTTTCATATTCTTTATGCAGCATTTGGATGAATGATGGCTTTAAGGCCCACCGGAGGTAATCATAAAATGAGATGATGCCTTTTAGTGGGAGTTGGATTTGCCCATCAGATTCGTGACCAACGTACTTGGTCAGGATGATTTTGTTGATTGGTTCTGTGAGCAATTCTTGTTGGGTGTGAATAATTAATCCAGGATGGTCTAATTTTTGTGGTTGCATGGTCAAATCGACAATATAGATGTGCAATTCTGTTTCGCCGAATTGTTGTAATGAAGTCAGGAGGGCGAGAGCCTTATCTAGATGGTCCATTGTGATGATGGTGGCGAAATGGTTCATATATTGATTACTCTTTCTGTTTTAGCGTGGAATGGTAGCTTGGTCGGGTTGGTGTAAATGTAGTCTCTGAATACTGGTCCAACAAACATGGTGTGATCAAACAGGGCTTTTTGCTCATCGTGAACCGCAGCAACATCGCTATCAAGATGTCGTGCAAATTTTGGCCAGTCATACTGCGGGAAGTCCATGGCGTTGGGTGTATACTTCAGGCATACGTAATCGCCGGTGGATGTTTTAGCGATTTTGTTCAGGAACCTTAAGAATGTTATTGAGGTTTTGTCTTTATGTTGGTGTATGAATTCCTGGAGGTTGTTGGCTCTTCTTTCTGCTAGATAGCCTCTCTCATGGATCTTGATTGATCTGTTGGTGTTGTGGAGTCTGGCTTCGTAGGGGGTGTGGTTTTTGGCATAGCGGAATCCGTATTCAACTACTTTCCTCCAGAATAACCAGTCCTCGTGATAGTCCTTATTGTCGGGGTGGTCTTTGAATGGTTCGCTGAGTTCGATGGCTATGCGGGAGACCACACACCCAACATGCAGGAAGTTGGTTTGCCATAATCTTTTTGGTTGGATGTCGTTTGGAAATTTAACTAGGGTGGAGGCATGCCCGAAGTACTGGAGGTCGGAGAAGGCGATGTCTACGCCGTGTTGGGTGATGGTAGATGTGGCGTCGGCTAAGTAGTTTGGTGGCAACCTGTCGTCGGCGTCTAGGAAGCACACTAATTCTGAATTGGTTGCTTTAAACCCAGCCTCTCTAGCATAGAGAGGGTTTTTGAATTCAGTACGAAGATATCTGTAGCCAAATTGTTTGACGAGGTCTTCGCATCTTTTGCAAGACCCATCATCTACGACGATGACGTCCTTTGGTTTGAGGATTTGGGCTTGGATGCTAGATAAGGCATTGGGCAAATAATGTAAATAATTGTGGTTCGTCACAATAACTGCGACAGTTTTTCGGTCTTGTAGAAACATGATTACCATCAAGTATGCTAGTGGTGAAACTGTTGCTTTTCAGCTAGAGGGCGATATTTGGTACCTGCGTATTGGGCCTGGTATTCCGTGTCTTTTTGATGAGCGGCTTCGTAAGCAGGTGGTTCCAAATTTAGATAGCTGGTTTCAATCTAAGACTGGACAACGTTATTCATATCGTACTGTGTGTGATATGGCCGTAGCATTTGCCACTGGCCTGAATTGCTCTTATCGTGCGGAGGATGTTGTCCGTGTTTGTACCCAAGCGTCTCGTTCTACTGTTGCTCAGGTATTCAGAACAGAATTAGTAAATGATTATCGTCGGGCTTACTGGATTGAAATTTTAGATCCCTTGCGACTACCGGAACAAGCACAATCTATTAGGGAGAAGTTCGACTTTCTGCGTAAGAAATTGGGGGACGATGTCTTTTATAATTACCTGTGTCGTTTATGGAGAGCATGTAGTCTTCAAAATCCGAATGAGACAGCTGTATTTGAACGACTCATTCAACGACTCGGGCGACAGGCAGCGGACCCGAAGTACCCAGACACAGAAGAATTGGACAAGAAACTTTGTGAGCGTGTGGTCGGTGGGATATTGAGAAGAGACCTACCACAATACCGCAATATTCCAGATGATATAATGAGGAACGTTGATGGTATTCAAGCCGGAAGAATATAAAGGACCGAAGGAATTCGTCCACCTACATAATCATACTGTATTTTCCGCTCTAGATGGAGTGGCTACACCGGAGCAGTATGCTGAGCAGTGTGTAGAACGCGGTTATCCGGCGATGAGTGCTACTGAGCATGGACATATGGCATCAGTGCCCGATATGTATCTAGCATTCAAGAAAGCAGGGGTGAAGTATATTCCAGGGTGCGAGATATACTTCAACGATTTTGAACCTGCTAGACAAGACTTAGTGGCTAAAGGTATCAAAATCCGGTCACAGGATTGGCGTAAACAAAATCCGGAGATGGCCGCAAGATTATTTCGTAATCGTCATCTCACTGTTCTTTGCAAGAATAAGACCGGATTCCACAACCTAGTTAAATTGACGACTCAAGCATATGAGACTGGCTTATATGGCATGGGTCGAATGCAATTCAACAGGGTCTGGTTTGATAAGCTTTGCGAATACAAAGAAGGGCTTATAATCTTATCTGGGTGTCTCAATGGTCCGGTGTGTCATGAACTCCGATACAAAGAATTAACTGATCGTGAAGGCAATGTGATTAGTGAGAGACCAAACGCAGACCGAATACGCGACGCTGTGGATTGGGTGAAGAGATTCAAGGCGGAGTTTGGAGAAGATTATTATATAGAACTTCAGATGCCAGGTATCCCTGAGGATGATAAAATCTTTAGACTCATGATATCGATTGCTGATCAATACAAAATACCGCTCGCACTGGCTAATGATTGTCACTATCTTCGTCGTAAAGACTTTATGCTACAGAAGATTATGATGGCTGTGGCTCAGGATACGACGGTGGATTCGCCAGATTTGTTTCATGTCAATAGTGACGAACAATTTATGAAAACTAGGGCTGAATTGTGGACGCAATTTAAGAATGGCGGTTACGACAAGGGATTGGATGATGGGGTGTTTGAGGCGATGTGTGATAATACTTTGATGATAGCTGATAAATGTGAGGCGTTTGCTGTCGACACTTCCCCAAAAATCCCGGAAATCCACAATGCTGATGATCAGTTGAGAAGGTTGGTGGCTGAGAGGTTACAGAGCAGTGGCTTGGTAAAGGAGGATAAGAAGTTCGTGATCGATGGTAAGGAGGTCACTTACGTTCAGCAGGCCAAGATTGAACTTAATCGATTTATTGACAAAGGGTTTTCCAGTTACTTTATTATCACTAAGGATTTGGTGGGATATGGTAAGTCACGGGGGTGGCCGTTTAGTCCTCGTGGTAGTGCTGGTGGTTCTTTGGTGTGTTTCCTTTTAGGTATTCATACTTTGGACCCAATGCTGTGGGAATTGTCGTTTGATCGTTTTCTGTCTCCGAGTCGTGGTGGGTATATGTTGAATGTGAAGATGCCGGAGCCGATTGACCGAAGCACGTGAAGCAACTTGCACTTGGCCAGATGGGCAAATCTGTCAAGTTATTTGGTTAACAATTATTTTATACGCTGCTTGTCAAAGCTGACAGACCCTCCCTCTACCCTCGGAGTGAACTCCCACACCTTGGTGATTTTGTCTAGTGGCACAGGCCCCTTAGCCCAATACTCACCCTTATGGACTTGTGAATCATCCTTATAATCATCAACCAAATGGCGAGAAACCTCCGCAACGATGCCCGTGTAAGGCATTTCACGCGGAGACTCCGAACGCCATTCAAAATCGATATGTTCAGGCGTCTCGATAGGAAGTTCCGTGGCGTAATACACCGCATCGTCGTAGTCGCCGAAGCAGGAAATGTTCTCCTGGCTCTCATAAGGAGCAAACCGGCAATCAGACAGGATATATCCACGATTAATGGCTTCTGCCCACTCTACGTTGCTCATGCCGCGATACACGAATTTAACGGAAGCCGGTTCTTGCTTATCGCCCAGTGATTCGTAAATTTGTCTAAGTCTCATAATTTATTTTTGAGTAATAAGCCAAAACCCCTGCGAACAGAGGTTCTGGCTTTATAGCTTAACCTCTATTGATAAAATCAATAAGAAAATTAGGCCACCAACCTTGTCACACCCCAGCAAAATAAATAGCGGGGGCGATCGACCCTAAAAATAGGTAATGAGCGATGATGGCGAGAAGGCGGGTATTATCTGGAATGAGAGAGTAGATACTTCATGCACTGCCGTTACTGGATTTGATGAAACAGTACCGTCCAAATGGTTGAAATATAATGACTGATGAAATAACATCTGTTGAGGAATCACAAGTTGTTGGTGGTGTTCCACATAAGCCGATTGCTTATAAGGATTCACCCACTGCTCGAGATGAATTACGTCATTCTGTCCACCTCCATCTGATGATTATGAATGGTCCGACGCAGCAATTGGCTGTGTTTCTGACCAAGACGCTTGATCTCATTCCAGATCCTGGTGAAGAAACTTATGATTTTGCCTCTAACGATGTGGAGATGGGGATATTGGCTTATAGCATTATTGAGGCTTTGGCCCTTCATGTCCAACGATCTGTTGATGATCGTGCAGCCCGTGCTCAACAGCGTGGCGAGAAGTTCCCGGTGTCTGTCCGTCAAAAGGGTGATGAGATTTTGGTGGTTGTTGGGAAGACCCGTAGCTCTGGGGATCAAGTGACTTCTAAGAATGCCGTTCTTAAGGCTATTGCCGATGCCTTGCATGCTCTTGCTACTGTCACCAAGGCCAAATATCCGGAGATACGGACTGCACGCGGTCAAGTGTTATGAGAGTCGATCTGGTCTGTGCTGGTGCTTGCCAAGATGATGGCCTGCCTACTCAGATTGCTGGTTGTGGTATTATTATCAGACTTATTGATGATCACGACCGTGTGCAATCCCGCGAGTTTGGGTGGGCACTTGGTGGGTCTACCGCTAACCTAGCTGATGTTCAAGCCGTGCGGCTTGCCTTGAGTAGTGTATTACCACAATTCCGTGGTTACCCAACTATTCTGTATGTGAATAGTAATTATGTGTTTAATCTTTTGGAAAAGGAGAATAAGCACACATTCAAGGCTACTTCGAAGAAAAACAAATCAGAGATCGAAGAGATGCGGCGATGGTTCGGCTATTATAAGTCTATCTCGATGGTCAAGTATAACCAACACGCTGATATGGATGTAGAGATATTGACCAGAACTATTCAGTTAGCTCAAGATGCCTTAGAGTCACAACAACATCACGATTCAGGGACCATTGGGCTTGATGCTTAATGTGTTAAGGCAATATGTCAATTAGGGACCAGCTACAAAAAATCGCCGATACGGGGTCAAAACGCACCGAAGGTATCGATTACGCGAGTATTGCATTACTCTTAGTGAAACCGCCATCTCGTGTTCTTTCTTCACATCGCATCAAAAACAAGGCAGAACATACTAAACTTTTGGAAATTGCTTTTAAAAAGCAATGTCTCATTTATTTCGCATCTGTTGCACATCGTGATGGGAAATACTACGCTGCCCAGCCATGGATTCTTGATTTGGATTCTATTAATGCTCTGTGTGAGATAGATGATACACCTAAGGTTGAAATTAAGAAAGAAGAGAGAGGCAAGAAGGCAGAAGATATTGCTCCACTAACCCTTTATTGCCCATATTGCGACCACCCAATAAACAGTACACCAGGCCGCACTCTCCACATAAAGAGTAGACATCCTGATAAACTCGAGGATTACAAAAAATGGCTGAAGTCACATGGGAAGAAATAAAGTCTCTCGCACGCGAGGAACTTGACCAGCGTGGCTTGAACGGAGTATATCTCGACCGCTTGGCATTCGAACAGCGGGAAGTCGAGAAACAGGGAGCCACAGCTTATTGGACCAATCTTGTCAATGACGGCAAGAAATTCGCGTCCAACCCTAGCCATTTAATGCTTCCCTGGTTATTAGGAATGGTGGATGGCGACCCAATTCCCAACCGTGTAGACGATATGCTCTGCACAGTACGTGCCTCTGAAGTAGTCAAGTATAAAGATTCCAAAGGCCACGTGCCATCCGATTTCATCAAAGACCCAGATATGCCAGATATCGATCTGGACTGTCTGCCAGAAGCTCGTGATCCGATCAAGGAGTATGCCGCCAAGAAATATGGTATGAACATCACTGACGGGTATGGCCCGGTGTGCTCGGTCGGTACATGGCAGACTTATAAGTTGAGATCGGCAATTATCGACGTTTGTACTGCTACAGCCAAAGTCGATAAAGCGGAAGCGTATGATCTCACTACCAATCTACCGGATGATGTGGATGATCTTAAAGATGGCGGCTACTCTAATTGTAAAGGTAGACCCAAGAACCGCGACGGCGAAGAGATCGAATGCAATGTATCCCATAACAGAACCAAATGCCCGGATTGTGATTCAGAGGCAACAGACGGGCCGACAATAGGGAAACTCCTCCAAGAACACGAATTGTTACGAAATTTCGCTATAAAGTATCCAGATGTCATAAACTATGCTGTCCAAATCATCGGCCGAGTCCGGAATATGGGTATGCATGCTGGTGCTCTGATTATTGCGGACCGTACCTTATTTGGAAATATTCCATTAGCTAAGGGTGGCAAGAAGGATTATTGGGTCAGTATGTGGTCCGAGGGTCGGAATACCCAATTGTCCAAATTTGGATATATCAAGTGGGATATCCTTGGTCTCAAGACCCTCAAGTACATCTTCGAATGTTGCCGTCTGATTGAACAGAATCGTGGTATTTCGTTTGGCAAGAAGATCGAACTAGAATCGGACCACGGCCAAGAACTCCCACCGGCTATGGATGGATGGGATGATATTGATCCAAGTAAGAACAGGGCTGGCCATTATTATGACCCACAGGGTAATAAGCACTATATCGAATTGAATGATAAACATGTTCTCAGCTTGGCCAATGACCAGAAGACCGATGGTGTCTTCCAGTTCGACACGGATTTGGCTAAAAGCACTTTGGCGAACGGCGTCCGGAATTTTGAGGACTTAATGCTGTTTAATGCTATGGGACACCCTGGTCCGATGGCATCGATTCCTGAGGCTGTTGAGAACCGTGACGACATGTATGGGTCGTGGAAGAAGAAATTACATCCAGATATTCTCAGGGTTCTTGAATCGACGTATGGTGTGATTGTATATCAGGAGCAATTACAGGCTATTTGGCAAATAGTCGCTGGATTTACTGCTCCCCAGGCTCAGGAGGCACGGAAAGCTGTTGCTAAGAAGTGGGTCCACAAATTGAAGCCTATTCGTGAGCAGTGGATTGTTGGTGCTACGCGGGTTCTTGGTGCTCGCGAGGCGGAGATGTGGTGGCCCAAAATGGAGACGTTTGGTAGATATGCATTCAACCGATGCCTTAACAAAGATACACCGCTTGTTGATGCGATAACCGGAGAATCATTAACAGTCGAAGAATGGTATGAGTCAAACAGATCTCCATCATTACCGTCATATGTTGACGAGGTTGTTGTTGATAAATGTGTCGACATTCATTACAGCGGTGAGCTTGAAGTGTTTGAAATTGAATTTGATAATGGGGATAAAGAAACAGTGACTATGGGCCACAAATTTTTGTGTGGCGATGGAGAATACCATGAAGTGCGTGAAATTATCGAGCAAGGACTGGAAATCGCCGAAGCTTCGGTTGGTCTCTGTGGATCAAAAACCCAGAGTTAGAGACAGAGTTACAGTTTGTTGTTCTCAATGCAACAATACTTTGTCAGTAGTGTTTCGCGATTTAATAAAGTCTACCAATACTCATTTGTCGATTGGTCTTGATGGGTATTATTGTGCATCTTGTTTGAAGACAACGCCTGCATATAAAGAAATGCATCGGAATAACTCTATTAATTCTAAATCTTTAATAATCGCAGGTGCTTCCGAACGATCTAAAAAGCTGTGGTCTGATGATGAGTATCGTGCCAAGATGGCGGCTAACAGTCTTCATCTTTCTGAATCCAAAGAATTTAAAGAGAAAATGTCTCGTGTTATAAGTGAAAAATTCAAAGATCCACAGTACTCAAACAGTGTGAAATCAGCTAGGAAAAAGTATTGGCGTGATCTGGATTATCGATCATCTAAATCATGGTCTTTGGAGCAGTTTTTAAAAGCCGCTGCTAGAGAACATGGCGACAAATATCAATATCATCTTGTTGACTATAGGAATATTAAAACAAAGGTTGCTATCGTTTGTGAGAAACATGGAGAATTTTTGCAGCGTCCGAGTCACCATATTTTTTATGGTAACGGATGCCCGCGATGTTCTTTAGAAATTAAAGTGTCCAAGCCCCAACAAGAAATAGCCGAATGGCTTGAGGGATGTGGATACGATGTTTCTATGAATGATAGAAAGAGGCTCGACGGTCTTGAATTGGATATTTTGGTACCTAATCGCAATTTTGCTATAGAGTATCATGGTGGGTTTTGGCATTCTTTTGATGTTGTTGAATCTGCATCTCAAAGAGCTAGGCATTCTCGCAAGGCTGATGTTGCTATACAAAACAATGTTGTTTTAATGCAGCTTTTTGATGTTGAGTGGGGTGCTAAGAAAGAACTTGTGAAGTCAATGATTTTACACCGATTGGGTGGATCATCAGAAAGGATTTATGCTAGGAATTGTACAGCTGTTGAATTGGATGGGAAAACTGCAAATCAATTTTGCGATGAAAACCATATTGCTGGTGGCAGGTATGCTGAATTGTATTATGGCTTAGAAATTGGTGGATCGTTGATTTCTGTTGTTTCATTCAAACAAACCAATGATGGATTTTTTGAAGTCATCCGATTTTGTAGCCAAATTGGGGTGTGTGTTGTTGGAGGGTTGTCTAAAATGTTGGCTGCTTCCAGAATTGGTTCATTTATGACATATGCTGACAGAAGATACTCAACCGCTAATGGGTATCTGGCAGTTGGATTTAAAAAGATTTCTACTACTAAGCCTGGATATTACTATTGGCGAAACAATAAATTGTTTAACAGGATGAAATTCCAAAAGCATAAGTTAAACAAAATGCTAAATCTTTTTGATGGTAGCCTGACAGAAGCTGAAAATATGTTTATGAATGGATACCGTAGAATCTGGGACGCTGGCCACTATAAGTTAGTGAAGTCATGAAAATTAAATCTATTCGATCTCTTGGTGTTCAGAAGACTTTCTCTCCAGAAATGGAGAGTGCCCAACATAATTATATAACTGGGAATTCTAATGCTGTTCATAAGAATTCGCACGCTGTTTCTTACTGTCTGGTGGCACATAGATGCCTGTGGCTGAAAGCTCATTTCGCCCCAGAGTGGTGGGCGGCGGTTATGAGTGATTGTCATCCACTTAAATTGATTCGGTATATGGGTATTGCTAGAGCTGAGAAGTGGGAGGCAACGGATATCACTTACCAGGGCACGTACCAACCGGAGGAGAGGGCCACTAGTGTCGTATTCGACACGATTAATGTGCATAATCTCACTACGGACTTTACGGCTACTGGTGATAAGGTCAACCAGGGGATGATTGGTATCAAGGGGATCGGGGAGGCTGCGGCTGGGTTGTTTGTTGGTCGTGGTGAGTTCTTGGATATCGACGATTTCATTGAGAAGAAAGGTGCTAAGAGCAAGGTGGTGATGGAGCGTTTTATCAAGCTTGGTGCTTTTGGTACTTTGGAAGGTCATGAGAACAGTTATGCCACTTGGATGTGGTATCAGTATAAATATTGCAGTGGTAAGGATATCACTCAGTTGCGGAAACAGGTCCGGCAACGGTTGTTGGATGAGGACAAATGGGATGAAGATGCTGTGGAGGAAGAACGGCAGAGGCAGACGTCTGAATATAAAGCCCAATTCCCCAATCGCCGCAAGATTCCGAATAAGATCCAGAATTGGAAGCCGAAGCCTGATGATCGGCGTGAGCGAGTGATGGCTTTATATGCTGACAAGTTGTTCTCCCTGGAGGAGACTTTGGAGTTTGAGAAACAATATCTTGGATATTATCTGCACTCTCCCTTGGATCTGTATGATATTCAGGGCGATTGTAATATTGAGGCGGCTAAGGAGGTTAGCAAGAATGGTGGTGATCCCAAGTTGGAGGTGGTGATTACTGATTTGCAATTTGCTGAGACAAAGACAAAGAAGGAGTATGCTAGGCTGATTGTGAGTGATGGGATGCAAAGTGCCTTGATTCTTCTTTTCAGCAATGAATTGGCGATGCAGGCTGCGAATAGCTTGGTGGTCGGTACTGGTGTTCAGGCATGTGTTGATTATGACGAGATGCGTGGTACTTTTACTATGAAGAGGAACCAGATCCTTGTCAAACTCCTCCCGAAAAATTGGCGTGAACGTCAAAGAGAAATTGACGGCCTTCCTCTACTTGATGATGCGTGACGAGGTGTCTGTGGGTGTGGTCTGTAAGAAAATTATGGACCTAGACTCAGAGCGTGATGTGCACGACGGTGGGGATGTGACCAAATATGAGTTCACTAATCCTCATTTGGCGGCGTTGGCGGACGATTATGCGGGTCGTCTTTTAGATGGGTGTTGGGATTGATCCGCAAACGAGCTGACGAATTCTTTTCGGTATTCGCCTTGGACTGTGCTACAGGAGGGCAATCGTGCAAACCAGTGATAGAACAGGTATTGTTTGCGATCATTGTGGTACTCAGTACAAGAATGATTTTACGTACTATTCATGGGATTTTCGTCCTGTGTCTGTGATGAATAGTATTCGTCCGGCGTTGAATCAGATATTTCACACCCAGACGGTGTTTTCTTTGGATATCTGCACTTCTTGTTTTGACAAGTTCAAGAAGGGGATAATTCATAATTATGGGCAATCGATGGATAAGAAGGGTGCATTCACGGTTTGCGAACTTAGTGGGAACAAATTCACTGGCACATATAATTATTATCATGTGGCAGTCGCTAGCGTGTCTGTCAGGATGACGGGGCAGCCAAATATTTGCACTAAGTGTCAGCACAAGACGTTCGACAATGATAAGGTGTGTTCGAAGTGTCAGGGAACGGATTTTATCAGGCCCGCTGTTATTGATCAGCAGGATCGCTTTGTCGAGTTGAACATGTGTGAAGGAGCTATGGATATGCTTCGTGAGAAAGCGGAGCAAATGAGAAAGGTTGCGGGGCAGTGGGCGACAACAAGTTGAGAGAGAATTTTAGACGCGATGCTCCGGAAGGTACTTATAATTCGGTTTGAATTTTCGGAGTTTAAGCCCATGCCGTCGTAATTGGGTAGCACGTCCTGAAACACATCGTATCGATCACCGCAATTGCTGACCGTGACCAATCATTGAGTACAAATAACAATTAGGGCTCAAGTTGGTCTTAGCGTAAATATCCACACCCAAGGAGAATATGATGGCAGAGTATAATCCCTATGATTTAATCGTTGTCCGCATTGAGGGCGTTGAGATCGATGGGCGACCATATGAATTCGATTCACAACCAGCTAACAACCAGACGATGCAGAATGAGTTTGGCAATTATGTCAAACCAACACATATTTCTACGGTGTGTCCACAGTGTGGCCAGGGTATCAATGTGGAGAATATTCAATTACCAGAACCCCCGTTTCCAGTGATTGATTGGGTCTGTCCGAATTGCAGCCCCAGCATCGATCCTCCGGTAAATGCATTCATGAATCCGTTGGATGCGGGTAGGATTGAGAGCTTTCAGTTAGATCCTTTGCTGCATGATCCTAATGAACAAGTTATCGTTGACGATCCGGAGGAGACGGTTGCTGATCGTTTGGCGATGGTTGATGGTGCTGATGGTGCTGATGGTGCTTCACATTCAACCAGTGCCCTATTGGAAGATGATTCTGAGACCGATCTGAATGACGAATCGCTCGCTATTGAGCAACCGAAAGAGCCGTCTGAGGAATCAGTGGTCGAGGAGCCGAAGAAGACCAAGAAAAAGGCTGCCAAGAAGACCAAGAAAAAGGCTACGAAAAAGGCTACGAAAAAGGCTACGAAAAAGGCTACGAAAAAGTCTAAGGGCGACGCCCCTCCTCAGCCGTCTGAATCTGCTGGAGCTCCACCGGAGGTACAGGAGACACCTTCGTTGGCCACAGAAGACAGACCTATCCCTAAGCTGGAACCAGCCGAAGGGATGTCAGAGGAAAAAGACCTCGACGATCTGGTTGATGATGAATGAATGTAATCTTTGGATCAGGGATTGTGGGATTACTTGCCAGAATCATTTTAGGTGATTCCTGGACTGTCATACCATTTTATAGAAGTCGATTCTTTAGTTTCAACCCTGCTTTAGATGATAACTTCATAATCTGTGACGACCAACTCGATCCCTTCATCAAGGATTTGATGAAGGATATGGCTCCCCAGCGGTTTATTTATACTAGGGCTTGGTCCGTTGGTGGCGAACTTCTCAGAGAGTGGGACTCTGGTGTCTTTAATGACTGGGCCTACAAGATATTCGGGTCCCAAATTCCCCCACAGACCGAACCTTATATGATAAATAGGATGAGTCTGTTTGTTTACGATATTCGTATCAACCAACTCTACGAACAACTCCAATCGATTTATATCGACGAACTCAGGGAAGAGGTTACGAAGGGTGAAGTGACAGAAATTGGAGATCATTATTTCATTCAGAATGGGGTGCGACGGGATTTTGACAACGCGGTCAGTACTATCCCACTTGATGCATTATTACGCCTGATGAAGCAAGAGACCACCCTTCCGTCTAAAACTGTGCACTATCTGCACATCCAGACGGAGGATTTGGATTTTGAGGGCATAAACCAGGTGATGGTCTCCGATCCGATTTTCAGCTTTTTCAAATCGACGAATGTATCTCCCGGCAGGTACTTGATTTACTGCCATGAAGAAATCCCAAATCCTGGGATTTACTTTATGAGTTTTATCAAGAAATTTGATATTCTAGATGGCACCTCTATCGATGGTGCTATTCCAATGGGGCCAATCCCGAAGATCGACGCTGTAGAACAGCGTGGGATTTTTAGTGTTGGTAGTTCAGCCCAGTGGGATTGGTGTATGGATGTTGGCTCGTGTATGATTAGGATATTGAAATATTCACAGCGTGGTGCTAAACCTGGCGGCAAATCCAAAGAGGTAAAACTTGGTTGAGATCCTGAACGAGCTGTTAGTTTGCCGCCGAAAAAGAGAAAGATTATATAATTGTGGCAATAATAATCATACCGGCTCGTCTCGCTTCTACCCGTCTGCCTAATAAGCTGTTGCTTGCTGAGACTGGTAAATCTCTTCTCCACCATACCATCGATAGGGCCAGGGAGTCGAAATTAGCTAATAAAATTATTGTGGCGTCTGAGGATCAAGGGATCCTGGATGTTGTCCCCAGTGATATTATTACTGCATTGACCCCTAAATGCTTTTCTGGTTCTGAGAGAGTGGCTTGGGTTACTGAGAATTGCGTTATGCCAGATAATATTGTGGTGAATCTCCAAGGTGATGAACCGGAGCTGTCTGGTGAACATCTGGACTCTTTGATTCAAGTTCTCCAGGATGATTCTGTTGTGGATGTGGCCACTCTAGCTGCACCTGCTAATAGTCTCGACTACAAGTCGTATAGTGTTGTTAAAACGGTGTTAAACCATGATGGTGATGCGATGTACTTCAGTAGGTGTGCTATTCCGTATGGGGCTGGGAGTGCTGATAATGTTTGGCCTTTGAAGCATATTGGTGTATATGCGTATCGACGGGAATTCTTGCTTGCTCTAAGCAGTATGGAACCTACCACTTTGGGTAGCGAATCCTTGGAGCAATTACAATGGTTACAGAGTGGGTTCAAGATACGGGTACTAGAGAGAGATATTAAAACAACAGGGATTGATACGATTGATGAATATCAATCATTCGTTCAAAGAGTTGGAAAATTTTGATTGGTTCTGGCTCAGTAAGAGTACTGCTCCTGCGAAGTCATTCAAGCCAGTATTTGTGAGTATTATGCAATCAATACAGCCTGAAAAGCTTTATGACCGTAAGTTACGCATGTTGCGACAGTTGGATGTCGCATGCGTTGCCTGTTCGATGTGTGAGCTGGGCTTGAAGGAGGCTGTGAAGAATAATACCGTTCGTGATCCACATGTCTTTAGTAATCTAAATCCCACTAGATATATGGTGGTTGGCCAGAATCCAGGTTGGAACGAGCTTGAGAAGCGAGAGCCATTTGTTGGAGCGGCTGGGGCTAATTTCGATAAGGCAATTGCCCCTCATGGTTTGTCGAGGAATGATTTTTATATCTGCAACACTGTCCGATGTTTTACGATTAGTAATACTAAACCCACGGATAAACATAAGAAGAGGTGTGAATCATTCCTGCAGATGGAGATAAATCTGATAAAACCACGCCTTGTTATTGCCCTCGGTGCAGTTGCTTTTTCACAATTATGTCCCGAGACTGAATTTAAGAATGGCCTAAAGAAGATTACTAAAAGTTCTGTTTATAATAATGCTCCTGTTTTTGCGATTTATCATCCATCACCAGTGAATTTTCGCGATGGCACCAGACGGGAAGCCTTTGCATCACAGATCCAAGTGATGTGCGGTCTTGTAAAGGAACTTCAAAGACGTGATAGATCAGGATCCACCAGAAGTATACAGTGAATCAGAATTGAAAGTATATGGGAGGAAAATAGCCCAGCAGGTTTCACAAGTAGATGGGATGAATTCCAGGGTCGATTTCAGAGAAATCAACAAGTTGTCATTGGCGGAGAAGAAAGAACAGGCACTCCGCCAATTAGGTGTTTCAGCTAGGGCTGCTAATGCCTTGGAGACACATAAGGGAATTCTGTTCGTTGGACAATTATTACAGGTATCGTGCTTTGAGATAATGGCGATACCAAATTGTGGTAAGAAGACAATTATTGATTTGATTAATTGCCTCGAGTGTCTTAATCTTCTGGAGTTGTGGGATTGGGATCCGGAAGAATTTCCACTTGATTGAACGGCTCGAAGGTGTAGACTGCCTTTTTATTCCGTTTTTTGCGGGCGATTCTGAATGGATGCCCCTTATCTTTCAAGATCTTTTTCATCCTGAGTGTGAATGCTGAGGTGTTGGGGACAAATTCCTGGATAATAGCCATGATGTCATCTACAATGACTCCATCTTCACCGGCTTTCTCTAGTAGTTCATATACTTGTCCCATTGCATTAGTGACTTTGTCGTCACTTTCTTTTTTGGCTGCAGCACGTTTGTTTTTGACTTCGTCTACTTTCTTCCGTTCTTCTATGGCGGTATCTAACTCTTGGCGGGCTTTGCCGGTTAAGCTCACTACGTTTTCGGAGATAATGTCTTCTACCCGTGCTCCTAGAGTTACGTCGATGATAGATACTTTTGTTGCCATGTGTATTACCTAATATGGATGAATGTGCAAGTGTGGTTTATGTACCAACACGGAAGAAACAACATCAATGTCCAGAGTGTTTTCGATAAGAAATACTCTTAAGGAATTTAAAGATGGCTCAATGTGTCTACTGTGATAAAGTAGAAAATCTTAATACGCAGCTTACCGTCACTTTGGAGGATGGTAATCGGATCACTGTGGATATCTGCGATGAACATGCAGAAGAAGCATCTATCAAAACGGCCAAGGCTGCACATCTTGATAAACAGAGGAAGATTGAGGAAGTCCTAGCACAAGCTAAAGCACTTGGTTTGGATCTGAGTCAGACTGACAGTGGCCTTACCGTTGCTGCTACCCAACCTACCCAGCCTACCCCGGCCTCCCCTACTCCAGTAGCTCAAAATCCAGTATTGGAGGATATGGGCGGGGATGATGTTATTGAGACTGGTCTTATTGACAGTAGACCTGGAATGACATCTGTTGGTGGATCCACTGATATGGGTGCTGTTGCTTCCCACACTTCTCATCAAGTAATTGGGCAAGAGGATATTCTGTCCGAAGAAATCCTGAAGGGCAAGGCGAAAATGGGATTGGCTGAGGGGCGTGAGGGTATGCCTATGGCCATCCCTGAGAAACGAGTAGATGGTACTGGTACCACACGTATTAAGATCACTAAGGCAGAGGACGACCAAAAATTACAAAGTCGGTTTAAGAAAATGGCCGACGACTCGATGCATGACAAAGTACCAGATTTCGCAAGGTCGGGATATTCGAATACGACCGTTAACTGCGGAATGTGTAGGGGTGAGGGGTCAATTAATAATGCTGGTAAAATTATAGAGTGCCCCAAATGTGGGGGAGCAGGGATTATTTCTACTTATTGATGGATAGTATTATGACGCCAAGGACGTGCTTAGGCCCTGGATGTGGGAAAACTTTCTTATCAGATAGGCCAAAATCACAACACCGGATTTGCCCGGACTGCGATAAAAAACGACCCAAGACATATGGGAAGACTTCCAGCAGTGGTAAAGGCAAGAGAGCTGGAAAATCTGTTAATTCTGGCGTTGACTCTGGTTAGAGTCTGATCGTCCCTGGTCTTGCTTCCATACCGAGGTATTGGCGGTGTCGTGGTTTTTGCGGCACCCCGGTTGGGAGATAAGTGCCACTAGATACCCTGGTACCAGAATCCATCCCTCTAGATGAATCATAGAGTTGGTTGGATGTGACGAATGGACGTGCGGCGAACGGCCCAGACCTGAGTAGTTGCCCCCGGACTTGCTGCATGATCAGGTTTTCGTTGATTTGCCGCAATTTCACGCTAATTTGGCCATTTGACGGGGTTAGTGTCCATTAATAATACCAATCAGGTGGTTCTTTTGGTGGGAAACCTTGAGGAGGTTCCCAGAGGCGGCCCCATTGCGGAGGCCAGCGCCACCTATTATCTTTGTACGCTCTGAGGTAGACCTTATCTTTAATCATTTCGGTCAACTTCTCATACGACGTCTGATGATAGAATTGGACTCCTAACCAGGTGGCAAGCTCCTGGATGAAGCTGAGGTCGAAATCATCTATGATGTTCTCACCGAACATCACATCCCACCGTTGGGGACTATTGACGTCAATCAGGAGTGTGACTTGGTCGCATGCTATGGTGAATTGGTAAACCGATCTCCATTCTATCTCGTAGTCCTTCTCGAATTCGTCCGCGTCCTCGAGACCGTCGTAATCAGACGATTCCGTTAAGTTCCCAGTTTTGGCACAATTTGGGCAAGTGTAGACGTCGTAGCATCGAGTGGCAGCTAGTACTCGCTGACCCTGGAGAACATTGTGATTTTGGCGAAAATATTGCCCTGGTTCTGGGCGGTAGTACCAGCCGGTCGATGTGATTCCTTCCCGTTGGCTGTCGTATTGGTGAATGTCTTTTTGGGTCGGCATCGCACAACTGAAGTGGACAGCGATATCGCATCTGTCACATACCCAAGGGCCGACGCTGTCTTCTGGGACATCCATTCTGCAGCCATAGCACGGACCTAGAGAAGGTTCGCCGAACTCATCGGCATCTTCGAGTCCGTCGTAATCAGATTCAGATACTGGTTTTGCCCAATGTCTACTGCCCCAGCAATTTGGACACCATCTTTGTGCGTTAAAAGAATATGATTCGCGATCCTCGTGACGTCCCGCACATTGAGCACAGATATCTAGTGGTACTTCTTTGCCACACCCACCAATACACGGTATATTGGTTTGTTCATAGAGCTCGCCGCAATAATTACAGTTAGATGCGAACTCATCGGCATCTTCGAGTCCGTCGTAATCAGATTCAGAGATCTGGAAGAGTTTCATTAGTCACTGGGAGTCCGGTCAGGACTTGCGTTGCCCGGATCCCAATCGACATTTGAGTCAGTGGGCCAGCCATCGACTTCTTCGATATTGAAGTCCATCGGTTGTTCGGGCTTGCTGGCTTCGCGGATTTCGTTTAATGCTGGGTTGAATCCGAAATCCTTCTCTTGCCATTCTTTTTGTTCGGTCTTCAGCTCTTTGATAATGGCTGGGACGAAGTCGGTGGCTTTGGTGCGTTCGGCGGCTGGCACTGCTTGGGCCACCATTTGCTTTTCCATAGCGGTGCCGAAGGATGGATCGTCGACATACTTATAATTATGCACTGAGCGGAATGCTTGGCAAACGCTTTCTGCGTGTACTAGTTCGGCGGCCTTGACCTGGAACATATCGTCGATTTGGCCATGTAGATATTCATATCCACGTTCGGCCGCACCGGTTTCTTCGTGCTGCTTGTCGTGGATGACCAAACCTAGTTTGGCGTCCTGCTGGAGCATCGAATCGATGGCCTCCAGGACAAGCTTTTCATTCTTATTCAGTGCCATTTTTATCCTCCGAGAAATCCATTGGTAATTTTGAACGAAGAGTGACTGTATGGCGGAACAACAACAAACGAAAATTGGTAGGTTCGATCAGGTCAGGCTGATGACTACTAAAAATGTCGATTATTTATCTGCTCCATCTACCTCTGAAGCACAACCTGGTGGGATATGGTCGGTGGCTGCGATTGTGGCCGAAGATCATTTGTTGGTCGTGAAGAACAATGTTACGATCCGTATCCCCGCTGCTGACGTGTTAAAAATTGCTGGCTATACATTAGAAAAGATCACAAGTCGACTTGGGAGATTATCACGTGGCGAAAGAGAAGAAGAAGGTGGCCCCAAAGCCCAAGGATCTCAATGAGCTACGTGCCCAATGTGATAAGGAATATGGTGCTGGCACATTAATTATGGGTCAGGATGCTATTGTCGATGTGGAGGTCTGGCCTTCTGGTATTGCCCAATTGGATCGTGAGATTGGTGTTGGGGGTATTCCTCGCGGTAGGATTCTCGAGATCTTTGGGGTAGAGAGCTGTGGCAAGACTACTCTATGCCACCATCTTGCGGCAGCTTGTCAGCGGCATTATTTCGAGGACAAAGACCGGAGTGGTGTGGCCGCCTTCATTGACGTGGAACACGCGGTGGACCCGGATTGGGCACAATCATGTGGGGTGAATTGGGAGACTCTATTGTTCTCCCAGCCTAATAGTGGTGATGAGGCACTAAAGTTAGTCCAACGTGTTGCTGATAGTGGATTGGTGGATCTAGTTATTCTCGATTCTGTTGCGGCCTTGACACCACAATGCGAAATCGATGGTGAAATTGGTGATGTCCAGATTGGTGCCTTGGCTCGCTTGATGAGTCAATCGATGCGGAAAATCCATGCCGCATCGGCGAAGAATAAGTGTACTATCATTTTCATCAATCAAATCCGCGAGAAGATTGGGGTTATGTTCGGGAATCCCGAAACTACTCCCGGCGGCAGGGCACTGAGACATTATACTTCTGCACGCATGGACTTGACGAAGGGTTCTAAGGTTAAGGATGATAATAAGGTTATCGGATTCAGCCCGAAGTGCAAATTCATCAAGACCAAGATTGGGCAGCCCTTCCGTGAGTTTGAGTTCAAGATTTATAGTGGTGACCCCGTATCTGGAATTGATACGATCGAGTCGTTAGTGAAAGTGGGGTTGGATTCTGGCATCTTGACCAAGAAGGGGCATTTTGTCAATTTTGGTAAGGAGACACTTGGCAATGGGATGGCGAACGCCTACGATAAGTTGAGGTTAGATGTGGCACTCGCCGATGATCTCAGGAACCAAATCTACAATGGACTCTATGCGGAGATCGAGAAGAAGAAAGCGAAGGCCAGAGCTGCTGGTACCTTGATCTCGCAGTCCGAACATGATGCGGTAATTGAGAATATCTCGGAGGCACTAAACGATGGCGATTGAATCACCACTCTATGATATTAATGAGGTAGTATACCTGAAGGAATCGGCTGCCCTCGGTTTCTTGGAAGCCGTTCGTGTCAGTGGTATTAGTCGTGCTAATGGGACTTGGATATACTCTATTTCTGCTAAGGCTCCGCAACCTACTGCTGTATCGCACCATGGGGATCGCATTACTGCGGTAGCGGGCATGATCTTGTATTTCACAGAAAGCGATTTCGTGCCTTTGTGTGACGCCCTGTCTTTAGCTGAAGCTAATGCTGCCCGGCAGCTGGCTCAGATTCAGGCACAACGGGCGAGTATTTGTATTGAGCCTACAGCGGGAACCTAATGTCTACGTTATCGAAGCTCCAAGACTTGACTGAAGATTCAGATGAGATCAAACCTTTTGGGCCATATCAAGAAGAGGCGATAATATCACTGGCTCTCGATCATCCGGAGTTCTTTACTTCGGTTGGGAGATTTATGAAGCCAGAGATGTTTGGTAGTCTTGAATGCCGGTGGGTGATAGCAGAGATTCTCAATTCTTTTGAGAAACACAATGTTGTACCGCCACGCCCTTTGTTACGGGACAAGATGGTTGCCTCTCTGACCGAGGACGATCCATGGCAGCGAATTTTGGAGCTGGTGGATCGTCCATCTGATCCCCGTGAGGTACCGATCATTAAGGATACCTTATTACGGTGGGCACAGGATAGGGCGTATGGGTTGATTTATAGTGAAGAGGCACAGGAAGCTTATGCTAGAGGGGATTATGAAGAACTGGAATCTATAGTTGAGAGTGCTAATCGTATCGCTGATGTTGGGCAGCAGGCATTTTGGTTTCTAGATAATTACGAGATTTTGTTTGAGCCAGATGTTATTGACCATAAGACCACCGGATTTCCGAGTCTTGACCGTAAACTGAATAATGGCGGTCCATCTACTAAAGAAGTGGTATGCTGGTTGGCGGCGACGAACGTTGGTAAGTCTATTGTCCTCTGCAATAATGCTATCTCGTCTTTAAAGGGTATTGGCAAGAATGGTAAACCGGGACAGGATGTCCTGTTGATTACTTTCGAACTGGATACGATCAAAACTGCGATGCGGTGTTTGGGTGCAGCTACTGATGTGCGTCTCGATGAGATACCTGAAAAACGTAATTATATCGAGCGTATTATCGCCCAAATGAAACAGACGTATAACAAGAGATTCGCTATCTTCGAATGGCCACCTGATGAATGTAGTGTGAGCCATGTTTATGCTCTATTAGATAATCTTCGGCGAACCGATGGGTTCAGGCCGGATGTAGTCATCTTAGACTACATGGATTTGATGATGAGCCGTCACCCTGCTTTGAACAAGGATGACTACACACGGCAAAAACATGTCGCAAATGAGATTCGAGGTCTTGCGAAGAATGAGAATGTTTTAGTCTTCACCGCGACGCAAACTAACCGTAGTGGTGCGTCCGGTGAAGGTGTAGCTGATTTGACTAAGGCTGCGGAGAGTTTTGCCAAGCAATTCTCATTGGATTATGTGGTTAGTCTTAATCAATCTGAATCACAACGACAGGCAACGCCTCTTCCAAGATTGAGCATGTTTATCGCCAAAAATCGTAATGGACCTAAGCATGAAACTGTGAACTGCACCATCAATTACAACAACATGCTTGTTAGAGAAGAAACATGAAACTTAGAGTAATAGTGGACGTGGACGTGTCGCCAACATTGGCTGAAACCATCCAGCGGGGAGGATTCACCTTGTGTGCCGATGGGTCAGGCCAACAGGTCAAAGTTGGTGGTACCTCCCCAGCCGTCCCGAAGAGAAAGACAAAAGTATTGTTCGTCGAGAATCCGGAAACACCAATAACCCACTTCGCTGAGACTAAGGTCTCTGAGAGTAAATAGCAGGTCACTCAAAGAGATAAATGGAGACCAATTATGGCGACACCAAAGAGCGAGAAGCTGCAGAAAGAGGAAAAAGCCGGGAGAAGTCCAGAAGTCCCGGAAGGATTGGCTACTGTTATGGCAGAGCAAGATGGCCCTATCCAAGTCCGCGAAGTTCAGTGTCTGAATGATTTCGTGGCTATCCTCCAATTTGAAGTGGATATGGGGAGTATTGTCGTACCAGACTCGGACTCTAAGTATAAGTTCGAAGGTTTGGTAGTGGGTGTAGGACCTGGTGTTTCTGATAATGCTGGTGGCCGGTTACCACCGCAATTATCAGTAGGTGATGTGGTAATGTTCGGAAAGAACATCGTCGCCCAAATCGCCTCCGACAGCCCTCCCTACGCAGGACACAAAATCGTACTCGTTTCTGAACGAAATGTTCTCTGCAAATTGCATAAGCAGTTGCCGTGGGAGCGTTATAAAGGTGACTGATGGCGAACTACAATTACCACTGTTTTGACTGCGAGAAAGCCGCACGCGAACAATACGCTGACCATCTAGTGGTGAATAGCAATGGGGAATCCGAGTTTCCTATTGAGATTTACGAAGAATTGGTGCTGTTCGAGACCTCGCACGCGATGCAACCGACAGAAGAAGAATTGCATGAGGCAACCGAATGCCCTAGATGCCATGGCCACAACTGTGAAAAAAGTTTCTATGGTGCCCAGATTTATGGGTATACAAAGGGGTATGGATGGCTTGATCGAGCTGGTGCCAAACGGGACATGAATAGGCATAAACTGGCTAACGATGATCCATATGCCCCATATCGGGTAGATGGGGAAGTTGATCATATCGATCAGCAATTGAAGAAAGAAGGTCAATACGACCCTAAGAGGAAGCATTATCTGACCACTCCGGGACCGCATTTGGGAAAAGAGATAGATAAAGCTACCTCGACTCCAGCTGAAGAAGAGTGATGGATTATGATCAACTCCTCTCTGTAGTCACTCATCGTCGTGATATACCCAAATTACTCACCGCTTTAGGTCTAGTTGGTTATGGTGCGGAAGTTGGTGTTAAACATGCCGACTACTCAACATATTTATTAGCCAAATCTGAGTTATCACTCCTGTACTCAGTAGACTTCTGGTGCCACCCCAGTAAGTCCGAGACAGAAAATATCAGCGACTATATCTCCGCTTCTCTCAAGTTGTTTCCATATCTTGGGCGGAGTGTAATTCTACGTCTAGACCACCAGACGGCAGCTGGTCTCATCCCAAATGGTTCCCTAGATTTTGTTTATTATGATATAGGTCATGATCGGGTAAGTGTCAAAGAGGGAATCGATACCTGGTGGCCAAAGGTGAAAAATGGCGGTTTATTTTGTGGTCATATATTCCATAAGGTAGTGCAAGAAAACGGGGTGATAACAAGTACGATGGCACCGCGTGAAGCACTCAATGAATTCTTGTCGGAAGTCAGATTAGAGGCTCACTATACATCTGAGCTACCAGGTCGTGGGACGAATTCGTGGATAGTGAGAAAACCAATTGATTTCTGACACGGCCTTGTTTGCCTGTGTTGATAGGTGTCGAGGCTATGATGAGCAATCTTTATGTTTACACATTATTTGATCACGTTACTAGACTCCCCAGATGCACCGGAATTTTTGACGGTGGTCAAGTGGTTTTGGCAGAGTTGTATCGTGCTGGCGATCGTAAATCTATCGCCGATCTCTTTAAACAAACCAAGATTATTCGAAATTTAATCTTGTTGGCTAATACTCAGGGCCGCCCAGTTGTTTTATCTGACTTTAAAAGCCATATTCAGGCTTTTAATATACCACGGGACACTACTCATTATAACATTTATGATCTTCATCTTCCTGATGTTAGATCAACTGGGAAGAAGCAAAGTGATCATGCTTTGGTCCGTAAAATCTTGGCCAAAATGGTTGGAGCACCGACTCGGGAATATCAGCGTGTTATGGCCAATGCTGCTGTGGTCTACCAGGATTTAGAGGATAAGGGGCTGTTGGTTAACTACGGACTTGAAAAGCCGGTTTGGTCGCAGAAGACGTTTTCTGGACGCAGCAAGACTACTAAATTCAATATTCAGGGATACTCTAATAATGATAAAATTCGATCTACAGCTATGCCGGATGATTCGATTTTGATTCATTTTGATTGGATTTGTGCTGATATTCGCGTGGCGTCATTACTATCCCAGGATGAGAACCTTCAGGTTGCTTTTGAATCGTCTGATCCATATATGGTTATGATGGAGGAGTTAAATAAGGGGGCGACGACTGATTTGTTGACTAGGGATGAATGTAAGACATATCTGCTGAAGTCGATTAACTCAATGGACTTTACTAGTGCCGCTCTCTCATCTGTCTACCCACAACTTGGTGATTGGATTGGGCGGTGTAAGCAGACTTTGTCGCGTGATAATGGGTATCTTGAGACATTGCTGAAACGTAGATTCCGTAGGGCTCAGGCAAAGAATGATTTGGCGGTCCTTAATGGGGTGATGCAAGGATCTGTTGCTCATGCTATGCAATTGTCGATCAGGCGGATTTGGGAAGTGATTCCGCAGTGTCTGATTACTGAAATCCATGACTCGTTAGTCATATCTGCCCATCCCACATCTCGTGGTATCAAGTCAGCGATAGATACTGTTTCCGAAATCATGTTGCACCCATTCAGGGGTGTGCTAAAAACTGATCCTGCGTTCCCGTTGAAGGTGAGTGTAGGTAAACGCTGGAAGAAATGGCACACGATGCGAGAGTATCGCGAGAGCGGAATTACCCATGTCCAACAAAAGAAACAAGACGAAGGCTCGGCAGCAGACCAAGAAGAAATCTCTGGAGCGGAAGCGGAAGAAGAAAAAGCAGGCCGAGAAGAAACGTAGGAAGAATGTCAAGTCGACTGACACGGTTCGTGCTGAAAATCTCATTTCGCAGCTCGAGCAGCAGAAGGTCCCTAGTTTCAATAGGGGTGCCTTCCAGGCGTCGCGGCCTCCAAGTAATACCACATCAGGCACTGTAAAGAGTGCCGTATTAGATAACAAGCAACCAAGTGTAGGCTTCCAAAAGGGAGCGTGGGGACCACCACCGAATGAGCATACCGAAGAGGGGTGAAATCCCCAAATGGATGGACGAGAATCTGCCCGAAGAATTACTCGGGACTGGTTTGTTCGCATTCAAAGTGAATCTGCGGGTTAAAGACCCCAACACCGGTTTACCACGTGTCATAGCCTTGGATATGTTACCCGATCTTATGTGCGATCGGGAAATGATCGAATTCCAAATGGAGGATATTCCGGCAGCTTATGCTTTTTGGTCCGCAGTTTATTCCGAACTACGGATGAACGTTTCTGTCTTGGAACGAGCTGTCAAAATCCGAAAGGGTCAAGCGGTGAAGGAAGTCCAAGAGAGTGCGAGAGAAGAGAATATCCGATTTACTGGGGATCAGGTTAAGATCGTTATGGAAGCCGACCCTGAACTTGGCAAATTGGATCAGGGACTTGCTAAAGTACAAATGCATACCGGCAAGGTCTATCATATGATGGAAGCCCTGAAGATGAAGGCAGAATTAGCTCGGTCACTACTCGCGACCAAGCGACAAGAGTATGACAAAAGTTGATGCTAATACTATTGACCACAGCGGGGGTTGGCCCCGCGTTTTTCATTTCGATGTTAAGGTAACCTCAGGAGTTTGACAAATGGCTTATGACGTAGAAGCAATCCGCAAAAAGCTCAAGCAATCCCAAGCCGGAAAATACACTGATCCGGATGAATTCAAACCGGCAAAGGCAAAAGACGGCACCACCGCTATCAGGTACCGATTTTTCATACTGCCACCTCTCCAACTGGGCTTCAAGCTCAAGAGCGGGGAAGTGTTGAAGGATATGGAACAGTTTTACATTCAGCATGCCAACCATTGGGTCAATGATCGACCACACCCCTGCCCACGAGTCTGGAGCAGCGAGGAATGTCCAGTGTGCAAATTCGGCTTCGACATGCTTAAGGAGGAGAAGGACGAAGATAAGCGACGTGCTATTATCAAGCAATGGATGCCGACGACCTATCAGGCCGTCAACATCTACTTTCCACATTGGAAGCATAACCCGGAAGACCTTCGCGGCAAAGTCAAGTGGTACAACGCCCCTAAGACGTTGTTCGATCACTGGACCGCCACCCTGATGAAGGACGACGCCGGGGATCCAGAAGAACCGGAAGCACATGGTGTGTTCTTCGATGAGTCTGCTGCTTACCTTTATCAGCTTGAAGTCCTCAAGCAAGGAAAGCAGAATAGTTATCGCACCAGTCACTTTCTCGCTAATGGCGGCATTGGCCAGCCAATGGTGAAGGACGAGGATGGATCGTTGAACGAGAAGGGTGTCGCCACTCTACTCCGTCTCCGCCATAACCTCTGGGATAAACTGGAAGAGCCTGATATGGCGAAGATCAAGAAGCTCTATAGCGTCATGGTCGAAGGTGATGACGACGACGATGACGGTGGTGGTGGCTTCGATTCCGACGAAACCAAGTCGGAGACAAAGCCCACGAAGACGAAGACGAAGACGAAGACTAAGACGGAGTATAAGAAGCCGCCAAAGGACGATGACGAAGATGTTGTCGACCACATTGACCCAGGCCCGGCAGACGATGCCCCAGATCCGGGTCCGTCCGACGAATCATCTTCACTTGCCGACGAGGCACCGATTGACGACACTGACTCTGACTCGCCGGAGCCGGTAGCTGCCACCGCTGATAGTGGGGAAGAATCGAATGAGATCTCCGCACTGCTTAGTCAATTAGAAGATGATGACTAAAGTCATGCTAGTCACAGGCGGCCTTCGGGCCGCCTGTGACCTTTTTGGGTATAGGTATGAGTGCTAAACCGGCTTTACTGGTGGATGCCAGGAATGCACTGTACCGAGCGATCTTCGCCACTAAGCATGACACTAGATTCGATGTGAAGTATCATTACTTTGTCATCTTTCTGCGTCAAATGGCGAGTTGGATTCGGCGGTATGATCCTGTTTCTGTCCACGTTTTTTGGGATGCTCCACGTCAAACGGTGTGGCGTAGGAAGCTCTATCCTACATATAAAGATCGCGATGATAGCAAGTACACGGAGGATATCTCCGAAGAGTTGTCTATGACAACATCTGTGTCGCAGGCATTTTTCACCAAGATGGGAGTGCGGCAATATTCTAGGAAAGAAATGGAAGCTGATGATCTCATCTATGCTGCTGTTTCTGCTCTGCATCCACTACCCACAGTGATCGTGTCCACAGACAGTGACATGATTCAGATCCCATATCGATTCTCTAGCTCTGTGGTGTACCATCCCCAGAAGCAAGAAGAGGTGCAAGTGCCAGATGTAAATCCGGTAATGCAGAAGGCACTGATTGGAGATAAATCTGATAATATTGATGGATATTATGGCATCGGTCCCAAGAAAAGTGCAATCATGCTGGCGGATTTTACGACGTTGGATGATTTTTTGAAACTCAAGGGTCGGAGGATTTTTGGCTTAAATATGGCATTGATTGATCTGGCTATGTGCCCACGATTACTGGCCAATACTCTATATGTGAACCGCCGATTAGCGGAAGAGGTAGAATTTTCCAAGAAGGACATTGACGAGATGACTCGCAAATATAAAGTCAATGGTATGATGCAAGAATACTCTAATCTGGTTCCACCATTTAAGAAATTAGCGTGACAGAAAAAATAGGTAGAACCAGCTAACAGGAGAATATAAATGGCTATTGGCATTCATGTTGTTCGAGTCGCCTTCTTGAAAGTAGATGCGACCGGTGCTGTCCTCAGTAAGGAGGACCCGGATGTCACTCTCAAGCAACAATTGACGGGTGGTCATGATCACCGTATCATTTCAAGTGCTATTGTTCCTAATTCGACCACTCAACCTACTGTGAAGGCATACTTAGAAGCAGAGGCGAGTGACGATTATGTTCTGGAATATATGGACCAGAATACAATTATCACTTACCGTAGGACAGCAGCTGGTGGATTTTCGGCACCATAAATGGGCAATATCTATTGTAAATAGGTGTATTCCTGTAATTTCCAGGAAAGCCAGCTTACCATAGTGTGATACCTAGCGATGGTCGGGAGTGGCTTGGTTTTGTGCAATGGCTACACAAACGCTGAGTGATTGATTGATCCAACAACCCGAACATGTCACACTTATATGAATTTCAGGGAGTCATCCACCAAACGGATCATGCTCTTGAGCCACGAAATGGGCCAAGAGATGAGTTGTGAAGAAGTACTTAAGAAGGCGAAACGCTTAATTCGCTACCTTCGTAAGGAAGAAGGTGTTAAAAAAGCGGATATAGATTACGCTCTTCATTACTGGCAAGAATTGTTGGAAAAGAAGTACTATGGTGGATAAATCTGATTGGATGGAAAAAGCTCGTGGTGATCTTGGTAAGCTTACCAAAGATCAACTTATTGAGAAGATTATCCAGAAGCGGAAAGAGACATTCTCTAAAACTGGTAAACGCAACGTAGCCACCTCGAAAAGCCACGAAAGGCGTTGTAAAAAACTTCTGACTGAATGGGCGGGTGTCGAATTTAGGCGGCGTCGAGTTGAAGGAAGAGGCGACGATGTGTCCGTCGTAGAGGGTGTTGCGGATATTATCCCAGTAGAAGGAAAAATCCTATTCGCCATCGAATCTAAAAAGGGTGAGGATTTCAGCCTAGATGGGTTATTCCTCAATTCGCATGGTGCCAGGTTTACTAAATGGTGGCACCAGGTGAATTACGACGCTAAACTCCTAACAGAGAAGCTCGGTGCAAAGCGGTGGCCGTTACTCTTTTTCAAGCCACATCCTAATTGGGATTGGGTAGCTGTGCCTATCAAGTGCTTTGAGAATGAGATCTTGGTCTCGAAAAATTATCCTTCTGATTTTTATGGAGGAAAATGCTGGTTCCAGCATATCTCTTACGATGCATACCGTTGGATAGGTCCGGTCACACACAATATTGCCACATCTACTAAGAATAAGGTGATGGAGGCACTTGATCTAGAACCCTGTATTATGTGCCGATGGAAAGATTTTGCCACTAACGTTGATCCGCAATCGATATTCGTCCAAACCTAAAGAGGAGGACAAAATGACTTGTAAATCATGTGGAGGCAAGAATTCTTCAATCAGAATTGATCGAGCAGGGATACATATTACACCCGCTAAAGTGGTGAAGACTACTGCCACTATACAACAGCTCGGATCGAGAAAGCTGATTGCTAGGACTTCTGTCTCTGTACCAGCAAATCGTATCGATAAATATCGAGCATAAATATGGCATGTGGTGGATGTGGCGGCGGTAAAGGACGAAAACTCCGCACACAACAAATTTCTAAGTCTAAGGCGAAGCCTCAAAAAGCCGCTAAGGTACAACGTGTAAGACGGCGTGCCACTCGCCCAGTAAGTATTGCTAGACAACGTGTTGAACCTCATGCCCGATGCCCATCGTGTGGTTACCCAACCATGCTCGTAAATATCGGCGGACGTGAGAGACAACAATGTAGCAATGCTAACTGTAGGCAGATTATCAAGTGATTGACTTTGGACTACTCATCATATTAGTGATCGCGACTGAAGCGGTGACAGAAATAATTGTTGCTTCTGAGTTCCCACTATTTCTATGGTTCCGCAACAATCTTGCTCAAAGAGCCATTCCAGATACCCCACGTAATGATTTCAAGCAACAGACTACTGTTGCTGTTTATAAATTGTTTAGTTGCGGGTATTGCTTCAGTGTTTGGACCGCAGGATTCTTCGCTTTATTCACTCCTGAATTGTTTTACAACCAATTCGTCAACTGGATGTGTATGACGTTCCTTTTGCATCGTTTGGCTAATTGGTTGCATGTAATATATGAATTGGTTAGGAAAGGAAGGGTCTCTACCCATGATGCTGAATTATCTGTTAGGGTTATTATGGTAGAACCTGATGAGGACGAGGATGAGGACGAGGATGACAACGTTGGTGAATTAGTCGAGTCTTTGGAGAAATCCTGATGGAGAATTTAGAACGTGCCAAAGCTCGGGATGCTCGCCGACTTAGTAAGGTTATCCTTGATCCAGTAGAAGTTAGGAGTGTTCAGGATATTAAACGTGTGGTGGCAGATCTGGATCCTAAGAAGAATCCAGAATCACACGATATTGAAATAGCTGCCCAAATGGAGGTGGAGGGTGATACTTATGAGGTCCGTGCCAACACTAAATCACGCACTAAACGTGATATGTTGGTGGATGGGATTGAGGTCATCAAAAAACGAGTAGAGGTGTCTGAGAAATTTGCCGAGGCTGGTGAGGATGTTGAGATCAACGGTATTATCATGAAACCAACACCTGTCGGTAGTGGAATCGAAGGCAGAAGTTGGGTGGATCCTTTAATAAGTCAATGGACTGGAGGATTCCGTGTTGGGATACATATTTGTTGGGACCTGGATGGACACCGCTACAAATACAATATCTTCGAACACAAATTGACGAGAGTCAAACACGATGAAAATGGACCTCCCACCCCTAGCACAGTTCAAACCGCGAAGTGAATACCGTCCACAATATGGCGATTATTTCGTTTGGTCTGGATGGTTTTCTACTTGGCATGGTGTGGTTATAAATTATGACCAAGCAGAGGATGAGATTTCAGTTATTTTCTCTGGGGTGCCATTCTTATTATTCACAATGGATGAGGCAGCCCAAAAGAAGGATACTAAGAAGTTAAAGCTAGACAAAGTACGGAAAGCCGGTAATGGTAAATTCGCGATTCAGAGACACGACGAAGCCCAAAACGCTAGAATCTGGTATATCTAAACCAAATCCTGGCGGTCCTGCTCGCGTAGATCAGCTTCCCCAAGTCTTAAAATATCCTACTCTCCTGCCTGACCTCATTAATGTTAAGGATATCTTCAGTTATATCCTTAAACATCCTGGTGACGATGGTCTCTCGGTGCTCATTTATCGCCAGCCAGATAATGATCAAGTAATTGTCATCTGTGGTGATTGGCACGGAATTAAACTCGATCTTGTGGTATCATCACCCATCGTCGATTTAGCTTCTGACTTTGTGACCAAGGAAGCTGTCAAGTTTTACGAAATGATGCGGGTGATGGGTGTGGACCAAGCTCAATTCTTCTTCGCCGTAGATGATGAAGGATTATTGCTCTATGATGTTCAATTATCATTGAACAAGTTCGCTGGGCCTGGCATGGTTGGGGATGTCTTTGGTAAAATATTTAGAACACCACAAACCCTCAAAACGGAGATTATTGACGAAAGAGCGTTGGAGTATATCCAAAAAGGGACTGGTGCATACGAGGGTGATTTACTAATCAAGCCAAGTCGGTTCCGGATGTTCCATGATCCGGAAACCAACACCTATAGTCCGCTCTACGTTGAGGTCAGAAGATAGTGCCAGAATATTTTAATCCTAACCCACATACAGTTCACCTTACCGGACCGGATGGAAAAGCCATCAAAGTCCGTGCTAAACAACGCGTGATCTTGTCGGAATATTTCGACAGATACCGTGCTCGTGGGTTTATAAAATTACTCAACGAATCCACCCCAATACCTACCCAACAATCACCTCAAAAACCAAAACGAGTCCAAAGCTCCCTTAAACTGACTAAAATCAGACAAAAACAAATCCACAGAAAAGCCACCGCTATACCCGACCCAGCCCAGCAAGAACTGCGACAACGACAGCGGACTCGTAAGCAGGAAATCCAACGAGCCCGTAAAATCTCTAATGCCACCAAAATCCGAAGATCAGTACCCGCATCTTCCACAGGCAAAAGACTTGTGGTGGGAAGACGGCTAGCAATAGACGCTACAGAACTTCTCCGTAGCAACCTGGAAAAGAATCATTTTCCAGTCAGCAACAATATTGGTGTAGGCATCATGTCCTATAACCGAATTTCTTCCTTGAAACGCATCGTCGAATCAATATCTTGCACGACTGACCTACGCCGGACTACCGTATTCATCAGCGATGATGCGAGTACCGAACCTGCTATTATTGCCTACCTCAAAGAACTCGCTGCGGCTCCCAACTTTGTCATAATCAGGAATAAGGAGCGTGGTGGTATCGCGGTCAATACCAATCGCCTTATCCGATGTATGTCCAGATTCGAGTATGGGTTGATTTTGAATGATGATGTTGAAGTGCTTAAAACTGGTTGGGATGAGTTCTATGTTGAGGCCATGCGTCGCACCGGGATGCACCATTTCCAACATCGACAGCCTGGCGTGTATGGTGCTAAGCTCGGAGACCCTAAAGATAAGAAAGGTATCAAACTGCGGGTAGTATCTGACCGCCCGCAGGGGGCTGTTATGGCGTTTAGCCGGGAGATGTTAGTACAAGCTGGATATTTCGACGAGAGTTTTGGTCTATACGGTATGGAGCATGTGGATTGGTCTATGAAGGCGTGGGAGTTCAATCTACAAGAACCTGGTTTTCATGATGTCGATGGGTCGGAGGATTACTTCAGAGTTCATAGCGATTCATCTGCTATGGAGGATCGTACGACACACCTAAAAAAAGCTCGCAAGGTGTTCGCGACCCGGCAGAAGAAAAGATGCGGCCCAACCGATAAATCCAAAGTTCCGGAGATTACGTATGTTATTCCATTCCGGAATATTGATCGTGATGCTTCGATTCAGACAGTGGTAAGAAACATTCGCGGTCAGAGGTTCCCTGTTATCCATACAATAATGGTGGAGCAGGACTCTAAGACCAAAATCAATCTGGAGAATTATAAGCCAATTTTTTATTACTTGGCCCAAGAAACCACTAACACTCTGTTCAATAAGGCAATTGCGTTTAATCTTGGGGTGTCTAAGGCGACTACTGAGAGTGTTATTCTGCATGATGCTGATATGGTGGTACAAGGAAACTATACCCAGCATGTGTTTAATACTTTACAATCAGCAGATGCCTGCCATCTTGGTGGTACTGTCATTTATTCGACGAAATCGTCGACTGATAGTGTTAATTCCGCCAATGAGATCAATAAGAAGTGTGAGTGTGAACGAGTAGTCGGTTACTTTGAGGGAGGCTCTCTGGCGTGCAAGACCAAGGCTTATTGGCTTGTTGGTGCATTTAATGAGGACTACTGGGGTTACGGTTGTGAAGATTGTGATTTTTATACAAGGCTGGCTGGTGGTTGCAGATGGAAAGAAGATCGTGTCTTTGACTTCTTACATCTTTGGCATGGTCGGACTGACGGTTGGGGGCAGCATCACAATATTAATAAGGAAATTGAATCTAGGCTGAAAGTATTACCTGTTAAGGAACGGATTTCTAGGCAGCATAACCAGATGCGTAAGAATGGATATGGTGATTTCCTTGGAGGATTGAAGTGATGGCTGTGATAGTCCCGACAGATATTGTCAAGTTTAATCTTACTGCTACTTGCATCGCTGCTGTTTGGTGTCGTCGTCTTGGGATTACTGGTACAGTTATTAAAGTAAACGGCTCCGATTTGGAGATAAATGTTGGTCTGTATTACAACATTTTCGCACGACAAGATCAATTGGAATTGGTAGCTCGAGCTGAAGATGCTCCTATTCCTGATGATCAGGGAGTCTAAATATGAAAGTTCTGATTTGCCATCGTCCGGGTGGTGCCTTCGGTTATATTACCGATGGTTGGTTGAATGCGTTGAGAGATCGTGGTCATAATGTCAGACGGTGGGATGGGGCTGAGAATACTTGGCGTGAATTCCAGCCAGAGCTTTATATTGGGTGCTCAGGTCATAAACAGCCGATCCCAGCCAAACGAAACACCAAAGTCGCGATTCATGTTAACCCGTATGGTCCTGTTGATATTCCAGGCATTCTGGAAACTCCCCAAAATATTGATTGGGTGAAGAAGCAGAAACCGGACACAGTCTTTGGGTATGGTCATGAAGAAGATCGTATCATGTGGTCTCATTGGCGGAAGAAAGCGGGTATCCCTTGGGTGCCAATGCCCACTGCCGGTGACCGAATTCTGTTTAATATGACGCGGGATCTTGATGATCGTCCGTTGGATGTTGTCTACTTAGGTGGCCGGTGGCCTTATAAAGCCCAAACGATCGATACTTTCTTACTTCCAATGTTACAACATGGGCGTTTGAATTTCAAGGTTCATGGGTGGGGTGATTGGCCTGCTAAAATTTGTTCGGGTATTTTACCTGCTGACCAGCCTTGCCAATTGCTGAATCAGGGTAAGATCGGACCATGTATCTCCGAGAAACATACTCAGCAATACGGGATTGATATCCCAGAGAGAGCGTTCAAAGTGGCCCTATGTGGTGCACTAGTGATCCATGATGCAGTACCATCAGTACGTCGTATGATACCGTCTGCTGTGATCGCCAGAAATTCACAAGAATTCACTGAGAAATGTATCGAACTGAGCAAGAACGATGTCCAACGGAAGAAACTTGTTGAGCGACAGCGGAGTGAAGTATTAGCGAGCGAGACATATCACCATAGAATGCGCACATTAATGGCCGCTACAGGTTTCACTGCTGAAGCTGAGGCAATGATCGATGCCAATTGACGTCCAAGACTTATTCAAGAACAGATTGCGGAAGATAGTTACTACGGTATATGGCGACGATATTGGAATGTTTCAACTTCTTGCCGATGCCGCCAACAATGGAGAAGATCCATTAGATGCCATAGCTCGACATATGTGTGAAGCATTAGTTGAGCAACATGGAAGAGACAAGCATGAGTATTAGAGGTGTAACAAGATGGCCCTAATTCTCGGGGAAGATCAAGCGGTGGTCTTTCTCCATATTCCAAAGACAGGTGGCACCTGGTTTAAACAAGCAGCATATGCCTCAAATATCAAATTCATCGAATATGGGAATCAGCACGGTAACGTGGCTAAGATGCTCCAGGACGGTAAAGATGAGGCGTGGTTCAATGGGAAGTTCGTGTTTACGATAGTGCGGCATCCAGTAACATGGTATCAATCGAGGTGGTGCTTCCGTGTCAAGCATGGGTGGCACGGCGAGCATCCAATGGACATGGCATGTGCTAGCAACGACTTCCCAACTTTTGTAGACAACGTCTTGAAGTACAAACCAGATGGTTGGGTCAGTTGGATCTACCGAAACTACAATGAACACCGGATACACCCAACTGACCACATTGTCCGCACCGAAAACCTAACTGACGATTTAGTAAAATGTCTGAATTTGGCGGGTGTTGAATTCGATGAGGAGAAGTTTCGCGGTTGTCGTTGGGTTAATGATTCAAGTATGGAAGGTCATTCCTCGAAATATTGGGCCAAGTATACGCCTGAATTACTTGATCGAGTGATAGCTGTGGAGCAGGATGCTATTACCAAGTATTACCCAGATGCCGAAATTAACCGCGACGATTTTATTGGAGAATGCCCCTATGCTTGAGCGTGTCGGATCATTATGGACTAATGTTCATGTCCTCCCCATCTTGCGGCCGAACTTGGATGATCGGTTCACGTTACTAGAGAGTCGTTGAGTAATGCAAAAATAGAATATGCGTCTCAACAAAATAGCTGAAAGTCGTCCGCCAAGAGCACAAGATGCCTGGGATTTATTTGGTGATACTCCACCAAGACCCAAGTTGGTGGAAACACAACCTCCGACTATTATTCCATATAAATTGGATCTATATCGCGGATTTGACGCAGATATGGGTGAGATCGATCAGAGGGATGGCCAGTACGTCCTGAGTCCTCGTAAGAGTGAGCAGGGTTTGATTTGGTTCACACACAAGCTTATTTCAGGATATGATCCGATTGAGTATGTGACTGGTCGTGGTGCGTTTCTGTTGACGTATCCTCTGGAGTGTGTTAGACACATCGAGCGTAAGATTTACGACGATGGATCACATCATGATTTTATCCCAGAAGCTATTCTAGATGCTACAGATCCGACTTCTAATAGCCAGTTTTATTTGGGTGTTGAACTTCCTGATGGTTGGATCTTTAGTTATAAGATGGAGAAGTTCATCGGATGCAATACTGAACTTCTTGTCACTCCTGACATGATTACAAAACAGGGCTAGGTGTGACAGCGATAATGATCGTATGGCTGAACAGTACTTGAGGGTTGGTACAAGCACACCGGTATTGAATTGCCGGTAGAAGATGCTGAAGGGAAGAACTGCCAGCGTTCAGTAAGCCACAAACGTAAGTAGCTTGAGACGTTGCAATTGCTCCAGCTGGGCGAGATCAACTCGATCTGATTCGACGTTCACCTCAGATCCGGGTGGAATCTGCAACTGTTCTGATTTCGTCGCGGAGAAATCAGAGCCTGCGTCGGCATTCGCAAGTGCAATATCGTTCAATAGAATGGGAACGACTTGGTTTGAAATATTTGTGATACTGGTCAATGCCATTTGTGTTTCTCCTTCGAGTCTATGGTAGTTTTGCCAAGATGTCTGAATTTTCAATTATATCTTGTATTTCCAAACCTGACGTTTACGATGAGTGTGTATTACATTCTGTAAACGCTTGCAGGAATAACCATGGCGTAGAATTTGTCCCAGTGCTGAATATGGAGGGATTATATTCAGCCTCTCTTGCCCTCAATGTTGGGATAGATTCCTCGAAATCAGACATCCTGGTAATCTGCCATCAAGACGTACAACTCCTTGGGGATGATTGGTTTGGTGCTGTCAAGAAGATTATATCCCAATTAGAGGATGATTGGGCAATAGTTGGGTCGGCCGGTATCTCTATGGACTTTATGCGTGGTGATATAGGACCGTGGGGAGGTGCTAAGGAGGTGGATACTGTGGCAGTTGGCTCTGTCTGGGATAATGATGATTGCCTGGATGAGCCGCCGTACTGGAATGGGATCAAGGAACCGACTAAGTGCCACTGTGTGGATGAATGTCTTTTCATCCTCAAGAAGAGTACTGGTCTACGGTTCGACCCGCTGTTCAATGGGTTTCACTTCTACGGGGTGGATATCTGCCTCCAGGCTAGGGCTGCTGGCTATGGGGTGTATTGTGCTGATCTACCAATTATCCATTATGGCAAGTATTCTGCCAGTTTTACTAGTGATTCTCGATACTGGACGTATTTGAGAAGACTACATGATAAGTGGAAGTACCAATTTCCTGAGATGCTCGGCACCCACATGCATTGGGCCGAGAACGAGATGACCAGCTACATTCCTATTGAGCTGGAGTCACAAGATGGCTGTAATCTCAAAATCGGGGCTATGGGTCTCGGTGATGTCAAAATAAGGAAGATTCATGAAGAACAAACTACTGATCGGACTGATCCTGCTAGTGGGTTTTCCAGGAAGTGATAGATAGGTGCACTGAAAAATTGTTGGGCGTGTTCACTTACGATCCCGACGATCTCCTCACCACCACTCCTGGTTATTCGAGAAGACATCGTGTTGCAAGCCATAATGTTGGTCCACCCACAGTCGGCGGATCTTCTGAAGAAGTCGGCGTTTCGGACAAAGCAGGCTAATTGCTATCGCATCGCTTGTGGAACTACCAAGCCTAAGAATGTGGACTTTTATGAGTCCAATGACTTCTTCCCAACCTATGCCCCATGGAACTCATCTTTATTCGAGACCTCTGTCATTCTGACAGTCTGGGAGCACGCTGATGCCCTCATTGGTGACAATGACGTGGCGATCATTCATTCCGATATCGAGATGCACTTCAACCCAGGTGAGACCTGGAAAAAGATCGATGGGTGGTTACGAGAGAACCCTAAGCGGTCTGTGGGTCTAACTGCCCCATCGTCCGCAATTGGGTTTTGGGATGGTTGGGAGATTCCTGAGGAATACCCGGTGACTCCTGACCAAGATCCGTTTATGCGGCATTGCTTTGATAATAAGATCCATGTGTGGGACTTTATTAAACAGTATGATCGTGATCTGTGGGATTTTGCGATGGATGAGAAGCCGGATATGATTTATTCACATCAGTTTGCTTGCACTCGGGCGACTTTTGATCAGTTGGGGAATAAATTATATGATATTGCTCATCGGTTGCGTCTTGGGGATATTGGATTTTGGACTCCTCATATGTTCGAGAGGATCATTGCTCTGTTTTTAGCCAAATATGGAGGAGAGCCAGTCTTGTCGACTGCGTTCTGGCATCATGCTTCTTCGGCGGTTGCCGGTCCTGGCGAATTGAGCCTGTATGGACCACGGGCATTGAAATTCTATCAAGTCTGCACAAGAGCTAATGCGATTACGTCTGATAGCTGAATTACAGTTAACTCATAAGTCTGAGATTGATCCTGTATCTCAGGCCAAGAAGCGGGATCGTGTCCAGAAGTTATACTTCTATGACCTCCCTGAGATAATTCAGAAAGCCGCTTTTGCGGACATGTCTTATGATGATTTCGCTGAAGCCAAGATATGGAATGGTGCATATTTTCTCAAAACCAAAGATGGTCAGGAATTTGGATACAATCCAGACGGAACCCGCTGGAAGCCTGTTTTAGAGGCTAGCGACTACGATGGTCTCGAAGATGCTGAT
>Ga0181371_1000026_pt1 | contig 36686 bp, 43 predicted proteins | sample LowvirmetaG_6_FD_130087 | JGI IMG/M metagenome (GOLD analysis project Ga0181371, IMG submission 130087) | Marine viral communities from the Subarctic Pacific Ocean - Lowphox_07 viral metaG | ecosystem: Environmental > Aquatic > Marine > Oceanic | place: Subarctic Pacific Ocean | collected...
CAGGCGTCGAGGCGCTTCTGGCGCAGATTTGCGGGTTTGGCGCAGGTGCACTCTGGTGTACTGAAAATGTACCGCTGGTGCACGCCCACTGTCCTGCGCCAGCCCCGTTCCTCGACTCCGGCTAGGCCCGTCTCAGTAAAACTCACACAGCCCCGCCGCGCTCCACCGGAGTCTGCGGCCGCTGGTGCTGGGCACAGCGTTCACGCGCCTCAATGAATGGTGTAGACCGGGTGAAACAATTGCCGGGTTCCCTCATGCCGCTATCGCCATTCCATCTCGCATTCCCCGTCCATGACCTGGCTGCGGCCCGCGTCTTCTATGGTGGCCTGCTCGGCTGCCCGGAGGGGCGCAGCTCTGACGCATGGGTCGATTTCGATTTTCGCGGTCACCAGATCGTCGCGCATCTCGCGCCGGACCTCTGCCGCGATGCCGGGCCTGCAACAGGCAGCGAGGGCCAAAGCAGTCAGGTCGACGGGAAGGCCGTACCCGTTCGGCACTTCGGTCTCGTTCTGCCGATGGAAGAGTGGCAGGCGCTCGCAGAGCGGCTGGACGGCGAGGTCGACTTCATCATCGCGCCTTATATCCGCTTCAAGGGGGAGCCGGGCGAGCAGGCGACAATGTTCTTCACAGACCCGTCCGGCAACGCCATGGAGATCAAGGCATTCGCCGATATCGGACAGCTGTTCGCCACCTAGTGCCCATGCCCCTCCTCGTATGAACGCAAGATAACGAAAGCCTGTCGGAACTCAGTCGGGGCGTGCCTCGTTTTTCAGGTCAATGCAGAACGCATGACGAAAGGACGAAGCGCCATGAAACGCAGCTTGAAACATACCGCATTCGGCACGATCGCTGCCGCACTCGCACTAGGTGCAGCCATGCCGGCATCCGCCAAGCCGCCCCATTGTCCACCCGGGCATGAGAAAAAGGGCTGGTGCGGTGACCGCCATCATGACCGCCATGACAGCTGGGATGATCGCCGGGATGAAGCGCGCGCCTATGAAGAAGGCTACCGCGAAGGCCAACGTGATGCGATCCGTTATAATGGCCGGACTTATTCCGATTATCGCGTGATTGAGGATTATGACCGCTATGGCCTCGATCGCCCGCCGAACGGCTATTACTATGCCGATGTCGATGGCGACGTGATGATGGTCCAGGTCGCGACGCAGCTGGTGACACAGTTATTGTCCAGCCGGGGATACTGATCCCGACAGAAATACCCGACGTAGCAACGCCCGGATGAGATAGCCGGGCGTTGTTTTCGCGTCTACTCCTCAACGGGTGGGAAGACGCGGTCTGCAAGTCCGTCGCAGGGCGCAGATGCCAGCAGCGTTTCAAGCCCGTCGGGCGCAGCCGTGTCCGGCGTCAGCTCCCAGATGGCGCTGCCCATTTGCGTGTCGCCATCGACCTCAGTTACCGTATCGAAGGTGACATCGGCATTGTCGCCGGTCTGGCCCTCGGTCAGTGTGGTGGTGAAGCTCGCGAAATAGCCGGCCGCTTCCTGGTGGATCGTGCCGTAATTCTCGCCTGAGACGGTGCCGGTATCGGTAACCATGACCTGCAGGCCCTCGGTGACGTTCTCGTCGTCGCGGTAATAGCAATAGGTGCCGGGCGACAGCGGATCCGTTTCAGGTTCCACCGCTGCTGTAGTTTCCGTCGTTTCGCCTTGGACGGCAGGCGCAGCTGTGTCGGTCTCCGTGTCGCCTTCTGGTGTATCCGGTCCGCCGCATGATGCCAGTGCAAGTGCTCCGGCAATTACAAGATATCTCATCCATTTTCCTTCCCAACCAAGCTTTCCAGCTACACTTCCACTGAGCGCGTCTTGCGACAAGCAGGAAATTTGAGTCTCCCCGCGTGGATAGCGCCTAGTAGGTTGGCGTTTGTCGATTGCGAAGCTGGTGTATTGCGCGCCTGCTCCAGCGCTCCGCCTTTTAGATAAAGCTGGTGCCATGGTCTTTTGTGGTCAACATTGGGTGGTCTTGTGGGAGGACGCACATGAAAATCTGGATGATCGCCGCTATCGGCGTGCTGGCTGTTGGTTGCACGTCGACTGAAGGCAAGGACACAACAACGCAGCTCGTTGACGAACCGGTCACGGTTTCTGCTCCGGCGCTGCCTGAGCCGCCTGAAGCCGCGCCTGCAGCGACCGATGTCGTTGCGTTGTCTGCATCAGACGCGGAGGCGTCGCAAGCAGGCCCGGCCCCCGAAATCGACGCTGAACCGGTGAACGCGCCAGCACAAATCGTGTTTGAAGCAGACTGGGACAGCAAGGCTGACGGGGCAGACTGGACGGCGTTAACAAAGGCAGCCATCAGCAATGTCGGCACAGCGCTGCTGACTGCAGAGCCAAGCGACGTCGAGGCTTTCTGCCCGGATTACATTGACCTGGACGAGGACGGCCGCATGGCGTTCTGGGTTGGTCTCCTGTCGGCCATGACGCGGCTGGAAAGCAATTTTGACCCGGCCGTCTCGTTCAATGAATACGATCATTGCACCTATCCGGGCTGCAAGGAGGATTTCATGACGCAGGATGGGCGCAAGGTTGTCAGTCGCGGCCTGCTTCAGCTGTCTCAGGAGAGTGCGAACGGCTATCGGGGGTGCTCAATCCCTGCGGACAATGAAGAGAAGCTGCATAGGCCAGACGCCAATCTGACCTGCGGTGTCGTCATCCTTACGCGCTGGGTCGAAAAGGATGGGCAGATCGCCAAAACCGAGAGCCCATGGCGTGGGGGTGCGCGGTATTGGAGCGTGTTGCGCCGTCCGAACAAGATCGAGACGATCCAGGCATTTACTTCAGGCATGGAGATTTGCGGGGGCTGACCCGGCAAGGGCTTTGACATGAGGGGCCGGAATCAAAAAGGCCCTGTCCGGGAAGACAGGGCCTTGGGTCCACACTGTGGATAGGTTTTGCAGGAGGGCGATTAGCCTTCCATTTTTGCCTGCAGCTTCTGCGCGAAATCTGAATCGGCACGCGCGAGGGCAATAATTTCCGTAAAGCGCTGAGGGGTCAGCCCTTTATCCTCGATAGCGGCCATCATCTTCTCTTGCGCGTCAGCCTGGATTTCAGTGGCTGCCGCCTGATCTTCCGCCGCCTGCAGATCGGCATTTGCCGACTGGGCGATCGTGGTCACGGCCGTATTCGCCTCAACGAACTGGTCGATCTCAGCATCGCTGACAGGGTCGATCTGTGCCTGGATGTCGGCTGCGCTTGGCGCACTGTCCTGCGGGGGTGTCGGAGCTGTTTGCTGTTGGGCGATGGCTGCACCGCCTGTTGCAAACATGGCGGCTACGGCAAGTGCAGCTGCGCGATTTCCAAGTGATCTGAGTGCCATTCTGGCCTCCTTTTTCGTTGGTCCGTTCATCAGCCAAACAAATGCTGGCCGATCAGGTAACCCGCTGTCCACAGTCTGGCTCCCGACCTGACTGCATCGTAATCTGCAGGCGAGAGGCGAGAGGCGAGAGGCGAGAGGTGAGAGGAGCGGTCCGGTCGAAGCCCCCTACCCAAAGCGGCCCGGACACACTATCTGTCTTCACTGCACAAGGGCTGCGGCGTTCGAGGAAGCCAGCTGTCCGCCGACCTTACGTTCCGTCAGGGAACTGGCTCTGGGACTGGCCGTGGCCTATCCTACCCGGTGCCCACCTATTTGCTTAGGTCGACGGGACACGAGTGCCGATACGGCGATCGCGGTTCTTGTGCGCTTGACTTTGCAGGCTGACTGGCGGAACGCCGAAGCCGCTGATGTCTGTTGCTTTCCTCCCCATTGCGCTCTGCCTGTTCTCAGCGGTCACCGTTGCGACAGCAAATTTTGCTGTAAAACGAGGCGGCGACGTGTTGAGCGCCCGGATGGTGCTGTCGCTGACATCGGCGGCGTGTGTGCTGCCCTTCGCCTTCTTCCTGCCGCTGCCGAGCCAGGCGCTCTGGGGCCCTCTCGCAATCACCATCGCGGCGCACTGGGTCTACCAGTTCTTCATGATCCGGGCGTTGCATCGCGGAGACCTGTCACTGGTCTTCCCGGTTATGCGCGGACTCGCCCCGATGATGACGGCGATCATTGGCGTCTTCGCGCTTGGCGAGTTTCCGGGCCCGCTCGGCTGGTTCGGCCTGTCGCTCGCCACGGCGGCTCTCTTCGTCTTTGCGCTGCCGCAAGGCGAAAGCCTCAACCAGAAAAAACTCAACCAGTCAGCGCTGTTCTGGGCCGTGCTGACCTCTGCGGGGATCGGTCTCTATTCGGTGACGGACGCTTATGGCGTTCGCATCGCGGACAATCGCTTCACCTTCATCGTCTGGCTGTTCCTGCTCGACTGGATCGGGACAACCGCCGTCACTGTCTGGACAAGGCGGGGCCAGCTTCGCGCGCGGCTGCGCCCGCAGCTACTGGGCGGCATGGTTGGCGGCGTATCCAGCGTATTGTCCTATGGCGCGGCCTTGCTGGCATTCTCGATGACGCAGGCCGCTACGGTAACGGCCATCCGCGAAACATCTGTCGTGTTCGGTGCGATCCTCGGCGCGGTTTTCCTCAAGGAGGGGTTTGGCAGGCGACGGATCGTGGCGGCAGCCGTGCTCGCAGCAGGACTGTTGCTGCTGGAGGTGCAGGCTTAATCCTCCCTTCGGATATGCCTGCTATTGTCTCGCGATCATGAAGCTTTCGCGCCATCTTGCCGGATACCTGCCAGCCAATCTTGCCAGCGCGATCGCGTCTTTTGGCGGGATCTATGTGTTTACGCGCCTGCTCGGCGCGGATGAGTATGGCCGCTACGCGCTGATGTTCTCAGTCATGGCACTGATCCACACCATCGCGCTCGCCCCGGCTGAAGCCGCAGCTTACCGGTTTACAGGCGCCGCACAGGCAAAAGGCGATCTTGCCGATCATTTCGATGCAGTCCGGGGTCTTCTGCTCCGCTCCCTCATCGTCGCAGGCCTCCTGATGCTCGCGCTCACTGGCGCGGTCTGGACGCTGCCGGAGTATCTGAAGCTCCTGCCATGGATCGCGCTTCTCCTGCCAGTGAACACGCTCGTTCAGGCGACGCTGGAGGCGCACAAGGCACAGCAGAATGTCGCGCGCTATGCGGCGGTCTTCTCATTCAAACTTCTTGGCGGGTTTACGATTGGTGCATTGGTGGCATGGCAGACGAATGCGGGTGCCGCGGCGCCTTTCATCGGCCTGCTGGTTGCGGCCGGTCTGCTCAGCCTGTTCCAGATGCCATGGCTGCTGAAAGCGTCCAGCGGCGGGAAAAGCGATGCTGTACGTCGCCGCGCCTATATCTCTTACGGCCTTCCGGTCGCCGCTGCGCTGTTCCTTGACCTGCTCCTGTCTGCAGCGGACCGCTTTCTCATCGCAGCCTTTCTCGGAGAGACGGCTGTTGGCGAGTATGCCGCCGGTTATGGCGTAGCTGACAAGACGGTGCTTCTTATCGCGGCCTGGGCGGCGATGGCCGGTGCGCCGCTCGTCATGGCTGCCTATGAAGAGAAGGGGCCTGAAGCTGCCGCGGATGAAGCTCGCGGCCTGATCAAGACCATGCTGATGGTTGGCCTGCCAGCTGCCGCAGGGCTTGCGCTGGTGGCCGAGCCGCTCGCCGAAGCCGTGATCGGCGAGGATTTGCGGGCTGGCGCCATCCGGATCATTCCGTGGATCGCTTTTGCCGGCCTTCTGAATGGCCTGCTCATCCACTATTACTCCGAAGCTTTCCAGCTGGCGAAAAAGACAGGGGAGCGCGCACTTCTGATGATCGCGCCGGCCGGTGTGAACATTGCTGCGAACCTTGTCCTCATTCCTCTGTTTGGCCTGACGGGCGCGGTGATCGCGACTGTGGGAAGCTATGGATTTGGCGTCTTCCTGCTCGCCCTGCGGGGCCGGCGCTATGTGCGGCTTCCGATGCCGCTGCTGGAGCTTGGCCGGATTGGCATTGCCTGCGCAGCGATGTGGCCTGTGATCAATCTCATTCCGGAATTTGGCAGCTGGCTGGAACTCTTTTCAAAGGCACTCGCAGGTGGCGCGGCCTATATCGCAGTCGCACTCCTGATCGATGCTGGCGGCGCCAGGTCATTCATGCAAGACAGGTTCGGTGCATCCGGTGAGGCTCAGGCGTCGTAATGAACGATATGACAGACAATAAAAACGATCTCGGCACAGCCGCCGACAAAGCCAACCAGATCTGGGGCGACCTCGTTCCCGTGATCGGCTTCGTGCTGGTCTATAACCTGCTGCGCATTGCAAAGATCGACACCGCCTGGGTCAACAAGGAGTCGGCGCTCTACTGGGCGACGGCGGTACTGATCGTTCTGACGGTCGGCGTGATCGGGATGAAGGTGAAGAACAAGCAGAAAATCCCGGCTTTCCTCATCATGACGTCGGCCATTGTCGGTGGGTTCGGCCTGCTTGGCATCCTGCTGCAGGAAAAATCCTTCATCTATATTAAACCAACCATCCAGAACCTTTTTCTGGGAGCCATCATCTTTGGCAGCATGGCGCTCGGGCACAATGTCTGGCGCGTGATGTTCCGCTCGGTTTTTGACCTGCCGGACCATGCCTGGAAGCAGCTCGCCATTCGCTGGGGCCTGTTCTTTATTGCGATGGCCGCCTGGAACGAGTTCCTGTGGCGCACTTATGCACCCGGTTTTGAAGAACCCTTGCGTTTCTTCGGCGTGCTGCTCGCGCCGGCTGGAAGTTATGATTTCCTTGGAATGACGTTTGGTGACAAGAATGCTGAAGACGTCTGGGCGAACTGGAAGCTCGGCAACATGGTGATCACCTTCATTTTTGGCGCATTGAATGTGCCTTACACATTAAAGCATCTTCAGGACCAGCCTCAGGACCAGCCTCAGGCCTAGCGTGTAATTACATCGGTACCAGGCGGATTGCTGAACGTCGCAAAACCGTCGCGTCCACGCGTCTCTGCATAATGCGTCAGCGCCCAAACGACAGTCGGGAAAGCAAGTTGTGACCACGGAATGTCCTTCCAGTCGACAAGCTCTGTCTCGAGGCTTTCCGGTCCCGGACGAAAATCAGACACGAGTTCGGCGCGGAACATGATCTGGACCTGCCCGATCCGGGGGATGGTATAAGAGGCGAGCATACGGTCGATATCGATGGTCGCACATGCTTCTTCCAGGGCTTCACGGGCCGCAGCTTCCTCGATTGTTTCGCCAAGCTCCATATAGCCGGCAGGCAAGGTCCAGTAACCCTTGCGCGGTTCAATGGCGCGCCGGCAGAGCAGGATCTTTCTGCCCCGCGTGACGACAGATCCCGCAACGATCCGGGGGTTCTGGTAATCGATGAACCCGCATGTCCCGCAAATGCGCCGTTCACGATCATCTCCGTGCGGGACGCGAAACTGGAAATTCTCTTCATTCGTGTTTGTCATGATGCTGTAATCGTCTCGCTTTATTGGGGAAAGCCGTTGATCCGCACACGGTTTGTTCCCAAAGTGGATGCGTAGGCGGACGCCCGAAAGAACTGCAGGTAAGGATAGAATGCGATGGCAGATGAACAAGCAACCACCGGATTTGACCTGGCGAACTCACCCAGCCACCTCCTGCACAGGGCACAACAGTCTGCCGTCAATCTGTCGTCCTCGGCCCTGTCCGAACACGGTCTGACCCTTCGTCAGTTCGCTGTCCTCGCAGCTCTTGCGAGCGCGGAGGGCCAGAGCCAGGCGAGCCTGGTCAGCCAGACCGGGATTGATCGCTCGACGCTGGCAGACATGGTCGGCCGCATGGAACGCGCAGGCTATATCAAACGTGCCCCATCGAAAGAAGATGCCCGCGCCAAGGCGGTCTCACTGTTGGCGAAAGGCCGCAAGGCATATGACGAGGCGCTTCCCGCTGTCGAGGCCGCAGACAAGCAATTGCTCGATCAGGTCCGTGCCAATCGCCGCATCGGTTTCCTGACGTCACTCGCCACAATCGGCGGACCGGAAGATGCCACGGCTCCTGAGCCAGCGCCGGTCCTCGAAGAGCCGGAGGCGATCACCGAAGAGGCAGCTGAACCAGCCAAGCCGAAAAAGGCGAAGGCCAAGACGGATCCAAAACAGGAAAAAGCGTCCAAGCAGAAAGCGGACAAGGCTGCAAAGCCGGCCAAGTCGAAGTCCGACAAGAAAAAGAAGAAGAAAAAGAAGAAGTAGCGGCCTAGCCGGCGAGTGCGGCCTTCACTTCCTCTCGCCGCTTTTCGTCCAGCGGACCACGGACATGCAGGATGATCTTGCCTTCCGGACTGATCACGAATGTCTCGGGTACACCGGTGAGGCCGAAGTCCAGGCCGCCCTGGCCGTCACGGTCCACACCGATCTTCGTGAACGGATTGCCAAGCTCAGCGAGAAAGCCGAGCGTCGCATCTGGCGCATCCTTGTAGGCAAGCCCGTAAACCTGGTCGGGAAATGCCTCGGCAATATTGGTAATGTCCCCGTGTTCGGCGCGGCAGGGCGCACACCAGCTGGCAAACAGGTTGACCATGACAGGCGCATCGCTAGGGGGCGGGGCGAAACTGATCGACCCGCTCTCCCTGTCAAGCAGCGGGAATACCCGGTCAGGCGCCTCGCGATCAGACTTGGAAACGAAACTCTCGTCTGACGGGCGCATCAGCTGGGCGGCCCCAAGCGCGCCGAGCACAGCGAGCACAGCCAATGGAGCGATAGCCTGCCAGCGTTTCATCGTTTCGCCTCCGCCTGCAATCGCTCCAGCCGGCGCCGGGCAAGGCGGGCCTTGACCATGGCATAGACGCCCAACAAGATCGGCACAGCCATGCCGAGCAAATAGATCGCCCAGATAAAGACCGCATTGTCATCGAACCTTGGCAGCATCCGTTCAGCCTCCGGCCAGTTTGCGGGCAATGAGAACGGCGCTGCGCCTTTGCCAGACCTCGGCACGCATCAGCACCATTGTCAGCCCGCCAAAGAAGACCGTGTTTCCAAGCGCCCCGACCAGCAGCGGCACCAGATAGACGGCCGGCATGGCCGGGCCATCCAGGCGCAGCACGCTGGCATCCTGATGGATGGAAGACCAGATATCGACGGAGAACTTGATGAGCGGCACATTTACTGCGCCAACCATGGCAAGGATTGCGCCGGCCCTGGCGGCCTTCTGGCGCGTGTCCATCGCCGCGCGCAGGGCCATGTAACCGAGAAACAGGAAAAACATGACGAGGACTGACATCATGCGCGCATCATCCCAGAGCCACCACGTACCCCATGTCGGTTTCCCCCAGATCGATCCGGTCGCGAGGCAGAGCGCTGTATAGCCTGCCCCTATGGGTGCGATGGATTTGGCTGCCATGTCAGCGAGCTCATGACGCCACACAAACCAGATCAGGCTGGTGGCGGCGAGGCCCATATAACTCGCCATGGCGAGCCAGGCGGACGGCACGTGGATGAACATGGCCCGCATAATGTCGCCGCCCTGATAATCGTCCTGCGGCACAATCCATAGCCCCTGCCAGACGCTCCACAGGATGAGAACGGCTCCGAGCACAAGACAGCCCGGCGCGAGCCAGCGTGAAAGCGCCATGAAGCGGTGCGGGTTGGCGAAGGCAGAAATCATGCGTGATGAATACCTTTGTGTCAGTCGACAGCCAAGCGCAGCGCGGCAGATGCGGCGAATGGTGCAACGGCGAGGGCAAACAGTGTCGAGGCGGCGAGGAAGAGCAGGTTTGGTCCAATGCTGTCGGCTTGCGCCGAAAGTGACCCGAAGATTGCGGTTGGGATAAACAGCGGAAGCGCAAGAAGCGCGATCAGGAGACCGCCGCGCGGAACGCTCGCTGCCAGCGCGCCAGCCACGCCGCCCCACAGAAAAAAGGCAAGCCCGCCGAGTCCGTACGCCAACATGGCAGGCAGCAAATCGCTGACCGGCAATTGAAGCGTGATCCCTATGAGCGGAGTGAGAATGACAAGTGGCAGCCCGGAGACCAGCCAGTGCGCCAGCATCTTCGCCGCCGCGATCATGAAAAGCGGTGCATCTTCCTGCGCCCAGAGGTCGAGCGTGCCATCTTCAAGGTCTGCCTGGAACAACCGCTCCATTGAGACAAGTGAAGCCAGCGCGAGCGCAACCCACAAAACTCCTGTGCCGATCGCGGCGAGCTGGCCCGCGTCGCTGCCGATGGTGAAGGGGACGAGCATCGCCGCGCCCGCAAAAAAGCCGATGGGCAGCAGGGCGCCCGCCCCGCCGGCCCAGGCCTCGGACACGGCTTGCCGAAATGCAGCTCGGATCGGCGCGGGGGTCAGGCTCACAGAGTGACCTCTTCGGTGGCGGTAATAGGGGCTTCGCCATGCAGCGAGGCTACAACACAGCCGCCAGACCGGCGGTGCGCTGCAATCATTTCAACCAGTGTGTCACGACCTGCAGCATCAAGCGCCGTGAACGGCTCGTCCAGCAACCAGACGGGGCGTTCCGTCAGCAAGAGGCGCCCGATGGCTGCGCGGCGGCGCTGGCCAGCGGATAGGAGCCGACCTGCAACGTCTATCGGTCGTTCCAGCCCCATTCTCGTGGCGATCTGGGCGATATCAGCCTGACTGCCCCAGGCACGGGCCCAGTGCCTGAGATGATGGCGCGGTGTCTCATGCGGCTTGATGCCATCGCGGTGGCCGAGCCAGTGATGCGGGGCTTCATTCGTTACGGCGCCTGCATCGGGGCGCGCCAGGCCCGCGAGTTGGCGAAGCAGCGTGGATTTGCCTGATCCGTTTGCGCCGCGAAGGACGACGGCTGCGCCCGCATATACCGTCAGGTCGAGACCGGAAAACAGCACGCGTTCGCCCTTGATCGCACCGAGCCCTTCGGCCTGAAGCAGGATGGCGCTGCTCAAACAGCTGCGTCCGGAGAAAAAGACGCACGATGCTGCGATTGCACAGTTGCGAGTTGGACTGTATGACGCGGGCAACGAAGCGCTGCGCGTCCGCGCGCGCCAGAGATGCCCATGCAAGAAGAGGTCATTTACCCGATGCCATCCCTCGACAGTTTCAATTCCCGCCGCACGCTAGACGTCGCCGGCAAGACTTACACCTATTACTCGCTTTCGGCCGCAGCTGAAAACGGTCTGGGCGATGTGTCACGCCTGCCAGCCTCACTCAAGGTGCTGCTCGAAAACATGCTGCGCAATGAAGACGGCAAGACTGTCAGCAAGACGGATATTGTCGCGTTCAAGAACTGGCTGGATGACAAAGGGTCTGCCCAGCATGAAATCGCCTACCGTCCGGCCCGCGTCCTGATGCAGGATTTCACCGGTGTTCCTGCAGTCGTTGATCTCGCCGCGATGCGCGATGCAGCCGAAAAGCTCGGCGCGGACGCTGAAGCGATTAACCCGCTGGTTCCGGTTGACCTCGTCATCGACCACTCCGTCATGGTGGATTATTTCGCCAATGCCGACAGCTTCGGCAAGAATGTCGAGATGGAATATGAGCGCAATGGCGAACGCTATGAGTTCCTGCGCTGGGGCTCAAAGGCGTTCCGCAATTTCCGCGTTGTCCCACCGGGCACCGGCATCTGCCACCAGGTGAATCTCGAGTATCTCGCCCAGTCCGTCTGGACGAAGGAAGAAGGCGGCGAAGAGATTGCCTATCCCGATACCTGCGTCGGCACTGATTCTCACACAACCATGGTGAACGGCCTCTCTGTGCTGGGCTGGGGTGTCGGCGGTATCGAAGCCGAAGCGGCCATGCTCGGCCAGCCGGTGTCCATGCTCATCCCGGAAGTCGTTGGCTTCAAGCTCACCGGCAAGCTTGCCGAAGGCGCAACAGCGACCGATCTCGTTCTCACCGTCACCCAGATGCTTCGCAAGCACAGCGTGGTTGGCAAATTCGTCGAGTTCTATGGTCCGGGTCTCGCCAGTCTCTCGCTTGAAGACGAGGCCACAATTTCCAACATGGCGCCTGAATATGGCGCGACCTGTGGTTTCTTCCCGATTGATGATGAGACCATCCAGTACCTTTCCGACACCGGCCGCGACCCGGAGCGCGTGAAACTCGTTGAGGCGTATGCCAAGGCGCAGGGTTACTGGCGTCCTGACATGGCTGACCCCATCTACACCAGCGGTCTCGAGCTTGACCTTGGCAGCGTCGTGCCCTCCCTGGCCGGACCGAAACGCCCGCAGGACCGCGTGCTGCTGTCCGAAGCCGATACCGCATTCCGTGATGCGCTGGTCGAAATTCGCGGCGGTCCCAAGGACCCGAATTCAACGCCCAAGGAAAAGGGCGAGTCGCGCTTCATCGACGAAGGCGCGCAGAATGTTTACACAGACCCTGAAGCTTATGGCGTCGAGATGCACGCCGTCGAAGGCGCCGACTATCACCTGCATGATGGTTCGGTGGTCATCGCGGCCATCACTTCCTGTACCAATACGTCGAACCCATCGGTGATGATCGCCGCTGGCCTGCTGGCCCGCAACGCGATTGCCAAAGGCCTCGGTCGCAAGCCCTGGGTGAAGACGTCGCTCGCACCTGGATCGCAGGTGGTGACAGACTACCTCCTGCGCGCAAACCTGCAGGACGACCTGAATGCCATGGGCTTCAACCTTGTGGGTTATGGCTGCACGACATGTATCGGCAACTCAGGCCCACTGCCGCCAGCGATTTCCAAGTCGATCAGCGAGAATGATCTCGTGGCGGCGTCGGTCCTGTCGGGCAACCGGAACTTTGAAGGCCGTATCAGCCAGGATATTCGCGCCAATTACCTGGCCTCGCCGCCACTGGTCGTGGCCTATGCCATCGCCGGTTCACTGCATGTCAACCTGACCACCGACCCGCTCGGCAAGGACAAGGATGGCAACGACGTCTACCTGAAGGATATCTGGCCATCATCGCAGGAAATTGCCTCTGTGATGCGCGAAGCCGTCACGCCGGAAATGTTCACCGACCGCTATGGCGATGTCTTCAAGGGTGATGAGCACTGGCAGGGTATTTCGGTGACGGGTTCGAAAACCTATTCATGGCCGCCTGCGTCCACTTATGTGCAGAACCCGCCATACTTCACCGGTATGGGCATCGACCTCGACAAGCAGGAAGATGTCAAAGGTGCGCACATACTCGGCCTGTTCGCTGACTCGATCACGACGGACCACATTTCACCCGCCGGTTCGATCAAGGCGTCGAGCCCTGCAGGCGAATACCTTCAGGAGCATCAGGTCTCTCCGATGGACTTCAACTCCTATGGCTCGCGCCGTGGTAATCATGAAGTCATGATGCGCGGGACATTTGCGAATATCCGTATCAAGAACCAGATGGTTCCGGGTGTTGAAGGCGGTGTTACCATTCACCATCCGTCCGGCAAGCAGATGCCGATCTATGACGCCGCCATGAAATATGAGGCCGAAAACGTCCCATTGGTAATCTTTGCCGGCAAGGAATATGGCACCGGTTCGTCGCGAGACTGGGCGGCCAAGGGCACCATCCTGCTGGGCGTCAAAGCGGTTGTCGCGGAAAGCTTCGAGCGTATTCACCGCTCCAACCTGATCGGCATGGGCGTCCTGCCACTGCAGTTCAAGGATGGCCAGTCATGGACAGGGCTAGAGCTGGATGGCTCTGAGCAGGTCTCGATTTCCGGCATTAGCAGCATTAATCCGCGTCAGGATCTCGACGTTGTCATCACCAGGGCCGATGGCTCGACGGTAACGGCTTCGACGACAGTGCGTATCGATACCGAGAACGAACTCGACTATTATCGCAATGGCGGCATCCTGCACTACGTGCTGAGAAACCTGGCCAAAGAAGCCGCCTGATTTGACCGAATAGACTGAGTGCCGCCGTTCCCGATCTTGGGGACGGCGGTTTTCGATCACAGCACGGTGATTTCAAAGCCGGCCGACAAGACGCTATGTGACCCGAGCAATGAAACCTGTTCTCACGATTCTCGCGCTTATCGGCCTTGTCGCCCCTGCCATGCAGGCCGACACACCTGTGCTGATCGAGCTGTTCGCTTCGCATAATTGCAATGCCTGCCCGAAAGCCCACCGCACGCTAAAGGCCGTACAGGCAGAGCGTGGAGACGATGTGCTCGTCCTGACCTGGTCTGTAGACTATTGGGACTATCTCGGCACGCCAGACCCGATGGCGATCCCGTCCGCCACGGAACGCCAGTCTGCCTATACGGACAGGCTGGGAATCCGCGCGCCCTATACGCCTCAATCGGTGTATGACGGCGCCATGCAATGTCCGGCAACGCGCAAGAAGACCGTTGATGCGAACATCGATACACGCAGCGACCATGCGAAGCGTAGTGAAGTCTCGATAGATGTCATTGAGGGCGGTTTCAGCCTCGATGGGCAGCTGGACCAACCAGCTGACGTCCGCGTCGTGGAGTACCTGTCCGACGCAGGCAATGTCACCGACATGGTCAACCCGGTCACATCCAGCCGCCTGATCGGCACCTGGACTGGCGGGCATGTCACCTATGACTATCGCTGCGAAAATGGCTGCGCAGTTGTCGTGCAGGAAGCCGGACATGGAGAAGTCTACGGCGTCCGCCCGCTAAGCTAGGTTTACTTGCGAAAATGGGCGGAAGGGCACAACATGTGTGCCCCGGCCCCTAATCCTTGCTGGACAGGTTTTCGAGCTGTTCCTGCATGAGCTTCATTTGCGCTTTCAGCGCTGATACCGCGTCTTCGCGATCATCGCTCTCTTCAGGTTCAGGGTCGTTCCGGCCTGGCTTTTCAGATTTCTCGTGGGCACGGGCGGCTGCGGCAGCCGCCGCGGCTGACGATGCGCCAGCGGGTGTAAACATGTTGAGCGCCTGCTCGAACATTTCCATGTTGCGACGCGCCTGGTTTTCAAACAGGGCCATGGGGTGTGACCCACCCATGGTTTTCTTCCAGCGCTCCTGGCTTTCAGCAAAGCTGTTCATGCTCATGTCGAGCCAGGCCGGCAACATGGCTTGCGAGCCGCCGCCGTAAAAGCCGATCAGCTGACGCAGGAAGGAAAGCGGCAGGGCACCATCGCCTTTGGTTTCTTTTTCAAAAATGATCTGTGTCAGCACTGCGCGGGTCAAATCATCGCCGGATTTTGCATCGCGTACTTCAAATGGGACTTCGCGGCGGACGAGGTCAGCGAGGTGGTCCAGCGTCACATAGGATGATGTTGACGTGTCATACAGGCGCCGGTTCGCATACTTCTTGATGATCACCTTTTCGCCAGATCCGTTGGACTTGCTCATTTTGTGCCCTTACCTCTCCCTGAATGCGGTGATTTTGTTCCAGTTTGGCTTCCATGATGGCATGGGCTGGCCAGACTTTCAAAACCGCTCATCTTGCTTATACATAACATGCTTACATCAAGTTGAGCAGACGCAGCAAAGTTTTTGCTGCGCAGCAATCAGGGAGGAATAAATGGCGCGTGTCGCACTCGTGACCGGTGGAACCCGGGGTATTGGCCGGGCAATCAGTGAACGGCTGAAGAAGGACGGCTTTCAGGTCGCCGCAAACTTCGGCGGGAATGAAGAAGCTGCGAAGCTGTGTGAGCAGGAACTCGGCATCAAATGTTATCAATTCGACGTGTCAGACTATGACGGTGTCGGGGCCGGGCTGAAAGCAATCGAAGCTGATCTCGGCCCGGTTGAAGTTGTCGTCAATAATGCCGGGATCACCTGGGACGGTCCGTTCCACAAGATGACGAAAGAGCAGTGGGACAAGGTCATTGATGTGGATCTCAACTCAGCCTTCAACGTCACCCGCCAGGTCTGGGACGGGATGCGAGAGCGCGGCTGGGGCCGCGTCATCAACATTTCCTCGATCAACGGACAGAAGGGCCAGTTCGCGCAGGCCAACTATTCGGCGGCCAAGGCCGGACTGATCGGCTTTACCAAGGCCCTCGCCCAGGAAGGTGCAAAGAAGGGCATCACAGTAAATGTCGTGGCGCCGGGCTATATCGACACTGAAATGGTACGCGCCGTTCCTGAAAAAGTGCTCGAAAGCATTATCGCAACAATCCCCGTGGGACGTCTTGGCAAGGCCGAAGAGATCGCCTCCATGTGCGCCTATCTCTCGTCGGAGGATGCAAGCTTCATCACGGGCGCAACGATGACCGTGAACGGCGCGCAGTACATCGCCGGCTAATCAGGGCTCCGAGATCAATTCAAGGTGTAGCGGGTGGACAAGTTCCATCCGCCCCTTGTTTACCCAACCCCTCAAAAGGACATGCGATCCCGCCGGCGTGCTACAGGCTGCCCTGGCGCTGAATGTCATGTCGATGATGAGGTCAGCGCCCTCCATCCGCCTGGAGCAGAGAATCTGCCGACGGCCTGGCTCGGCGGGCGCATCCGCATCTGTGCCAAGGACTCCATCAATCAGGCTGAATCCTCTTTGGTCGGCCTCGATGTTTTCTGCGTGTATGGGCTGATAGGCATTGAGGCTCCACAATCCAGCGCCATCCTTTCGAGCGTCCGTTTCGGCGGCCAGAAGAAGATCGCCACGTGCATCCGTGTCTGGATAGAGCCTGACCCGGACGCCGCCCTGGCGTACCAGCTCAATGTTCACCCAGATTTTTGGCCCGGCGCCGTCGATGGTTTCAAGATGGGCCAGAGCGCGGTCATACCGGTCGCGGGTCAGGCCTGGATAGAACAGCTTCACTTCGCGTCCCATCACAAGATCCTCGAGCAGTCGGGCTGAGGTCTCTGCGTAGGGATCCGGGTCGCCATATCTTGGACGCAGCACCGGTGCCTCGATCCCGACAAGCCGGACGCTTTGCCCGGTATCGAGGACCAGTGCGTCCCCATCGATGACCCTGACAACACGTCCTCTCTCGCCTGGTTGCATCGATTCCAAGGGGCCGTCTTTCGAGCAGGCCGTGATGCCACCAAGGGCAAACACCATGATCGCGATAGCTGCCCGCATCTCTGCCCCTTCAATCAATCCCTGAAACAGGGTATCGCACAAACAGGACGACCCCGTAGCTCAGCAGGATAGAGCAACAGATTCCTAATCTGTAGGTCGCGCGTTCGAATCGCGCCGGGGTCGCCATTTGCATCAGGTCACTGCGGCCCGTTGGCGAAACGAAGGTTTGTCCCAGCGGGCGGTGGCGAGAATGTCTTCCAGGATATCCATCGCATCCCAGATATCCGTGAAAGTCAGGTAGAGTGGCGAGACGCCAAAGCGGATCGTGTCGGGGGCACGGAAGTCGGCAATAATGTTGTCCGCGATCAGGGCCTGGACCACTTCATACCCGTTCTCGTGACGCACGCTGACATGACCGCCTCGCTCGTTTGCACGACGGGGTGAGATTGTCTCCAGTGCCATCGCATCCGTTCGTTTCAGGATGAAGTCGCCCAATGCTCCTGTCTTGGCGTGAATCAGCTCGATATTGATCGCCTCGAACACCTCAAGCGCACCAGACAGCGCAGCGAGCGACAGGATAGGCGGCGTGCCAGCCGCAAATCGGCGTATATTCGGGGCTGGCTTGTAGACGGGCGCGAAGTCGAATGGCTTTGCATGGCCCATCCATCCTGGCAGGGGGCTGTCGAGCCGATCAATGATGTCGTGCGCGGCGTAGACGAAGGCCGGCGCCCCCGGGCCACCATTGAGGTATTTATAGGTACAGCCGGTGGCGAGGCGAGCTCTGGCCGCGGTTAGGTTTACGGCGACAATCCCGGTCGCATGACTGAGATCCCAGATGATGACGCCGCCACAAGCGCGGGCGCGGGCTTCTGCGTCCGCAATATCGGCGATTGCTGCCGTGCGATAATTCACGACGCTCTTGATCAGGATACCGCCCGTTTCTTCCATGCAGGCGAGCCCCTGTCCCGGCGGCGCCCGATGAAAGGTCGAGCCCGACAGGCTGGCGAGGGCTTCGATCATGTACTGGTCAGTCGGAAAGTCGTCGGCTTCCACGATCAGATCAGGTGAGGTGGCAAGGCCGCGCGCCGCATGCCCAAGCTTGAACAGGTTGGCCGAAACACTGTCGGCCACAATAACCTCTTCTGGCCGTGCGCCGATCAACCGGGCAATCTTGCTGCCTGTTTCATAGGCGAGTTCGAACCAGCCAGCCTCGTTCCAGGACCTGATCAGACCGTTTCGCCATTCCTGCCGGGCCGCCTGCTCAACCGCATCCAGCCCGTTATGCGTGGCAGGCCCCAGTGAATGTCCATCGAGGTAGGTCAGTCCTTCCGGCAGATCGAAGGCTTCCCGCGCATGGCCGAGTATGTCGTGCGCATCAATTGCTTCTGCTTCTTCGCGCGATGCAGGGATTTTGTAGGCCATGATTACCTCTCTTCGCAGCGATGCGAGCCAACGCCTCTTGCAAGCTCCATCGCGAAGCGGTCACATGCCGCCTGTGAAGGATATGGGGCAAGTCATGAAAGTGAACAGCGCAGCGATTTGTTTAACGGTCCTGTTATTTGCATCCTGCACAGCACCATCGCCGGATATGGAAAATTCCGCTTCGGCAAATGCGCCAGCGACCACGGAGGCGGCAGAAATCATGGTTGATGCAGTCGACCTGTTGAGTTGGACGGACCTTCTTTCCCGTCCGAAGCTCGCCCCGAGCCAGTCAATACGTATCGGCGCGGAGGCGACGGATATTGTTGATGTGTGGTTGCCAGATAGCGCCGGGCCCCATCCTGTCGTCCTGATGATCCATGGCGGCTGCTGGCAGAAAGACATCGCCGACCGCACGCTCATGAATTACGCTGCGGAGGCTCTGCGCAAAGAGGGCATGGCCGTCTGGAATATAGAATATCGCGGGGTGGATGAAGTGGGCGGGGGCTATCCAGGCACATTTCTTGATGTCGCAAAGGCGGTGGATGCGCTCGGCGAGCGGGGGCAATCGCTCGGGCTTGATACAAATCGTGTCGTTGCTTTCGGTCATTCTGCAGGCGGTCATCTGGCGCTTTGGGCTGCAGGACGACCCAAGCTGCCGTCTCACAGTCCACTCTTTACCGACACACCATTTCCGATTGCAGGCGTTGTTAATTCCGGTGGCCTGGCCGACCTGGAAGCATCAGCGCCTGTTACACAGCCGGGCTGTCTTGCAGGCATAATGGATACACTGACGGGCGCGCCATCAGGCGATCGGGAAAATGTGTTCTCTGATACCTCTCCTTCGGAGGTTTTGCCGCTTGGCGTTCGCCAGATCAGTGTAAACGGGGCGCAAGATCCGATTGCACCCCCAGCCCTTGGCAAGAGCTACACTGTGAAAGCGAGCGCTGCAGGTGATCGCGCGAGCTTCGTCCTCGCACCGAATTCAGGACACGTGGAGCTGATCACGCCTGGAACCGGCGCTTTCGATATCGAGATCGCGCAACTGAAGACGCTGCTCGAAATCGACTAGCGCAGGACTGCCGGCAAGGGGTCTGTGTCGCCCGGTTCATGCTGGATGATCACTTTTGCGCCCAAGGCCTCAGCTTTATCCTCGAAGACTTTCATCGAGGCGCGCGTTTCTTCTTCATTTGAGTTGAATTGTGGCACGCGTTGCAACTCGCGGCTTTCGGTGCGGTGATAGACGTCGCCCGTCAGAAGGACGGGGCCCGTCTCCGGCAGGTTCACGAGCAGGGAGGAATGGCCCGGCGTATGCCCCGGCGTAATGAATATTTCGACTGACCCATCTCCGAACACGTCATAATTGTCGGGGATAATCTGATGGCGCAGTGGCTCAAATCCGGGGAACTGCGTACCCGCATCGCTGCCTTCTTCAGTCGCTCCTGCATCTTCCGGTGCCATGTCTTCCGACACGTCGGGAGCCGGGAACATGTAATCATATTCCAGCTGGTTCACGAGCCAGAGCGGGTCCGCGAGAAGATCGACCTGACCCGTGTGGTCAAAATGGCTGTGAGAGATGGCGACATAGTCAATGTCGCTCATACCAAGCCCCATGTTTTCAAGCTGGTCGCCAATCGTCTGGTCCAGCGAGACGGTGAAAACGCCGGTTGTCTGCTCGTCCTGAGAAGTGAGGCTGCCTGGAAGGCCGAGGTCCCAGAGCAGATTGCCCTTGGGGTGCCGGACGAGCCAGCAGGTGTCTGTAAACGTATCGGTCTGGCCGGCATAATCGCCGGCGGTCGAAAAGATATCGAGATCGGAAACATATATGGAGCCGCAGTCCAGCTTGATCAGCTGCAGGGCGTCGATGCCGGAGGCCATATCCGGCTGGGTTGAGGCTTCGCCGGCCGTGTCCGATGTGTCTGTTTCGGCTGGCACTGTCGAACCTTCTGGATCGTTGCCATCGCCGGTGTCGGGCCCTGAACAGGCAGAGAGCATGATGGCAAACGCGCTGACCGTCGGCAAAACCAGATATTTCATTGTTATCGACCCCTTGATTCTGTGCCTAATTCTAATCGCGTGTCGGGACGAAGGAAAGCCTGCGGCCATGTGTGTCGACGCGGCGATAGAAACAACTCTTGCGGTCAGTGTGACAGGCCGCGCCTTTTTGACGAACCTTGAGGACAATCGCATCCTGATCGCAATCAACAAGTATATCGGCAACTTCCTGCGTGTGGCCTGAGGTTTCGCCCTTTTCCCAGAGCTGGTCCCGCGAGCGGGAATAATAGGTCGCCCGGCCCGTCTTGATTGTCTTGGAGAGGGCTTCGGCATTCATCCACGCCAGCATCAGGATTTCGTCCGTTTCCACATCCTGCGCAATGGCCGCTATGAGCCCGTCCGGACCGAATTTCGGGCGGAGTTCGTCCGTTTCATCCTGCGCCTCGCCTGTGAGAGGCTTCATGAAGAGCGCCATCAGATAATGCCTTCTTGCCTGAGCTGAGCCTGATGAGTTTCGTCATAGCCGATCGAGGACAGGATTTCGCCTGTATTTTGGCCAAGGCTCGGACCCGCGGTATTTACCCGGCCAGGCGTATCGCTCAGCTTCGGGAAAACCCCCTGCATCGGCACTTCCCCCAGAATCGGATGAACGATGCGGATGATCGCGTCCCGTGCCTTGATATGGGCGTCAACGAGCATGTCCCGAGCGGTGTTCACCCGCCCGCATGGCACACCATTTTCTTCGCAGGCGGCAAGGACATGCGCGGAGCTGTGTGCCTGCGTCCATTCCGCTATTTTCTGGTCCAGCTCGACTTGGTTCTCGCCGCGCGCATCATGAGTGGCATAGCGCGGATCACTGGCCCAGTCGGCCCCGCACATGGCAGACAGGCGACGAAACAAAGTGTCCTGATTGGCACCGATGATGACGAGCCCATCAGAGCAGGGATAAACGCCTGATGGCGCGACTTTCGGAAGGATCGGCCCACTGCGCTCGCGCGTGTGTCCGCCAAGCGCGTATTCAGGTATGAGGCTTTCCATGAATGCCATGACGCTTTCATAGATTGCTGCATCGACGACCTGTCCCCGACCGGACTTCTCACGCGCAAAAAGGGCCATCATCGTGCCCAGCGCGGCGAACGTGCCTGTCATCGTGTCGCCAAGAGAAACGCCGGCCCTGGCTGGTAGGCGGTCCGGCTCGCCGATAAGGTGGCGCAATCCGCCCTTGGCTTCGCCAACGCTGGCATATCCGGCCTTGTGGCTCTCCGGGCCGGTCTGACCGTATCCGGAGATGCGAGTGATGATGAGACGTGGATTGATCTGGTGAAGCACTTCGGGGCCAATCCCCCAGCGTTCGAGTGTCCCGGGCCGAAAGTTCTCAATCAGGACATCCGCCGACATCGCCAGTTTTTTCAGGATTTCCTGACCTGCCGGTTCTCTGAGGTTCAGTGTCAGGGATTTCTTGTTGCGGGCGATAATCGGCCAGTAAAGACCGATACCATCCTGCTTTACAGCGCCCCAGTCTCGCGCCGGATCAGGAGCATCAGGTGCTTCGACCTTGATGACTTCGGCACCAAAATCTCCGAGTAGCTGGGCGCAGAAAGGTCCCGCGATGAGCTGACCGAGTTCAATGACGCGCAAGTCGGTGAGGGGGGGAGGAACGGAAGTGTCAGGCATGCGCTCTCTTAGGATCAGCATGTATAAGAGGGCAAGCCGTGTCAGACTGGCTGGTTACGAATTGGACGAGTGCCTTCATGGTTATCGTCAGCGCAATAGCGGTCTACGCCATGTTGATTGGATTGACGCGGCTCTCGGGCGTGCGAAGCTTTTCGAAAATGAGCAGTTTCGATTTCGCGATCACAATTGCTACCGGGTCTGTCGCTGCGTCGATCATCGTGCTGAAAGATCCGCCAATCCTTCAGGGCGCGGTGGCGCTCGGCATTCTCTACGCGATGCAGATGTCGCTCGCTGCGCTCAGGAAGAGAAGCAAGCTCATTGAGAAGATGGTCGATAATGAGCCGCGCCTCATCATGTGCGGCAGCAAAATCCATGAAGACCAGATGAAAAAGGCCAAGATCACCCATGACGATCTGTTCGCGAAACTGCGCGAGGCGAATGTCACGCAGTTCGATCAGATCCATGCGGTTATTGCAGAGACAACGGGCGACATCTCGGTCCTGCACGGGCCGTCGGACAAGATCCTTGAGCCAGAATTGTTGCGCGGCGTGATTGGGGGTGACCGATATTCCCCTAATCGGACGGCTTGACACCGCTCCGGCCTTCTGCCCCTCCTCGTCAGGATTTTCCGGGGCTCCGAAAACAGGCAGGACATGACAAGACGTATCGATATTGTAGAAGTTGGCCCACGTGATGGACTGCAGAATGATCCCGGTAATCTGAGCACGTCGCAAAAGCTCGAATTCATCTCCCGCCTCGAAGATTGCGGCGCGAGGCGTATGGAGTCAGGCAGTTTTGTGTCGCCGAAGGCTGTGCCGAAAATGGCCGATTCGGGAGACGTTTTCCGCAGCCTCGACCGCTCACGACCAACACGTCACATCGCGCTCGCCCTGAACGAAAAAGGCGTGCGACGCGCCATTGATGCCAAGGCAGATGAAATCAATTTTGTCCTCGTGGCGGGCGAAACCTTTGGCAAACGCAACCAGGGCATGAGCCCGTCTGAAAGTGCGGATATGCTCGCGCAATGTGCGCCCCTCGTGCACGATGCGGCCATTCCGCTGACGGCGACGATTTCCGTCGCTTTTGGCGATCCTTTTGATGGCGAGGTGGACCCGGCGGTCGTTGCTAATCTAGCGGCGCGCGCACAGCGTGCGGGCGTAGGCGAGCTTGCGCTTGGTGACACAATCGGTGTCGCGACGCCCTGGCAGGTGCGGTCACTGATTGAACGTGTTTTAATCGAGGCGCCAGATGTTTTCCTGCGCATGCATTTTCATGACACGCGCGGCGCTGCGCTGGCCAACGTAGCAGCCGCCATTGATGCGGGCGTGGATGTTATCGATGCCAGCTGTGGCGGCATTGGAGGCTGTCCGTTTGCACCGGCAGCGACAGGCAATGTCGCGACTGAAGATGTCGTCTATATGCTGGAGCGCGGCGGATACGAGACCGGCCTTGATCTTGGCAAACTGATCGAGACTGCCAAATGGCTTGAAACCGTTCTCGGCCATCCTGTGAGTTCCAGCCTGAGCCGGGCCGGTGGTTTTCCAGCCTAGCCGGGCAACATGACCCATCCCCGAGCGGCGAAATCGATACAGGCGCTATGCTAGAAGCTGTCCTTGCGGCTTCTGATCTCGGCAAAGGTCGAGACCGCATCTCCAGGGTGGCCCATCGCTGATTGAAGGTCAGCATTATCTGCGCGCAGGAACGGGTTGGATTCCAGTTCACGCGACAACACTGTCGGCACTGTCCATTCCCCCCGCTGGCGCTTCATTTCGACTTCCTTTGCATAGGCTGAAAGTGACGCGTTGTCAGGATCGACCGTGATGGCAAAACGAGCATTCGCGGCCGTATATTCATGCGCGCAATAGAGTGCTGTATCCGCTGGTAGCTCCTTCAGCCGGGCAAGACTCGTCCACATCATCTGCGGGTCGCCTTCGAAAACGCGTCCGCATCCGAGCGCGAAAAGGGCATCGCCAACGAAAGCTGTTTTTGCCGCGGGCACATGAAACGCGATATGGCCCAACGTATGGCCAGGAACGTCTATCACGTGCGCCGTGAGATGACCGAGCTTTACCGTATCCCCCCCGCGTAGCTGCTCCTCAATGCCGGGGATTTTTTCAGCTTCACCTGCGGGACCGAAGATACGACAGCCCGTGGCGTCCTTGATCTTGAGGTTGCCGCCAGCATGATCGGGGTGCCAATGCGTGTTCCAGATGGCGTCAATCGTCCAGCCGAGCAGGCTGGCTTCCTGGAGGTACTTGTCTCCATCAGGCGTATCGATCGCCACTGTCGTCCCGGTTTCACCGTCACGGGCAAGGAAACCGTAATTGTCATTCAGGCAAGGGAACTGGTGTATTTCAAACATGACACCATTTAACTCTATGAGTGCAAACAGAAACAAGGGGTTTCATGCGACTGACCGCGAGCGATCTTGAGAAGTTCTATGACAGCCCGCTGGGAGAGGCCGCCCAGTTCCTGTTGATGAAACGCCTCGGAGACCTTTGGGGTGACTGCACAGACCTTGCTCTTCTCGGCATGGGCTATGCTCATCCGCTACTGACCGGTTTTACAGGCACGGCGCGCGCATGCATCGCTTCGAGTCCGCATGCCGGGACGGCCTGGTCTGCTACGGAGCGCGGCATATCTAGCTGTACCGCTGAGGAAGATCGGCTACCATTCGCTGACGCAACCTTCGACCGGGTCATCATGTTGCACGCCATCGAAGAAGCAGACAGGCCAAGAGCCGTTCTGCGGGAAGCCTGGCGTGTGCTCGCGCCTGAGGGCCGCATCCTGATTACCGTCGCGAACCGGAAAGGCCTGTGGTCGCTCAGCGAAAGCAATCCATTCGGCCACGGTCGCCCATGGACCCGCCGGCAGCTTATTGCTTACCTGAACGACCATCTCTTTCAGGTCTCGGCAAGTACGACTGCAGTCCATCTTCCGCCAGTCAACTGGGCACCGTTCACCCACGGTGCAGAGGCCTGGGAGCGCGTTGGCGAGATATTTACACCCGGTCTCGGGGGGGTGGTCATGGTCGAAGCCGTCAAAAGGCTATATGCCCGACCGGGTGGTGGCGCAGCCGCCCCGGTGACTGAACGGGCAACCGGGCGCAAAGGTGTGGCACAACTGCCTAGAAAAGAGGCAGAGGCCGAATGCGTTGAAAACCACCGGAATTCCCGCGTTGACCGTTGAGTCCACGCGGGCTTTGATCGAATATGTTGAACAATTGGAGGCTCAGGGGCCATGAAATTAATTACAGCCATCTTCAAGCCCAGCCGGCTTGATGCCGTTATCGACGCACTGAGCGAAGCCGGCGTTGCCGGTCTGACCGTTTCTGAAGTGCGGGGCTACGGCCGCCAACAAGGCAAGACGGAAGTTTATCGCGGCGCAGAATACGAAGTGCGCCTGCTTCCGAAAGTTAAGGTGGAAGTCGCCTGCGCAGGCGGGGATGTGGACCGCCTGGCCGAAGCCATCATCGCGGCGGCCAATACAGGCACGATCGGCGACGGCAAGATCTTTGTTTCAGGGCTTGATACAGTCATTCGCATCCGCACGGGCGAAAAGAATGAACAGGCATTGAGCGGCTAGGCGGCTCGAAACCCTAACTTTATTTCTTGAAAGCTGGCTGGGGAAACCCTGCCAGCTTTTTCATGTCCGGCGCAAATGAAGGATAACTTCGTCAGCACCCCAGTTGAGGCGTGACAGCCCCCCCTCCCTGAATGCGCCAACGCCACCTTCATGCACAGGCGCCATCGCAACCGTCTCAAAGCCAAGGGTGCCGGCGAGGTCAATCATGTCGCGGGCTGTCGACGGGTGCAGCGCACCTTCATCATGCCAGTTTCGATGCCCCGGCATCCGCCCTGTCGACAACAGGGACAGACGTCGCCGCCACAGGCCGAAATTGCGGAAGGAGACGATCATGTCGGGCGCGATGCGGGCCAGTTCCTGAAGGACGAAGACCGGGCGCCGCATCTGCTGGATCGCCTTCGAGAGGATTGCGACATCGAAGCCATTGTCTGGAAAGACTTCAAGGTCACTGTCGGCGTCCCCCTGAATCACGGACAGTCCGCGTGCGAGAGCCACACCGGCTTCCTGCGGCGACAGCTCAAGGCCGCGAGCGTTTACCTGTTTACGGGCCTGCAGCAAAGCAAGCAGGTCACCATTGCCGCAGCCGACATCCAGTACACGCGCCCCTTCCGGAACACGGGTCGCAATGGCTTCATGGTCGGCGCGGCTATTGATCGGAATGGTCATGCAACCCCCCGCCGTTCAGCGCTCGCGGAAAGAAAGCCTGCCAGTGCATTCTCATAGATGGGCTCGTCGAGCAGGAAGGCGTCATGCCCCTTGTCAGTCTCAATGTCGAGATAGCTGACTTCGGCGCCGGCAGCTGCGAGGGCACGGGTGATCTCTCGGTTTGCCTGTGGCGGATAGTGCCAGTCCGATGAAAAGGAGAACAGGCAGAAGCGTACAGGTGTATTCCTGAACGCGTCGGCCAGCCGGCCTTCATGGCGCGCAGCAAGGTCGAAATAATCCATCGCGCGCGTCACATACAGGTACGAGTTCGCGTCAAACCGGTCGACAAAGGAATGGCCCTGGTAGCGCAGATAGGACTCCACCTGGAAATCGGCGTCAAAGCTGAAGCTTGTCTTGTCCCGGTCCTGCAGGCCCCGGTCGAATTTCCGTTTAAGCGCGGTTTCAGAAACGTAAGTGATGTGTGCCGCCATGCGCGCGATCGCGAGGCCACGGCCGGGACGTTTTCCCTGCGCCAGATAGTTTCCGTCGCACCAGTCGGAGTCGGCCATGATGGCTTGCCTGCCGACTTCGTAGAAGGCGATATTCTGGGCGGAATGCCGGGCCGATGTCGCAATGGGAATGGATGTAAAGACCTGCTCAGGCGCCTGCACGGCCCATTCGATCGCCTGCATGCCGCCCATAGAGCCGCCAATCACGCTGAACAGGCTTTCAATTTCAAGCGCATCAATGAAGGCGCGCTGTGCGCGGACCATGTCACTGATGGTGATTACCGGAAAACGTGTACCCCATGGCTTGCCGTCAGGGCCTGTCGAGGCTGGTCCTGTCGTTCCCATGCAGCCGCCGAGCACGTTGGTCGCGATGACATGATAACGATCGGTATCGATTGGCAGGCCGGGACCAATCATGCGTGGCCACCAGGCCGGCCGGCCGGTCACGACGTTTTCCGAACCTGCAAACTGGTCGCCGGTGAGGGCATGGCAGACCAGGATGACATTCGACCTGTCGGCGTTGATCTCGCCCCATGTCTCATATGCTATGCGCACGTCCTCAAGCCGCTCACCGCAGTCGAGCGGGAGCGGGGCAGGCAGCGTGAGGTGGCGAACCTCGCTGACGGATAGGCGGCTTGAATCCGGCATGCGCGCTCAGGTGTCTTTGCGCTGACTGGAAGTCAAGCTTTCAACGCGTTCAATCCGCGTCGTTTCTTCTGGAACAAGGCCGACGAGGGGTCGTTGTTTCCAAAGCCATCATCCAAAACAGGAAGGAACGACAGATGCCCTACATTAAAGGTGCAAAAGATACGGACATTTACGTGAAGGACTGGGGAGAGGGCCGTCCGATCGTGTTGATTCATGGCTGGCCGCTAAACGCCGACAGCTGGGAGTACCAGGCCGTGCCGCTTGCTGAGGCTGGCTATCGTGTCGTGTCTTATGACCGGCGCGGGTTTGGCCGGTCTGCACAGCCATGGGACGGTTATGACTATGACACCATGTCGGATGATCTCGCCGCCGTCATGAAGGCGCTGAACCTTGAAGACGCAACCATTGCCGGGTTTTCCATGGCTGGGGGTGAGGTCTCCCGATACATGTCCCGCCACGACGGCAAGCGCGTGGCAAAAGCAGCGCTGATTTCGTCAATCGCGCCTTACATGCTGCAGACCGACACCAATCCCGATGGTGCGCCGGGCGACGTATTTGACGGCATCAAGGACGGGCTGCGTAAGGACAGGCAGCAATTCCTGATGGACTTTTTCAAGGATTTCTATGGCCAGGGGACAGACGCAGGCGGCGTGTCTGATGGCGTGCTTCACTGGTCCTGGCAAATGGCGATGATGGGAAGCCCCAAGGCCACGATCGATTGCGTTGATGCTTTTGGCCGGACAGATTTGCGGCCAGACATGGAGGCTTTCAACGTGCCGACCCTCGTCGTGCACGGTACCGGTGACCAGACAGTCCCGATCGACGCTACCGGCCGTCAGGCTGCAAAGCTGATCTCCAATGCAACGCTCAAGGAGTATGACGGCGCGCCCCACGGCCTGACGGCAACCCATGCCAGCCAGCTGACGTCAGACCTGGTGGAATTGCTGAAATCCTGAAGACTTCAGGGGTGATGTGACCGGTTCATTCTCACGCGCTCACTTGATTTTCCGGTGATCTTTGACCACGAGGATCACCGGAACAAGGAGCGCAGTGAATGACCGGGCCGAAGCCACTTTCGAATATTCTTGAGATCACGCCATACAAGGGCGGGCAGAAGCTCGATCATGGCTGGAAGCTTTCGTCGAATGAAAATCCATTGGGTTGCAGCCCGGCTGCTCGCGAAGCGCTAGCCAGGGCTGCCGAGCATCTTGAGCTTTATCCGGATGGCTCTGCCCTGAAATTGCGCGAAGCCATCGGCAAGAAGTATGGCCTCGATCCCGACCGTATCGTTTGCGGTGCGGGTTCAGATGAAATCTTTCAGCTTCTCGGCCGGGCCTATCTCCAGCCTGGCGATGAAATTATCCAGTCAGCACATGGATTTCTCGTTTACCGGCTCGTTGCGCAGCAATCTGGCGCGGCCTGTATCAGCGCGCCTGAAAAGGATCTCACGGCGGATGTAGATGCGATGCTGGAACGGGTCACTGACAAGACGAAGATCGTCTTCCTGGCCAATCCGAACAACCCGACCGGCAGCTACATTCCCTATGAAGAGGTCAAGCGTCTGCACAAGGGCCTGAGAGAAGACATTCTCCTCGTTCTTGACGGGGCTTACGCTGAATATGTGCGCGCCAATGATTACGCCGCCGGCATGGAAATGGCGGGCGAAGAACCGAATGTGCTGGTCACGCGGACCTTCTCGAAAATCCACGGCCTCGCCGGCTTGCGTCTCGGCTGGGCATACGGTCCGGAAAGCGTGATTGATGCCGTTCACCGCGTCCGTGGGCCGTTCAATGTCACATCCGTTGCTCAGGCAGCAGGTATCGCCGCCCTGTCCGATGATGCTTTCGTCACCCGTTCTGTTGAGCATAACAATGATGAGCTGGAGCGCTTGAAGTCGGCGCTCGAGACCATGGGCTTCAAGGTTTATCCGAGTGTTGGCAACTTCCTGCTCATCGAATTTGAAGACCGTGACGGCAAACGCGCTGAAGATGCAGACGGCTTCCTGCGATCCCGTGGGATTGTGATCCGCGACATGAAGGCGTACGGCCTGGCCAATTACCTTCGTCTGTCCATCGGAACGAGCGAAGCCAATGACGACGTTCTCGAAGCCTTCAGCACATTTTCGAAAGCCGGATAGGTCGTGGCTGAGCCGGTATTCAATCGCCTCGCCATTATCGGTACGGGCCTGATCGGTTCGTCAGTTGCACTCGCAGCGCGCGAGGCCAGTGCAGCAGGTTCGGTGACACTGTACGATGCAAATGCTGATGTCAGGCGCACGGCAAGTGAGCTTGGGCTGGGTGATGTGGCGGACGATATTCACAAGGCCGTATCCGGTGCTGACTGTGTCATCCTCTGCGTGCCCGTCGGCGCGATTGCGCGCACAACTGAAGACCTTGCGTCGTCGCTCGATCCCGGGTCGATCCTGACGGATGTGGGATCAGTGAAGGAAAGCGCGCTCGCAGCGATGCTGGCCCACTGTCCTGATCATGTGCATCTTATCCCCGGGCATCCGATCGCGGGAACCGAGAAGTCCGGGCCACAGGCGGGTTTCGCGAGCCTGTTCCAGAATGCGTGGCACATACTGACCCCGCTGGCCGACCAACCGGAAACCTATCAGGCGAGTGTCCGCAACCTTACGGATTTCTGGGAAAGGCTCGGCGCGAAAGTCGAAATCATGGATGCGGCACGACATGACCGCGTGCTCGCGATTACCTCCCACCTGCCACACCTCATCGCCTATAATATCGTCTCGACGGCCTATGACATGGAGAGCGTTGGCGAAGGTGAGGTGGTTAAATATTCAGCCGGTGGCTTCCGCGACTTCACACGGATTGCTGCCTCGGACCCTACCATGTGGCGAGATGTCTTCCTCAATAACAAGGATGCCGTTCTGGAAACGCTTGGGCGCTTCAGCGAAGACCTTGCAGCCCTTCAACGCGCCATCCGTTGGGGCGACGGCGACATGCTGATGAAAGAGTTTGAACGCGCACGCGGCATTCGCAAGGCCATCATCGAAGCCGGGCAGGACACATCGGAAGCGAATTTCGGGCGCAACGCACCCAAGGACGAGTAGTCCCTGCGCTGGGGCCTCTCAGACGGGAGGGGCAGCGCAAATTCCCTCAATATACGCCGCCCCCCATACGCGTTCTGTCGTATGGATCTCGCCAGTCTCCAGCCAGAAAAAGCGTGCTGACTGCGCGGCGCGAACCCGCTGTGAGCGCCTGCGGGTTCAGGGGAGCCCCGCAGGCGCCTGCGCCAATATATGTGGGTTAAACTGAATGGCGCCGGAACCTTTGTGTTGCCGTGCGTTCATTCACTGGGCCTCAAAACAGGCTGGCAGGCATCAACAGCACATGGCACACTACTCACATGATCAGATCCATTCTCATCGCAGGCCTGCTGACCTCTACGGTCGCCGCCTGCACCACCGCCAAGCCTTACGGGCCTGCCGCATCGGCAACAGCCCAGGGTTTCTCCGTCCAGCCTATCGAGTCCAACCGCTACCGCGTGTCCTACACCGCGTTGAGCCAGGAAGACGCGAGACGCTATGCGTTACGCCGTGCTGCCGAAGTCACAGTGGAGAATGGGGCCGAGTGGTTTCGCGTTGTTCGCGGCTATACCGACATGAGCGGTGAGCGTCGCTCCGGCTCTTCGGTGTCGATCGGCGGCTCCAGCTCGTCTGGCGGTTATTCCGGCGTGGGTGTGGGGCTCGGCGTAGGCATTCCGCTTGGTGGCGGCGGTGAGAAGACGACAGAAAGTCTGGAGATCATTACGGGCACTGGGCCCAAGCCGGACGAGCCTAGCGTGTATGACGCAGAATCAGTCTTGATCAACACGTCTGGTTAGGCCGTCCGAAAACCAGGCTGGGTGTTGTTCATGATGCCAGGAATACCATGGTGCCCCGGGCCGGACTTGAACCGGCACTCTGTTGCCAGAAACGGATTTTGAATCCGTCGCGTCTACCAATTCCACCACCGGGGCTAAACGTGGATAAGCTGCTCCTGCCTCAAGCCTTTGAATGCGTCAATCACCTCGACCAGTCAGACAAAGCCCAGTACACGATTTTTCATGACAGAGACGCCTTCACCCCGCACCTTCCTGCAATCGATCGAGGCGATGGCACAGGAAGCACCAGAAGAGGGTTTCACGCTACGTCAGATATTTGACCGGCTGCATGAACGGGCCTTCGGGGCGGGTCTCTTTATCCTCGCTTTGCCCTGCTGCATTCCGTTCCTCTACGGCGTTCCGCAAATCGTGTCCCTGCCGATGATGGCGCTCGCCGGGCAGATGGTGGCGGGACGCAAAGAGCCATGGTTGCCGGAAAAATTTGCGCAGCGCATGATCGACAAGAAGGGCCTGACTCGCACCGCAACCGGCGGGCGGAAATGGTTCGGCTGGCTGGAGAAAATCGCACAGCCGCGCCTTACATTCCTGCTCGGCAGGCGTGGAGAACGCGTGATCGGTCTTTTCCTCGTCTTCTTCTGCGCATCCATCCTGGTGCCGCTTCCATCGACAAATACGGTGCCAGGGATTGGCGTGGCAATTGTCGCCTTCGGACTGATGGCGCGTGATGGCATCCTCGTCATTCTCGGTTCGATTATCGGGACAGCCTGGATTGCCACCCTGCTTGCACTGGTTGGTCTCGGCGTGAAGACGTTGACGGGCGCCGGGTGAAGCCGCGCTCCATCGCCGCATTGCGTCTTGATGATGCCATCTTCATTGTCCAATCGAGCCAATCTCAACGATGGACCTGGATAGTATGATGGCGGCAATCAAACCCCTTCTGCAAACATGGCGATGGCCCCTGATTGCGCTTCTGGTTTCGGTTGCGATGCTAGCGACAGCGCATGCGTTTGAACGCTTTGCCTATTACCTTCCCTGCCAGCTCTGCCTTCGCCAGCGCGAGGTTTACTGGGCGGCGATTGCGATGGCTGCGACGGGGCTCGTCCTCTGGAACTTCAGGCAGAACCGCAGATTTCTTGTCGCATTCAACGTCATGCTGGCCCTTGTCTTTCTGACTGGTGCAGTCGTTGCCGCTTTTCATGCCGGCGTAGAATGGAAATTATGGCCAGCGCCCACTGGTTGCGTGGATGGCGCTGTGGACGTCATGAGTGTGGATATTGGCGCGATTGATGAACGCACGGCTACGGCGTCCTGTCTCGATGCGCCGTGGCACTTTCTCGGCCTCTCCATGGCAGGCTGGAACGCCATCGTTTCGCTTGGGCTGGCCGTCACCAGTTTCTGGGCTGCCACGTTTGCCCTGCCCAAGGACGCTGCCTGACTTCAGCTAGAGCATGGGAAAGCTTGCGACGGCCCATGCCGCGACAAGACTGCTGATGGCGATGAGGCTTGCCCATAGTCGCATCGGTTTGAACCAGGCCGGGACGGCGGCTGATATCCAGTCCCAGCCGAACTGAACCGCAAACAGCAGGGCAAAGCCCAGGAAGACGCGTGGCGACTGGCTGAAGCTTGTGATGTAGAGTGGTAACAAGGCAAAGCCGGCCAGTGACGGTAATACTGAGAGTATCAACGAGACAGGACGCCCGGATGCGGCCACGGAGGCCATACCCCAGCGAATGCCGCCAAGAAAGCCAAGGATCGCCGTTGCATAGGATGCAAGCCACAGGGCAGCCGTCGAATTGGTGGGCGGGTCCAGAAGGGCCATCCCCACGACGAGGCCGATAAAGGGCAGCACGCCGCCCGCAGTGAGGAGGGCGGCGGTACGTTTCAGCTCTGGCGTTGTAGTGGTCATGCCGGGATATATGGCGCGTGAAACGGCCGGGCAAAGGCGGTATCTCGATTTCGTGAACATAATCTTTCCGCGAGCCGGAATATCTGAAGCATCCATTCATGCGGCATAAATCACAATCGGGGTAGGGGTTGTGGCATGCCACGCCGCCTCATTGCCCTCATGATTGCTGCCCTCGCGATTGTCTTCGCATTCGGCGCACTTACGGCCATCCGCTGGCCGAGCATCATGATGTTCCTCGGCTTGTTTTTTCACCCGGACCCGGCTCTCGGCCTGAATGACATCGACTGGCGCGCGCTGGGGTTTGCCTATGGTGCCCCGTATTTTCTCGCCTCTCTCTGTTTCTATGCGGCGTCGATCACTTTGGCCCGGCGGGGCAAGGGGGCCATCCTGTGGTATGTCATGGGCGCGGTCTCTGCGACGCCGAGTTTTTTCCTGGTCGACTTCGAAATGAACTGGTGGACGGACCCGAGCGGACCGGAAGGCATGGTTGCGGGCGGGAGCCTGATCGTCCTGCTGCTGGGCGCCGCTGTCCTCCTGCTTCGTTTCCGCAAACCATCGCCTGTTGGTGAGGTCGAGGAGGATGGCGACAAGGTCAGCCTGACCAAGGAGCAGTTCGAAGCACTCATCGCCCGACAGGATGCCAGGCCGGCCCCCGTCGTGGTCGAGCCCTTGCCGACCCGCCGCCGCGGTCCCGTGCCAGCGGCAATTGCTCGACAGAGGGCCCATTTCGCAGCTGAAGGCCAGCGCATGCGGGCACGCCGCGGCCTGTAGGTCTTGCTGTAGACCCCGCCAAAATTGACTGGACCGATTCACTGTCTGTTGAGGCGCGACTGCTAGCGTTCTGGGCAATCGTACTATCCGGGAGTGGCAAAGATGAGATTCCGGCAGTTCTGTGGATTCTGTCTTGGCCTGCTCGGCACCTGGTTCATGTGGCAGGTTGGCGTGGGGCTCGCACACTTCATTCACGCAAATGTCAGCATCACCTTGCCTGCGCTTGTCATGGAGCCGGAGGTCACGCTGCGCGTGACATCTGCAACCGCTGCCTTCCTTGCTGGTCTTGCGGCCCTGACCGAGCGTCGGGGCGGAGCATGGCTCGCGGGTATATCGACATTCATGTTTGCCTGTGTCTCGCTGGGCGTCATTCAGGGTCGCCACAATATTTCGGTCTGGCAGGATGATTATGTCTACCTCTCCATCCTGACGGGCCTCTTCCTCGCACTGGTGGTCCTGCGCCGGGTCGACGATGAAAAAGACGAGCATGCCGCTTCGGCCAACCCTGCCTGACCTGTCCCCCACGTGAGCCCCGCCTGCTGTCTTGCAATAGAGGCCAATTCAGCCTTGGATGCCGCCGTTCGGGCCTGACGCTTTGAGAGGGTGGCACATGCTGATCAGACGAATTGCCGGATTGGTCGGTGTCGCCGTGGCGGCATGGATGATGTGGGAAACAGTCAATCCCATCCTGCGCCAGATTTCCTTCGGCAGCGATCTTGTCACTGAACTGCTTAACCCGCCCGTCTCGCTGATCAGGCTTGTCTCGACAACCTTGATGATCCTTGGCGGCCTGCTCGCTGTGGCAGCCCTCAGGGGCGGGGCGTGGCTTTTCGGCGCCGGCGCGATACTGTTTGGCCTTGCGACGCTCATCATGGCCACATCAGCCGACTATACGCTATGGCGCGATGAAGCCGTGCTCTCGCCCTTCCTGCTGGTGATCGCAGGCGTAATGATCTTCTGTCACAGGAAATGAGACCGTTGGCGCATTGATTTCGCGCCATCAGTGCTTAGGTTCGCGGTCGTTCCCAGACCATTGACCTTACACACGGATATTTCATGGCAGACACATATGACGTCGTCATCATCGGGGGCGGCCCCGGCGGTTACAATTGCGCGATCCGGGCCGGCCAGCTCGGGCTCAAGACGGCCATCATCGAAAAGCGCGGAAAGCTGGGCGGCACCTGCCTGAATGTCGGTTGTATCCCGTCCAAGGCGCTGCTGCATGCGTCCGAACTGTTCGAAGCGGCCCGGAAGGATTTCCCCGCGCTCGGCATCAAGACCGGCAAGGTCGAGCTCGATCTGAAGGCCATGATGGGCCAGAAGGATGAAGCTGTAGACGGGCTGACCCAAGGCGTCGAGTTCCTGATGAAGAAGAACAAGGTCGAGTACATCAAGGGCTTTGGCAAGATCACCGGTCCGGGCAAGGTCGATGTGGACGGCAAGACGCTGAACGCGAAGAATATCGTCATCGCCACCGGGTCGGAGCCTTCCTCCCTGCCGAACATCGAGATCGACGAAGAACGTGTCGTCACGAATACGGGTGCTATCGCGCTGAAAGAGGTGCCGAAGAAGCTGATCCTGATTGGCGCGGGTGTTATCGGTCTTGAGCTTGGCTCTGTCTGGTCGCGGCTCGGCGCTGAGGTCACTGTCGTGGAGTATCTCGACCGGATCATGCCGGGCGCCGACAATGAGATCGCCAAGGACGCTCAGCGCATCTTCAAGAAGCAGGGCCTCGATTTCCGGCTGGGCATGAAGGTTACCGGTGTCGAGAAGATGAAATCGAAGCTGAAACTCTTCATGGAGCCTGCCAAGGGCGGCGATGAGGAAGTCCTTGAATCCGATGCGATCATCGTTGCGGTTGGCCGTCGCCCCTACACTGAAGGCCTGGGGCTGGAAGCTGTCGGCGGCAAGACTGACAAGCGCGGCGTGATCGAGACGACGGATCACTTCAAGGTTGCCGATGGTGTCTGGGCGATCGGCGACTGTATTGCCGGCCCGATGCTCGCTCACAAGGCCGAGGATGATGGTGCCGCTGTCGCCGAGCTGATTGCGGGCAAGGCGGGTCATGTCGATTACGACCTTGTGCCGAGCGTGGTTTACACCAATCCCGAGATCGCCTGGGTCGGCAAGACCGAGGAGCAATTGAAGGAAGCCGGGATCGAGTACAAGAAGGGCAAGTTTCCTTTCCAGGCCAATTCGCGTGCGCGGACCAATCATGAGACGCTTGGCTTTGTGAAAATCCTCGCAGACGCCAAGACTGACCGCATTCTCGGCGCGCACATGATGGGCGTTGGCGTTGGTGAAATGATCCACGAGATCTGTGTGGCGATGGAGTTCGGTGCAGCGTCTGAAGATGTCGCGCGGACCTGCCATGCCCATCCGACGATGTCTGAAGCTGTCCGCCAGGCGGCGATGGGCGTCGAAGGCTGGACCATGCAGATGTAAGCCAGCACCAGCGGCCGCAGGCTCCGGTGGAGCGCGGCGGGGTTGAATGAGTTTTACTGGGGCGGCTCTAGCCGGAGTCGAGGAAGGGCGCTGGCGCAGGACAGTGGGCGTGCACCAGCGGTACATTTTCAGTACACCAGAGTGCACCTGCGCCAAACCCGCAAATCTGCGCCAGAAGCGCCTCGACGCCTGCGCCCGGCGCAAGCTTCTCCCATGGCGCATACGGGGCATGCACGGTCCAGTCGGCCGGGTCCGGCGCGTCATGGTCAAACTGTTCGACAATCATGATCCGGCCCCATGGCGTCACGCCAAAGGTGATCATCCCGGCCCCCTGCCCGAACAGCTCGTCGAGCACGCCGCGCATCACCGCGCAGTCCCACAGGAAAATGGGCCAGTACCACATGGGCAGGTCGGCAAGGACGTTGAGGATCCAGTCGCGGGTCATGCGCCAGCATTGGAGCATGGGGATTAGGGGAGGGGGATGGATCGGGTCTGTCCCCC
>Ga0181371_1000029_pt1 | contig 34811 bp, 28 predicted proteins | sample LowvirmetaG_6_FD_130087 | JGI IMG/M metagenome (GOLD analysis project Ga0181371, IMG submission 130087) | Marine viral communities from the Subarctic Pacific Ocean - Lowphox_07 viral metaG | ecosystem: Environmental > Aquatic > Marine > Oceanic | place: Subarctic Pacific Ocean | collected...
CATGTTCCGAGTCACGGCGACTGTCGGCAGCGATGACGAGCCGCCGGAGGCGGTGCTGGAAGCGTTTCGCCGGCTGGCCGAATATCTGGCCGATGAGCCCGACCGTTCGGCGGCGTCCAGCTATTCCGTCAACATGGGCGGCGCAATCGAGGAATCCTACAACCGCAACCCCGCATGGGTGGCGCGTGCGCTGGAATTGAGCGGCGCGGCTGACCTTCTGCGCCCATACAGGAGGCCCTGACCATGTGGCCATTCAACAAACCGAAACCGGCTGAAACCCGCTCTGCAATGTCTGGCTTCACTGCCGAACTGATGGCGGCGCGGGAATCTTACATATCGGGACGGCGCGGCATTGCCGAGCTGACGGCGACGGCGCAAGGCGCTGTGATGCTCTGGGAAGGCGGGCTTGGACTTGCTGACGTGAAGGGCACCGACTTGCTGGATTGCCGCTCTCTGGCACTCTGTGGCCGCTCTTTGGCCTTGCGAGGCGAGGCGCTATTCCTGATGCGTGATGACCGGCTGGTGCCATGTTCCGACTGGGATCTGACAACGCGCGATTCACGGCCCCGCGCTTACCGTGTTTCTGTGTCCGAAGCGGGCGGCGGACGCACGGAAACCGCTCTTGCCGGTGAGGTGCTGCACTTCAGGATCGGTTCGGACGTTGGCGCGCCGTATTATGGCACTGCACCGCTGAAACGCTCTCAACTGACGGCCAGCCTGCTGAACGCTGTCGAGACGGCGCTGGCTGAGGTATTCGAGACGGCACCGCTGGCCAGCCAGATTGTGCCTTACCCTGAAGCGCCCGAAACTGACTTAGAGGCCATCGCGCGCGGCTTCCGGGGCAATCGCGGCAAAGTGCTTATTCGGGAAAGCGTGAACGTCACGGCAGCGGGCGGACCTGGCCCGTCGCAAGACTGGAAACCGCACGATCTGTCGCCCGATCTGTCGAAGTCAATGACCCGCGAAACGTTGGCTGCGGCGCGTGATTCCATCAACATGGCGTTCGGTATCCTTCCGGGCCTCGCCAATTCAGCGACAACCGGCCCGCTTGTGAGAGAGGCGCAACGCCATCTTGCGCAATGGGTGCTTCAGCCGATTGCGGCGGGCATGGCTGAGGAAGCCAGCGAAAAGCTGGGTAGCAAGATTACTCTGGACACGCTGCGACCCCTTCAGGCGTTCGACGCCGGGGGCAGGGCAAGGGCCATCACGGCTGTAATCGGCGCGCTCGCTCAAGCCAAAGAGGCGGGAATTGATCCTACCCAGGCGATGCAGATGGTAGATTGGAACAACGAGTTTTGAGGATGAGGCTGGCCACCTCGCGAAAGGTTCCGACTTTTGCGAACGGCTGGGATCAGTCAGATAGTGCTCGGTAGCGTAAGGCCAACAACCCTGACAGGACGCGGCGGTTTTCCATTTTCCGCGCGGCGTCCATTTTTTCAGAAGCCAAAAATGGATTTTCCAACTGGTGGGCGGTTTGGCGGGTAGGCGCGTCGCATAACAAATAAATACAATAAAAACAAGTGCTTGTAAGGGCAAATGGCGGAGGAGGAGGGATTCGAACCCACGGAACGCTTGCACGCTCAACGGTTTTCAAGACCGTCGCATTCAACCACTCTGCCACTCCTCCGCAGAGGGCGCCTGTTTCAGGCATCAGCGAAAAAAATGCAATAGGGTGGCTGAACCTCATTTTTGCCTGAATTGCCCGAAAGATTAATTTTCTGTTGCGCACTTCGGGGAAACTGGACTTCAGTATTCATTCTGTGTCCATCTCATCATGGTAAACGTCGATCAAATCGGAACTTGTCCCCGTGCAGTCGACAGAAGTCGAGCACGCTAAATGACCACAGAATGAGGATCGTGATGACCCTTCCAAAATCCTTTCGCAGCTCGGCGCTCGTCCTTTGTAGTGTGATGGCATTTGCGCCCGGTCTCGCTAATGCGGAAAAGCGCACGCCGGCGCCGATCGAATATGCAGGGCAGGGCAGTGTGCCCCAACCTAATGCCAATGCGATACGTGATCCATGGCGAGGCCCGGTCACAAAAACCCGGCCTGGCGTCCTGCCTCAGCAGCGCCAGAAGGTTCAGTTTTCCTATCCCGGAAGTGTGACCCCGTCCGTTGAGCCGATGCAGCAGATGGCCAGTGTCGAGCCACGCCCGAGTGCGGCAACACCGCCAAGTCCCAAATCCCTGTGGCCAGAAGACTATCAGGCGCCTGCGCTGGCACAGCCCACCCCCTCGACTGCAAACCAGACACTGCTCTTGGGTTCAGGCGCGACGCCTGCGCCGACGAAACAGGTCACAATGCAGCCCGTCGCGGCTGGCGTGCTGACAGACCAGCACGGCCTTGCATCCTGGTACGGCGAAGAGTTTGATGGCCTGCCGACGGCCAACGGCGAAGTCTTTGACATGGACGCCATGACGGCGGCACACAAGACGCTGCCCCTCCCAAGCCTCGTCCAGGTCACGAATGAAGCCAATGGAAAAGAGATTGTCGTTCGCGTGAATGATCGCGGCCCGTTCGTGGATGACCGGATCATTGACCTGTCGCATCGCGCGGCCACTGCACTGGACATCATTGATGTTGGCGCTGCGCCGGTCACGGTTCGCTATCTTGGACCAGCACCTGCGCTCCCGGGTGGCGAGACGACACTTGTGCAAAACGAGGTCACACAGCCTGTTCAACAGGCTTCACTCGACCCGGTCCCGGAACCTGAGCCGAGCCGCACCAACCTTTATGGCGACATGCTGCTTGGTGGTTATGAGCCATCCCTGGGCATACCTGATCCAGGTAAGTCCACAGCGACCCCAGCTCAACTGGCATCAGTTGCAACCAAGGCGCCTGTTCCGTCGAGCGTGCCATCCACACCGCGGATTGTCTCTGCAAACCTGCCCGCCATCGAAGCTCGCCCGCAAGCGATACCTGCCTCCTCACCGCCGCCACGCCGTGTCAGCACAGGCTTCACGCCGACAATCTTTGTGCAGGTCGGTGCATTTGCCGATATCAGCAACGCGCAGGGCATGAATGCACAGGTTGGAGGGCGTTATCCTGTCGATGTCGAACCGGTGCGCGTACATGGCGCTGACTATTTCCGCGTCCTGGTGGGGCCATTCCCATCACGTCAGGCAGCCGAGTCGGCCAAGTTCGAGCTCAAGGCTCGCGGCGTCTCCGACGGCTTCATAGTTGTGAGATAAACAGCACCTGACATTGACGCCGGTCTCAAAGCGGCCCTTTTTCTAGGTCATGTTCTGCAATAATTGTCAGAACCTGACCTGGAGATTCGCTTTCATGCCACTCGCCAAACTCCGCGCCGCCTGTTTCGTCGCGCTGAGCCTTTGCCTGCCTGTTCACGCTCAGCTGATCGATACTCAGGCCGAGTATGCCGTTATCCTGGACTACGACACTCAGGAAGTGTTGTTCTCCAAGCGTGGCGACGAGCCGATGATACCCGCCTCGATGACCAAAATCATGACGGCGCACGTCGTTTATGATGCGATTGAAAGCGGTGAAATCTCGCTCGATGATACGCTGCCCGTCAGTGAAAAAGCCTGGCGAGAGGGCGGTTGGGCTACAGGTGGCTCGACGATGGGCCTGAAAATCGGTGAAACGCCGCGGGTCGAAGACCTGCTTCGCGGTGTGGTCATACTGTCAGGTAACGATGCGTGTATCGTCCTGGCGGAAGGCCTGGCGGGCACGGAAGACGCATTTGCGGGCCGCATGACTGACCTCGCGCAATCCATGGGCCTGAAGACGGCGCATTTCAAAAATGCCAGCGGACTGAATGCCGAGGGACACGTTATTTCAGCGGCCGATCTTGCACATCTGGCCCGCATGGAAATCGACAAGTTTCCGCAATACTACAAATACTACTCAGAAAAAGAGATGAGCTGGAACGGCATTACGCAGGGAAATCGTAATCCGTTGCTTTATTCCATGGACGGAGCCGACGGGCTCAAGACCGGGCACCTGGAGATTTCTGGCTATGGTTTGACGGCGTCGGCCGTGCGTGACGGCGAACGGCGCATTGTCGTGCTGAACGGTCTTCCCAGCTCTCAGGCGCGCGCTGATGAAGCCGAGCGCATGATGCGTCTTGCGTTCACAGCGTTTGATACCCGCAGCATTGAGCCGGGCGCCGACCCCATTGCGAGCCTTCCGGTATGGAATGGAGAGGTTCGCACCGTTGGTGTGAAGCTCAACTCGCCTGTCCGTGTCGCGGGGCACAAAAGAGCCTTCGACAGCGCGAAGACGGAAATCGTTTATAATGGTCCGCTCGTCGCGCCCATTCAGGCTGGCGACGAGATCGCGACCATGGTGATTACCATGGAAGGCAAGGACAAGCCGGTAACCGCGCCGCTCTTTGCAACGGAGAGCGTTTCGAAGCTCGGCTTTCTTGGGCGTGCCATCGAAGGGATGAGCCTGAAAATGGGAGGTGGCGCTTCGCAATGACAGCGAAGGCGCGATTTATCACGCTTGAAGGCGGAGAAGGGTCCGGTAAGTCGACACTGATCGCGGGTCTTTACAGCGCCCTTCGTAAGCGCGGCCTGCCAGTCGTGCGTACGCGTGAACCCGGGGGGACACCGCTAGCCGAACAGGTTCGTTCACTCGTGCTGTCTCCGCCTGATACAGACGGCTGGAGCGGTGTTGCCGAAGCCTTGTTGATGAATGCCGCGCGAGCCGACCACGTCGAAAAACTGATCGCACCGGCACTGGAACGCGGCGAATGGGTTCTATGTGACCGCTTTGCGGACTCGACGCTTGTGTATCAGGGGCTTGGCGGCGTCAGCGACACCCTGTTGAAGGCCATGCAGGCCGATGTAACAAAACCCGCGCGCCCAGACCTTACTTTCGTGCTCGATGCACCTGCTGAAGCGCTGCTGGAGCGCCGAAAAGTCCGAGGCGGCGAAACGGATAAATTTGAAAGCCAGCCCCCGGAGTTTCATGAACGCGTACGGCAGGGTTTCCTGAAGCTCGCTCAAGCAGAGCCGGATCGTATTGTTGTGCTTGACGCTCTGTCCTCGCCAGACGTGATCCTCGAGCTGGCCCTGAAATCGATAGACAACAGACTGACGCCGTCATGAGCGATGCAGCGCTTCCTCTCTTCGGGCATGGCGACGCACAAGTCGAGTTCCTCAGCGCCCGCCAGTCAGGCAGGCTGCATCATGCCTGGATTATCGAAGGTCCGTCGGGAATTGGAAAAGCACGCTTTGCGCTTCGATTGGCGTCGATACTCCTCGGCGCGAGCCCCCTAGATGATGATCCAGCGGGCGCACCACCTACAGACCCGGTCGTCCAGAAGATCCTCGCCTCTGGGCATCCTGACCTGAAACACGTGCAGCGCGAAGAGAATGACAAGGGCGTCCTCAAACAGGATATCTCGGTTGACCAGATCCGCAATCTGAACCAGTTTTTCAGTCTGAAGCCAGCCATGGGCGGCTGGCGGATCGGTATTCTTGATTCGCTTGATGAAATGAACGTCAGCGGCCTGAACGCCGTTCTGAAAACACTTGAAGAACCACCCGCCAACGCCTTGTTATTCCTGATATCTCACGCGACAGCACCCGTCCTGCCGACAATCAGGTCAAGGTGCCAGACCTTGAGGCTACGCAAGCTCGATAATGAAGATACACATCGCGTCTTGCTCGCAAACGACGTAGAAAATCCCGACAATGCACTCTCTCTCGTCAAGGGGCGGCCGGGCCGTGCTGCTGACCTGCTGGGGCCGAAAGTGCTCGCCGCAGCGCATGCGGCCCATTCGCTTCTGAAAGCACTGCCATCAGCCAACGAAAGTGTGATCTCGAGCGCTATATCAGCCGCTGGCGAAGATGATGCGAGTTTCCGCGTCTTCTCGGAGGAGCTTCTCGACTGGTTGGGCGAGCGGGCAAACAATGATCCTGAATGGGCCGAGGTGTGGACAGAAAGCCAGAAGATCATCGCACTACAGCGAAATTTCCATATGCCGGCCATTCAGGCTGCAGCAAAACTGGTAGCGTCCATTCAAACCGCCTTCGCAACCCGTTAAGGACGGGGCTATATGTTTGATACTCATGTAAATCTGCACGCAGAGGCGTTTCAGGATGACCTTGAAGAAGTGCTGTCACGCGCCAGAAGTGCTGGCGTGACACGATTCCTCGCCATCTGTGACCGCTTCGATAATTATCCTGCCGTCAGGGAAATTGCCCAGTCAAACCCCGATATCTGGAATACCGTAGGCGTCCATCCTCATCACGCTAAGGACTTCACGGGTCTGATCGTTGATGACCTGCTTGCGGCAGCCTCGGACGCCAGGACTGTGGCAATTGGCGAAACGGGGCTGGATTTTCATTACGGATATTCGGCTGAAGCCGACCAGGTGCTCAACTTCCGCAAACACATTCGCGCCGCGCGGGAGACGGGCTTGCCGCTCGTGGTCCATACGCGCGAAGCCGACGATCTGACCGCAGATATCCTGGAGGAAGAATATGCCAAAGGCCCGTTCCAGATCCTCCTGCATTGCTACACTGGCGGGCAAAGGCTCGCAGACCGCGGGCGTGCACTCGGCGCATATTTTTCGGTGTCGGGCATTCTGTCATTCAAAAGCGCAAAGGCAGTCCGGGAAGTTATTTCGACTGTACCGCTCGAACGCGTGATCCTGGAAACCGACTGTCCTTATCTTGCGCCCGTTCCGTTCAGGGGGCGCCGAAATGAGCCTGCCTATCTCATTCATGTCGCCGAATCGCTTGCAAAGCTGCACGACACGACAGCCGAAGAAATCACACGAATTTGCGAAGAAAACGCCCTGCAATTGTTCAAGAAAATAACCTCATGAGCGCCCGAGCGAGATTCACATTCCTGGGCACCGGATCGTCCGGCGGGGTTCCGCGCGTTGGCAATGACTGGGGCGTCTGTGATCCCGGCAACCCTAAGAATCGCCGGCGGAGATGTTGCGTACTGATCGATGCGGGTGATCTTGAGAGGCCCGACAATTGTACGCGTATTCTCATCGATTCATCGCCAGACCTGAGAGAACAATTGCTGGATCTGGATGTCCAGCACCTTGATGCGCTCGTCTATACCCACGATCACGCAGACCAGTCACACGGCATTGATGATGTGCGCGGTCTGGCCCTGAAAATGCGCAAGACAATTCCAACATATTTTGATGATGAAACTGCGGCCTCCCTGACCAGTCGCTTCAAGTATTGCTTCGAAGGCCACGGCGGTTATCCGGCGATCCTCGACAGACAGGCGTTAATAGAGCCGAATAAGTCGTTCACGATTGCGGGAAGGGGAGCGGAGGTCACGCTATTGCCAGTCATCCAGCAACACGGCCGCATCCGCAGTCTCGGCTTCCGGATAGGATCGCTTGCATATTGTAATGACCTCAATGAGCTGCCGGACGAAAGTCTCGAGCAACTAACTGGTGTCGACACATTCATCGTTGATGCGCTGAGATATTCGCCGCATCCGAGCCATGCCAATCTTGACCAGGCAATGCAATGGATCGAGCGTGTTGCGCCCAAGCGGGCCTATCTGACCAATCTTCACATCGATATGGATTACGAAGTCTTGTGCGACGAACTGCCTGAGCATGTTCGGCCAGCCTATGATGGGCTAGACCTCGACTTTTCTCTGGTCTGATTTTCCAGACGTATTGGCGCGGCCTTCATTTCCATCGCTTCCGTATTTCCCATAATATTGATTATGCAATTTAGTGCTCAAAACTGAAATCGCCGTTCGTAGCCTGGCTATTGTAGGTATCAGTCAATGTCGACATTGGCTCGGATCCACCTGCTGCGGTTCATTATCGTCCGCGCGTCCTGCGCATTCGTAAATCAGGGATGAATCGGCATATTGATGCAGCGCTGAAAATAAGGACACGCCTGATGCCCCCTTCCCCGCCTTCTGAGTTTGAGCGCCTCACCTCGATCATGGCGCAATTGCGTAATCCTGATGGCGGGTGTCCATGGGATATCGAACAGACGTCGCAGAGCATTGCTCGGTACACGATTGAGGAAGCTTACGAAGTCGTCGATGCGATCGAGCGCGGTGACATAGATGACTTGCGTGACGAACTTGGCGACCTGCTGCTGCAAGTGGTTTTCCACAGCCAGATGGCGTCCGAAAACGGGCAGTTTACGGTTGAAGACGTCGCACTATCAATCAATGACAAGATGGTGCGCCGGCATCCTCACGTCTTCGAAAGACCGGATGGCCGCGATGCAAACGGTCAGACTGAAGCCTGGGAGGCCATCAAGGCAAAAGAGCGTGCGAAACGCTCCACGAAAGATACGCCAGCCTCGGCTCTCGATGGGATTGCTGGTGCATTGCCAGCGCTCATGCGGGCAGAAAAACTACAGAAGCGTGCGGCCAGAACCGGTTTTGACTGGACCAATCCGGAAGACATCCTCGACAAGCTGGCTGAGGAAACACAGGAAGTGAAAGACGCAATTGCAGGCGGCGTAGAGGCTGAAATCGAAGATGAAATCGGCGATCTTCTGTTTGTCGCAGCCAATCTGGCCAGACGGTTCAGCTTTGATCCTGAAACCGCGTTGAAGAAATCCAATCAGAAATTCGAACGCCGCTTCCGGGCAATGGAAACGCTTGCTGCCGAACGCGGACAAGACTTCTCGGCTCTATCACTAGCTGAGCAGGATGCGCTCTGGAAAGCGGTTAAACGTACCGAGTAGACAAGCCAAACAGTGCTAATTCGAGCCTGGCGCAGACGGAATGAATTCAGAATCCGGCATTGGCGGTGCTGGCGGCGTAAGATCCTTATCAACCGGCAGGCTGTCCGGGATCGTCGTGTCAGCCGGATTCTCGAAGATGCGCCTCAATATGCCGGGCGTGACGGCAGATAGCGGATTAATGGCAATCTGTGCGCGATCGAGTGTCCCGCGCACCGTATAGGTCAGGGAAAAGATGCCTTCGCCGTCCCGGCCCACGAACAGGTCACCGATAATCGGCACGCCGCCCAGCATGGAATTGACGCCAAAACTTGGCACCAGCACACCACTCAGCCGCAACTCGTCACTGCCGAGTTCGAACCAGCCATTAAGCGTGAGCCCGAGCGCAGGGCCGTTTGCCCTCGCGCCTTCCACAATCATCCGGTCTCCAACGATCACCAGGGGCACTTCAATATTGGTGAACAATACCCCTTCCCCATTCAGGGTATCGGCAAGTCCTCGCAGCGAGGCCAGCGAAAGGATTTGCGTCAGAAGCGGCGCGTCACGCATGCGGACATCTTTCAATGACAATCGCAGCTTCGCAGGTTGATCGCTGCGCGCCAGGTCGCCTGCCAAATAGAGCTCGCCCCCAGACAGGAAATCCTGACCGAGAAGCCCCCGCATGAAGAAGCCTGCATCATCGCTGCTGAGTGCAATTTTTGCCGCTTCAGATGCCGTTGCCCCCTGAAAGACCGCGCTCATCGTCCCTTCGCCATTTCCAAGCCAGCCTTGGGCGCGCACTTCCTTGACACCAGATCGTATGCTTTCAAAATCAAGTGTCGCATTCTCAAGGTCGAGACCGTTGCGAAGCCTGAGAACGGTCAGCTCCGCCTTTAGTGACATCGGCACGCCAAAACCGGGCGCAGTACCTCCACTCGCTCCGAAGTTGCCGAAAAATGCACTGACATCCAGGAATTCACCGTTCAGTGAGCTCTCAAACGCCCCGTCATCAGTGCGTTTGATTTCCCCCCCAACATCGACGAAATCCTGAAGGAATGCCTCGCGGACCAGCAAGCTCTGCAGCTGCCCCTTTTCGGAAAGGACCACATCGCCATCAAAACGCGCCTGCTCACTTTTGAACCGGAATGTGGAGGCGGATGACTGCGCCCCGGCATCGTAGGATAGTGTTGCCCTTGCCGGCTCACCTGAGGGTTTGATCCAGCCAAGTTCGGAGACGTCGACACGCGACTGCTGCAGGTCAAAACCCACTTCAACTGTGTTCAGCTGGGCCGCAGAAACGGATGCCTGTAGCTCAACGGGTATTTCCCCGCTGACATAGGCGCGTCCGATAATTCCAAACCGGTTGAGAAAGTCAGGAGAAATGAATGCACTGGCCGAAAGGTTCGCCGGCGCGCCATCATCATCCAGCTCATCCCGCCAGGTGAATTGAACCGGTGCAGGGCCGAGGTCCCCGAAACCGTTCATGACCAGCAGTTCGTTGGCCAGGTTTATATCGACGGTCGCGTTTACCAGGTCCAGATCGGGCAAGGCATTCCGCAGGCCCGCATTCGTGATCTGGCCGCTCACACGTATATCGATATCTTCAAGTGGCACGTCGTCGAGTGCGGGGCGGAACATTTCAAAGGTGATATCCGCGTCACCGAATACGCGTTGCGGATCAAACTGCTCATCGCCCTCGCCCAGTAAGCCCAGCGATGCAAGATTCTCCATAGCATTAAGCGAAGGCCCAGTGCCCCTTACAAAGACACGAAACAACTCCCCTTTCGGATTAAGCTGGGGAAATTGCACACTTCCTTCAGAGAGCTGCCAGCCGCCATACTCACCGCTGTCGAGCTGTACCGAAAACCCGTTTCCCGTCAGGCGTCCACTACCGACACCCTGCGTCACGGGCGGCAAGTCATCCATGAATTTTACGGCGGCGCCCTCCACGAAGAAACGAACGTCGATATCGTCGTCGCGCATCGCATTGTTCTTCAGGCTCTCCTTATCGAGATCAATTTTGAAACTCGCTGCCGTTGCAGTCCCGGCACGAACCCGTTCATCGGTAAAATCGCGTGCGCCGGAGCCGAGTGTCTTGGGCCAGAACCGCAATACATCTTCAACCGTAAGCTTGCCTGTCATTTCGCCGTCAACGTAGATGTCGAGGGGGATTTTCCGGTCTTCTTCGGTTTCGGGCAGCGCCAGGTCTGCGCTGCCGGACAGTTTGGCGCCGGCCACAAGAAATGAAAACGCCTCCAGCTTCAGTAGCCCGTGTGACGGGTCAGCGGTGCCTCTTAACTGGCCCTCCTGTAGTTCCCAGACTTCCGGAAAATACGGTGTGAGATCAACGGCAAGGCTCGGAGAAGCAAGCTCGAACCCGATTTGCTCATTGCTGGTCACGGCATTGCTTATGCGGCCCGTCCAATCCCCGTTGAGCTGGTGCGAGGTCACGCCCAATCTGTTGATGACAATCTCATCCGCAGATGGATCGTAATTTGTGTCGAGGCTCAGGGTTTCAACATCGATCGACGTGTTCCCAAGCCTGACCAATCCCTTCTTTGCGTCAGCGCTAAAAGCAATGCTGACGATCCCGGCCCCTTTTTCGAACGTAAATCCAAAACCGATATTGGCCGGGAAGCCTTCCAGCCTTTCCTCGTTCAGGCCGAGACGGGTGGCGAGATCAGCGACCCCCCACTCCTGAATTCCGAGACTCATCTCAAGGCTCTCGTATGAGGACGGTATGCTGAGCGACGCATCGAGATCCCCTGGCAGTCCCAGGCCTTCGCCGCTACCGGACAGTACAACATCCATACCAGCGGCGGTTCGCGTTAACTGGCCACTGGCATGCGCCATTTCACCAACCAGCCCGGCCTCTGCCGTCTTGAAACGCAAATTCATGTTCTGGAAGCCAGCGACTTCAAGCGTGCCGTTCTGCTGGCTCCTTTCGGCTCCGTTTAGCACTTGCCCAAGAATCCGGTTGAACATGGCGAGCCATTCGCCGGCAGTCTCTGGTAATGCTCGCGCTTCAAACTCGGGCAAAGGCTCGCCAGCAAACGTCCATTGCGTTGGTGAGAGCTGACGCACATCAACCCAGCCATCGCGCAGTTCGGTTGCGAGCACCTCGGTTTTTCCGAAGACGAGTGAACCTGCGTCCAGGGTAATAACAGCCTGCGCCGCCTCACCGGCCAGGTCTCCCGCATCGTCGGCAAGCTTCAGGTTTTCAGCTGCGACGATCATTCGCCGGTCCGACGGTGACCATTGCAGTGTCAGTCGGTCGATCGACACATCGCGACCGCTTCGCGCTTCTTCGAGGGCACGCTCTACATCTGCCTTGAACAGGTTCAGCTCAACTGGGCCCTGCGCCAGAAGAAACGCCAGCAAAACGCTGCCTGCAACAGCGAGAAGGAGTATCCCGCCAATCAGCTCCAACGTAATTACCGTGGCGGTTTGTCTGACCAAATCTCACTTTCCTTGTTTCGAATGGGCTTACAGTATCAACTACCGTTTTAATGAAGCAGAAATAGGACGAAAGCACTCATGACTGCACGACTCGATGCGGGCGCAGCTTGCCCCAAACTCTCCCTGCCAGCCACGAACGGAAAACAGGTCGAGATACCTGGAACGACAGGCCGGGGGCTCGTGATCTTTTTCTACCCACGTGACAACACACCCGGCTGCACGACAGAGGCCAGGGATTTCAGCGAATCGAAGGCAGCATTTGACGCCAAGGGATACGACATTGTGGGAATATCGAGGGATTCTCTCGCTTCGCACGAGAAGTTCATTGAAAAACAGTCGATCTCAGTCATCCTGGCCTCAGATGAGGCGGGGGATGCGTGCCAGGCATTCGATGTGTGGGTCGAAAAATCGATGTATGGCAAGAAATTCATGGGAATCGAACGCTCCACTTTTGTGATCTCTCCTGACGGACAGGTCGCAAACGTATGGCGAAAAGTTAAAGTGAAGGGGCATGCAGAAGCGGTGCTGAACAATATTTAGGCTGACACCCTGTTCTGACTCAGGTTTTTGGTCCGTCTTAAGCGCGCTTTTACCAAACGGTGCAAAAAGTATCGGGAAAAGTGGGATCATACCCTTTCCGTAGTGTGCCGAATTGAGTTACTACTACAGCGTGGCGAGGGGGCTGCTTAGAGTTCAGGGCAGCAATCATGAGTAAAAAAGGCAGGCGCGCAACATGAAGAAAAAGACGATGAAAGTTCGCGAACTTTTCAGTCGCCTCTTTCCAGAGCGCCAAATTTATCACCGTAGTGGCGGCACCGTCCGCTATTTCACGATCTCACCATCTCAACAGGCCGTTCTGGCTGCTGCCGTTGCAGCAGCTGTGGGATGGTCGTTGTATGCAACCGCCAATCTTGTTTTCATGCCAAAGCAAGGCGGCGTTGCGAGCGGTCAATACGAAATCGACAAGTACGAACGCTGGGTTCAAGAATTGCGGGCGCGCGATGCCCTCTCCCGCTCCCAGCTGGTTGAACGCACAGAGGCCTTTCAGGCCGCAACCGTTGGGTTCGAGCGGCGCCATCAGACCCTCGAAGTGATGTTGAATGCCCTCACCAATGGCGGGGAGCTTGAAGCGGCCGCACTGCGTGGCAATGACGCCCCTCTTCTCGTGAACGCATCGATCGATGAAGCAGACCGTCGCCAGTCACGGCCTTCCGAGTTTCAGGAAGCCAGCGCGACCAATGTCGGGCTTCGCGGACAGATCGGCGAGGTCCAGCGTGAGCAGCAGGCCTTTCTCGATGAAGTCGAAGAGCTCGCGGTCGAACGTGCTGAAGCCGCACGTGGCGTGTTGCGCCTGACGGCTGTCGGCTCAAACCGGATTGAAAACAATCGTGAGATGGGCGGGCCAGTCGTTGAGTTTGCCAGCCTCGCCAAGGGCGAATTTGATTCGCCAGAAGAAGCTGCATTTGCTGAGCGTGTCTCCCAGGTGGCTGCACGGATGGAAGAAGCGCGTTACTATCAGGATGTCGTGGACAATCTTCCGCTGGCACAACCAGTTGGTGTTCCATGGCGCGTAACGTCAAATTACGGCCTGCGCGTTGATCCATTCAACAAGCGCCCCGGATGGCACAATGGTATTGATGTGGGTGCCTATTGGAATGCCCCTATCACAACCACCGGACCGGGCGTTGTCAGTTTTGCGGGCACAAAGTCGGGATATGGCCGTATCGTGGAAGTCGATCATGGTCATGGCTTCAAGTCCCGTTATGGTCACCTGAAGCGTATCAACGTCAAAAAAGGTGATACTGTTGCGATTGGCGACGTCGTAGGCGCCATGGGCTCAACGGGTCGCAGCACAGGGCCACACCTTCACTATGAAGTGTGGTTCAATGGAAAGCCCTACGATCCAGTAGAATTTCTCAAGGCGGGTAAACATGTTCACCAAGACTAAAGACAACGAGCCGACACCAACAGTGAATCCAGTACAGGATGCGATCAAGGGCGCGGCCAACAAACCGACTGCGCGGTCTGCAGCGTCTATTATCTGCGGTGACATGGAGATCCATGGATCGATTTCTTCCGAAGGCGCTCTTCAGATTGATGGGCTCGTAGACGGCGACGTCTGCGCTGCAGACATCACCATCGGCGCTGGTGGTAAAGTCATCGGTGAAGTGAAAGCTGAAGCTGTTCGCGTCAAAGGCGAAGTTCGCGGCTCAATTCGGGCTCGCAAGGTCGAGCTGGAAACCGGTGCCCGGGTGCATGGCGATATCCTTCACTCGTCGCTCAGCATCCAGCCAAACGCCCTGTTCGAAGGCCAGGTGAAGCACGATCAGGATCCACTCAAGGATTCGGCTCCTAAGGCAGCAAATGTCGACCGGCCGTCCTCGAAGTCATCCGACGCCACACCGAATGCGACAACCACCCCTTCGAGCTCTAATGTTCGCGGCTTTGGAAGTGGCCCATCCGTCGTTTCCTGAGTCGAGTAAAACCGGAAAATAAGAGCCGCCGCAAAATTCTGCGGCGGCTTTTTTATTGCTCGTCTTCGGATTTGTCGGCGCCAACCGCGTGTGACAGTGCCGCGCTCAGGAAATTATCCAGGTCCCCGTCCAGTACGCCGCCCGTGTCCGAGGTTTCGTAATTGGTGCGGAGGTCCTTCACCAATTGATACGGCTGCAGGACGTAAGATCTGATCTGATGTCCCCAACCAATATCTGATTTGGAGTCGTGACTGTCCTGAACGGCTTCCCGCCGCTTCTGCAATTCAAGCTCATAGATTTTCGAGCGAAGCATTTCCCAGGCCTTGGCCCGGTTCTGGTGCTGAGACCGGCCGGCCTGACAAGCGACCACAATTCCAGTTGGCTCATGGGTCAGCCGCACCGCGGAATCGGTCTTGTTGACGTGCTGCCCCCCTGCCCCGGATGAACGATACGTATCAGTCCGGACATCTGACGGGTCAATTTCAACCTCTATCGTGTCGTCGATGACCGGTGACACAGTGACCGACGCAAAGGATGTATGCCGCCGCGCCGACGAATCATATGGTGAAATACGAACCAGCCGGTGAACACCGGTCTCTGATTTTAGCCAGCCATACCCATTGTGACCGGAGATAAGCAGCGTCGCTGACTTGATGCCCGCCTCGTCGCCTTCATGCGCATCGACTTCCTCGACCTTGTAGCCGCTTTTCTCGGCCCAGCGCACATACATACGGCGAAGCATGGACGCCCAGTCCTGGCTCTCGGTCCCGCCGGCGCCCGCATTGATCTGCATATAGCAATCATTTGCGTCGGCTTCACCGGACAGGAGCGCCTGAAGCTCGGCCTTGGTGGCCCGTTCCCGCGCCGCTTTCAGCGACTTGGCAACGTCCCCGATCATGTCCTCGTCACCATCCGACAGTTCGAACAGTTCCTGTCCATCGCTCGCTTCACGCTCAAGGTCGAGCACCGTCTGGATTCCATCTTCCAGACGTTGGCGCTCGGCCATCAGCTTGCGGGCTTCTTCCGGATCGTTCCAGAAGTCAGGCTTCTCAGAAAGCGCGTTTAACTCATCGAGGCGTTTTTCGGCGACGTCCCAGTCAAAGACGCCTCCTCAGCAGTGCGGCAGACTGCTTGATATCATCCACAAGGTTGGCGATTTCCGTCGACATGGCGGTGGGTATCCATTCTTAAATTTATGGGCGTGCGATGCACAAAACTGTCGCTGAGGTCAATAAATACCGCCGAGGCTTTCATCGGCAACATCATCGCGTTCCTCGTCATCAGTCGAGAAGGGAAAGCCTTCCTCGAACGGGTCGATCGTGTCACCCAGTGATGAGCTGCTGCCGCGATTGCCGGAGATTGAGAAGTCACCTCGCGAATCGAAAGTCGCACCAGGCTCTGTTCCTGGACGGAACGCCTCAAGTATGACCTCACCGGATCCGGTCGATGGCAGGCCGCCCGTATCATGATCCACGGACACCAGGCGCACACCGGGCGGGATCCGGAATGGCAGCGGCGGCGCATCCTTCAGCGCCTCTTCCATGAAGTCCGTAAAGATCACGCCCGCAACCGACCCGCCGGCCTCACCCTCGCCGAGGGTTTTCGGCGTGTCGAAGCCAACCCAGATCCCCACAACGAGATCAGGCGAGAATCCGTAGAAAAGCGCATCGACATAATCATTCGTGGTACCGGTCTTGCCGGCCAGCGGCTTGCCGACGCGTTTGGCGCGCCGCGCTGTCCCACGCTCGACGACACCTTCCAGCATGTGGACCACCTGATAAGCGATGACCGGATCTACCAGCTGTTCGCGATTATCAGGAAGCTCGGGAGGCTCCTCACCGTCCCAACTATCGGCAGTGCATTCAAGGCACTCGCGCTGGTCATGCTTGTACAGTGTGGCACCATGACGATCCTGGACGCGATCAAGCAGTGAGGGCGTCACTTCCTTGCCGCCATTCACGAAAGCGGCGTAACCACGCGCCATACGCCAGGGGGTCGTTTCACCCGACCCGAGCGCCATGGCGGGATAAGGTGGCAGATTGTCGTAAATTCCAAATCGCTCGGAAAACTCTGAAATGGCTTCCATGCCAATATCAACAGCGACACGCGCCGTGACCTGGTTGAAGGATCTTTCGAGCGCAGTTCGCATCGTCACTTCGCCATAGGACCGGCCCTGCGAATAGTTCTGCGGTTTCCAGGTCTCGTTCGTGTGCTCGTCATAATAAACGAATGGCGCATCCAGAATGCGTGTCGACGGCGTGTAGCCATTTTCAAGCGCCGCACCATAAACAAACGGCTTGAAGGATGAACCCGGCTGGCGGACAGCCTGCGTCACACGGTTGAACGGGCTCTTGAAGAAGGAATAGCCGCCAACCATCGCCTGGACCCGGCCTGTATGCGGATCGAGGACAACAATGGCCCCTTCGACTTCGGGCACCTGACGAAGCTTGCCGATCTCTGCAGGGACATAGATCCAGTCGTCGGCAGAAGGCTCCTCACCCTCTTCATCCGTGGCCTCCGAGCCAGGACGCCGCTCTTCAGTCCGTTCGACCTCGACAAGGACAACATCGCCCGGCGCGAGGCCTGACCGGTCCCCACTCTTCCAGGTTTTGGCCCATTCGACGTCTTCTTTAGGTATGGATGTCTGGCGACCATCCTTGAGCGTCAGCGTCGCGCCATCGGTTGAAACCTTGGAAACCATGCCAGCTTCCCAGGTGCCGTAACCCGGCGGAAGCGTCAGTTCTTCCATCTGCTCCGGAATATCTTTCTTTGGATCAATGTCAGCAAATGGCCCCCGGAAATTGTGCCGGCGATCATAGGCTTCGAGGCCTGTCTGGAGCGCATCCTGCGCGGCAAGCTGCAAGCGGGTATCAATCGTCGTGCGGATCGACAGGCCGCCACGCTGCAACGCTTCGTCGCCATACTGCTCAGTCAGCTGTTTGCGAAGCTCCTGGACGAAATAGGTCGCCGCAGCATATTCGGGGCCGCGCAGGCGCTCTTTCGTTGAGAGGGGCTTGGCTTTCGCGCGCTCGGCCTCATCAGGGGTGATGTAGCCATCCTCGACCATTCGGCTGAGCACATAATTCCGCCGCGCGAGCAATCTTTCGGGGCGCCGGTATGGATTGACCGTGGAGGGTGCCTTGGCCAGCGATGCCAGGATAGCCGCCTCTGACAGATCAAGCTCAGGCAGGGACTTGTCGAAATAGATCAGGGCGGCAGACCCTACCCCATATGCTCGAACGCCGAGATAGATTTCGTTGAGGTAAAGCTCGAGGATTTCATCCTTGGTAAACGCCTTTTCCATCCGCCGGGAGATGATGGCTTCCTTCACCTTGCGCTGGATGGTCTGATCACGCGTCAGCAGCATGTTCTTGGCAACCTGTTGTGTGATGGTCGAACCGCCCTGCAGGTTCCCCCCGCCAGTCAGCTTGATCTTGGCCGAGTTGATCGCGCCGCGCAGGATACCGACATAATCGAGCCCCTCATGGGTGAAGAACTTCTTGTCCTCGGCGGCAATGAACGCATCGACGACATGATCGGGAATTGATTCGATTGGAACGAAGACGCGGTGCTCTTCTGCAAACTCTGCGATCAGCGTGCCATCGCCTGCGTGAACGCGTGAGGTGATTGGCGGCTCATACGTTGCCAGCCGCTCGATCGATGGCAGGTCGCGTGACAAGGCTGCTATCCAGAGAAAAACTGCAATGATTGCAATGGCTCCGAGGATGGCGAGGCCAATCGCTACGCGCAAGGCAAGCTTCCAGGTCAGAAAGCGTTTCTTCGGCGCTGCTTCTGTCATTTGATGTCCTGTCCAGGCAAGAAAGTAACTTTAGCGATTCATCGCAATACAGTCTGGCCAGAGTAAGGCGCTCGCCTGTCAGACGAAAGTCAAAAAGGCTCAATTGGCTGCATAGAGCAGGTCGCGCTGATCAAAATATGTATCGATCGCCCGCGCAATTGCATCCGCCGTTTTCTTCCGCCCTGAGCTGGATGTCAGGCGCGCAACGTCGGATCTGTTTGTCAGGAACCCGACTTCCACGAGGACAGCCGGGACATCCGGTGCCAGCAGGACAAAGAAGTTCTCCTGCCTGTGGCTGTTTCGCACGATCGGACCCGCCTTGGCCAGTTCCGGAATGAGGGCTTCAGCGAAGATCGCCGAGTTTGATTTTGTCTCGCGCTTGATCAGGTCTGCCAGGATGCCGGAGACTTCCTGCGTCGTGCCATCTTCAATCGGCAGGTCCCACCCATTCGTCTTGGCCGTGCCATCAACGCGGCGTTCACCGCGTGCCGACAGGGTATAGACGGTGGCGCCAGAGACGCTGCTATTGCCGGCGGCGTCTGCATGGACGGAAATGAACAGGTCGGCCCCCCAGTTCCGCGCCATGGACACGCGAACCTCATGATCGACATACACGTCCGTGTCGCGCGTCAGGTGAACTTCATAGCGCTTGTCCTGCTCGAGTTTTGCCTGCAACTGCAACGCGGTATCCAGCACGATGGCCTTCTCGCGTTTCTGGTTATGACTGGACGCACCGGGGTCCTTGCCCCCATGTCCGGGGTCAATCACGACGACATATTTGTCCGGTCTGGCCCCGACAAAAGCAGGCGCGGAATCCTGTTGCCGCGGGATCGTGTTGCGGCTGGAGGCATAGGCCACCTCTTCCTGATCATCACGCGCGGCAGCCCGGTCGAACCTCACCGGGGCCACTCTCACGAGATCCACGACAAGGCGGTTCCTCGGCTCAACTGTGGTTGGGGAAAGATTCATGGCCCGGGACACCATCATCGGCGTCGTCAGATTGAATATGATTTCGCCGTCGCGAATTTCATAGGAATCGATGCCGCCGGTTGGCGGAGGAGTCTTCGCGTCCGGTGTAACAACAGAGTTTTCAAGTTTCAGGTCCAATCCGCGCGTGCTGGGCGTCGCAATCAGGAACGTCTTCTGATCAACGGGCGCGTTCGAGACGAATGTGATGCGCGTATACTCTGTGTCGCCGGTGACGGAAATTTCAGAGATTTCGCCGGCATGCGCCCAGCCGACCGCGAGCAAAGTCACCAGACATGTCAATATATGTGCCGCCCGTCGAATCACCGTCTTCCCCGTTAGTCCGTCTATTGTTTGGGGTTTGATGCCACAGGTAAGATTAATCCAGCATTTACCGTCCGGTTTGATACTGTGATTTTCTCATTTGTGTCATTTTACGCTTTTCTTCCTGACCGGCTTTGGGCATGTTCACCTTACCCCCGATGAACGGGGCCAAAGGTAATCCCCCGACAGGCGCGTGACCGGGCTTAATAACCCGCAGGCTGCCATGTTGGATATGGATAATAATTCGAATGTCTCTTTTGATCCAATTTGCATTGTTCCGAATGGCGCTCAACGGCGCGCGGATGCATTGGCAGAAGAGCTCCCAGCAAAACAAAACTGGCGTTTGCCGCAGAGCCTCTTTCGTACTTTCGAGGACCGCGCCGCCAGGCAACAAGGCGATAGCATATGAGCAAATTAATGCTGATCGACGCGGTTCACCCGGAAGAAACCCGGGTGTCTCTCGTCTCGGATGGGCGTGTCGACGACTTTGATTTTGAGACGGCCGGCAAGGAACAGCTCCGCGGCAACATCTATCTCGCAAAAGTCACACGCGTCGAACCATCGCTACAGGCATGCTTCGTAGAATATGGCGGCAACCGGCATGGTTTCCTCGCCTTCAGCGAAATCCATCCCGATTATTACCAGCTGCCGCAGGCTGACCGCGAAGCGCTTCTTGAAGACGCTGCCCGCGCCGCTGCCGAAGCGGAAGACGATGATCTCGACGCAGACGACCCTGACGATGAAATCGACGCCAAGGCGGAAGCGGCTGATGAAGACGCCGAAGAAGGTGATGACGGCGACGACAATAGCGATGCCGAAGCATCCGAGAACGCCCCAGCCAAGAGACGCACGCGCCAGCCACAGTCCAAGCGCTACAAGATCCAGGAAGTGATCCGGCGCCGGCAGGTTATGCTGGTTCAGGTTGTCAAGGAAGAACGCGGCAACAAAGGCGCGGCACTTACCACTTTCCTGTCGCTGGCCGGTCGTTACAGCGTCCTGATGCCCAATACACCGCGCGGCGGCGGCATTTCCCGCAAGATCGCCAGCGGAGCAGATCGCAAGCGCCTTAAAGACATCATGAGCAGCCTCGATGTACCTCAGGGTATGGGGCTCATTGTGCGGACAGCAGGGGCCAAGCGCACCAAGACCGATATCCGCCGCGACTATGAATACCTGCAGAAGCTGTGGGACAATATCCGCAACCAGACCATGGAATCGATCGCGCCTTGCGTCATACATGAAGAAGGCGGCCTCGTGCACCGCGCCATGCGGGACATGTTCGACAAGGACATTGAGGAAGTCGTCATTCACGGACCGAAGGCCTATCGTGAAGCCAAAGACCTCGCCAAGATGATCATGCCGACACAGGCGCGCAAAGTGAAGCAGTGGAAATCCACCGCCCCGCTCTTCGTGTCTGAAGGTGTCGAAGACCAGCTCGACTCGATTTTCTCGCCCGTCGTACAGATGAAATCTGGCGGCTATCTCGTGATCAACCAGACTGAAGCCCTGGTCGCAATCGACGTGAACTCCGGCAAGTCCACCCGCGAACGCAACATCGAACAGACAGCCCTGCGCACAAACCTGGAAGCAGCCGAAGAAGCCTGCCGCCAGATGCGCCTGCGCGACCTGGCTGGTCTTGTTGTGATCGACTTCATCGACATGGAGGAGAACAAGAACAATCGCGCGGTCGAGAAAAAGCTGAAGGATTGCCTCAAGATCGATCGGGCCCGTGTGCAGATGGGCAAGATCTCGCAATTCGGCCTGATGGAAATTTCCCGTCAGCGTCGCCGGGCCGGTGTGCTGCAGGCAACGTCTGACCCTTGCGATGCATGTAACGGCACCGGCCGGCGCCGCTCTGTCCCGTCTGCGGCCTTGCAGTTGCTACGAGCTCTTGAGGCCCGCGCTGCTGGCGGCGGTCTCGCATCCATTACTGTACACGCCCCGACCGAAGTTGCGCTTTACCTGCTCAACAACAAGCGCGAAGCCGTGACAGATATTGAAGATGCAGCCGGCTTTGCCGTTTCTGTTCGCTCGTCCGATGACCTGCTCCCCGGCGATTTCCGCATTGATGCTGAAAAAGACCCGAACAAGCGCTCGAGACGCGGATCCAAATCGTCGGAGCGCAGCCGGAATATCGTTGGCGATGACGATGATGATCAATTGCCCGATGATGCTGATGATGAGGAAGAAAACCTCACCGCTGAGCCTGCGGACGTGTCCGATGAGCGTGAAGAGCGCGAAGACGAAGCCCAGAATGACGAGACGGACCAGTCGCCCAAGAAGCGCCGTCGCCGTGGCCGTCGTGGCGGTCGTCGCCGTCGCCGTGAGAATACGCCGATCGTCCCAGTGGATGGCGGCGCTTTGCTTGACGGTCTCGCAATCAGCGCACCAGCCATGCTGGACGATGAGCCCCCTGCCCTGCCAGATCCGGACAGCATGAATCGCAGCGCTGCGCCTCAGCCGCAGCTTGCCAAGACCGTCGCGCTTGAAGCTGAAAAATCTGACGATGAGCCAGCTGGCGAGACCGAAGACAAGCCAAGGTCTTCTCGACGTCGCAGGTCCCGCCGCCGCGGCGGTGAGCGCAAATCAGAAAATCAGGTCGAGACCAAGGCTGATGATGCAAGCGAGTCGGCACCTGAGGCAAAGCCTGAGCCAACGCCGGTCGAAAGCGAAGCTCCAGCAGCTGTTGCGGACGACGCGCCAACCGCTCCAGCTCCTGGCCCTGCACCAGCAGACCCCGCCGAAGCGAAGAAGGCCGACGAACCCGCGCCCGCTCCTGCGCCTGAAAAGGAGCCTGAGGCTCCAAAAACAGCGGCTGTCTACGATGCTGAAAAGCCAATCGCGAGCGAGCCGGTTCTGGTGTCAAAAGAGACTGAAAAAGAGGACCCAAAGCCGAAGAAACGCGGCTGGTGGTCTCGCGGCAACTGATCTACCGCGAGTGACGTCAACGAGGTTGCGCGGCCGCTATACGCTGTCGCGCGACCTGGTCGGCAACCTCATTGGTCGGTTTGCCTGATGACAACGCATCGTCGAGGACGTCGCCAAGCGTGCTGATCAGGACATCCAGCTTGGACATGACCCATTCGCGCGAATATTCGCCGGAAATCTCCGCCGCGACATTGATGATCCCGCCGCCATTGATGACGTAGTCAGGCGCGTAGAGAATATTCCTGTCCCGCAGCGCCTGTCCCATTTCTTTCGAAGCGAGTTGATTGTTGGCCCCACCCGCAATGACCTTGGCCTTCATGCGCGACAGCGTGGCGTCGTTTATGATTGCGCCGAGCGCATTCGGAGAAAATATGTCTGCATCGACATCATAGATTTCATCGATCGCGACTTTCCTCGCCCCGGTCCGCGCGACAACATCATCAAGCGTTGCTTGATCAATATCCGTTACGACGATACGCGCGCCCTCTTCTGCCAGATGGTCGCAAAGGTATCCGCCGACAGAACCAACACCCTGAACTGCAATCGTGCGGCCTGACAGGTCAGATGAGCCAAAGGCCCTCACCGCACATGCCTTGATACCGCGATACACGCCTAGCGCCGTGATGGGTGATGGGTCGCCGCTCGCAGCTTGGCCAGCCTCCAGGCCGGCGACGTATTTCGTCTGGGTCGCCACGGTCGCCATGTCGCTGGTGTCGATACCGACATCTTCTGCTGTGTAGTAAGACCCGTTGAGCGACTCGACTGCCCGGCCAAACGCTTCGAACATACTGGTGGACTTGCCGGTTTTCGGATCGCCCCAGATAACGGCTTTACCGCCCCCGAGCGGAAGGCCAGCCATCGCATTCTTGAAGCTCATACCCTGCGACAGGCGCAAGGCATCGCGTAGGGCCTGCTCTCCATTTGCGTAATTCCACATACGACAGCCGCCTGCCGCCGGTCCGAGGGCCGTGGAATGTATTGCGATGATCGCCCTCAGGCCTGAAGCCTGGTCTTCAAACAGGTGAACACTTTCGTGCTGGTCAAAAGACGGGTGATCGAACATGGCTGGCGCTCCGCTAATGTCTTGAGGCGGCCTTAACGTGCCAATGGGCACGGTCAACCGTACAAATCACCTTGCGGGAACGCTGGGCGCACCAGATGGTCTTTGTGCGGAAGGATCTTTCAGGAAAGCCAGAATATCCGCATAAACAACCTCCGACTGCATGTCTCTCAGCAGCATATGATATCCGTTTTCGTAAAACGTTGTCTGGACGTGCGGCGGCAAGATAGAGATGGTCTTTTGCATGGCCTTCCGCGGAATGACGATGTCTTTTGCGCCATAGGTCAGCAATGTCGGCACCGAGGATGGCAAGCGAGACGCCGCGTCATGCGCCTCTTCCATGAGCGTCACGACACCATAGACCTGATCAATACGATTATCCTTGAGTGTCAGCGGGTCCAGCCAAAGGGCACGCAGCATCTCGATATTATCGGACGGCTCAATCTTTACACCTTTCGGCGGACGCACGATCCAGGCGGGTCGCACATGCGTCGATAGCCAGAGACTGGCTTTGTATAGCGGGTTCAGCGTGCTCCAGCCCCTCACGCCCGGCCCGGACAGAATCAGCCGGTCGACGCCTTCCGGCGGATTATCCCCGCCGAATAGCGTCATGGCGACAGCGCCGCCCATTGAAATCCCGATAACCGCCAACGGCGTATCAGGGTGTGCTGTTTTCGCCAGCGCGATGGCCGTACGCATATCATCGCGCATGAGCTGCAGGTCAGGCCAGATACCCCTGCCGACTGAGCGACCAAAGCCGCGCTGGTCATAGGCATATGTCGTGACGCCGCGCTCGGCGAGCCAGGGTGCGATCTTGTGAAACGCATTGGCATAATCATTCATGCCATGCACGCCGACGACCACATAGTCTGGTTTGCCCTGCTCAGCTGCCCACACACTCAACCCGAGTTCGGCACCGTCGAACGAGTAGAAACGGCTCTCTGCAATATCAAAACGTGGCATGGTGGGCTCGCTCCGGTTCAGGCGGGTTTGGGTCAAAGGCGCCGCACACGCCATGACAGACAAGGACAGGATAATCGCGATCAGCTTTTTCATAAAAGCGCCCTGACCCGTTGTTGCAGCACAGGCAAGAGCTCTGCCTCAAACCAGGGATTTTTCCGCAACCAGCCATTATTGCGCCAGCTCGGATGCGGCGTCGGCAGAACGCCATTGGCAAGGTGCGTTTCCCAATCCTTGACCGTCGCTGTGAGCGAGCGGCCAGCCGCTGCACCCAGATGCCACTTCTGTGCATAACCACCGATCGCCAGCACAAGCTTGAGGTTGGGCAATCGCTCGATCAGGCCAGCCCTCCAGGTCGGTGCGCAAACCTTCATGGGCGGAATATCGCCGCCCTTGGCATCATTGCCCGGAAAGCAGAACCCCATGGGCGCGATGGCAATACTGTCTTCATCATAGAATTCAGCCTCTGATATGCCCATCCATGTTCTCAGGCGCACGCCCGAGGGATCAGTGAAAGGTTTGGAAGCCTTGTCAGCAAGATTGCCGGGTGCCTGTCCCGCGACCAATATGCGCGCGTTTGATCCGGCCCGCACAATCGGGTTTGGCCGACGCGGCATCATGCCCTCGCACAAGCGGCAGGCGCGCAATTCAGAAAGGTAAGACTGGAGTTCGGTTGTCACCAGTGCAATTTGATGAGCTGACAGGCGGTTTCAAGGAGAAGGCTGATGAGCAGGGCAATCGAGTTACTTATCGACGGCCGACAACGCGCACTGGGCGGCGGATTCTCCGTCCGGCGCATCCTGCCATATCACAAGCGCCGCATGGTCGGGCCATTTGTCTTTTTTGATCATTTCGGGCCGGTCGACTATGCGCCTGGCACAGGCATGGATGTCCGGCCCCACCCGCATATTGGCCTCGCCACGGTGACCTATCTGTTTGAGGGCGCGATTGCCCACAAGGACAGCGTCGGATCGGACATCGTGATCCGCCCGGGCGCCGTCAACTGGATGGTGGCGGGCAAAGGCATAGTACATTCTGAGCGCACACCTCCTGAAGAGCGAGAGGCCGGCATGCGCCTGCACGGGATTCAGACCTGGGTCGCCCTGCCCATCGCACACGAAGATTGCGAGCCGGAATTCCATCATCATCCCGCCGAAACCCTTCCGCTTTTCAACCTTGGCGGCGCGACGGCGCAGGTTCTTGCTGGCTCGGCCTGGGGACACACCTCCCCCGTCAGCTTTCCATGGGGGATCTGGTATGTTGGGGTGCATGCGCCGGATGGGGCCAGTTTCACGATCCCGGCGGATGCCGCCGAAGAGCGGGCCATCTATGTCGCCTCAGGTCATGCGACGCTTTCCGGCGAAACCGTCGAGACTGGCCAGATGGCGATCCTCTCGCCCGGTGAACAGATCAAGGTAGATGTCCCGCCGGGCAGCCGCCTCATGTTGGCGGGCGGTCAGCCAATGGACGGTCCACGAAAGATCAACTGGAATTTCGTCGCCAGCAATGACGCGATGATCGAAGAAGCGCGAACCGACTGGCGCAATGCCATTGCTCAGAACTGGACCGACAGCCGCTTCTCGCTGCCGGAAGGCGAAACAACGTACATACCACTGCCGGACGATCAGGGCTGACTGTGAACTTACGGTCAGGATTTCTTGTCGCTGGCCATTGCGTATGCCAGAACACTTGCAACTGAAATGATCCGGAGAGACCCATGAAGCTCACGCTTTGGCCTGCCATATCCCTGCTCGCGCTCGCTGCCTGCTCGAACGCAAACGGCAACGATGCTGAAACGACGACCGATACGGCTGCGGCCACGCCGCCTGCTGAAACCCAGGAAGCTTCCACGGCCGACCCAGACCTCGTCCTGCCCCTGCCAACCGGCACGACAACAGACATCACCGCCGCTGATCTGGCCGAACGTGTTCGCATCCTTGCGGACGATGCGTTTGAAGGCCGCGGTCCAGGCAGTGAAGTGGGCGAGAAAGCCCCGATCTGGATTGCTGAAGAAATGAAGCGCGTCGGCCTTGAGCCGGGCGGCGACAATGGCAGCTGGTTCCAGACTGTCGAAATGGTCGAACAGACACTCGACGAAGCGTCCTCCGGCCTGACGTTCAACGGTGGCCGGTCGGGCGAAGCCTTCCCGATGACGCTGAAACGGGACGCAGTGATGTGGACCAAGCGCCAGAATGCGACGGAACTCGACTTTACAGATTCCGAGCTGGTCTTCGTCGGTTATGGCGTCGTCGCTCCGGAATATGGCTGGAACGACTATGATGGCCTCGACGTCGAGGGCAAGACGGTCGTCATACTCGTCAACGATCCGGGCTTTGCGCGCGAGACTGACGATCTCTTCAAAGGCAAGGCGATGACGTATTACGGTCGCTGGACCTATAAATATGAGGAAGCTGCGCGTCAGGGCGCAACAGGGGCGATCATCATTCATGAGACGGCGCCGGCATCCTATGGCTGGGAGGTTGTTTCCAATTCCTGGTCCGGTGCGCAGGCGGATCTGGTCCGCAGCAATGGCGGCGAGGATCGTGCGGTTTTTGAAGGCTGGGTCACTGAAGATATCGCCCGCAAGCTGTTTGCCGAAGCTGGTCTCGATTTCCAGGAACAGAAAGACGCCGCGATGGAGCCCGACTTCGAAGCTGTCGACATGGGAGACCTGACGACGACCGGCAATATTGTTCAGACCATTTCCACCACGGAATCCAGGAACGTCGTTGGCGTTCTTCCGGGGACTGAGACACCTGATGAATACGTACTGTTTACGGCGCACTGGGACCATCTCGGCAAGAAGACAGGAGAGAAGACCGGCGCGCCTGGCGAAGACTTCTACAAGGATGACATCTTCAATGGGGCGGTCGACAATGCCACTGGCGTGTCCGCCCTTCTGGAAATCGCAGAAACGATGGCCGCTGAACCGCATGCCCGGTCAGGCCTCTTCGTATCGGTTACGCTTGAAGAGTCCGGCCTGCTCGGCTCGGCTTATTATGCGGAAAACCCGACCGTGCCCCTCAACCAGGTTGTGGCCGGCATCAATATGGACGGCATGCTGCCAGTCGGCGAGACGAAGGACATGGTCGTGGTCGGTTATGGCGCCTCGGAACTGGAGGACATCCTGACCGCCAAGCTTGAAAGCATGGACCGCGTCGTCAAACCGGACCCGAAACCCGAGGCTGGCTCGTTTTACCGCTCAGACCACATCTCCTTCGCAAAGAAGGGCGTGCCTATGCTCTATGCTGATGGCGGTGTCGACAAGGTCGATGGCGGTGAGGCAGCCGGACTGGCCCTTGCTGAATCCTATACGGTCCAGCGCTATCACAAGCCAATGGACGAGTATTCGGACGACTGGGACCTGTCGGGCATGGTGCAGGACATCACCGCGCTCTACGAGGTCGGGCTTGAGATCATCGATTCGGACACATGGCCGACATGGTATGAAGGCAACGAGTTCGAAGCGGTCCGTGAAACCTCTCTCGCAGGCGGCGACGAGTAGGCCTTGCTCTCTTACCAACACGGATTTCATGCTGGAAACAGGGCCGACGTGTTCAAGCACGCGGTCCTGTTTTCTGTTCTCCAGACCGCCGCGCGCAGTCAGGAAAGCTGGCTGTATATAGAAACGCACGCCGCGGCTGGTGAGTATGACCTGACAGGTCCGCAGGCCCGCAAGACAGGCGAGCATAATGACGGCATCACATCGCTTCTGAAGGCTGATAGTTCATCTGAAGCGATGGCCGACTGGCTGCAATTCGTCCGTGCCTCGCAACTGTCGGCCTATCCGGGCTCCCCCCGTATTGCCCAGCATTGCCTGCGAGACAGAGACCGGATGATCTTCTTCGAGAAGCATCCTGCCGAGTTTGAGAAGCTGAAACAGAATATAGCCTCAGATCAGAGGGCCCGACCGCTCAAGGAAGATGGCTACCAGGGCGCCCTTAAGCTGCAACCGCGGCGCGGCGAGCGGCTCATGGTGTTCCTGGATCCTAGCTATGAGACGGAACGCGACATGGATGCGCTGGCCAATTGGCTGCCGAGAGCGCTCAAACGCTGGCCCTCAGCGACATTCCTTGTCTGGATGCCCCTCTTCCGGGACGAGAGGGAGCTGGATTTCGGACAATTCGTGGCAAGCCTCGACTACGGCTTTGTCGCCGGCACGCGCTGGCCAGATTTCAGCACCAAGGAGTCCGCGCTGGAAGGATCAGCGATGATCGGCCTTCGCACGACGCCCGCGATGGCGCGTCCAGCCTATGAGATTGCAGAAACGCTGGAAGCCCTCTGGGCCTGATCAGGCGACGCGGGCCGCACTCGAAGCGTCGTCGTCTGCTTCGATCTCATCAATAGGTGATAGGAGAACCGATTTTGGCAGGGTAAGAATCGCTGTGGTGCCCACGCCCATGCGGGACTTCAGGATCACGTCACCTGAAAGCAGTCGCGCAAGGTGACGACAAAGGGTCAGGCCGAGGCCCGTGCCACCATAGTCGCGGTCCAGATTGGAATCGCCCTGGTAGAAGGCCTCGAATACCCGCTCGATCTTGGCCTCCGGAATACCCAGACCAAAGTCCCGGACGGCGATGAACGGGCGCCCTTCAGCATCGAGACCCGCCCGTATGACGACTTTCTGGCCAGCCCTGTTAAACCGGATCGCATTCGTGATCAGATTGATCAGGATACGTTTTGTGGCCGTCTCATCAACCATGATCGAGCTGAGCCGCGAGGAGACTGCCACATCGAATGTATCGAGTGTCGACTTGTTCTCAAATCCTGCGGCAAGCGTTATGGCATCCGTAAGGAGGGTCTGCGTCGAGACCTTCACAGGATTGATCGTGATCCGGTCCAGACCGACCTTTGAATAATCGATGATATCATTGATGAGCTTCAGCAAATGCGTTCCGCTGGAATGGATATTATCCGCATATTCGCTGATGTCCTCGGGAGACAATGCAATCCGCGATTCGCCATTCATGAGCTTCGAGAAGCCCAGAATAATATTCATCGGCGTCCGCAGCTCATGACTCATCGTGGACAGGAAGCGGCTCTTGGCAGCGTCGGCTTCGACAGCTTCGCGCTGCGCCTCGATGAGTTCGCGCTCCCGCGTCTTGAGCGTCGTGATATCGGAGTGAACGACAACGGCGCCGCCTTTACCCGTCTGACGGCTGGAGCGCATCAGCCAGCGGCCACTGTTCAGAAGAACAGGCACACCTTCCTCACCGGGAGAAAACTCCGGCTTGGTGGCCCCAAACCAGTCACGATGACGGGGGTTTGCGATAAGAAGTTCGTCGTCCGCATCGTAGAAAGCGAACGCGTCATTCGAGGACTCGATGGCATCGGCCAGCAGCTCACGAGACGTCTCGCTCTGCATGCCCTGCTCTATCATGTTGTAGACATGCCGGTAGTTTCGCGCACCACCGATCAGGAGGGCCGCGGTAAAGGAGAGAGCCAGCAAGGTCACTTCCAGCGCGAACGGGGAATTGAGCGCTATGTTGATCGCCAGCATGATGCTGACGCTACCAATCAGGAAACGGCTACCAATGCGCGCAACTGGCCCCAAAATGGACATCGTTCCGGCGCCCATGCCGGCGATGACAATACAGATGAACAGGTTCGCCAGCTGATTGTCGGAATGGAAAACAAAGGCCGACAAACCCCAAATTGCACCAAGAATGAGTGACGAGAGCTCTGCCTTTCGAAGCAGTTTCACTGACAAGCGCTTCAAGGGCGCCTTTTTCGCCAGGCGCCACCAGGAAAATGCCTGCATCACAGAATAAAGGGCAACCGGCGCAAACCAGAGCGCGACCGCCCAGAACTCTACATATTGGACGAATGCAGCAGCATAGATCAGGCCATTGGAGAAATTGATGATGGCCATCGGTACGAGCAGCCGGATGAGCTGTGTCTGCATCTCGCCATAGACGCGCGTTTCAACCGCGCCCCGCGGAAGCGGAAGGCGTTCAAACAGCAATTTGATCCACGATTGAGAAGTGTTCTGTTCGCTCATCTTGTCCGATTGCCTACGCGAACATTCTTAATTTACGGCAAAACAAAGCCGACTAAATATTATCTTCCCTTCAGAAAAGTGTAATTGAATCTCGTAAACAGTAACATTTCTTGAGAGACTGTGCCGAAGCTAGGGGTATAGCGCGTGCTGCGTGGAATCATTTTAAATTGAAGGTGCGCCGCGTCGGCATTGTCGGTGGCGGGCCTGCCGGGCTTAGCCTTGCGCGGCTGCTGGAAGACAGCGGCCGCTTTGAAACGATCGTGTTCGAAGCCGCGCCGACGGTTGGCGGCAAATCATTTTCCTTCATCTCCGGTGAGACAGTCGTGGAAATGGGCACATGTTATACGACCCGCGCACACCGACAGGTCCTGAAGTGGATGAAGGATACGGACATCGCGCTTCGCCCACTCGGCGAGCAGGCCTTTGACAAGGAAGATTTCCTGGAGTTCGTCAAACGCGGCAGCGGTGCCCCCTTGTCCATTCAGGTGCTGGGTTTCCTTAGAGCCAGGCGAAAGCTCGTCAGGGCGCTCGCCCAACGCCCTATGCCTGACTGGGCGATCGAAGAAGCGGCTACCCCCATATCTGACTGGTTGGCCGCGCGTAACCTGCCCAAGATTGAGCGCTTCATGTTGAGGTCAATGACATCGCTCGGCTATGGTTTTGTCAGCGACACGCCGACCGTCCAGGCGCTACGCTGGAACGATATTGACCTCATCCTCACCGGATTGCTCGAGCAGCTGAAAATGCCGGTGAAAGGCTGGACGGAGTTCTGGGTCCGGCTGGCGGAGACACTCGATGTCCGCACGGAGGCGCGCATTGTGTCCGTTCAGCGCCAATCTGACGGTGTCGAAATCACGACCGAGCACGGCGAGAGCGAACATGTCGACGAGATTGTCTGCGCCATCCCGCTGGACGAGTTTGCAAGAACCACAACGCCCACCGCACACGAAGTGTCAGTCTCGCAAGCCATACGCTGGAACGGCTACACAACAACGCTTGTCGCCGTCGAGGGCTGGTTCCAGGGCGTTCAGGTGGAAGGCTATAGCGAGGCAACAATGCCTGGAGCCGGGTACGGCCGCATGTTGTCAGCTCGCCTCGACGGCTACGAAAAGGACCTTGGCGGCAATCTGTATCTCACTGGTCAGTTGACCGGAGAATATACGGCGAGCGAACTACAGGAAATCCTGCGCGAAGACATCACGCGACAGGGCGGCCGGGTGCGCAACATCATTCTCCAGAAACAATGGAAATACTTCGCGCAGTACAATAATGACGCTGTTCGCAACGGCCTCCTCATGGAGCTGGAGGACATGCAGGGCGATCATCGTACATGGTACACCGGAGCCACGTTCTCGCATGAGGCGGTGTCTAACATCGTGAATTTCAATGCAGACCTGGTTCGCAGGATGCGGGCAATCCGCTAGGACCAGAAGATGAAGGTCTCGCATGAACCTGTTTCTTAGGCTCCTGATGGTATTCGTCAGGGCGCGCCTGTCCGGCAAACCTGTCAGCGTATTTGACACAACGACCATACGCTCGCGGGTGATGCTGACCGACCAGGACATGTTCGCCCACATGACGAACAGTCGCTACTTTTCCTTCAGCGACCTCGCCACGATCAACTTCATCGTCCGCACCGGCAGCTGGAAGAAGCTTCGCAAGCGCGGCTGGTTTCCCGTGGTGAGCAGCGAGTCAGTCGTGTTTGCCCGCATGCTCCGTGCCCATCAGGCCTTTGTAGTCAGAACCCGACTCGTCGGATGGGATGACACCTATCTCTGCCTGGAACACACTTTCCTCCGGGCGGAAAAGACAACAGCCACCGTCCGCATCGTCGCGCGTTTTGCGAGCCGCAAGAAAACTCAGGTGACGATGTCGGACATTACGGGCCTGCTCGGTATCGATGATACGTCACCGCAGCTGCCTCAAGGCTTCCAGTCGATGATCGATCAGATACACGCCGCGCGCGCCTGACCTGCACTGACCGGAAAATGGTGGGCGGTAACGGGCTCGAACCGCTGACCCTCTCGGTGTAAACGACGCACTTTTTCTTATTTTACATGGAGTTCTCTGTAAACCGCATCAGGTTTTCCGTATTAAAAACAAGGCTCGTTGGCACCAAGTGTAAACCGCAAATGTCATCACTCTGGCATCGGAACTAGGCGCTTGTCGTCATGTCTTCCTCGCTTGCCCAATCGGACTGGTCCACCCGTAAAGTTAGAGTTGGCGGTTTCTGAAATGCCTGGCTCTGGTGGCCCAGTCGTGGTGCTAGAGCATCCTGCTGATTCTGTGAATCGAAGGATTCCCATTTGGTGAGAACGGTGATTCACTCGTTTTAGGAGGTGGATCATGGGAAAGGTATATTCAGACGACATCCGGCTTCGGGTAACCAAGCTTGTTTTGGATGGCGCATCGCGTCGGTCGGCGGCCCGCCGGTTTGCGGTGAGCGAGAGTTCGGCGATCCGGTGGGCCGCTCGAGCAGCCGATGAGGGCAGCCCGGCTCCTCGCAAGCAGGGCCGCCCCTTGGGCAAGGGCCCGCTCGCTGATCATCTCGACCTGCTGATTGCGATGGTCGAGAAGAAGCCAGACATGACGATGCCGGAACTGGCCGACAAGCTTGAAGTCGAGACTGGCAAGGTTGCCCATCCTGCCTCGATCTCGCGGCTGCTGTGCCGGGCCGGGTTCACATATAAAAAAACAGCTGATGGCCTCGGAATGCGCACGCGCCGACGTAGCTGAACGCCGCCGGATCTGGATCCACCATCGCCAGCCCTTTATGCGCCGCTCGCCCGGCCGGCTGGTGTTCATCGATGAAACTTCGGTGAACACCAAGATGGCGCGTCTGCGCGGCCGGGCGCGATGGGGCAAACGGCTGAAAGCAGACGCTCCGTTCGGCAAATGGGGTACCCAGACCTTCATCGCTGCCCTGCGCTGCGGAGAACTCACCGCACCCTGGATTATCCCCGGCGCGATGGATCGATCCGCTTTCAATGTCTATGTCGAAACTCAACTTGCTCCGACCCTGCAGCCCCGTGACGTGGTGATCCTCGACAACCTCTCGGTCCACAAGAGTGCCTACGCCGACGAGATCATCCGATCCCATGGCGCATGGCTGTTGTTCCTGCCGCAATACTCGCCCGACCTGAACCCGATCGAGCAGGCCTTCTCGAAGCTGAAAGCCCATCTGCGGGCAGCCGCCGCACGGACCTTTGACGATCTCGAAGCCGCAATCGGTAGTATCTGCAAACTTTACGAGCCAGATGAATGCTGGAACTACTTCAAGGCCGCAGGCTATGCGTCAGATTAAAAGCATGGTGCTCTAAAATACAGCAGCGATGAAGTGCTTGGCTCTGGTAGTCCGGCCTTGGTGTTAAAATCCAGCAGCGATTTTGACCTTGCCATCATGGCACAGGCCGACGTTGCGGGCAAACTCGGCAGGAGATTGCCCATTGTGAGCCGTATGAGGTCTCCTCTCACTGTAGTCCATTCTCGACGTCTCAAGTAGCTGTATTGCTACGGTCAAGGAAACGAACCCGTTGGCGTTCATCCCGGAGCGATCCATTAAAGGAATTCATGTGCACGCCATCTACCGAGGTACTGGGCCACGAGAAATCCATTTTGATTTGTTTAGATACGTACAAGAGCCCAAGATTTGATCGGTAAGCGCGTCACCATTGTAAGATAGCTAAAGCACTTGCCGGATCACTTTCGTCAGATCCCGTCAATGGTTGAGCTTTATCAACGTCTCTTTCTATCGATTGAATTCAAACAATAGAGGTTGCTCCAGCCCCTTCTTTATCCGCATACTGATTCTGTCAAGCAACACCTTTACTGAATGCGCGGATGAGTTGGCTGAGCGCTCCCTCGGCTTCAGCGAAGCACGAGCCCGGTTCGCCCCGCTCATGATATTCGCTAATGACTGCCAGGCAGATAGCTGCTAGCTCTCTGGCTAATCCATTCGCGCCTGCGGATGCTTCGAGGCTTTTGCGAAAATCATTTGTCAATCGATTAGCAGCCGCGCCGACCTTGCGGGATTCGACGTTCGGACGCGCGAGCAACAATTCGCGCCTCCGAAGATGCGGTAATCATCCCTGAAATTAAGGGACTTGAAAACTGGACTTCTCCGGCTTTGATAAAGCACGGAGAGAGACATGAAGAAATCGAGATTTACCGACGCACAGATACTGGCGATCCTGAAGCAGG
>Ga0181371_1000031_pt1 | contig 31863 bp, 38 predicted proteins | sample LowvirmetaG_6_FD_130087 | JGI IMG/M metagenome (GOLD analysis project Ga0181371, IMG submission 130087) | Marine viral communities from the Subarctic Pacific Ocean - Lowphox_07 viral metaG | ecosystem: Environmental > Aquatic > Marine > Oceanic | place: Subarctic Pacific Ocean | collected...
ATGCGACTTACGTCGGTTTTTTCCACTACAAAAAAAGGCCCGGCAGAGCCGGGCCAGAACATCTTCACCTGTAATCGAAAGCGTTACTGCCAGATAACTGGCTGACGCTGCGCATACCAATTGTCGACTTTCTCCTGGTATGCGTCTTCAACCACGTTCCGCTTGAGCTTCATCGTGGGTGTGAGGAAGCTGTTCTCGATGGACCATTCATCGCTCACAACCGTGATAAATGCCAGCTGTTCGTGGGGATCCACGGTCTTGTTTACATCGGCAATCAGCTTCTTGAAGCTCTCCTCGATTTCCTTCCGGAACGCTTCATCCGCCATTTTCGGCCGGGACTCCTCGGCCAGCATCACGAGGGCATGGGGCTGGGTCTGATTGGCACCGGAGACACACACCATCTCGATGGCATCATGGGACATCAGGCGGTTCTCAATTGGTGCAGGCGCAATATACTTGCCCTTGCTTGTCTTGAAGATTTCCTTGATGCGGCCGGTGATCTTCAGGCGGCCCATCTCATCAATCTCACCCTTGTCGCCGGTCTTCAGGAAGCCATCTTCGGTAAAGGTCTCCCGGGTTTTCTCCTCGTCCTTGTAGTAGCCCATCATGGTGGCCGGGCTCTTGATCTGGATCTCACCCTCCGGGCTGATACGGGTTTCAACCCCCGGCGCGGACTCACCGACGTAACCGGTTCTTGATCGCCCTGGCTTGCTCATGTGGGAATAGGCAAAGTTCTCAGACATGCCATAGCCTTCGAGCAACTCAAGGCCAAGGTTGCGGTACCAGTCCAGAACGTCGCTCGCCAGGGGGGCCGAGCCACTGCCAGCCAGCTTGACCTTGTCCAGGCCAAGGCCCTTGAGGATTTTCTTCTTGATCAGTTTGTTGACCACCGGAATCTTCAGCAGGCGGTCCAGCTTCTTCTTCGGCAGCTTCTGGAGCACACCGTGCTGGAATTTCACCCACAGGCGCGGTACCGAAAGGAACAGCGTTGGCTGGGCCCGCCGCAAATCTTCCACGAAGGTGTCCAGAGATTCCGCAAAATACAGGTGGAACCCGGCATAAAGCGATGCCAGCTCAACAAAGGTACGCTCGAACACGTGAGCCAGCGGCAGGTACGACAACATGCGCTCTTCGGAGCCCACACCGAGCACCTCCATGCCCCCCTCTGCCGCATAGGCCATGTTGTAGAAGCTGAGCATCACGCCCTTGGGTTTACCGGTGCTGCCGGAGGTGTAAACGATGGTGGCCAGTTCGTCGGCATCACGCTGAACGTTTTCTTCCAGAGGCGGATACTTGGCGACAATATCGTCCCAGGTTTCGAAATCATTGGGCGGGCTCAGCGGGAAGGAGATGCAACGCACGGATTCCGGCACGCCCGGCTTCATCATGTCCCAGTCATCCAGCTTGCCGACAAACACCACGTCACACTCGGCATGGTTGAGGATGTAATTCACGGTGTCGGCGTTGAGCGTGGGATAAAGCGGAACGGAAATGTGGCCAGCCATCCAGATGGCCCAGTCGGTCATTATCCAGTGGGCGCAGTTTTTGGAAATCAGGCCGATGCGGCTCTTTTCGGGGAGGTTCAGGGACTTCAGGTAAGACGCCATGCGCCTTGCCTCATCCACCGCCCGGCCCCAGGTGTACTCCACCGTTTTCCCGCCCCCGATGGGCTGAGTCATATAGACAGAGTTCGCCTTGGCCTTCTCCCAGTGATAGACCATATCCAGGGGAAGTTTATTTGTTGTGTCCATGGACCTTCCTTGCAGTTCGTTATTCGAATTATGGATGACTTATTATTAGACTTTCGTAGGGTATTTCAACATAGTATGAGCCGTCAAAACGTGACACAAGCAAAATAATTTCCAACTGCACCTATTTTCCACATCCCTACTCTCCCGGGCCAAGATCCCTACCCCTCAAACCCTTTGCCTGTGGTAAACTTGCGCCCCTTCAGAATTGCAACATACCAGTTAACCTACCCGGAGATGGGCATATGGCCAAGACAACCCTGCGTACCCTGTTCGGTGCCACACTGCTGGCGCTGGCAACCCTCGTTCAGGCACAGGAACCCCGCGTTGTAGCCATCACACAGATTGTGGAGCACCCGGCACTGGACGCCGTCTACCAGGGCATTAAAGACGAACTCGCCGAGCGCGGCTTCAAAGAAGGCGACAACCTGGAAGTGATGCACGAAAGTGCCCAGGGCAATTCCGCCATCGCCTCCCAGATCGCCCGCAAATTTGTTGGCGAAAGCCCCGACGTGATCGTGGCGATTGCCACCCCTTCGGCCCAGACCGTTGCCGCAGCAGCCCGCAATACGCCGGTCATCTTCTCCGCTGTTACCGACCCGCTTGGTGCCAAGCTGGTTAGCAACCTGGAAGCGCCAGGTGCCAACATCACTGGTGTGAGCGACATGCTGCCCATCGACAAACACCTGGATATGCTTCAACGAGTAATGCCCGATGCCAAACGCATTGGCACGGTCTACAACCCGGGCGAAGCCAACGCTGTGTCCCTGGTGGAACTGCTGGAAGAGCGCCTCGCCGCCCGCGGTCTTGAACTGGTAAAAGGTGCCGCCACCAAAACCTCCGAAGTTCTTGGTGCCGCCCGCTCCCTGGTTGGTAAAGCCGATGCCATTTACCTCACCACTGATAACACCGTGATCAGTGCTGCCGAAGCCGTTATCTCTGTTGGCGAACGCGCCGGCATTCCGGTATTCGCCGCTGACACCGCCACCGTTGAACGTGGTGCTGTCGCTGCACTGGGCTTCGACTACTACGACCATGGCCGCCAGACCGGCGTGATGGTTGCCCGGGTACTCAATGGCGAGAAGCCCGGTGACATGGCTGTTGAGACTATGGAAAAACTGGACCTTTTCGTGAACCCGGCTGCCGCAGAGCGAATGGGTATCACCTTGTCCGATGACGTCATCGCAGACGCCGAGCAGGTTATCGACAGCGCCAAATAACCTCCCTGAACCCTCACGGGCGGCCCTCACAAGGGGCTGCCCGTTTTATCATTGGTGATACCCGACCATGCTGAGTAACATCGCTCTTTATGGTGCCATCGAGACCGGCCTGATCTACGGCCTGGTCGCTTTCGGCATCTACCTCTCCTTCCGGGTGCTCGATTTCCCGGACCTCACCGTAGATGGCAGCTTTCCGCTCGGTGCTGCCGTCGCCGCTGTACTGATCATTGAAGGCTGGAATCCCTGGTTGGCGACCGGTTGCGCGGTAATTGCCGGCATGGCAGCTGGCGCGGTAACCGCTTTGCTGAATGTAAAACTCAAGATTCTGAACCTGCTGGCCTCGATCCTCACCATGATCGCGCTCTATTCAGTCAATCTGCGCATCATGGGCCGCCCCAACGTGGCATTGCTGACGGAAGAAACGGTGCTGACTCCCTGGTACGACCTGGATCTGGCCTACCATCAGGTTCCAGTGCTTCTGTTCGTTATTGTGGTCTTTATCGCCCTCATCCTGCTGTGGCGTTTTATGAAATCCGAGACCGGCCTGGCCATGCGAGCCACTGGTGCCAACGCCAGAATGGCCCGGGCTCAGGGCATCGCCACCGGCGCCATGATTGTGCTTGGCGTTGCCGTCTCTAACGGCCTGGTTGGTCTTGCCGGCGCACTTTTCGCCCAGAGCCAGGGCGCAGCAGACGTAACCATGGGCGTGGGCGTAATTGTGATTGGTCTTGCCTCCCTGATTGGCGGTGAAGCGGTGGTTACTCCCTCTACGGTTTTGCGTGCCCTTATCGCCTGCGTGGTGGGCGCCATCATCTACCGACTGGCCATTGCCTTCGCTCTGAATGCGGATTTCCTTGGCCTTCAGGCCCAGGATCTGAACCTGATAACCGCGGTGCTGGTTACCCTGGCCATCGTTCTGCCCGGCGTGCGTTCATCCATTGCCGGCAAACTTTCCCGTAGCAAGGCCTAAGGAGGCGAAATGATCAGTGCAACCGACCTCCGACTTACCTTTGGCAAAGGAACACCGCTGGAAAACCCCGCGCTCAGAGGCATGAGCCTGACGGTCAACCAGGGGGAATTTGTCACGGTCATAGGCAGCAACGGCGCCGGAAAATCCACCTTCCTGAATGCCCTGGCCGGCGAAGTGCTGGTAGACAGTGGCCAGATCATTGTGGACAACCTGGACGTAACCAAACTGCCCACCCACAAACGGGCCGGCCGGGTTGCACGGGTATTCCAGGATCCGCTGGCCGGCACTTGCGAAGGCCTCACCATTGAGGAAAACCTCGCCCTGGCCATCAAGCGCGGCCAGCGCCGGGGCCTGACAAGCGCCGTTAAAAGACAGTACATGGAGAAGTTCAAGGACAGCCTTTCGTCCCTGAACCTGGGCCTGGAAAAACGTCTTGGCGACAAGATGGGGCTGCTGTCCGGCGGCCAGCGCCAGGCCGTGAGCCTGCTGATGGCAAGCCTTACACCCTCCAGCATCCTGCTGCTAGACGAGCACACCGCGGCGCTGGACCCGAAAACCGCTGCGTTCGTGCTGGAACTCACCACCAAGATCATCGAGGAGCAGAAGCTCACCGCACTGATGGTGACCCACAGCATGAAGCAGGCGCTGGAAGTTGGCGGTCGCACCGTAATGCTGCACCAGGGGCAGGTGGTATTTGATATCGAAGGCAAAGACCGCGAAGGCCTGGAAGTGAAAGATCTACTCGGCTTGTTTGAAAAACAGCGCGGGTTGGAAGTGGATGACGACAGTTTGTTGCTGGGCTAAAAAACGGGGGCCAGACTGGCCCCCGTTTTCGTTTAACAGCCGGAATCAGTGACCGTAGACCAACAGCTGGGTATTGGTGATCGCCAGATCATCCATAAACACGCTGCCTATGGATGTTCCACCAACCAGAACCCCTCCCATTGTGATGTCGGCATTGAACGAGTTCAGATCAATGGCCAGGCTATCAACACCAAGGCTGTTGGCGCGTTTGTAGATATCCAGATCAACCTTCGCAAACAGGTCCGGAATGTTTTTGTTTCGAACCGGATCATAGGTGTTGCCTGTCAGTCGGAAATCTCGGATGCCCAATGCCAGGAACGGCATGTCGAAATCCATGTCGTCAACGGCGATGTCCGTTCTCAGGTTCATCACATCGGTATCGGCATCAATCTCGATATTGGCGCCGCCCATCAGGATATCCGCATTAAAATTATCCAGAATGGTGGTACTGCCACCAGTCCCCGTCAGATTCCACGCACCGGTCGAAACTCTCAGGTCCACCGCTCCGAACACCTGAGGCAGAACGTTGATGATGGCATCGCCATCGCTGAGGATATCAATTTCGATACGGACATTATCCAGAAGGTCCGTCTCCTGAGCTGCGCCCCCCATCAGATTTACCCCCAGCTCAGGGAACAAATCACTCCGGTTGGTACCACCCACGAAGATATCGTTGATTTCCATTGATCCCTCATCGGTATAGATGAAGCGATCAATGTTCAGTTTGGTTTCCAGCTCAATGGTTACACCGGCCTGGCCGGTGATCATGCCCATCGCCGAATCATCCAGCATCTGGATCTCGGCTACGGCTGCAGGTGGAACACCCGCAACGCAGAGCGCTAGCAAGGTAGGTTTCAGGCCTTTCATTGTTATTTCCTTGTTTTTAGTCTTTTTCACATCCTGTGGGCCACTGCAGTTTTCGACACCACGTCCATACTTTAGCGACACGTTCAAACCGGGTACGTGCAGGGGTCACAAATCATGTGACTACCTGAACCTCCTAGGGCCTGATCAATTTTTAAACCACAACATGTAGTGGTTTTGAACCTTTAACCCCAAACCGCTGTTTTAGAAAAAATTTCCCGGATTCAAGCCGGTTTCGATTGATTTTCTTTGCCCCGAAGCGTCTATCAATAGTTGCGTTCTTATTCACAGAACACTATATCCTGTTATACTCGTTTCAGATTCAGCCCATATATAGTGGTTAAAAAGAAAACAGGCCCAAGGCCAAACAGACGATTCTCAAGGGGTATGGCGCCGCCGGTACAAGGACTGGTGCCATCAAAAGAAGACATACCGGAAGACAGAGGGTGGAAATGAACGCTAAGGCACAGGCAGTGGTAACAACAATTCCGATGCAGGAAGCCTCGATCGACATCTGGCACAGCAAATACCAGCTGAAGACCAAGACCGGCGAGCCCGTAGACAAGGACATCAACGCAACCTACGAACGTGTTGCCAAAGCCCTTGCCGAGGTGGAAAACAAATCCGTACGCACCCAGCACATGAAGAACTTCATCTGGGCCCTGCAGAACGGCGCCATTCCCGCCGGCCGGATTACCTCCAATGCCGGTGCCGAAGCACACAAGCCGGCAACCTCCACCATTAACTGCACCGTTTCCGGCACCGTTCAGGACTCCATGAACGACATCCTGGAAAAGAACCACGAAGCCGGCCTTACCCTCAAGGCAGGTTGTGGCATCGGTTATGAGTTCTCCACCCTCCGCCCGAAAGGCGCGTATGTGGCCGGCGCTGGTGCAACCACCTCCGGCCCGCTGTCGTTCATGGATATCTTCGATCGCATGTGCTTCACCGTGTCCTCTGCCGGTGGCCGCCGTGGCGCCCAGATGGCCACCTTTGATGTGCACCATCCGGACGTGATCGACTTCATCCAGGCCAAGCGTGAAGACGGTCGCCTGCGACAGTTCAACCTCTCACTGCTGATCACTGAAGACTTCATCGAAGCCGTGCGCAACGACGCCGACTGGCACCTTTCCTTCCCCGTTACCCAGAAGGAAGTGGAAGACGAGAAGCTGGACCTGAGTGACGAGAGCAAGTTTGTATACCGTGATTTCCCGGAACAGAAAGGCTACGTGGTGAACGGTGAAGGCAAGGTTGCCTGCCGCATCTACCGCACCCTGAAAGCCCAGTTCATCTGGGACACCATCATGACCAGCACCTACGACTACGCCGAGCCGGGTTTCATCCTGATCGACAAGGTCAACCAGATGAACAACAACTGGTTCTGCGAAGATATCCGTGCCACCAACCCCTGCGGCGAACAGCCCCTGCCTCCGTACGGCAGTTGCCTGCTGGGCTCCGTGAACCTGACCATGTTCGTGGACTACCCCTTCACCGACAAGGCCAGCTTTAACTACGAGAAGTACCGCAAGGTGGTGGCCATCTTCACCCGCATGCTGGACAACGTGGTTGAGATCAACGGCCTGCCGCTGGCTGAGCAGCGCCATGAAATCACCTACAAGCGCCGCCACGGCATGGGCATTCTCGGCCTGGGCTCCACCCTCGCCATGCTGCGCATGCCTTACGGTTCTGAAGAATCCGTACAGTTCACCGAAGAAGTCGTTCGTGAGATGGCCGTTGAAGGCTGGCGCCAGTCCCTCGCCCTGGCCGAGGAAAAGGGCGTTGCGCCGATCATGGACGACGAGTTTGAAATTACCCCGAAAATGCTCACCAAGTGCCCGCAGCTGTCTGAAGACGGCTACAAACTGGGCGACAAGGTGAAAGGCCGCATCCTGCACGCCAAGTACAGCAAGTACATGCAGCAGATTGCCCAGGTGGAGCCGAAACTGGTGGAAGAGCTGGCCGAGAAAGGTGGTCGCTTCACCCACCACACGTCCATCGCGCCGACCGGCACCATCAGCCTTTCACTGGCCAACAACGCCAGTAACGGCATTGAGCCGAGCTTCTCGCACCACTACGCGCGTAACATCATCCGCGAAGGCCGGAAGACCAAAGAGAAGGTCGACGTATTCTCCTTCGAGCTGCTGGCATACCGTCATATGGTGAACCCGGGCGCCATGCCGTTCTCCGATGATGAAGACAAGAAGCTACCGGCCTACTTCACCACCTCCGACGACGTAACACCATCGCAGCACGTGGACATCCAGGCTGCCGCCCAGAAGTGGGTAGATTCCTCGATTTCCAAGACCGCGAACGTTCCGACAGACTTCGCCTATCAGGACTTCAAGGACATTTACCTCTACGCCTACGATAAGGGCCTGAAGGGTTGCACCACCTTCCGCTTCAACCCGGAAGCCTTCCAGGGCGTACTGGTTAAAGAAAAAGACCTCGAGAACACAATGTACGAGTTCACCCTGGACGATGGCAGCAAGGTCACCCTCAAGGGCAACGAGCAGGTAGAGTACGACGGCGAAATCCACAACGCCGCCAATCTGTTTGACGCGCTTAAAGAAGGCACCTACGGCAAGTACTGATCCGGGAACCGACACAGGACAACGAACATGACAGTTAAAATCAGCAACAAAATCGTCGGCTACCGTGTAAAGAAGGCCGACCCCGAAGCTACCGAACACCAGGCACCGGTGCACGCAGAAACCAAGCCCGTTCAGATGAACGAATACATCGAACGGCCGGACTTCCTGCTGGGCACCACCTACAAGATCAAGCCGCCGGTGGCCGAGCACGCGATGTACATCACCATCAACGACATCCTGCTCAACGAAGGCACCGACCACGAGAGCCGGCAGCCGTACGAAGTGTTCATCAACTCCAAGTCGATGGAACACTTCCAGTGGGTTATCGCCCTCACCCGCGTTATCTCTGCGGTATTCCGCAAGGGTGGCGACGTAACCTTCCTGGTGGAAGAGCTGCGCAGCGTATACGACCCCAACGGCGGCTACTTCAAGAAAGGCGGTGTGTTCATGCCCTCCCTGGTCGCTGAAATCGGCGCCGTGATCGAGAAGCACCTGAAGGCCATCGGCCTGCTGGAAAGCGAGGAAATGAGCGAAACCACCAAGCGCATCCTCGCCGAAAAGCGCGCCGAGTTCGAAGCCAGCCACAGCACGGCTACAAACGATGAAAAGGCCAGCGACTTCCCGCCGAACGCCACCATGTGTGGCAAGTGCAGCACCAAGGCGGTGATCGTGATGGATGGGTGTGCGACCTGCCTCTCCTGCGGCGATAGCAAGTGCGGTTGAGGTGATTGATTGCACTGAGTGACGAGAAGGCCTGGAGTGAAAACTTCGGGCCTTTTTGTTTGGTGGCCCGGAAAAGTGATCGGTTTGATCGAAAAGTCGGTGATACCCGGAAAGCGGTCGTATTGATCGTTTTTATCGAAGCTCTAGGAAAGGCTTGGAATTCAGGGCATTGAATCTGAAGCACTTTTGGTTAGATTTAGGAGTGGTCAGAGAGGATATTTGGTCGGGGAATATGATCATCGCGACCACTATACAAATGTTATATGGAAATGAACCCATGGACGAAGAGATAAAGTCGGCCTTTTGCCAAACGGCACTAGACCAAAACGCCCTCGCTGAGATTGGGCGAATAACTGCCAATTTCGCGATATTGGAAGTCAAACTCGTCAAATTGATCTATTTCCTAATTGGGGCCGATGAGGAAACGACGTTGATTGTGTGTTCAGAAAAATCATTCTCTGGGCTACAAGATCTGGCGATGTCACTGTTCATCAAGCGCGCAAAGGAATGTTCGCTAGCGGATTCTTGGCCAGAGAGATTCCGACCTGTTCTCAAGGATGTTAGTGCGGTCGAGCAAAAACGGAATCAGGTTGTTCACTCACTGTGGGGTTTTAGTGGATTTCCCAACAAAGTGATCCGGACTAAGTACACGTCAAAGAGGCGGAATGGGCTTTCATTTCAAAGAGACGAAATGAAAATCCAAGATCTGAACAGAATTGCGAACCAGATTTCCGCAGTCGCCTTTGATATCCACGAATGCTGTGGTGAGGTCTTTGCAGAATTCAGAGATAAAGAAATTCTTATTCCCGGCCTAGATGAAAGCACTCTAGCTGTTAAATAGGCATGGTACACACATAACAAATCGCAGCAGTACGCGGCCGAGGGCCGCCGGACGCCCTTTCCATGGCTCCTTCGTCGCCATTCCAAGGTCGCCGCTGTGCTCCGCGTTATATTTTATCCGGTACTGAGGTTTTAACCTATGTCATCATCGGATGATGAAAAGAATGAAAGGCTCGCCGATACCATCGGTAGTGTTATGGCTTTTGTTGCGAACGAGACTGTTCTTCTGAGCAGAATGGAAGAGTTTTTTTCGCCAGAGCCTGCCAAACTTTGGAGCGACGACCAGTATCCAGGAATGATTCAGGAACTGGATAACGCGGTCGACAAAATGGGCGGACTTGGCACACCTATCCTCGTAAGAGAAGACGCGCCTCCACCAGAAGTAGATACCTACCCCGAAGCGATACTTCACGAGTTAATATCAGCTTTTCACCGATCGAGAAAATCAGTTTGTCGCGCACATATGTTTATGATCGGCGCAAAGATGCAAGGCGAACACCCTGAATGGCTCGAGAACACAAGTGGTAAAGAAATTTCATCGAACTTACTTTTGGCATCTGAGAAAGCATTCTGGGAGCATGCAGAGACAGCTTATATAAGGCTTGCTTCATATTGGGATCGGGTCGGTCAGGTGTTGGACTTTGCGTTTTTCAGGATTCGGCAATTCGAGCGCGACGGTTTTTCTGCCGTAATGGACAAAATTCGAACGAATGTTGTGCATATGTATCCACATTTTGAGGCCTCTGGTTCTTGGAAAGCTCTCCGAAAATATCAGAGCTCCGAGAAAGAAGATGGTCTGAAGTGGCTTTTGAGAAGACGAAACATCACTGTACATAGCCTTCATCTCAGACCCGCTGATTCGCGCATCGATGAAATCGATTTCAAACCTATGTATAACCATTTAGAAGAAAAGCTGAAGTCTAAGCTGTCTCCAAGAACGCCTGTAGAGGAAGTGGAATTGCTGCACAAACACTTGCATAAGGCAGCGTCCTTATTTCGAGAGGTTCTCAATGTCGTGGAGTACTCTGAGTACGTTCTTGGCCGCCCTATTCCCCGGCGAGATCAATGATTTCAATGATTACATTCGTTACTCATCTCGGCTCAAGCCAGTGCTGAGATCACACGTTGAGCAAGTGCTCTTGGCTGGTACCTCTGTGGTCCTGGACTTTCCCGGCAACACCCGTAAGCAGAGAGATTGGTTCAAGGATATATACTCGCAACACGGCATTCCTCATAAACTGTACTATTTGTCGGTAGACGATGAAGTTTGTTTAAAACAGCTTAAACAGCGACAGAAAAAACAGCCTGAACGGGCTCAGTTCGATACGGAGGAAGTCTTTAGAATGGTGACGGATTACTTTGAGCCGCCCGAAGCGTCGGAGGCGTTCAACCTCCAGATTGTTAAAGGAAAGTCCGCATGACGGGTGACTGCTGCCAGACGCATCTACGTTGGCACTCCGTGTCTAGCCAGACAGACATTGAAATGCCAGCGTGGCGGCTCAGGTTTAAGCCGCCACGCCATTAGCACACCACTACTCTCAATCACTCAGACCCATCCTGGCCATCTGGAATGGGAGTAACTTCCTTTCGTTAACCAAAGTCACAACATCTAGTTCATTAATGAGGCTGGGGATCAAATACCTGTAAGTCCACCTATAATCGAACCCGTTTTCTGCCGCCTCATATCGATCCAACAATATACGGACATTCGCAATGCCGGCCATACGGATCGCCATGTAACAGAGAGCGCAAGGCTCTCCTGAAGCAATCAACGTCGTCCCTTTTAAAGAGACGCTGTTTCCATTCCGTGAAGCGTCCCTTATCGCCTGTATTTCTGCATGTGCGGTACAATCCAGATGCTCGGCAACCTGATTTACCCCCTTGCCGACAACGTCTCCATTTTGATTGACGATCACAGCGGAAAACGGCAAACCACCGGCTTTTACATTGCTAATAGCCAGATCAATGGCACTTTCGCCACAGGTTGCCAGACGCTCTTCATCAATTCGGTCACGCATCGGTGACCTCATTTCTTGGCGATAGCGCCGGGGCTGAAAGGCTCAGCTCTGAAGCAAGGCTCTCGGCTCGAGCTTTTGCGTTGGCGACTGACACTCGGTGCCTCTCGTCGCCAAATTCCTGATATTCAGCGGTGACTTCATAAATGGTGTCCACCCCGAGGTATTTACTCAACGTTCTGAGGTGCGGCACCAGGTGGCCAGACTCTTCTCTTATTCCGCCTTTTTCAAAGCCAAACTCTCCGCTGGAGGTCACAATGATCAATGTCTTACCTGAGAGCAGAGGCTGCAGCGGGAAGTCCCCTCGTTCGAGATCGAAATCAAACGTTTTGCCGATACGTACGATCTGATCGAACCAGGCTTTTAGCTGAGCCGGCATACCGTAGTTGTACATGGGTGAGGAGATCACAATAACGTCGGCTGCTGAGACCTCAGCGATCAGGGTATCGGAGAGTGCCAGTGTCTCCTGCTGCGCCGGGGTCCTATTTTCCTCAGGGGTAAACACCGCGCCAATCCAATCCTGAGTAATGAAAGCGGGTGGGTTCACGCCAACGTCACGATAGATATATTCATCTTCAGGACGGTTCTGTTTCCAGGTATCAATGAATCGACGGGCGACATTTTTCGATATGGAATCGTGATCCGGGTTCGGGTTGGTCGCCGCTCTGACGCTTGAATCAATGTGTAATAGTGTGCTCATGTTCATTTCCTTGGCTGATTGATGACAGGAGCTAGTTTGTGGCGCTGGATGGACTTGCACAAACGGAAAAATTACACTTGCAGATGAATTAAACTCATCCAAACGTTCATGAACTCGTGATTGACCTGGAGATTCACATTGCAGGTATCATTACAGGCGCTGAAAGCATTCGAATCGGCTGCCCGCCGGGGTAGTTTCAAGTTGGCGGCAGAAGAACTTTCGCTAACCCCGACAGCCATCTCACACCATATTGGCAACCTGGAAAGCCGATTGAATGTGAGCCTGTTTCATCGGCAGGGAAGACGGATATCCTTGACGGGAACGGGTCTCCGATTAGCCAAAGCGACCTCGGAAGGGTTTCGCAAAATCGACAGCGCTTTGGAAGAGGTGGTGAAGGCAGGCAATACGGTCAGGGTGACGACGACATCATCCTTGGCAGCGATGGTGCTGATCCCTTCCCAGCACGATTTCGAACAAGCCAACCCCGAGATTTCTGTGGAAATATCCACCGGCGAGTCGGTCGAAAGCCAATCCTATATCATTCCCGTTCGGCTCGGTGATGTCTCAGTCGTTGAAGATTCTGATGTCATTCGATTGGAGTCATTCAATGTGTTTGGTGCTTATGGAATGACGCCTCCTTCCTGGGAGAGTGAACCAATCACACTTTTCACCACGGAGTGGAAAAACAAAGCGTTACCGGCCCCTCCCCTTACCGCATGGTTAGAAAAAAATGGACTGGAGGGGGCAAATATTCAACTCAAAACGTTTGATCAGGAGCTTTTCGGGATCCAACAGGCTATGGCAGGCAACGGGCTGGTGTTCTGCTCTACAACGCTCGTCGAAAGGCTGTTGAAGGCCAACGTTCTGCAGCACTTCGACACTCAATCGGTAACATCAGATTTGTGCTATTACGTTCCAGGTAGGGACAGCTTCGAAACGAGGAGTGCGGCCAGATTCCTGAATTGGATCGAGGGTATTCTGAACCAATAATGCCTGCGGCCATGGTGATCACCTTAGCCTGATAAAAACCGCAACGGCGACGGGAAGCAGATAGGTCAAAAGGAAGATCGGCAATTCCTCCCAGAAGGTATAGCCGGCTTGAGTTACCCCGATCCAAACGTTCCAACCGCTGATCACGAGCCACACGGCGGCAAAGATGCCCAGGGGTGTCCAGCTACTGCTCGCGTGGATGTGAAGCAGTCTGGCAAGCCCCATAGTGACTACCCAAAGTAGGATGCCTCCAACGATAACGACTAATGTTCTCATGCGTGTCTCCGGTCACTTTGGTTACGACTTATCTGGAAAGGAGTGCCGCCTCCCACAGCCGCTGACGGAGGCGGCACTGGCTTGCTATGTTAGCGGGTGGTGTAGCCGCCGTTCGCAAACAGTGTCTGACCGGTTATCCACCATCCCTCAGATGCCAGGAATTTCACGATGGGGACAATGTCTTCAATCATCGTGAGCTGGTTACCCATACCTTGAGATTTGTGGAATTCCACGCGCTGGGGAGTTTCCTGGCCGTAGAAAAACGGCGTGTCCATCGGACCTGGGGCGATGTTGTTCACTGAAATGCCCCGCGGGGAGAACTCTTTGGCTGCGGCTCGAGTGAAGTGCTCCACCGGTGCCTTGCCGCCTGCATAGGTGGAGTAGCCATCGGTAAACGCAGCCAGCAGTGCGGTGAGAATCGTGATGAGTTTGCCGTCATCGTTCAAATGCAGCCCCGCTTCTTTTATAAAAAAGTAAGCGGACTTGGCGTTGATGGCCATCATGTCATCGAACTCGGCTTCCGTAGTTTCGGTAATCGGTTTGCGCAGCACCCTCCCAACGGTGTTTACCGCAACATCAATACCTCCGAAGTGGTCTTTTGCCTGCTCAAAGAGCGCCGCTACGTTGGCTGCTTTGGTCAGGTCGCTCTGGATCGCAACGGCGTTGCGGCCCATGCCTTTGATGGCGTCTACCGTTTCGTCAGCGTCTTTCTCGGTGGCATCGCTGTTGTAGTGCACCACGATGTCCATTCCGCTCGCGGCAAGTTCCCGACTTATTAGCCCACCGAGGTTCTTGGCGCCACCAGAAACAAGAGCCACTTTCCCGTTCAGATCTATCTTTGCCATGACTTTTCTCCTGCTGTTATTGAAGGGGTCTCGGCGCGGTATTGCGGTGCCGTTCCCTGTCCACTCAGACTATGCAATTGGGCATATCGCAGGAAGAGTGCTAATCTGCATTTACTAATTGCATAGAGCGCAATAAGCATGGGACATGTCGAGCAACTCTTTGTTCGAGTGGTGGAATCAGGCAGCTTCAAAAAAGCCGCAGAATCTTTGCAGCTCGAACCTTCCTCTGTGAGCCGACAGGTCGCGGCACTGGAGGAACGCCTCCAGGTCAGGCAGCTGCGTCGTTCTACGCAACGCACCACGCCGACGGAGCTTGGGCAGCGCTATTATGAGCGACTGCGCGTGATCCTTGACGATCAACAAGCTCTGGAAGAGGAAATCAGAAGCGGCGTATCGCTACTCACCGGTAAATTGCGTATCACTGCGCCGGTGGATTTCGGGACCCGATTCGTAGTTCCCGTGGTTTGCCAGCTGCAGGAGCTGGCCCCCGAATTGTCGGTGGACCTAGTACTGGGTAGCCCTTTCGAGCGTTTGGTGGAGAACGATTTGGATGTGGCCGTGCGAATCGGCGACCTGCCGGATTCAAGTCTGATCGCAAAGCACTTGGGACAAAACAGGCGAGTGCTGGTGGCAAGCCCGGAGTATCTGGGCAAAAATGGCACGCCGGAATCCCCGGAACACCTGGAGGCGCACAATTTCGTTCTGTACTCGTCCGGCCAGGCAAGAAGTGACATCGAGTTTTCCGATGGCAGTCGTTATTCTCACTTGAAGATCCGAAGTAACCTGACAGTCAACAGCGTCACCGCGGTACGTAGGCTGGTGCTTGAGGGCAAAGGTATCCATCTTGGCCCTCTGTGGGTATTTGCGGAAGATATCGAGAGTGGCAGGCTGGTGCGCTTGCTGCCAGACAAACCCTTGCGAAGCTTTCCGATACACGCTGTTTTTCCAGCGCGCTCCTACCTGCCTGTGAAAGTAAGGGAGTTTATCCGGTTATTGTCCGAGGAACTGAATTCGCAGACTACTTAATCGCATTTGGTTATCCCGTATTCGGATCGCTGGTTTGTTTGAATATGTGAAACTGGAAGACATCCTCTTTTCGTGACCATCCGATCTAACCCGACCTCTCAATTAATGACCGGAGACCACCAATGACAGCCTACGTGATCGGCAACATTACCGTAAAAGACCCAGACAAATGGGCGGAGTACCGCAGCCTTGTTCCGGAAACGCTGGTGCCCTGGGGTGCGGAGCTGGTGCTTCGGGGTACACAGGCAAAGGTGCTGAGCGGGCAATACCGGCACACCGATACGGTGGTTATCCGCTTTCCCAATGCGGATTCCGTCGCTGATTGGCACGACTCTCCTGCCTATCAGGCATTGGTGCCGTTACGCACCCAGGCAGCAGATGTGGATCTGGTGACGTTCGAGGCCGATTAATAACTACTGCCACCGCTGGCACCCTGGCGCCTATACTGGAAAGCAAACCAGCAGAGAAGCGCCATGGAAAACAATTCAACAAGCCTGAGCATGACCGTCCTAATGACGCCGGACAAAGCCAATTTCTCCGGCAATGTGCACGGCGGCACCCTGCTGAAGTACCTGGATGAAGCAGCCTATGCCTGCGCAAGTCGCTACGCAGGCACGTATGTTGTTACCCTGTCCGTCGACCAGGTGATGTTCCTCCAACCCATCCAAATTGGAGAGCTGGTCACCTTTCTGGCCAGCGTGAACTACACCGGCCGTACCTCCATGGAGATCGGCATCAAGGTGGTTACCGAGAACATCCGCGACAAGTTGGTCCGCCATAGCAACAGCTGCTTTTTTACCATGGTGGCGGTTGATGACAACGGCAAAGCCGTCGCCGTGCCGCAGCTGGTCCCGAGCACCGATGATCAGATACGGCGATTTGCCAACGGCAAGGAGCGCCGCGCGATTCGTGCCGAACTGGAGGAACGCTACAGGGCGCTGCATAAGAAATGAGCCCGGTGCTCTAAACGTCACGCGATGGTATGGTTCAGGAACGGATCGACGCCAGTATTGAAGACGAACGGATCAACAGGAGATGACCCAATACACAGAAAATCCCTGAGGCTAGAACCAATAACCTTCAATTTTTTAAATCAAGGAAGATCATGAAAGTATCCCCCCTCCCCCTCATCGTTCTCTGCCTGTTCATGGGTTTCACGTTCTGGGTAATGGCCGGAGCCGAGCAATCACTCCTGGCTTTCGGTGCCCAGCTGATGTCCAGCCCCGATACCGCCCAGGTTGTCATCGATCTTTACATTCTCGCCGCGCTGGCTTGCATCTGGATGTACCACGACGCCAAACAGCGTGGCAAAGGATTGGGATACCTGATTCCGTTTTTCGTACTGACAGCAGTGTTTGTCTCCGCAGGGCCCTTGCTGTATCTGGTTCTTCGAAGTGGGCGCGAGACTGAAGCCGGTAGGCTTTGACCATTCGTGTGGGCTAGATCAGCGTCGGCTATCTTTGAGCGCCCGCGCTACAATGCTAACGTTGAGTAGTTTCAGTCAGCCAGACTCCGGAGGGCCCATGGCAGGCGGATGGTCTCGTGATGGTGCGGTTCAGGAACAGATCGACGCAAGCGTTGAAGATGAAATCCAGCGCGCGCGCAGCCAGTTGGCCAAAGGCGAAAGTGCCGAGGAATGCGATGAGTGCGGAGCGCCGATTCCAGAGGCGCGGCGCAAGGCCATTCCCGGTGTTCGTTTGTGCATTGACTGCCAGTCGGCCCATGAAAAGGAGCACCCTCACTCCGGCGGCATCAATCGCAGGGGTAGCAAGGACAGCCAGCTTCGATAGCCCGTTGATTCACTTGCTCTAAAGCTCAGGAGCTATAGAACCATGCCAAGGATGACACCACACGTAATTTTTCAGTTTATTCTGCCCGCAATTTTCGTATTCCCCGGACTTGCACTTGCTGAGCCAGCTGAACCTGAAGTTTACATCGCTAGCGACCAGTTGGTCCTGGAAGTCCGGTATTGTGAATGCGAGGCCACCAGGCCCAATAGCCGGTCATCCGATGTGTTACCGGTATTTCTGGAAGAGTCGGGTGTTCTGAGGATGGCGGTGTCTGCCGAAGATAAGGGCTTCGCTTCAACTGCTGAAGTTTCAATCGGGTATCAGGTCAGTCGCGTCAAAGACTCACCCGGTAAACTCAATTTCGGATTTGCAGGCACCTATACCACAGGTGGCAGGCATAGTTCGGGCCACGGGCAACTCATTCTGGAGAAGGGTCAATGGGTAATCCTGTTTGGCTCGCGTCACGAGAGTGGAACTGGATCGCTCCATTCAAATGTCGCTGTGCGGCTGGTAGAGCCAACTGATTCATGATGGTGCCTTTAAGACTACAGGAATTAGTCAGATGATTCGGGAGTACAGGCAGGCCGATTTAGATCAAATCCTGGAGATTTGGCTATCGGCCTCAATCAAAGCTCATAATTTCATTGCGCCGGAGTTTTGGGAATCAAAGGTCAACGACATGCGGGATCTATACATTCCTGCATCGGAGACATTCATAGCAGAGTCCCAAGGAACGATGGCCGGCTTCTATAGCCTTTACGGGGACAACCTGGCGGCAATCTTTGTAGCGCCTGACTTGCAAGGCAAGGGAATCGGCACGGCCTTGCTGGATGACGCTAAAAAACGGCGGGAGTGCTTGCAACTGACCGTTTACAAAGAGAATGTGCCGAGCGTCAAGTTCTATGAAAAACAGGGATTCGTATTTGTTGGTGAGCAGATGGATGAGCACACTGGTCACCCTGAGCTGGTCATGGAGTATAGCAACGTTACTTTAAAGCCACCCCATGGATGCTAAATTTCCACGGTGAAGACAGACATTGATGGAGCTGTGGAGATGGGCAAAAAAGAGAGATCAAGTCACCCCGGCAGACACAAAGCAGTGATTTGGCTAGCTGCTGGTTTCGGCTCAGGCATCGCCATTGGCGCTGCTGTCGGCGTGACATTGTGGACCCCTATGGCGGGGATAGCTATGGGTATTGCATTGGGAGCTGGCTAGGGAGGCGTACCGGCATCGCTTTATTATTTTGGTGATCTGAAATAACAGTGCGCTTGGCAGACGATCTAACCCAAGCGCTGTTGCATTCCCCATTTAAGACTCCGCTTAAAGCCTGGGTTCTTGTGCCGATGTTCGCAATCATTGCAGTCTCCGTCGGCCTCAGCACTGGCTTATTTCGGCCGGGTTGGCTGGATTCGCCACTTGCTCCCCTGCTTCCCTTCATATTGTTTTTGTTTCCCTCATTGCTCGAAGAAGCCTTTTTCAGGGGGGTACTGATTCCAAGAAACATCCTGGCATCGGGCCGGGTAAAAGCGACCTGGCGTGTTGTAATCAGTACGCTGCTATTCGTTGCGTGGCATCCGTTCAATGCAATGGCCTTTAACCCAACGGCTATTCCTCTTTTCCTTGATCCGTGGTTTCTGGTTATCGTGGGCGCTATGGGACTTACCTGCGGCTACGCTTATGCGCTTTCCAGATCGATCTGGGTGCCGGTTATCATTCACTGGGCGGCTGTAACGGTCTGGGTGCTTTTTCTTGGCGGTAGAAATCTTGTGCTGGAGTTGTAACGTTGTACCCGCTCCCTCCCGCTGAAAGATGCTAGCCTCTGACTCAAGCAAGTTTTTGGAGGTACCCCTCATGCCCTACAACAAAAATTCGGAATTGCCAGCCAGCGTGCGCAATAACCTGCCAGGGCATGCTCAGGAAATTTACCGCAAAGCGTTCAATTCAGCATGGGAAGAATACCGTGATCCCGAAGACCGCCGTGGCGACGCAAGCCGGGAAGAGACGGCCCATAAGGTTGCCTGGGCGGCGGTAAAACAGGAATATCACAAGGAAGGTGAGAAATGGGTGAAGGATTAAACCGGCCCAATCTGGCAAAGGAATCTGCATGAAAATATACGGCGATACCAAGTCCGGCAACTGCTACAAAGTCCAGCTCGTCTGCAACCTGCTGAACATTCACCATCAATGGATTGATATCGACATTCTCGCCGGCGACACGAAGTCTGATGACTTTTTGAGTAAGAATCCGAACGGCAAGATTCCTCTGCTGGAGCTGGATAGCGACGAGACGCTGTCAGAGTCCAACGCCATCATTAACTACCTCGCGTCCGGCTCTGATCTGTACCCGAATGGCGGCCTCGCTCAGGCCCGCGTTCTGCAATGGCAATTCTTCGAGCAGTACAGTCATGAGCCATTTATCGCCGTCGCGCGCTTTATCAACAAGTACCTGGGACTGCCGGCGGAGAGAGCCGATGAGTATGCCGCCAAGCAAACCGGCGGACACAAGGCCTTAGAGGTGATGGAGCAGCAGCTGGCACAAACGCCATTTCTGACGGGCGAGAATGTCACTACCGCAGATATCTCACTCTATGCATACACCCACGTCGCAGATGAGGGTGGTTTTGAGCTGGAAGCCTACCCTGCGATTCGGGCATGGCTGGATCGCATTGCGGCATTACCGAACTTCAGGCCTATGGTCTAATCCAGCGCTTGCCTCAATCCCTCACCGATGACCTGGGTAAACTCGCGGATTCGCTTCACGCGTTTCAGATCAGGATGGGTGAGAATCCACAGAGGTATATCCAGTTCCGCAATGGGATCAGTCAGCCGGCAGAGCAAAGAATCGGACTCCCCCAAGTAGTCTGGAAGTACGGCCACTGCGTCACCTGATCGAGTGGCAGTTTGCATGCCCAGCATTGAGTCAACGCGGTAATTGCAGAATTCATTCAAACCTTTCCGGGCCATCCAGGTTTCCAGGGCCCGATTGCCCATATGCGTATCCGGGCCAATCCACTGGTGCCCGGTAAAGGTGTCCAGAGGGGCCCGCCGGTTCTGCCAATGATGCCGTTGCCCATAGACGCTCTGACGAATTACTCCAACCTTCCGCCCGATCAGGGTTTCCGGGGGATTCCCGGTGGGGCGAATGGCGACGTCTGCTTCGCGTTTGCTCAGGCTGTGCACCTGATTCGAGATGACAACTTCCAGCTTGATATCGGGGAAGTCCCCACGAAACTTTTCGAACAATGTAGCCAGCAAACCCGCAAACAGAGTGTCGGTTGTGGTGACCCGGATGGTTCCGGAAAGCTTGAGGTCTTTTCCTGCAAGCCGGCGCTCAACGCCAGTGATATCCTCTTGCACCCTTCTCGCGACGGCGAAAAGGTCCTCTCCGGCAGCGCTTGGCGTGTATCCAGTGCGCGATCGCTCAAAAAGCACCACGCCCAGCTGATTTTCCAGACTGGTAAGCCGGCGGAAGACTGTCGCATGGCTGATTCCCAGCTGCCTGCCAGCTCCTGAGAGCGTTCCCGTGTCGGCAATAGCCGACACAATCTGCAGATCATCCCACCGTATTTGCTGTTCATTCATGCAAATCAAGTTCGCGCATATTGAGAATTTATGTGTACCAAAGAACAGCTTAGGCTATCGCCAGATGAATGCAAAAGGAGTGATGGGCTATGAACGTACTGATTGTTTTCGCTCACCCCGAGCGCAAATCGTTTAATGGCGGGCTGGTTGATGTGGCGATAGAGTCCCTTCAGGCTGTTGGACACACAGTGGAACTCAATGACCTGTACCAGGAAGAGTTTGATCCGGTTGAACGTGCGGGCCACTACCGCGAGCGGGTTGATGACACCTATTTCGCCCCGTTGAGCGAGCAGCGGGCTCTTTATGAACGAGGCATACTGACTCCTGAGGTTCAGAGGGAAATCAGCCGTCTGGAGTGGGCCGACCTCGTGATCTTCCAGTTTCCGTTATGGTGGCACGCGCAACCGGCAATCCTCAAAGGTTGGTTCGATCGGGTTCTGGTATACGGAGGGCTCTATTCCGGGAGCCGACGGTACAACCGGGGACACTTCCGGGGCAAAAAAGCCATGCTGTCGGTAACCACCGGGTCTCCGGAGCAGGCTTTCATGCCCTTCGGCCGCGCTGGCAATATGGTGGAATGGCTATGGCCGATGCATTCCTCACTTTATTACGTGGGGTTTGATGTTCTGCCACCCCAGGTGAGCTATGGCATTCAGGGAGGCGGTATTCGTTACGAGGACGAGTCCAGGTTCAGGGAACAACTGGAACAGAAGAAAACCCTATGGGCGGAGCGGCTACCCGGACTATTCGATGAAACACCCATCCCTTTTACTGGCTGGGAAGACTGGGACGAGGACGGTATGCTTCAACAGACTCATCCTATGCGGTGGCGCCTCTAGGAAATAGAGCATTTTCCAAAGAGCTCCATAGCCTCAACTGCGGAATGAATGCGACAAGGAATTAACAATGAAAGGCGAGTGCCTTTGCGGCGGAGTGAAATTCAAGATTGAGGGCAATATGCCCAACCTCTACCAATGCCACTGCTCCCTTTGCCGGAAGGTAACGGGATCGTCGGCGAATGCGGCAACTTTTGTGAAGCTGGAGGACTTTCGCTGGCTGTCTGGTCAGGACAAAATCTCTTCTTTCCAGAAGCCAACAGGCTATCGCAGTGATTTCTGCTCGGTCTGCGGTAGCCCAGTTCCAAACCAACTGAGGGGCATGGAGTTGGTTTGGGTTCCCGCAGGGCTATTGGAGGAATCATTTGAAGCGGCTGTGAACGTGCATCTTCACATGGGCTCAGCTGCATCCTGGGAACGTGATTCCGGGGAATGCATCCGCCTTGAGGCAGGGCCAGAAAGCCTTGAATCTTTGCAAGAAGCATTACAGGAAAACCCCAGTGCCTGAACTGAAAACCATCGGTCTGTTTCTCGTCACCGCGCTGGCCGAAATCGTTGGCTGCTACCTACCATATCTTTGGCTTCGCGAGGGAAAGAGCATCTGGCTTCTGGTGCCAGGCGCTCTGAGCCTGGCCGCGTTTGCCTGGTTACTCTCCCTGCATCCTACAGCCGCCGGCCGGGTTTATGCGGCCTATGGTGGCGTATACATCTTCATGGCCATTCTCTGGCTTTGGGCTATTGATGGTATCCGGCCAACCCTATGGGACATGGTTGGTTCCGGCGTTGCATTGCTGGGCATGGCGATCATCATGTTTGCGCCGCGAAGCACATAGCGAGCGCGGAGGGACTTTGATCATATGATGAGTATCAGACCTTACGCAGAACAGGACCTGGCCGACATCGTCGCTGTGTTCACGGATTCAGTGCATCAGATTGCCTCGCGGAGCTATACCCCGGAGCAACTGGCAGCCTGGGCACCACTATCGCCGGATCTTGAACAATGGCGTGCACGCCTTTCAGGTGTGGAAACACTCGTCGCTGAATCCAGGGGCGTATTGGCGGGCTTTATCTCTTTCACCTCCAACGGTCACATCGAGTTTCTCTTCACGGCGCCAACGTTCGCCCGTCGAGGTGTCGCCTCTCTGCTTTACGAGGCAGCAGTGCAGCGTCTGGCTTCGGGCGGGGTCAAAACGTTAACAACCGACGCAAGCCTGGAAGCCCTTCCGTTTTTCGAGTCCAGGGGATTTTCAGTTACAGAGGCGCAAACGGTGGAGCGCAACGGAGTACAGTTTCGGCGCTTCGCCATGACCGGCCCGTCATAACTTCATTTCCTCAACTATACTCACCTGTGGCAAACACCAGGGAGGAAACGAAATGAACAGGATCGCAATTACACTGTTTTCAGCTCTGTTGATCGCGCCAGTAGCAGCGATTGCAGAGAGCATGATGTCTGAGGCGCCGGCCAACGCTGGCGTGTATTTCGTGCAACCAACTGACGGCGCAACCGTCGACCAGACCTTCAAAGTCGTCTTTGGTCTGCGGAACATGGGCGTGGCACCTGCTGGCGTGGAAAAAGCAGGCACCGGGCACCACCACCTGCTGATCGATACCGACGTACCGTCCGATCTGAGCAAATCTCTCCCGGCAACGGATCAAATCAAGCACTTTGGCGGCGGGCAAACCGAAACCGAGATCACTCTATCACCGGGTAAACACACGCTGCAGCTTTTGGTCGGTGATCACATGCATGTGCCGCATAACCCGCCAGTGGTCTCCGAGAAGATCACAGTGATGGTGGAGTAATGTTCTACCCTGAACGGAATGGCCAGTGCAGAGTTGCATTTCAGTCAATCCCCTGAGCGTTTGATCATGGTACTGTGAGCGCAAATAACCCGAACGAATCCAGGGGATAACTGATGCGAAAGAACATTCTGATTACCGGTGCCAGCACCGGTCTGGGCGAAGGCATGGCCCGAGAATGGGCCGCCAAAGGCTGCAATCTGGCGCTTTGCGCGCGCCGGGCAGACAAGCTGGAAGCTCTCCAGCGGGAATTGCAGCAGGCCCATCCGGATATCCGGGTACTGGTCCGAGGCCTTGATGTCTGCGATTACGATCAGGTGTTCGAAGTATTCCGTGGCTTCCGGGATGAGCTGGGCAGCCTGGATCGGGTGGTGGTTAACGCGGGTATTGGAAGTTCGCAGCCCATCGGCCGTGGGCACTTTGCTGCCAACCGACACACCGCCGAGACCAACTTCATCGCCGCTATTGCCCAGAGCGAGGCGGCCATGGAGATCTTCCGCGAGCAGAACAACGGTCATCTGGTGTTGATGTCATCAGTCAGTGGCGTTCGAGGTTTCCGTGGGCCTCTGAACGTATACGCTGCCACCAAGGCTGCCGTGGCCTCTTTGGCGGAAGGTCTGCAACTCGATACCAAGGGAAAGCCGATCAACGTCAGCAACATTATGCCCGGCTACATTCTCACGGATATTAACCGGGGTACCAAAGACGCGCCCTTCCGGGTGGATCTGGAAACCGGCGTGAAGGCCCTGGTGAAAGCCATCGAATCCGAGAAACGCCGCGCCTATGTGCCCTGGTGGCCATGGACACCGCTGAGTTACGTGTTGAAGTCCCTACCCTTCGGGATCTTCGCGAGAGCCATGTAACCAGCCTGAGATCCACTTGATGATCAAATCCATCGCCTTGGCCACACTGCTTATCCTGTTGGTGGCCTTTCTGGGTTTCCAGTACTACATCACGTCGGTGCCTGACCTGGCAGAGCCCATTTCTGTTGAGGAAACCCGTTTTATCGAGCGGGACAACTCGCTCCTGGTAACTCTGCGGGGCAATAAAGGCCGCCACTTTACCGTGGGCCTACGGGGAGACATTGAGAACGAGCCTGAAGAAACCGCCCTGTTCTTTATCAGCAATCCGGATTTAGTTCCCTATGTGTACTGGCCAGGGCTTCGCAGCAACGATGAGAAACGGGTGCTGAAACTACTAGAGGATTTAGTCGAAAAAGAGGTGCAGGATGGGGAGATATCGCGCATCTACGAGGTTCTGAAGAACCGGAACTGACACTTTCAGTTTTGAGCCAGGAGGATTCACCCGCCTCTTGGGGCTGAAAAATGGCTGGGGAAGCGGGTCCAAAAACTCCCCCAACCAGCGCCACGCCTGTGGCGACTTTCTAGCGCACTTTTGAAAGGAACTTCTGGGTGAGCGGGTTTTGCGGATCGGTAATCACCTGGCGTGCTTCACCGATCTCTGCAATCACACCCTCGTGGAAGTAAGCCACCCGATCAGAGACATCCCGTGCGAATCCCATTTCGTGGGTCACACAGATCATGGTCATCCCCTCTTCTGCCAACAGGCGCAGGGTATCCAGAACCTCGCCGACCAGCTCCGGGTCGAGCGCGGAGGTCACCTCGTCAAGCAGCATGTAGTCGGGCTTCATGGCCAGAGCACGGGCAATCGCCAGGCGCTGCTGCTGGCCGCCGGACATTTTGGTGGGATAGACGTCGAACTTGTCACCCAGGCCGACGTGCTCCAACTCTTTCTTGGCAATTTCAATTGCCTCTTCCTTGCTCATTTTCTTGACGATTCTGGGCGCCAGGGCGGCGTTCTCCAGCACAGTCATATGAGGAAAGGAATTCCATTGCTGAAAGACCATGCCCAGTTTCTGGCGTAGCTTGTCCTTATTGGTCTCTTTGGCATGGACATCCACATCATCAACGAGGATCTTGCCCTTGTTGATGGGCTCAATGGCATTGATGCAATACAGGAGAGTCGACTTGCCACTGCCGGAGCCCCCGATAACGCTCACGACCTCGCCTTTCTTTACATCCAGGCTGACGCCTTTCAGTACTTCAAGATCGCCGAAGGATTTATGGACATTCTGTACGCTGATCATATTGCCATTTTCCTCTCAACATACCGGCCGTAGTGGGACAGCGGGTACGAAATAATGAAGTAAAAGATACCAACACCGATGAGGATCTCGAGCGGTTGCTGGGTTCTTGAAATCAGTTGCTCCGACGTGCGCAGCAATTCCATGTAACCGATCACCGAGACCAGGGCCGAGTCCTTGATGACACTGAGTGCAACACCTAGCCACGAGGGGAACACAGCACGCAAACCAATCGGTAACCGAATGTGGTAGATGGTTTGCCATTTGGTCATACCCAGTGAGCGCGCTGCCGTCTGCATTGAGGGACTGACGCTCTCAAAGCCACTGCGGAATACCTCGCTCATGAAGGCCATGGTATACAGCGAAAGCACAATGGAGCCCGCAACGAACGGCGCCAATGGATTCCCCATCGCACCTACAAAGGTGGAGAACAGAATAAGCTGTATGATCAGGGGAACACTTCTCAGCACGTCGAGCACACTACCGAAAAGGACGTTGACGGCCTTGTTGCTCTCGGCACGGAGAAAGCCGACGATCAATCCCAGAATAGTGCCCACCACGATGGCGACAACGGAGATGATGATGGTATTCCAGACACCGGTCAGGATCAGACCGCTATCGCTCCAGGACAGGGGTGTGAATAAAGAATTCATCAGATTTCCCCCTTGAAGAGTCTACGAGCAAGCAGTGATGACCCAAACAACACGAGTTTGGTGATGACGAAGTACATCACGGCCGCCACAATGAAGAACTCCAGCGTTCTGAACGACAGTGACTGCAAACGCTGAGTCGTGCCAGAAAGCTCGCTCATACCCACGAGAATGCCCAGAGAGCTCATCAGGATGGACCAGACAAACTGGTTGGTCATCGGGTGGTAGATGCGTCTCAGCATCTGCGGAAGGATGATGTATCGATACGTCTGGATACTGGTCATGCCCAGCGACTTGGAAGCGCTGTACTGGGTGCTCGGGATCGACTGGAAACCACCCCGGAACGTCTCCGTCAGGTAGCCCGCGTTGATAAAGACCAGTGCGCTCAGTACCGCCACGTAAGGGCTGAGGTGGATACCAAATGCTCCAAGGCCAAAATAGGCCATGTAGATCTGGAACAGGGCCGGCGTATTCCGGGCGATCTCAACCCAGACCGTCGCGACCTGGCTGAAGAACTTCGTGTTATTCATTTTGGCGATCGCCAACAGTATTGCGATCACAACGCCCAGAAGCATCGCCAGAACGGATACGTGCAGGGTAACAAAGGCACCGTTCAGCAGCTGGGGCATGTTCTGGAACACAACGTTCCAGTGAAATTCGTAGTCCATACCTTGGCCATTTTATGAATGGTAGGAAACTCGACCAGAGCCCGATAAGAAGGGCCTTGATCAGAATTTTAAGTCAGGACACTCGAGGGTGAGTGCCCGACCCGGGAACCAATGCAATGACGGCCGCCTGTTTGGCGGCCGTCGGTTCGGCGCTTACTTGTTGTCCCGGAGGGACTTAATCAGATCGGCCGGCGCATCGGTACCGAAGTGCTTGTTGTAAGCTTCGTTCATGTTGCCGTCGCGAATCTGGCGTACCAGGAACAGGTTCAGGTAGTTGATCCAGGCAACCTCATCACGCTTGGCGATGATGCCCACAACGTCGTCGTAGTTGGGAACGTAGGGGCCGGCTTCAAAGTCTTCGAACTCTTCGCTACGCAGTTTGGTCGCGATGTTGGTGTTGGTAGAGATGATTGCGTCGACCTTGCCCTGGTAAAGACCCAGGTAGGCATCGTTCTCGGATTTGAAGGAGGTGTAGTTGTCCTTGCCCCAGCCCTGCTGCTCGGCATACGCGAGGTATTCGGTTTCGTAGGTGGTGCCGAGTGCCGCACCGACTTTCAGATTCTTCAGGTCGTCGAAGGATTCAATGTTCTTGTCCTCGTTGGCGATAACCTGGAATTTGAACACGAAGTACGGGTAGGTGAAGCCAACGGTCTTGGCGCGCTCCAGTGTATCGGAGGTTGAACCGATAACTACATCAGTCTTGCCGGACACCAGGGAGGGAATTCGCTCGCCCCAGGTCAGGTTGAGAACATTGACGTCTACGCCGAGCGCCTCGCCCAGGTCGTTACAGTAATCGACGTCGAAGCCTGCAGGCTCGTTGTTCTCGTCAAAATATCCCATTGGTGGGAAATCCAGAACCACGCCACAGTTCAGAGTGCCACGTTGAATCACGGTGTCCAGCTGATCGGCTGTCGCGCTTACGGAGGTTACCGCAGCACATGCGAATACAAGCGGTGCTAGTTTGCGAATCATAGTTATTCTCTCTTTTTCTTTTGTGGGCGAAAAGTATGAGTCTATTATGCCTACACAACACGAGTTATGTGCAAAAAGCATACGTAAAAATACTACCGTAGATTATTTAGTGAAAATTTTTGAAATTTGTCATTTCGTAGGCAAATTTCCTTATTTTTCTCAATATAACCAGATTTTTTGAGCCTGCAACTCGTGATGGCGGCCAAAAAACGAACAAACGGTCATTTTTCATTTTCTTAGGTCTATGATTTAAATGATTTTTACACCTCCTTAATCAAAAAGACGAATTTATTACGATAGCAGGCCATTTTAACTGTCTCTGAGCAACACAGCGGGGTTTAACCGCATTGCCCTGAGCGTGGGCAGGAGTCCACCCAGCAGCGCCAGCGAGCTGACACCTCCGGCAACCAGCGCCCCAATCCACCATAAATCGCCTGCCGGCAGCTTCAGGGCGAGATCAGCTACAGGTAAAGCAATTAGCGCACCAAGCGCCGTCGCGAAAACCGTTGCCAGGAAGGTCAGCAAACCGGTTTCCAGCAGCATGGATTGGCGGATGGCTCCGTGACGGGCGCCAAGGCAGTGCAACAGGTTGGCCTCGTAAAGCTGCCGCCTGCGGCTGACACTGACCACGCTGGAAAGCACAAGCAGGCTGGCGAGAAGACTGACCGATGCCACAGCCGCCAGGCCCGCGGCTGCCTTGTTCAGCAGATCGCCGGCGGTCTCCAGCCAGTCAGCGGTGCGCAGCGTGATCACATTGGGGATGTTCTGTGCCAGCCATTGCTGGGATTTCCTGGCCGCCTCATCGCTTTGGTAGACCGCACCGACGTAAAGGCTGATCAAGTCGTCCAGTGCGCCTTGCTGCAATATGCCCTCGAACCAGAATCGGGTCTGAAGCCCTTTTTGCCGGTAAATTGCACGGATTTCGACGTCGATGCTCTTATCCTGTGCAGTAAAGGTGAGTTGGTCGCCCACCCCCAGTCCAAGCTGGTAGGCCTCCCGATCCTCCATGGCCATGTACGCGGGCTCCCCCTCGGGGGCCGGCGATTCCCACCAGCTGCCTTCCACCAGTTCCAGTGCTTCGGGGTTTCCCGAGAGATAACTCAGTTTGTATTCATCTCCCATGGCTTCTCGCCGAGCTTCGGCATTATCAGCGAGAACCTCCGCAATCGGCTTCTGGTTAATAGTGTCCAGACGGGAGCGGACCATCGGAAGCAACTCAACGCGGCTGGACGCATCCAACGCTTCCAGGCCGTTTTGCAGCGGTTCCATCTGGTCCGGGAACACTTCATACAGGATTAGCGCCGGCGACTGTTCCGGTATGGTGGTTTCAAGCGCCCTCAGGAGCGTGGTAACCATCAACGTGCAGGCCACCACAAGAGTCAGTGCGGTGCCCAGTGACAGCAAGGTTGCCCGGAGCGGCGAATCCGGCCGGTGCAGATTGGCCAGGGCCAACCGCCGGGCAAACCTGCGGTCGGCAAAACCGCCGTTTTCCAGGGCTTTGGCACCGCGGCGCAACCCCTTGATCAAACCTTCCAGGAGGCCCCAGAGCAGCGTAACCGCCAGCAGGAACAGAAAGCCCAGATGAGGCGATGGGAGCCAGAACAGAGTAGCGCCTATGTAGACAGCCAGCAGCAGACAGCTGGCAATCCGCCAGCTGCGAGGCTCGTTGGGAGCCGCCTCGACCTGCCCCCGGAAAAGCCCGGCCGGCGCAGCAGCCAGGGCTCGCGCCAGCGCCGGCAGAGCAAAAACATAAGCAGTGAGCACCGCGAACAGCCAGCTCAGCAGCAAAGGAACAAACCACAGAGATAGCCAGCCGCCTGCCCCGTCGGGACCCGCCAATGCAAAGGCATCGCCCGCCAGGCTGATCGCCAGGGCGGAAAGCCCCAGCCCGATACCACCGCCAACAAGCCCCGCAAGGCTGCCCAATACACCAATTTGCAGCAGGTATATGCCGACAAGCGGTTTGCGACGCAGGCCAAGTGTTTGCAGGGTGGCAATCGTGCCCAGCTTTTCATCGAGGTAGGCATGAATGCTGTTGGCAACGCCGAGGCCACCGATGAACAATGTAGTGAAAGCGATAAGGATGAGTGCTGTCGCAATCTGGTCCAGCCGCTCGGAGATCCGTTCGCTGCGCTCGGCAAAAGTAGTGATTTCCCATCGCGCATCCGGGAATGCCTGCTCGAATTCCTCAAGCCAGGTGTCAAGATTCTGTTCGGTTTGTACCCGGTATTCGTAATCCACGCGGCTACCCGGGCGTATCAATCCGGTTGCTTCTACGGTCTGCTCAGAAATCATGATCGGCAGACCTCGCCAATTGGCGTTCAGGCTCCGATCCGGTTGCTTCTCAATAAGGCCGCTGATTCGGAAGGTGGCGGCGCCTATCTCGATCTGGTCACCCACCGACTGGCCCAGGCGTTCTGCCAGCAAAGGGTCGATGATAGCGCCCCACTGCCCTTCTTTCTGGTCTGTAAGCGCACCCAGGGGTTCATCCGGCGTTAGCTCCAGCTCGCCGTATAGGGGATAGAGGGCATCCGGAACCAGTATCTCGGCCCGGAAGAAACCGTCGCCGCCGCTTCCGTTGACGATGGTATCGAATTCCCGAACCAGGGAAATCTTGCCGGTAGTGCGAATCCACTCGAGCGCCTCATCGGGTAGAGGCTCGCTGGTATCCAGCTCCACATCGCCACCGAGCAGCGCGCGGGTATCCGCCAGCAAGCTTTGCTCGATCACCCGGTAGAGGCTGGCTGTAGCAGCTACAAGGGTAACGCCGAGAATCAGGCAGGCCAGGAAAATCTTCAATGCAGAGATACGTGAACGCAGATCGGTGATCGCGAATCGGAGCATCAAGAGCGGGTTTGCGGAGCGTTCAGGAGGCATAGAGACGCCCACCGTCCATCCGGACCCTGTGCTGACAACGCTCGGCAACGCGCTCGTCGTGGGTCACCAGTACCAGCGTGGATTTGCTGTCCTTGTGCAAGTCGAACAGCAGGGAGAGGACTTTCTCACCGGTTTCGTGGTCCAGGTTGCCTGTGGGCTCATCCCCCAACAACAGACTTGGCTGGTGAACCAGAGCCCTCGCGATCGCTACCCGTTGCTGCTCGCCGCCAGAAAGCTGCCCCGGGTAGTGCTGCAGCCGATGACTGAGACCAACTGCCTCCAACATGGCGAGAGCTCGTTCCCGCGGCCTGGCCTCGCCGGCAATCTCAAGCGCCAGACTGACGTTTCCCAGGGCCGTAAGGCCAGGCAGCAGGTGAAAAGACTGGAAAATAATGCCAAGGTGCTCACTTCGCCAGTCGGCCAGAGCATTGGCGTCCATGTCGCCCAGGCGTTGATCGCCGACCAGAATTTCACCACTGGTCGGTCGCTGCAGGCCAGAGAGCAACAACAGCAGGGACGTTTTCCCGCTGCCAGAGGGGCCTGTGATTGCCAGTGTTTCTCCCGGGGGCACCATGAGGGAGGCGTTTTTGAGTACGGCGACCTTGCCGGACTCTGTGGGGTACTCGAGAAAAATGTCGGTCATTTCAACACTGGTGGACACTGGCGCTCCTCTGGTTTGACGAATTTCCTGCTCTTTTGCGTACTAGTAAATGATCGGCATCCGCATAAAGTTTAGAGTACGAACCCTTTTTAAGAGTGGCGCACTCACGTTTTTTGGCGCCTCCACAGAAAAACAGGAGTCCTCACCGTGACCGGACCGCTCGATGGCATCCGCATTATCGATCTGACAGCCATGATTTCCGGGCCTCTCGCGACCATGATATTGGCGGATCAGGGTGCCGAGGTTATCAAGATCGAGAATCCGGAGGGTGGCGACTTTACTCGCTCCGCGGCCAATCGGCAGGGCGATA
>Ga0181371_1000036_pt1 | contig 29588 bp, 19 predicted proteins | sample LowvirmetaG_6_FD_130087 | JGI IMG/M metagenome (GOLD analysis project Ga0181371, IMG submission 130087) | Marine viral communities from the Subarctic Pacific Ocean - Lowphox_07 viral metaG | ecosystem: Environmental > Aquatic > Marine > Oceanic | place: Subarctic Pacific Ocean | collected...
GATGACCAACACCCATGAGTGGTGCAGGGATGGTGTGCCCGCCCTGATCGACACCCAGCAGCAGGTGTCGATCGAGAATTTTCACTGGTGGCAGGAACAGATCGAGGGGATGGTCGGTGGCAGCCGGGTGGTGTTTATTGAAGATGTCGACCGGCTGCCCCGGGAAGCTGCACCCGAGCGGGCGCTGCTTCAGGAACAGGGAGTGTCCTCCATGTTTTGCGTGCCTATCCGGGTACGCGGACGGGTGACGGGTTTTTTTGGCGTTGACTCCCTTCGCCGAAGAACCTGGCGTCTGGACCAGGCCGATCTGTTGATTATCGTCTCCGGCCTGTTGTCGGGTGCCCTGGAGCGCAACCGGCTGGAAGAAGAATTGCTGAACCAGTCAATTCGGGACCCGCTGACCGGCCTGCACAATCGCCGTTACCTGATGCCAAGGCTGGATGAAATGCTGGCCCGCAGCAACCGTCGGGGAGAGCGTTTCGCCCTGGCGATCTTCGACATTGATCACTTCAAAAAAATCAACGACTCCATCGGCCACCTCGGGGGAGATTATATCCTGCAGCGGTTTGCCGATATTCTGGTGAGCCAGACCCGTTCCATGGATGTGGTTGCCCGTTTCGGAGGGGAAGAATTCATTGTTGTCTTCAGTGCCGTGGAGCACGGCGATGTGCGACAGCTTGTTCAGCGAATTCTCGAAGCCGTGCACGAGGAGAGTTTTGTCTTTGATGAGGATGAGATACCGGTGACCGTCAGCGCAGGCGTTGCCGGGATAGAGGAGTTCGTTGACCGCCCTGCAACGCCGGATGCCCTCATCGCCGGGGCGGACTACCGACTTTATCTGGCCAAGCAGGCGGGGCGGGACTGTCTTGTTGATGTATCAGGAACATTGCGCATATAAAAAAAGATCATTTCACCTCATATTACCAAATAGTATATCCTTAGATTAAAAGTGATATTTGGATCATCCAGAGGTGACGTCATGAGCAACCCGATCGTTCAGCATTTTTTTGATGAACCCACCAATACATTCAGTTATGTGGTGCGTGACCCGGACAGCCAGGCCTGCGCCATTCTCGATTCGGTCCTGGATTTTGACTACGCCGCAGGACGCACCGATGTGCGCTCGGCTGATGAGATTGTTGAGTACATCCGCGGCAACGACCTGAAGGTCGAGTGGATTCTGGAAACCCACGTCCACGCAGATCACCTGTCTGCGGCGCCCTACCTGCATGAGAAACTGGGCGGCAAAACCGGAATTGGTGCGCACATTCGCGATGTTCAGGAGATATTTGGCAAGGCGTTTAATGCCGGCACCGAGTTCCAGCGCGACGGCAGCCAGTTCGACAAGCTGTTCAAGGAAGGCGACACCTTTGCCATTGGTGGTCTCGAGGGGCGTGTTCTGCACACCCCGGGCCATACTCCTGCGTGCCTGACCTATGTGGTTGGCGACGCCGCGTTCGTGGGTGACACGCTGTTTATGCCCGACTTCGGCACCGCCCGCTGTGATTTTCCGGGTGGCGATGCCCGCACCCTGTACCAGTCCATCCAGAAGGTGCTGTCGCTGCCAGCAGAAACCCGCATTTTCCTGTGCCATGATTATAAGGCGCCTGGCCGTGATGAGTACCAGCATATGACCACGGTGGCGGAGCAGCGGGAAGCAAACATTCATGTCCACGAAGGCGTTTCCGAGGAAGAGTTCGTGAAAATGCGGACCGAGCGGGATGCAACCCTGGACATGCCCCGTCTGATTCTGCCGTCGGTTCAGGTCAATATGCGCGCAGGGCACATGCCGCCGGCCGAGGACAATGGTCAGGTGTACCTGAAAGTGCCGGTTAACCTGTTCTGAGATTCCTGATGAATCTTAAACGCTATCTGCCGATCCTGGATTGGGCGCCGAAATATGGTCGGGATCAGGCCACCAGCGATCTGGTGGCCGCGATCATTGTCACCGTCATGCTTATCCCCCAGTCACTGGCCTATGCCCTGCTGGCCGGGTTGCCTGCACAGGTGGGTTTGTACGCCAGTATCCTGCCGCTGGTGATCTACGCCGTCTTCGGCACCAGCCGGACCTTGTCTGTGGGGCCTGTGGCCGTGGCCTCGCTGATGACCGCGGCGGCCCTGGCACCGCTAGCGGAGGCCGGTACCCCCGAATACGTGGCCGGTGCCGTTCTGCTGGCGGTTATGTCCGGGTTGATGCTGACCCTGATGGGGGTGCTTCGACTCGGGTTCCTGGCCAATTTTCTCAGCCATCCGGTGATTTCCGGCTTTATCACGGCCTCTGGCATTGTGATCGCCGCCAGTCAGCTAAAGCATATTTTCGGGATCCAGGCCTCTGGTCATAACCTGCTGGAAATTGGCCGGTCCCTGTTGACGTCGATTGGCGATACCAACCTGGCGACACTGGCTGTCGGTACCGGGGCGCTGGTGTTCCTGATCCTTGCGCGCAAGCGCTTGAAGCCGCTTCTGATGGGAATGGGGCTGGCTCCGAGAATGGCGGATATCCTGACCAAAACCGCGCCGATTCTGGCGGTTCTGGTGACCACACTGGTGGCCTGGCAGTTCCAGCTTGATGGCCAGGGTGTCCGTCTGGTGGGGGATGTACCCCGGGGGCTGCCTGATTTCACCATGCCCAGCCTGGACATGGGCCTGTGGCAGCAACTTGCGGTCAGCGCTTTGCTGATCAGTGTTGTCGGTTTTGTGGAATCGGTGTCGGTGGGCCAGACCCTGGCCGCAAAACGGCGCCAGCGTATTGATCCGGACCAGGAACTGATTGGGCTGGGTACCGCCAACCTGGGCGCCGGTTTTTCCGGCGGTATGCCGGTCACCGGTGGTTTCTCCCGTTCCGTAGTCAACTTTGACGCCGGGGCCGAGACCCCGGCGGCAGGCGCCTATGCCGCGGTCGGTATTGCCATGGCAACGCTCTTCCTGACACCGGCCATCGCGTATCTGCCCCAGGCGACTCTCGCGGCGACCATTATTGTGGCCGTGGCCACCCTGATCGACCTTCCGGCCCTCGGGCGCACCTGGCGCTATTCCCGTACGGACTTTGGCGCCATGCTCGCCACCATTGTGTTGACCCTGGTACACAGTGTCGAGGCCGGCATTATCGCCGGGGTGGCACTGTCCATCGGGCTGTTCCTGTATCGAACCAGTCGCCCCCACAGTGCGGTGGTTGGCCGTGTGCCCGGTACCGAACATTTCCGCAATGTGCTTCGCCACGATGTGGAACTGTGCCCGAAGGTGACCTTCCTGCGTGTGGACGAAAGCCTCTACTTCGCCAATGCCCGGTTCCTTGAGGAAACAGTGATGGACCTGATGATCCGGGAGCCGGAGCTGAAAGACCTGGTGCTGGTGTGCCCAGCAGTGAATCTGGTGGACGCCTCCGCTCTTGAGAGTCTGGAGGCGATCAACGAGCGTATGAAAGACGCAGGGGTCCGGTTGCATCTGGCGGAAGTGAAAGGTCCGGTAATGGACAAGCTGAAAGGGACAGAACTGCTTTCCCACCTGGGTGGCGAGGTTTTCCTGAGTACTTATGAGGCCTGGCAGCGCCTGACCGACCTTGGCAAACTCGAAAAACAGGTCGCCTGATCTATCTGGGCTCGCTTGCACCGGGGGTGGGGCGAGCCGCTAAGATGTCATTCCCGACCCCGTTGCTGCGGTACGTTCACTATGGGCATGACTGAAAACCTGCTATCCACCAGTCAGTGGATCATCACTCTTCTGCTCTTTCTGGTGATTCTTTTCCGGGCGCTGCGCTCGATTGACTGGCAGGCGTTTCGCAAGGACAACGCACTCCAGCACTCGTTCTTCGGCGCTGCCGTGGTACTTGGTTTTGTCTGGCAACTGCGGGCCGGCATTTCTCCCGGCCTGGCCATCCACGTTTTTGGTATCACGGTGATAACGCTGATGCTGGGGTGGGCGCTGGCAGTGCTGGCGGGCCTGATGGCACTGGTGATCACGGTCATCACCGGCCGCGAGCCTCTGATCATGTTTGCCGCCAACGGGCTGATCACGGTGATGGTGCCTGCCATTGTCAGCCACGGCATCATGCTCTGGGAGCGTCGACGGGATTTCCGGAACTTCTTCGCCTATATCTTCTTCTGCGGGTTTTTCGGTGCGGGCATTTCCGTGGCGGCGGCCGGTACGGTCATGTGCATGATGCTATGGACCAGCGGCGTCTATACGTTTGATGAACTGGTGCATGAGTACATCCGTTACCTGCCCCTGTTCATGATTCCGGAAGGGTTTGTGAACGGCACCTTCGTAACCGGACTTATGGTATTTCATCCAGACCGGCTGACAACACTGGATCAGAGGCGGTATCGGTAGAGCCGATCCGGCTCAGATGCCCTCGCCACTGGCTACGGCGGAACTGAGCAAGTCACCGGCCTTTCCGTGCTGTGCTTTTGCCCGCCAGTTCCGAGCCCAATCCAGTACTTCATCCGCGGGCATCGGGCGGGCAATTCCGTAGCCCTGCACGAAGTTGCAGCCCATCTGCCGTAGTGCCCGTGCATGCTCCATGGTTTCCACGCCTTCGGCCAGAACCGGGTGGGCAAACCGCTGTGCCAGGAAGATAACGCTCTCCACGATGGCGTGGTCGCTGGCATCCTCAAGCATGTTGCGAACAAAACTCTGATCGATCTTTATGATGTCTACCGGCAGAGTGCGCAGATAGGTGAGCGATGAAAAACCGGTACCAAAATCGTCCAGCGCCACCTGCAGGCCAAGGCCCTGACAACGAGCCAGAACATTGCTCGCCCGCTGGGTATCCTCCAGGGCCGTTGATTCCAGAACCTCCAGGGTAATTTGCCCTGGTGCAACTTCCGGATGGCTGTGCAGGTAACTTTCCAGGTAATCGGCAAAGCTGCGGTCCATCAGGTGCGGCGCGCTGATGTTGATGCTGACCGGCAGATCCTCTCCCGCTTCCTTCCACGCGTTCATCTTGTGAATCGCTTCTTTCAGTACCCACTGGCCCAGTGGTACCTCCAGGTGACTGTTCTCGACGATGGGAAGGAACTCGGCGGGTGACACCAGGCCTTTCTCCGGGTGATCCCAGCGGATCAGAGCCTCAAAGCCAAGGAGTGCGCAATCGTTCGTTCGGATCTGGGGCTGGAAAAACAGTTCGAACTCTTCGTTTTCCAGAGCCCGGGTAATTTCCATCAACTGGTTGCGCCGGTTTCGTCGATGCTCATCCAGGCCGGGATCAAAGAAGTGGTACTGGTTACGGCCTTTTTCCTTGGCGGAATACATGGCCTGGTCGGCATGGCGAATCAGCCCTTCAGCGTCTGATCCGTCTTCCGGGTAACGGGTAATGCCAAGACTTGCGGTGAGGGCGACGCTTTGGTCACCCACGACAACCGGATCCCCAACGGTGGCCAGAATCCGCCGATAAACCGCATCGTGGTTGTCGTCGCCCTGCAGCAGGAGGACGAATTCGTCGCCACCGATCCGCGCCACCGTGTCGCCGCTGCGCAGTGCCCGGGTGAGCCGTTCAGCCAGGGTTTTCAGGGTCTGGTCACCGGCCGAATGGCCCCATTTGTCATTGATGGCCTTGAAGCCATCCAGGTCCAGATAGCACACGGAAACGCTTCGGTGTTGCCGGTCGGCGTGATCTCGGGCGGTGCGCAGTCGCTCTTCCAGCAACTGGCGGTTGGGCAGGCCGGTGAGGTCGTCGTAGTTGGCGGCCCGGTCCAGTTCTCTGGCGTGGTTCTTGAGCGCGGTAATGTCAGAGAACGCCGCCACATGGTAATACTGCCCGGGTTCCTCGAGGTGCACGCGGCTGATGGAAAGCAGTTCCACGTACTCTTCACCGTTTTTCCGGCGGTTCCAGATTTCGCCCCGCCAGTGGTCGGTTTTCTCGATGGTCTGCCACATGGAGCGGTAGTATTCCCCGGAGTGACGGCCAGAGCTGAGGATGGCCGGGTTCAGGCCCAGCACTTCCTGGCGGCTGTAGCCGGTAATTCGTGAAAACGCGGGATTCACATCCAGGATCCGGTTGGACCGGTCGGTAATCAGAATGGCCTCGTGGCTGCGATCGAACACGCTGGCTGCGATGCGCAGGCCCCGCTCGCTGTTCTTCCGGTCCGAAATGTTGTTCTGAATGGCGATAAAACCGGGCGCAACATCCTGTTCGTTGCCGATGGGAACGCAATAGGTATGCACCCAGTAAGGCTCACCGGCTTTGGTGTAATGAAGGATGTCTTCTTCGATGACCTCGGCCTTGTGCAGCTTCTGATGAATGCGTTTGATGGTTTCGGGGTCCGTGTCCGGCCCGTAAAGTACTTCCTTCGGAAGGCGCCCACGCACTTCCTCTAGCCTGTAACCGGTATGCTCTTCGAAGCTGGCATTCACCCATTCAATGCGACCGGCATCGTCCAGCATTACCAGAAAATTGGGCGTAACCGCCGAAATCATGGCGAGGCGATTGGGATCAATGCCTGAGGGTGGTGTAATCGTTGCGGGGGATCTGGGCATGGGAGTCGGTAATTTGAGTTCCGGCGTGTAAATGTACGAACTCTCCTCCCTGTGAGACCTGAAGTAATTGGCAGGGCATGCTACCGGAATGGCCGGAGAAAACCATCGGTAAATGGTCGAACGGAATTGATGGATGTCATTTTCTTGTCATATACCCCCGGGCGCAGATTAGCGCCAGCGCGAGTGTTTCTGGAGTTTCCGTTGAAGAGTGCGGCGGTGCATGTTCAGGGCCCGGGCGGTGGCTGAGACGTTGCCCTCGTTTTCGTTAAGAACCCGCTGGATGTGTTCCCACTCCATCTCCTCTACCGACGGTGGTTCCGCCCGGAGGTCCGGCGGGGCGTCAATGGGTTCGAACCCGGCCAGCAGCTGGTTGACTGTTACCGGCTTGCACAGGTAGTTCACCGCACCCCGGCGCATGGCCTCGACCGCCGTGGCGATACTGCCGTAACCGGTCAGCACCAGGATCTCCAGGTCTGGATGCATGTCCAGCAACTCCGGTAGCAATTGCAGGCCGCTCTCACCCGCCAGGTTCAGATCCAGCACGCACCGGTGAAATGTTCCGTTCAGCAGGGCGTTTTTTGCCTCCTGATGTCCGTGGGCAAGCTGGGCTTCAATACCCTGGCGGCCAAGTGAACGCTGAAGTACTTGCAGAAAGGCGTCATCGTCATCAATCAGTAGCCACGCCTGTTGTTTGCTCACGCCTGGTCTCCCAATAGGCTGTTGGTCGCTGCCGCTATCGGCAATTCAATGATGATGGTGGTGCCTTCCGCGCTGCCCCGGGCTTTCAGGGTGCCTCCAAGACGCTGAATGGTGGCGTTGGAGAGGAAAAGGCCAACTCCGAGCCCGTTCTCCGAACTGACCACCTTGTCCCCGAGGGTACCCTCAGGGGTAGATTCCAGACCATCGCCATGGTCCTCGACAACCAATTCCATCCGGCCGTCGACACTCTCCCTTGCGGCAACGGCGACCCAGGAAGGGCTGGCTGTCACCGCGTTTGCCAACACATTGAGGACGGCCTGATCGAGGGTGGCGTCCACGGCAACGGGGCAGTCCGGTACAGGCTGTCGCCATTGAATGGCGGCACCCGGCCATAGCAGGGTGGCTGATTCCCGGAGGCGAGCGACCCAGTCCCGGGCGGGCAGGGTTTGCAGTTGCGCGGTCTTGGCCTGTACGGCCGCAGAAGACAGCTGTTGCAGATGGGCACTGCAAAGACCCAGTTGACTCTCCATCAGGGCAAGATCGTCTGCCATGGGCTCACCCTCCGGTACTGCGGATTTCATTTCCTCCACCAGCAGCGTCATGGTGTTCAGCGGTGTGCCCAGGCGATGGGCGACGGCAGCGGCGGAAAGCCCCAGGGCGATGATTTGCTCATCCCGAAGCCGTGTCTCCCGTATCTGCGCAAGCTGGGCCTGTTGTTGGCGCAGACGTCGGGCCAGCGCTCCAACAACCAGTAGCAGGATCGCGGCTGTGGTGGCGAAGGTGACCCACATGCCGACAAGGTGCAGCTGGGCGAGGTTGGCGCTGTGATGTTCATGGGTAACCGGAGTATGCCAGATCACCAGTGAGGTATAGACCGCCACCCCGGCAACGGTGACGGCAATACTCTGGCCCAGGGGCACCAGCACAATGGCAACGGCGATGGGCAGCAGCAACAGGGAAACCAGAGGATTGGTATAGCCGCCCGTCAGGTAAAGCCAGGTTCCGATCAGCAGTAGATCGACGATCAGAACCAGGCTGACGGCCTGTGTCGAGCGAGGCGGGCGTCGGGTAAACCAGAGCCAGGCCAGGGTTGCCAGAACGCCATAGGCGAGGGGCAGGATAACCGCTTCGGCGCGATGGGCCAGAGTCACCATGGTTTCCGCTACGGCGATCGAAATCAGCTGCAGCGCAACAATAGTCAAACGCATGCCCAGCAGATAGCGGGCAGTCTGTTGAAATCCGGTCTGTGAGTGGGTCAGCCATTCCATAACGGGCATTCTAGCGGTTTTTTCCGTCCGGATACGCGGTAATACCTCCGAGGGGATGCGGCATTTGGTCTCAGGCGCAAGCGCCGGCTGATCTTTATGATTGGCGCCAACTATCAGAGCTGGTCGGGATAAGGTTGTATGGCGACGGTAATGGGAACGCGTTTCATCGGATTGTGTGCTGCGGGATTGGTTTCACTGCCCGCCGGGGTCTTGGCACAGGAGAGTTCTCCCGATTTGCCTGTAATTCGGGTTACCGAAGGGCAAAGCATTGAAGAGGCGTCGAGCAAATTGGCTTCAGAGCCGGTTGAACGTTTGTCTGCTAGTCCTTCAGTTTCGCTTTCCCGAATGGGTGGGCGCGGGCTGGAACCGGTCATTCGGGGCCAGAGCCAGGAGCGGGTGGATGTGCTTCTGGACGGTATTCGCGTTGAAGGGGCCTGTCCGAATCGCATGGATCCGCCCACCAGCCGTCTGAGTTCGGCACTGGCTCCCTTGCTGGAGGTGCGGACCAGCAACCAGACCCTGCGCTTGGGCCCGATTACCGGTGGCCAGGTGGTTGCCACCACTGCCGCGCCGGTGTTTGACGGTTCAGGCACCACGGGCCACCTGACCGTTGGTGGCGCTGACAACGGCAATGGCAAGCTGATCAATGGCAGTGCTGCAGTGGGTAGCGACAGTGCATGGCTTCGGCTCGCCGGTGGTTATGACGAGGCGGATGATTACCAGGACGGCGACGGCAATGAGGTCCGCAGCGCCTACAAGAACTCCGAGGCTCGCCTGGATGCGGCCTGGAAGGCGGAGAACGGTTTCTATATCAAAGGGCTGGTGAGCCGACAGGAAGAGCGGGATGTGAAATACGCCGGCTCCGGTATGGATGCACCGAAAACCGATACCGACACCATGCGCCTGGAGCTGGGCTCGCCGGTGGCCAACGGCAACTGGAACCTTCTGGCCTGGCAGGCCGATGTTGATCACATCATGGATAACTTCAGTCTCCGTGAGTCCATGATGAAAATGCTGACCGATTCCGAGACCGAAACCCGGGGTCTGCGCCTGACCCTGGATCAGAGTCCGGATGCCCGAACAGACTGGGCCATTGGTGTTGATGTCGAGACCAATAACTGGCACGCCGAACGCTTCGGGGGAGCCAATCTCGATATGCTTACCTCAGTACTCTGGCCTGACGTGGATCGCGACCGTTTCGGCCTCTTTGCTGAGCGCTTCTACCGGGTAACCCCGGCGTTAAAGCTGGGTGGTGGCGTGCGCTACGACCGCGTGGAAATGTCCGCTGCGGCAGCCGACAAGGTGTTCGGCAGTGGCATGATGGCCATGTCGGCTGCAGATGCCTACCAGACGATCTATGGCACCACCAATACCGATGTTACTGATGACAACTTCAGTGGCTTTGTCAGCAGCGACTGGCGGTTCTCCCCGATCCAGTCACTGGTAGTTACGGCAAGCCACAGCGTCCGCAGCCCGGGCGTGACTGAGCGCTACATTGCCAGCTGGAACAATATGGACCCGGCACGGCGCTGGGTGGGTAACCCTGGGCTGGACCCTGAGACTCACCGCAAGCTGGAACTGGCGATGCCCGGCCAGAGCAACGCCTGGAACTGGCGCCCGGCCGTGTGGGTGGATCAGGTGGATGACTTTGTTCTGCGTACCCGGAATGCCGATCAGGTCAGTGTCTACCGCAATATCGATGCGCGGCTGATGGGTGTTGAAGCGCAGCTTGGATGGAGCAACGGCACCTGGAGTACCAAGAGCAGTCTGGCGTCTGTAAGGGGCGAGAACCGCGACGATAACAAGCCGCTGCCGCAGATTCCGCCGGTGCAGTTTATTCAGACCCTTGGCTGGCAGCACATGGGCCATGGCATTGAACTGGAGTGGGTGCTCGCCCGCCGCCAGGACCGCGTGGATCTGGAATCCGGGCAGGATCCCGGCACTTCACCAGGCTACGGTGTGCTGAACCTGTCGGGAAGCCACCCGCTCGCAGAGTATTTGAGTGTCAGCTGGGCAGTGGACAACCTGTTCGACAATACCTGGGCGCCCCACGTTAGCCGGGCCAATACTGATCCGTTTAATCCCGAAGCCGTAAGAGTTAATGAGCCTGGCCGGACCCTGCGTGCCGCATTGACAGCCAGGTGGTAAGACCTTGCATGGCGGTTACCCGCTTCTCATAGCCGGCGGGTGACATTCTTGCCCCGAGTGGAACCAACTCCTCCACCCGGGGCTTTTTTATGGCTGATTAAAAATTGCGCTATCTCAACTCTGGATCTCACTTCATGAACTATGCTGTAGCCATGCAGATCTGAGCCAGTGGTGCGCAACCACTGAGGAGGTGCTCAGCCCCCTGAGGTTCCCGGAAGGAACCTGTCTGCACAATGCGATTCAGGAAAGGAGACGCATCGTGACTGAAGACGAAAAATCACCAGAAAATCCCGAAACCGACCTCGCATCTCGATTCCCCACTGCTTACACCATTCTTTTTGGCCTGATTATTCTGGTAGCCTCGCTGACCTGGATTATTCCTGCCGGGCAGTACGAGCGTTCGATGAATGAGGAGGTCGGACGAGAAGTGGCGGTTCCGGGCACATACCAGACCGTCGATCCGAATCCGCAGGGGTTCGTTGATGTCCTGCTGGCACCGACTGCCGGGTTCTACGATCCCGACAGTTACGTTGCCAATGCCATCGATGTCGCCATGTTCATACTGTTCCTGGGCGGTTTTCTCGGTGTCATGAACGCCACTGGCGCCATAGATACCGGCATCCGCAGTGCGATGCGGCATCTGAAAGGCCATGAAATCTGGATGATTCCCATCTTGATGACGTTGTTTGCCCTTGGTGGCACGACCTATGGGATGGCAGAGGAAACCCTGGCGTTTTACGCCATTCTGATCCCGGTAATACTCGCCGCCGGATACGATGCGGTGACGGGGGTCGCCATTATCCTGGTCGGGGCCGGGGTTGGTGTGCTGGGCTCCACCATCAACCCGTTCGCCACTGTGATTGCGGCGAATGCGGCTGGTATCCCGTTTACCGACGGTATCGTGCTGCGTTTTATTCTGCTGATCGGTGGTCTGTTGATCTGTATAGGCTACGTGATGCGATATGCCCATCGGGTCAAAGCGGACCCCTCCCGCTCGGTGGTCGCAAAACAATGGCCCGCGCACAAAAAGCTGTTTCTTCAGGACGATGACGGCGAGATCCACAGCGCCAGTCTGACAACCACCCAGATGATTGCCCTGGTCATCTTCGCCTTGACGTTTGTCGTGATGATCTGGGGCGTGTCATCCCAGGGCTGGTGGATGGCACAGATGGGCTCCCTGTTCTTTGGTGCGGCCATTGTGATCGGCATCATTGCCCGCCTTGGTGAAAAGAAGCTTACCGGCAGTTTTGTCGATGGCGCCCGGGATCTTCTCGGGGTTGCGCTGGTGGTCGGGCTTGCCCGCGGCATCGTGGTGATCATGGAGCAGGGCATGATTGCCGATACCATCCTCCACAGCGCCGAAACCTCGCTGGGTGGCCTGCCGGAGCTGGCCTTCATCAACCTGATGTTCTGGATTGAGGTGGGCATGAGCTTCTTCGTGCCCTCGTCCTCCGGGCTGGCCGTGCTGTCCATGCCGATCCTTGCGCCGCTGGCGGATTTTGCCAACGTCGGGCGGGATCTGGTGGTTACCGCCTACCAGTCTGCCAATGGCCTGGTGAACCTGATCAACCCCACCTTCGCGGTCGTGGTTGGTGGGCTTGCCATCGGGCGCGTGTCCTACGATCGCTGGCTGGCCTTTATCTGGCCTCTGCTGCTTATTCTGACCGTGTTCATCACTTTGGTTATCAGCGCCGGCACACTCTTGTGAACCCCGTGTAACCCTGCGACAAAAGGAGTTTTGTCATGCCTGAACAAACACTTGGAGTGCACTCGGAAACCGGGACCCTGCGCCAGGTCATCATCTGCCGGCCGGGGCTGGCTCACCGGCGGTTGACGCCGTCGAACTGCGATGCCCTGTTGTTCGATGATGTGTTCTGGGTCAAGCAGGCCCAGAAAGATCATGACGTGTTTGCCGAAATCATGCGGGACCGCGGTATCGATGTTCTGGATGTCAACGAGTTGCTGGCGGAAACGCTGGCGATTCCCGAGGGCCGGGCCTGGATTCTCGACCACCGGATCAACTGGAACCACATTGGCGTCGGCATGGTGTCGGATCTGCGGGCCTGGATGGATGAGCTGCCCGACAAGGCACTCGCCGAGTTTCTGATCGGTGGTCTGGAGGTGGGGGATCTGCCCTTCGATCCGGTCGGTCTGTTCGGTAACCATCTCGGACGTTTCGGGTTCGTATTGCCACCGCTGCCCAACTTCCTGTTTACCCGGGACAACAGCGCCTGGGTCTATGGTGGGGTCACCCTGAACCCCATGTACTGGGCTGCCCGCAAGCCGGAAACCCTGCTGATGGCCGCTATCTACCAGTTCCATCCGAAATTTGCCGGCAAGGTGAACGTGCACTGGGGCGACCCTCTGAAAGATCATGGCCTGGCTACCCTGGAGGGTGGGGATGTCATGCCCTTGGGTAACCGCACTGTGCTGGTGGGCATGGGCGAACGATCCTCTCCCCAGGCCATCGGCCAGCTGTCAAAAGCACTGTTTGATGGTGGGATGGTGGACCGGGTGATTGCCTGCCAGTTGCCCAAAACCCGTTCCGCCATGCATCTGGATACCGTGTTTACCTTCTGTGGCGGCAATGTGGTCACTGCCTTCAAGGAGGTGGCCGATGCCGTGATCTGCTACGACCTGCGCCCCGGTGAGGGGGGCAAAACGCTGTCCTTCAATCAGGATTCCCGGCATCTGTTCGAGGTGGTCGCGGAGATTCTCGGCTACCCGGCCCTGGAAGTCGTTGCAACGGGTGGCGACACGCCGGAAGAGCGTGAGCGGGAACAATGGAACGACGGCAACAATGTGCTGGCCCTGAGCCCTGGTGTAGTTGTCGGCTACGACCGTAACGACGATACCAACGCCGCCCTGGCGGCCGCGGGTATCGAGGTTCTGGCAATACCCGGTGCCGAGCTTGGTCGGGGCCGTGGCGGCGGTCGCTGCATGAGTTGCCCAACCATCCGCGATGCGATCTGACAGCAAAGGAGACGTTCCATGGCTTTCAATCTGAAGAATCGACACTTTCTGACACTTCGGGATTTCACGCCGAGAGAAATCGGTTTTCTGCTGAAGCTGTCGGCGGATCTGAAAACCGCCAAGTACGCTGGCACCGAAGTGCCCAAGCTCGAAGGCAAAGACATCGCGCTGATCTTCGAGAAAAACTCCACGCGAACCCGGGTCGGGTTCGAAGTTGCCGCCTTCGATCAGGGGGCGCGGGTAACCTACCTGGGGCCGACCGGTACTCACATCGGCCACAAGGAATCGGTGAAGGACACCGCGCGGGTCCTTGGCCGGGTCTACGATGCCATCGAGTATCGGGGGTTCGGACAATCGGTTGTCGAGGAACTGGCCCAGTACGCAGGCGTGCCGGTCTACAACGGACTCACCAACGAATTCCATCCCACCCAGATACTGGCGGACTTCCTGACCATGCAGGAGCATGTGGAAAAGCCGCTGCGGGAGGTGGCCTATGTCTTTATTGGCGATGCCGCCAACAACATGGGCGATAGCCTGCTGATCGGCGGTGCCAAGATGGGCATGGACGTGCGCCTGTGCGCGCCGCAGGCCTGCTGGCCGAATCAGGCCGTGCAGGACGAGGCCCGCGCGCTGGCGGCTGAAACCGGAGCCCGTATCACCATTACTGACGACGTTGATGCCGCCGTAGCGGGCGTCGATTTCGTGTATACCGATGTCTGGGTGTCGATGGGCGAGCCAAAGGAGAAATGGGCCGAACGCATCAAACTGCTGATGCCTTACCAGGTCAATGCCGCCCTGATGGCAAAAACCGGCAATCCCAGAGTGCGATTCATGCACTGTCTGCCAGCCTTTCACAACACCGAGACCGTGGTGGGGAAGGAGATTCAGGAGACCTATGGCATTGACGCCATGGAGGTGACGGAAGAAGTCTTCGAAAGCCCCGCTTCGATTGTTTTCGATCAGGCCGAGAACCGCATGCACACCATCAAGGCCGTCCTCGTGGCGACCCTGGGAGGCTGACATGCTGGTTGTGGCGGCATTGGGCGGTAACGCCCTTCTGAAACGGGGAGAACCGCTGACGGCCGAGATTCAGCGCAAAAACGTGACAACCGCGGCGCTCTCGCTGGCAGGCATTGTCCGTGCAGGCCACGATCTGGTTGTTACCCATGGCAACGGTCCGCAGGTGGGGTTGCTGGCCTTGCAGGGCGCCTCCTACAAGCCGGATGAGGCCTACCCGCTGGATGTCCTGGGCGCGGAAACCGAGGGCATGATCGGGTATATGATCGAGCAGGAACTGGAAAATGCCCTCGGCCATGACCGGCCGGTCGCAACCCTTCTGACCCAGGTGGTGGTGGATCCCAAAGACCCTGCTTTCGAAAAACCGACCAAGTTTGTGGGCCCTGTCTATGACCGCGAAGAGGCAGAGCGCCGCGCAGCCGGCGCAGGCTGGAGTATTGCGCCGGACGGTGGCAAATGGCGCCGGGTGGTGCCCTCGCCGAAACCGCTGGAAATACCGGACATGCGGGTACTGAAATTGTTGCTCGACCAGGGCGTGGTTGTGGTGTGTGCCGGCGGAGGTGGAATACCGGTGTTGCGTCGTGAAGACGGCAGCATGGTCGGCATTGAGGCGGTTATCGACAAGGACGCCGCCAGTGCATTGCTGGCGAGGCAACTGGGGGCGGACGCGTTGCTCCTGTTAACGGACGTCGAGGCTGTCTACCGTGATTTCGGTACCGATCAGTCGACGCCGCTTTCCGAACTGACCGTGGCCGAGGCGCGGGCCCTGGAGATGCCGGCCGGCTCCATGGGCCCGAAACTGCAGGCTGCCTGCGATTTTGCCCAAGCCGGTGGGATCAGTGGAATCGGCCGGCTGCAAGATGCGGTGGCCATTCTTGATGGCTCCGAGGGCACTCGTGTGTCGGCCGGCTAGCTGTTCCTTCCGTGTTTTCCGGGTGCAGATTCTGATAATCTTTTGTTATTAGGTAATAACCAGAATTTCCCGGAGGTGCCTTATGGGGCGAATGGCTGCCGCAGGATTGCTTGTAACTCTGGGTTTGCTGGCCCAGGCGGCGCTCGGACAGCAGGCGTCGCCTTCCCGACCGGCGACGACAGCGGTCGTCGAGCGAAGCGAAATGCAGGAGACCGTGCACCTCGACGGCGTCATTGAAGCCGTACAGCAGAGTACCGTCTCGGCCCAGACCAGCGGTACCGTCCAGAGCCTGCCCTTTGATGTGGATGATTCGGTTGCCGCCGGTGATCTGATTGTCCAGCTGGATGACAGTGAGCAGCGATCCCGTTTGCGTCAGGCCCGGGCCGGGTTGGAAGAAGCTGAAGCCGCATTGGCGGACGCAAGACAGCGGTTCGAGCGTATTGAAGCGGTGCACGAACGGGGCCTGGTGTCCCGGCAGGAGTTCGACCAGGCCCGCAACAACCTCGCCGCCTCCCGGGCCCGGGTCGAGCGCGCCAGGGCGGCCGTTTCCGAGACGCAGGAGCAGCTCTCCTATACCCGCGTGCTGGCTCCCTACGGTGGCATCCTCACTGAGCGCCATGTCGAGGTTGGCGAATCCGTCAATCCCGGTCAGCCGTTGCTCAGTGGGTTATCCCTGGAACAGCTTCGGGTTGTGGTTGACCTTCCCCAGAAATACGCCGAACTGGCCCGCACGGAGCGTCAGGCGCAGGTTACCCTGGCCGATGGCCGGGTGCTGGAAACCGGTGAGATGACCTTCTACCCCTATGCCAATCCGCAAACCCACACGTTTCGTCTGCGTATGCGCCTGAGTGAACCCAACGGCTCCCTGTTTCCCGGCATGCTGGTGAAAGTCAGCGTGCCGGTTACCAGCCGGGAGGCTCTGTGGGTGCCGGCCAGCAGCCTGATTCAGCGCAGCGAGCTCAGGGCCGTGTTCGTGCTGGACCAGCAGGATCAGCCCCGGCTGCGGCAGGTACGCACGGGGGTGCGGCAAAACGGCAGGCTGGAGATCCTGGCCGGCCTCAGCGAAGGCGAGCGTGTGGTCACGAACCCCTCCGAGCTGGTGGGCAGCGATCGTTTGAATCCGGCTGAAGGCGCGGTCGAGGAGTCGAATCCGTGAGCCGTGATTTGCCGCCCGTTGGCCCATCCGGGGCCATTGCCCGGGTTTTTCAGAACAACCACCTCACCCCGTTGCTGGCCATTCTGGCGATCATTCTTGGCGTGCTGGCCGTGGTGGTCACGCCCAAAGAGGAAGAGCCCCAGATTGATGTCACCATGGCCGATATCATGGTGGCGTTTCCCGGCGCCAGTACCCGTGAGGTGGAGAGCGCAATAGCAACGCCAGCCGAACAGGTGATGAGCGAGATCCAGGGCGTGGAACACGTCTATTCGGTGTCTCGCCAGGGCCAGGCGGTGATCACAGTGCAGTTCGAGGTGGGTATTCCACGGCAGGAAGCCCTGGTGCGGCTCTACAACCAGGTGTATTCCAATCAGGATTGGCTGCCGGCCAATCTGGGCGCCACCCAACCGGTGATAAAACCCAGGGGCATCGATGATGTTCCGGTGATGACTCTGACCCTCTACGATCCGGTCAACGGCCTCACGGGTGAGGAACTGACCCGCCTGGCACACATGCTGGAAGTTGCCCTGAAGCGGGTTCCCGGCACCCGGGATGTCTACACCACCGGTGGCATTCCGGATCGCGTGGATATCCGCTTCGATCCGGCGTTGCTGGCGGGGTTCAACCTGACCATCAACGATATCCGTAACGCCCTGGCGGCGGCGAACACCAGCAGCCAGGAGGCCCGGATTACCCGGGACAACCTGTCGATACCGGTCCAGGCCGGAACGCTTCTGGAAACGGTGGAGGATGTCCGGCGGCTGGTGGTGGGAATGCACAACGGCGCTGCCGTGTACCTTGAGGACGTGGCGGACGTCAGCCGGGGTGGCACCGTGGCGGATCAGAGTGTGATGACCGGATTCGGGCCTGCCCATGGGGACGGCAGGGCTGGCCAGCCCGGTCAGGTTTATCCGGCGGTTACCCTGGCCATCGCCAAGAAGCCGGGCGAGAACGCCATCAATATCACCACGGCCGTTGAAGAGCGTCTGGACCAGTTGCGCAACCGGGCCTTACCGGAATCCGTGGAAGTGCTGGTGACCCGGGACTATGGTGTAACCGCGTCCCAGAAAGCCCGCAAACTGATTACCGATTTGATCTCCGCCACCCTGTGCGTTGTGCTGCTGGTGCTGGCGGCCATGGGCTGGCGTCAGGCTCTGATCGTGGGCATTGCGGTTCTGATTACTCTGCTGCTGACCCTGGTGTTTTCCTGGGCCTGGGGTTTCACCCTGAACCGCGTCTCCCTGTTTGCGCTGATCTTCTCCATCGGTATTCTGGTGGACGATGGCATCGTGATCACCGAGAACATCAACCGGCGGATCCAGAACTCCCGGCGGGCGGTGAAGGACATTATTCCCGTTGCCGTGGACGAGGTGGGCACACCCACCATCATGGCCAGCCTTACCATCATGGCAGCGCTGATTCCGATGGCGTTTGTCAGTGGCCTGATGGGCCCCTACATGAGTCCGATTCCGATCAACGCCTCGGCCGGTATGGTGCTGTCACAGATTGTCGCCTTTGTGGTGGCGCCCTGGTTGGCCTTCAGGCTCCTCAAACACAAGAAGGGGGAGCAGGCCGCCGAAGCCGAGGAGGCTTCCAGCTCCGCTGATGGCGTCAGTCCTTTGTCCCTGCGAATTTTCCGGACTGTACTCGGTCCGTTCCTGGGCGATCATCCCTGGCGGCGTCGTTTGCTGGCACTGGGCGTGGTGGGGCTGACCCTGGCTGCTACTTCGCTGCCGGTATTCCAGGCGGTGATCCTGAAGATGCTGCCGTTTGACAACAAGTCCGAGCTGCAGGTGGTGGTGGATATGCCTGAGCGCACGCCCATGGAGCAGACCCAGCGGGTGCTGATGGAAATGGGCAGCTATCTGGAGACGGTGGACGAAGTGGCCAACTGGCAGACCTACGCCGGCACCGCCTCTCCAATCAACTTCAATGGACTGGTGCGGCAGTATTACCTGCGTGGCGAGCCCTATCACGGTGATATCCAGGTAAACCTTATTCATGAGGAGAATCGGAACCGGCAGTCCCATGATATCGCCCAGTCCCTTCGGGATCCGTTGACCGAGATCGGTGCGCGATATGGTGCCAGCGTGAAGATTGTCGAGGTGCCGCCCGGGCCGCCGGTGCTTTCACCCGTGGTCGCGGAGATCTATGCGGTGGATGAAACCCGCCGGGCGGAACTGGCCCGGCAGGTGGCGCAGGGCATGACCCGGGTGGATGGCCTGGTGGATATCGATACGACGCTGGAGTCGCCCACACGCCAGTGGGAAGTGGTGGTGGACAGGGATCGGGCGGCACGGCTTGGCGTGTCCCAGGCCCAGGTGGTTGTTGCCCTTCAGACGGCCCTGGGCGGAATCAATGTCAGTTTCCTGCATGATGATCATGCCAAGTACCCGGTTCCTATCCGGGTGGTTCTCGGCGAAGGCGACAAGGCCCAGCCGTCGATATTGTTGTCGCTGAACGTGCGCAGCCGTGATGGCAACCTGGTTCCTTTGGCCAGCATTGCCGATGTGCAGGAAGCGGACTGGATGGGGGCGATCTATCACAAGGACCTGCTGCCGGTCACCTACGTGACAGCGGATATGGCCGGGGAGACCGATTCACCCCTGTATGGCATGTTTGCCATGGTGGACCGCCTGAAGCAGCAGGAAGGCGCCCCGGAGCAATACTTTATTGATCAGCCACCCTTGCCGGAGAAGGGCACCCTCAAATGGGACGGTGAATGGCAGATTACCTACGAAACTTTCCGGGATATGGGCGCGGCCTACAGTGTGGGCATCTTCATGATTTTCGTGCTGCTGGTGGCGCAGTTCCGTTCCTACATTCTGCCACTGGTGATCATGGCGCCAATTCCGCTGACCCTGATCGGAATCCTGCCCGGCCATGCCCTGTTGGGGCGGGAATTCACCGCTACCAGCATGATAGGCATGATCGCCCTGGCGGGCATCATCGTGCGCAATTCCATCCTGCTGGTGGTGTTTATCCGGCAACTGATGGAGGAGGGTGTGGAACTGGATGAAGCTGTGGTTCTCGCGGGCGCGGTACGGATCAAACCCATTGCCCTGACGGCGATTTCGGCGATGGTGGGTGCTTACTTCATTCTGAACGATCCGATTTTTAACGGCCTGGCGATATCGCTGGTATTTGGCCTGGCCATGTCCACCTTGCTGACCGTAGTGGTCGTGCCTTTGCTTTACTACACGCTGGCGCGTTGCAAGTGGGTTTGAGCGAGGTGATTACGCCTGGCAGGGGGTCAGAGCGTTGTCAGAACTGATGATCCGGTTTCGGCCCGAATCCTTGGCGTGATAAAGGTACTGGTCCGCCCGGCCGATCAGGCTGCGCAGGTCTGCGCCGTCCGGACCAAACTGGGCAATGCCGCCGCTGATGGTGAGACCGATGGATTGGTCCTGATGAGGAACGGGGTTTGACTCAATGGCATTCCGGATCTTGTCTGCCACTCTATGGGCCTGGTCTGCAGTGGTGTTGGTGAGCAGAATGGCGAACTCCTCGCCACCAAGCCGGGTGGCAAGATCGGTCGCTCTCAGCGAAGCCCGGAGTGTGCTGGCGACATGCCGGAGCGCAAGGTCGCCGGCCTCATGACCATGCTGATCATTGACCTGTTTGAAGTGGTCGAGATCCAGCACCAGCATGGAAAGCGGGGTTCCGTTGCGGAGGCTGCGTTTGCGCTCCTGTTCAAATACATCGCTCAGGCGAGCCCGGTTGGCGAGGCCTGTGAGTGCATCGGTCTGGGCCATTTTCAGCAGGCGTGATTCGGATTGCTCCCGGGTGATCTCGTAAATATGGGAGAACGCGAGAATGGTCAGGGACATCAGCCCCATATTGGCAATAGGCATAGGCTGCATCATTTCCGGAGCATCGTGGTATTTGAAGAGGAAAATCACGGCCGCCGTACCCATGAATACAGCGGATACCAGAAGGCCCAACCGTCGACCCATCAGAAGATGAGAAAGGATGGGGATCAACAGAACCCAGGCGAAAACGGTTGTTGTGGCCCGGGGTGATGTGAGAGCAAACATCATGGTGATGCAAAAGGGCAGGATAAAGGCGAGAATCCAGCGTTCAAGATGTTTGGTGTTGCCGATTGCCCAGAAAATAAAAACCGAGTAGCACGCCATGCCCAGCTCGGCGAGGGCCAGGGGGTAGTTCTCTCTCTGGATGTTGAGCGTAAAAAACAGCAGACCGCTGATGGCGGTGAGTATCAGCAGTGTCTTCAGCACGGCTTTGCGGTACGGACGGGCAAGGTGCTTCTGTGATTCCCTATAGCTTTCCATGGGTCTGGTCTGGGTATCCGGAGCGCTGGGTCTATATGTACAAAGACAATGCACATTTTGAGAGATTCGAGTATTAGATCAGAATTCAAGCAAAGTAGTTGTCGATATTCGACTAAAGTCTAAGGTCTGAGGAGGCTCCCCTTGCCTAGCGGGTGGGCCAGTAACGCTGCATTTCCACGAACAGGAAGGAGGCACTCCAGGTGATCAGAACCAGCCCGGACAGTGCTTCTATGCCGGTGAGGAAACGCAGGATTCCGAAGGGTTCGACATCCCCGTAGCCGACGGTGGTAAATGTGGTGAAGGAGAAGTAGACGCAGTCCAGGATGCTGCCGCTGAAATTGCCGCCAAGTTCACCCCAGCCTTCAGTATGGTGCATGAGATAAAAAGCACCGGCAAAGATCCAGACTTGCAGGGTGTGTGCGGCGAGAATGCCGAATACGGCGGCAACCAGCCGGAACCGATAGCTCTGCCGCATTTTTGATAGGAGTCCGCTCAAATTAATCAGCACTTCGTGGTGGATCAGGACCACGACGGCAACGATCAACCCATTAATCAGCGTTGCGTTCAGGAGATTGACATGATGTTCTATTGCCAAGATTTATATTCTCCGTCGCCATGATTTGAAGCTAAGCTGCGTGAAATTGACGCAGGGCTGGCGCTTGTCCGATCCGAAAACGAGCGTTGATTGTATAGTAGTCTGAACCTAACAGCCCGAAGGGCTTTTTTTACCTTAGCTGGCCAGCGCGTAATGTCCAAACGACTTATTCCCGTATTGATTCTCGCCGTCGGTATCGCCGGTTTCATGATTCTAAAGATGACCCGCCCGGAGCCTGCAGAGGTCAGTGCCACCGAGCGTAGTTGGCGTGTCCAGGTCCAGGAGATCGAGCCGGGCACCCATACCCCGGTTCTGCCGCTTTATGGCGAAGTGCTGGCGCCGGAGCAACTGACAGTGACGGCAACCCTGGCCGGCCGTATAGGTGCCAGACCAGTAACTGAAGGGCAGCGGCTCAATGCGGGCGAGCTTCTGGTGGCTCTGGACGATGCCGATATCCAGCCAGCGCTGGCCCAGGCTGAGGCCCAGGTAAAAGACCTGGAGGCCCAGATCCGATCGGAACAGGTGCGTTTCCGGAATGATCAGTCGGCGCTGGCCAGCGAACAGGCCATTCTGGAAAACGCCCGGCGGCAGCTCGAGCGTACCCGGTCCCTGGTGAATCGCAATCTGGCGTCCCGCGAGGCGCTGGAAGCGGCCACGGATGCCGCCGCCAGAGCGGAGCTGACGGTCAATACCCGGCAACGGGCTATTGAGGAGCATCCGGCTCGGCTGCAGAGCCTGGAAGCGAAGCTCGCCCAGGCGGAGGCAAACCTGCTCAGCACGCGACGGGATGCCGAACGGGCCCGAATGGTTGCGCCCTTTGATGGCATCGTCACCGACATCCGGGTCGCTGAGGGTGACCAGGTCAGCCGCAATGAACCGCTGCTCTCACTCTATCCCGTGGATGGTCTTGAACTCAGGGCCCGGGTTCCGGAGATCTTCCGTGCCGAGCTGCTGGATGCGCTGGAGCGCGGGGAAATCCTGACAGCCACCAGTGAAGGTGATCAGCATCGGTTCCGGCTCACCCGGTTTGCGGGCACCAGCGATCCCGCCGGTACCGAAGCCATTCTTGAGCTGGAAGGCACGGCCCGGGGGATACGACCGGGGGGGCTGATGCCCGTTACATTGGAGCGGGCGGCACGCAGCAACACCGTGTCGATCCCGTTCAGTGCTCTCTACGGCGCCGACAGCGTTTACCTGCTGTCGTCCGATGGCCGCATGGAGCGGGCCCGAATCGAGCGGATTGGCGAAGCCCGGGGTAGCAACGGCGAGCGCCGTCTCCTGGTGTCTGGCGAAGCTCTGGTGTCTGGTGCGCAACTGATCATCACACACTTGCCCAATGCGATTACTGGCCTGAAGGTGGACGCCGCTGGTTCCGGAGCGGCGGCGCAATGAGGCGGAAAAAGGGCGTCATCGGTTTTTTTGTTCATCATCGGGTTGCTGCCAACCTGGTGATGCTGGTCATGCTGCTCGGTGGTGTGCTGGCGCTGACCCGGATGAACATCCAGTTCTTCCCCACTTTCGCGCTGGATGTGGTCAGTGTCCGCGTGGTCTGGAGTGGCGCCTCTGCCGAAGACGTTGAGCAGGGCATTACCAACCCGCTCGAACAACGTCTGCGCAGCGTGGATGGTCTGAAGAAAATGACCTCCACATCGGCCCAGAGTGTCTCTTCCATCACTCTGGAATTTGAGGAAGGTACCAATCCGATCCAGGCCCTGGATGACGTGCGCCAGCAGGTGGATGAATTCACCAACTTCCCGGCCGAAGCGGAAGAGCCCCAGGTAACCAGGATAGAGCGTTACGAGCCGGTGGCCCGCTTGCTGATGTTCGGTGATGTCGATCGAAGCGAGCTGCGCCAGCTGGCCTACCGGTTCGAAGATGAACTGCTCCAGCGCGGCATAGACCGGGTGTCGATTCGCGGCTTGCCAGAACAACAGATCAGCATTGATGTGCCGGTGGAGCGGCTGGAGACACTGGGGCTGTCGTTGGAGCAGATTGCCGAGCGCGTGGCCTCAATATCCCGGGACTTGCCAGCCGGCATGATGGCCCAGCAGGACGCCACCCGGGAACTCCGGGCCGTTGAGCAACGCCGAAGCCCCCAGGAGTTCGAAAATATTCCGGTGCTCAGTGGTGAGCGGATCCAGCTCAACCTGGGCGATGTGGCGATCATCCGGCAGGAGGCCCGCGAGAGCCAGGTGACCCTTGAGAAAGACGGCAAGCCGGCCGTTGAACTGCAATTGCAGCGATCGGAAAACGGCAATTCACTGGAAGCGGCCAAGGTACTGGAAAACTGGCTGGCGGATACGCGCCCGGTGCTGCCGCCAACGGTGGAACTGGAGGTATACGACGAGACCTGGCAACTGCTGGACGATCGTATTTCGTTGCTGGTGAAGAATGGTCTTGGCGGGCTGGTACTGGTGGTGTGCCTGCTCTATCTGTTTCTGCCCGGCCGGGTTGCCCTGTGGGTGGCCATCGGTATTCCTACGGCGTTTCTGGCGGCCATGGCGGTGCTCTGGCTGATCGGTGGCTCCATTAACATGATTTCCCTGTTCGCCCTGATCATGGCTCTGGGGGTAATCGTTGACGATGCCATTGTGGTGGGCGAGGACGCCGACGCCCATGCGCGAATGGGTGAGGAATCCATCTACGCGTCAGAGGGGGCGGCCAAACGCATGGTCTGGCCTGTTCTGGCCTCCTCCCTGACCACGGTTGCTGCCTTCATGCCCCTGCTGGTTGTTGGTGGTGTTATCGGCAATATCCTGGGGGATATTCCGCTGGTGATGATCTGTGTTCTGATCGCCTCACTGCTGGAATGTTTTATTGTTCTTCCCGCGCACCTGCGCCATGCCTTCGTGCCACGTCGCAAGAAAAAATCGGAGGCGACGGAGCCGAAAAAGCCTGGCCCGGTGGAACGTTTCCGGCAGGGCTTTGAACAGCGTTTTGACCGGTTCCGGGAAGGTCGGTTCCGGCGCTTCTCCCGTTACAGCCTGCAGCACCGGGGCGCCACGGTAGCCAGCGCATTTGCACTGGCCATCGTGACTGTGGGTCTGCTGGCCGGTGGCCGTCTCGGATTCAACTTTTTCCCCACACCGGAACCGTCGGTGTTCTACGCCAACGCCAGCTTTGTGGCCGGTACCGATCGCGGCACGGTGGATAATTTTCTGACCCAAATGCAGCGAACGCTCAATGAGACCGAAGAGGCGCTGGGCGGTGATTTCATCCTCCACGCCGTAACCACCCGGGGCGCAACCCAGGGCGCCGAGGGCAGTTCGCGCAGTGGCGATGAGCTGGGCTCGATGATGATTGAATTGGTGCCGTCCGACCGTCGCTCGGTTCGTAACCCGGAATTCATCACCGAGTGGCGCAGCCGGCTGGAGACGCCGGCCGGACTGGACAATCTGACGATTTCGGAACGCCAGGCCGGGCCACCGGGCCGTGATGTCAACGTGCGACTGACCGGTGAGAACGCCGAACGACTCAAGCAGGCCGCCGATGAACTGGGTCAGGCGCTATCCACGCTGCCTGGCGTGCTCGACGTGGAAGACGACATGCCATGGGGCCGGGAGCAGTTGATTTACCAGGTCAGTGCCTATGGCGAGGCGCTTGGTCTGACCACCTCGGATCTCGGTCGCCAGCTCAGGGCGGCCTTCGATGGCCGGATTGCCCAGATCTATCAGGATGGCCGTGATGAGGTGGAGGTTCGCGTGCAGCTGCCCCGCGATCAGCGGGAGCGGCTATCGACGCTATCCCGTATCACGGTTCGGGTTCCGGACGGACGTTTCGTGCCCCTGACTCAGGTTATGAACCTGGATCACCGCCAGGGCTTCCAGGCCCTGCGCCATGCCGAGGGTCGGCTGGCGGTGGAGGTGACCTCTGGTCTGAACACCCGGGTCAGCACCGCCGACCAGATCCTGACCAGTCTTGAGGCAGAAGCACTGCCGGACATTGCCAGTCGCTACAATGTCCGTTACAGCTTTGAGGGTCGTGCGGCCGATCAGCGGGAAACCCTGGGTGACATGCAAACCGGCCTGGTTATCGGTCTGGCCCTGATGTACGTGGTGCTCGCCTGGGTGTTCGCCTCCTGGAGCCTGCCGCTGATCGTCATGGCGATCATCCCGTTTGCCCTGGTTGGCGCGTTACTGGGGCACTGGTTGATGGGGCTGCAGTTGACCATTCTTTCCCTCTTTGGTCTGTTCGGTCTGTCCGGGATTGTGGTCAATAACGCGATCATCCTCGTAGCCTTCTATAACCAGCAGCGCAAAAAGGGGCTGGACATCACTGACGCGCTTAACGAAGCCGCGGTACAGCGGGTTCGGGCAGTAATGCTGACATCGCTGACGACTATCGGTGGTCTTCTGCCCCTGTTGTTCGAGACGTCCCTGCAGGCCCAGTTCCTGATTCCCATGGCCACTTCCATCGCGTTTGGTCTGGGGCTTTCGACCCTTCTGGTGTTGCTGGTGGTTCCGGCGTTGTTGTCATGGCTGGAGCATTTCCGGGAGTGGCGTGCACGCCGGCATGGTGCCCACGCAGAGCCTATCGGAACAGCTGACTGACGAGGAGGCTCCGGCTGTCTGGATCAGACGCCTTGGCCCAGGCAATCAGACAGGAGAACTATGGTGGATTCTTTGCTTCTGGCTCGAGGCCTGAACAAGCAGTTTCGAAGCGGCGATGAACCGGTGCCCGTGCTTGTGGATTTCTCGCTGCACCTTGAGTCGGGCGAGTCACTGGCTCTGACAGGCCGGTCTGGTTCAGGTAAGAGCACTCTGCTGAACATCCTGTGCGGCCTGGAAAAGCCGGATGCAGGCGTGGTCCAGGTGCTCGGCGAGACGTTCGATACCCGGTCCGGAGAAGCCGATAACAGAACTGAAGGACGCTGGGGCGATCTGCGTCGACAGCGTATCGGTGTGGTATTCCAGGAAGCCAATCTGATGCCGGCCCTGTCACTGCTGGACAATGTCCGTTTTCGGGCCCGGCTTGCCGGACAGCCGGAAGACGACTGCCAGGATTGGCTCGAGCGATTGGGCATCGGCGAGCTTGCCGGCCGTTTTCCGGATCAGGTGTCTGGCGGGCAGCGTCAGCGCGCGGCACTGGCCATGGTGTTTGCGATGAAACCGGCCTTGATCCTTGCCGATGAACCCACAGGCAGCCTCGACCGGCATACCGCCGAGGCGGTGATCGGGCAGCTCTTCGAGTTGCAGACCCGTCACGGTTGCGGTCTGATTCTCGCCACCCACGATCCGGAACTGGCCACCCGTTGCAGCCAGCACCTGGATCTTGGCCATCTGCCGGAATCCTGAGCCCGCCATGACCCTACTGGCCGCTCTGTTCAGCCATTACCGTCGTCATCCTCTTCAGCTGCTGGCATTGGCCGCGATGATTTTGCTCGCCACCATGCTCTGGACAGGCGTGCATCATCTCACCAGTCAGGCCCGGGCAAGTCTTGATCAGAGCGAGTCGGCCGTGGCCGAGCGTCAGCAGGTGGCCCGGCAAGACGGCAAACGCGTAACCGTGGAAGACTTTGTTGAGCTGCGCCGGGCGGGGCTGTGTGTGATGCCCTGGCTGGAAGTGTCTTCGCCGGAAGGCGGCCGATTGGTGGGTATGGACCCTCTGGCAGCTAGCTGCTTTGAAGATGTCGGTCAGGAGCAGGCGCCCTGGCAGGGTGAGCTGGATGGCCGACCTTTTGTCGATATCAGTGAAGCGGCTGAAAGAGCCCGCGAGCAGGCCAGCGAGCTGTCGTTGCTGGTATCCGAAAATCACAACAGCGGTGATCTGCCGCCCGGCTATCAGCTGGTGCCGTTCAGCGTTGGCCCAGACACCGGCGAGCTGGGTGACAGTTTCCTGCTGAATCTCGACGCCCTGGGGGTTTTGGTTCTTCTGATTACCGCCTTGCTGGTGCGCAGCGTTTATCTGCTTGGCTTGGCCCAGCGCCGGGACAGCTTTGCCCTGTTGCACCGGTTTGGCGTTCCTCAAGGCCGAGTGAATCGCCTGCTCGTTGTCGAGATCCTGCTGCTGTCCCTGGTTTGTGTTTTACCCGGAATCTGGCTTGGCCGCTGGTTGGCCACTGGCCTGGGCAGCGGCTTCGGCCAGGCGCTCGAGGGGCTATTCGATCAACCGTTGTACGCGGGCCAGGGCGGGAGTTGGCTGGTGCCGCTTCTCACCATGATGTCCGTAGTTCTGGTGGCTTGCCTGGCGGATTTCCTCCGTCCACTGGGCCGGGGGCTTGCAGGAGGCGACCGACGATCCGGCGGTTTGGTGTTGTTGGTGCTTCTGGCCGGCCTTGCCTTATCGGTCTGGGTTGCGGATCTGTTCTGGCTTTTTATAGCTGTGGCCATGGTATTCGTGGCTGCCGGCATTCTCGCGCCCAGGTTAATCGCCTGGCTTGCAGACTGGCGGTCCGACCATGACAGGGATCTGCAGGCTCGTTGGCGCCACCGGGAGCTTTCAGTGCTGGCTCGTCGCCTGGCTCTGCCACTGGTTGCTCTTCAGTTCGCCATGGCGATGGTTCTGGCGGTGCAGGCTCTGGTGACTACTTTTGAAAGCACCTTTGACAGGTGGCTTGCGCAGAGACTTGAGGCAGACTTTTACATCGAGGTGCCTGAAACCGCGGATCTGGCCCCGGCCCTTGATTGGTTGGCCGAGCAGCCGGAACTGGAAGCCTCAGGGCTTTGGCACCGGGTGATTCGCGGCCGGGCAACTCTACCGGGAGGCGCGGATGAGGCGGATACCAGCGTAGACGTCTTTGCCATCGGCCCGGTTGGCCCGCTGGTGACCGGTTGGCAGTTGTTTGAATCCGCGCCGCAGCCCTGGCAGAGCCTGCAACAGGGACAGGGCGTGATGGTGAATGAACAGCTGGCGCGCCGGCAGGATCTCAAGGTCGGCCAGACGCTGAAGGTAACCCTTGGAAGCCAGCCGCTGGAATTTTCTGTGCTGGCCATCTACCCGGATTATGGGCGTCCCGCCGGCGAGATCCTGATTCATCCGTCGATTCTTCCTGCGGACTTCGCAATTGGCTTCCAGAGCCTGTCGGTATCGCCGGGCACTCTTCCCATCGAGGACGTGACCGATACTTTAAAACGGATATGGCAGGTGGAGGAGCTGACGGTCCGGGACAACAGGGCCATCGAAGAGCTTGCCTCCGCCATTTTCGACCAGACCTTTCTGCTGACCCGGGCCATGACCACCCTGACCCTGATACTGGCGGCCATCGCCCTGTTGATGATGGGCTGGGTATTTTTCTCCACCCGGGCCTGGTATTTCCGGCTGCTTGTGGTGTGGGGGCTGTCACGAAGGCAAGCTTCCGCCCAACTGATCCGCTTGTCAGTGTCGCTGACCGGCGCCATTGCCCTGCTGGCCCTGCCGCTTGGTGTCTGGCTGACCTGGGTGCTGGTGCACCGGATCAATCCCATCGCGTTTGGCTGGTCCCTGCCCATGGCTGTCTACCCGCAGTTCTGGCTGGAGCTTGGTGTACTCAGCCTGCTGATCGGTCTCAGCATTGCCTTACTGATGAGCCGCCAGCTGAAATCGCCTACGGCAGCGCCGGTGAATGCTAATGCCTTGTCAGGAGGTGAGCGATGAAAAAGGGGTTATGGTTATTGCCTCTGTTGGTTCTGGCCGGGTGCTCTGAGCCGCACCAAGATGCCGGCTTTGCCGGACTGGCCGGTGTCTCAGAAAACGAAGCGGGGGTGCCCTTTTTACAGCCCGGCCCGGGAGACCGGCTGACATTTCCCGATGATTTCGGCCCCCATCCGCAACATCGAATCGAATGGTGGTACCTGACGGCCAATTTGAAAACGGAAGATGGCGAGCCCCTTGGCTTGCAGTGGACCCAGTTCCGCCAGGCGATTACACCGAGGCCGGCGAACGCTGAGCCACCGGAGGCGAACACCTGGCCCCTGGAGGCGGCCTGGATGGCCCATGCGGCGGTGAGCTTTGATACCCGACATTACTTCGCAGAGAAGCTGGCCCGGGGCGATGTTGGGCATGCCGACGCCCGGGCCGAGCCGATCGCCGTGTGGCTGGATAACTGGCAGCTCGAGGCTGCTTCGGGGAATGAATC
>Ga0181371_1000038_pt1 | contig 29173 bp, 26 predicted proteins | sample LowvirmetaG_6_FD_130087 | JGI IMG/M metagenome (GOLD analysis project Ga0181371, IMG submission 130087) | Marine viral communities from the Subarctic Pacific Ocean - Lowphox_07 viral metaG | ecosystem: Environmental > Aquatic > Marine > Oceanic | place: Subarctic Pacific Ocean | collected...
GAAGACTCTGGTCGCCTCCGGTTACATCAATTTCGCCAGCAAGCAGGCGGGTGCTTACGAAGAGCATCAGTAGGGCGCTCTGCTGCTCCAGTAGCGGTCGGGAGAGCCGGGTAATGGGCGCCAGGAGGTGGCTGTAGATGTGGAGCGCACTGACGTTGGCGACTGTGAGGTGGGCCCCGGCCTGGGTTATATCCAGAGCGGTGCGCTTCAGCCCCGAAGCGTTCAGAAGAGTTGCCAGCGACTGGCAAAGCGCCGCCAGGGGTGTCTGTGTTTCGCTCGTGGCTCCCGGGCTCTCCCAGGCGTCCACCAGAGCCTGGTCAAAGGCTTGCCGGTTCAGAGTGGCCGGCATCAGGCCTGGTTCCAGGGTGTCCAGTTGTCGGCACACCAATCCGACAAAGTCCCGCACCAGATCATGTTCGAGAGCCGTTTCCCGGCTTGCGCGGAGATGGGGCGGTTGGGCAGCAAGGGTGCGGATCGTTGCAAGGGCGTCCAGAAAATCGGCGGTTATCGGTTCCCCGGTATAGCCGTCCACTTTCTCTGACAGGTGATCGAGCAGACGGGCACGTCGCTGCTGGCGAAGTTCCGCGAACTGTTGCGCTGCCATCGAGCGGGAACTGTCCCGCGCTGCAACCAGGGCGCGATGATGGGCAAGCGCCTTGCGGAACAGTATCAGCAAGTCGCCAGCGTGCCAGGGCTTTTTCTGGTACCGGAAAATCCGACCTTCATTTACTGCATCCATGGCCACATCCACTTCGCCCCAGGCCGAGGTGAGAATACGAACAATGGTCGGATGCGACTGACGGAGTTCGTCCAGCAATTCTTTGCCATGCATCCCGGGCATTCTCTGGTCGGTCATCACTACGGCAACATTGCTGTCATCTCGCAGGGTCAGCAGTGCCTCTTCGGCACTGGCGGCACTCAGCACGCGGAACTCGCTCTGCATGTACTCCAGCTGCCTCGACAGATAGCGTGTGGCAGTTGGTTCGTCATCCACAATCAGAACCGCTGGTCTGTGGCCCTCCAGAGCCTGCCCGGTATCCGGAAAGTGTGAGTGTTCTTCACGGGTGAGCGCGGCTGCCAGCACGTGCGACCGGATCACATCGAGATTGACAGGTTGTTCAAAACAGCGATCAATCAGTTGATCATCCAGCAGTGTCACCAGAAGGTTCAGGGCAATGGCATCCCCTATGAGTATCTTCAGAATCCCGGGATGTTGGTCCCGGGCTTTTGCCAGCAGCGACGATTGCAGGTGATTGTCCGGTTGGTTCGGAACCAGAACGATGGCCGCAGGTAGTGTGGAGGTCGAGGCAAGGCGGTCAAGGGCCGCCTGATCCGAGGCGAATGCCTGAACAGTAAAATCGTTGCCAAACAGGATTTCGAAATGCTGCCGTTCCTGGTCGTCGTCATAGCGAAGAAGGATCTCCGCTGCTCCGCTGGTTGCCATGGTATTCAAGGTTCCTGCTGATGGGGTTGGGAAGAGATTAGCAATAGCAACGGAGGACGGGTGTAGGAAATTCCTACAAATGGGGTCTTTCTGATGGTGGGGGCGTTGTTCTGTGACAGCCTTGGCACTATGGGCTGTTTCGAATTCAGGAACGACTACACTTATCACAGGTTCATCGAAAGGGAGATAGCCATGACAGTTCCGGAAAGTGGTCTGACGAATCACGAAGTAACAATCTGCCTCGCAGGTGGTGCCGTGCTGGGCCCGTTCAATGCAACCTGGAGCAAGGATTCCGGGGGCGATGTGCGTGAACTGGTCCGCGAATACGACGCTTTTCTGCAGGGTGAAAAACAGCACCGCTACAAGTTTCACCTGCACGATACCTATACCAACACGGTTCATACCCTGATCCTTAATTTTGAACAGGTTACGGGCATCTGCGACCATGTTCGGCTCAGATCCCAGGGCGGCGGCTGAGCCATGGCCTGGCCTCGGGCGTACACGCCACAAAGCCCACAGAGCAAATGGACGGACAGGAGGGAATATGAGCGAATTCAGAACGGAAACCGACAGCCTCGGAGACGTCCAGGTACCTGCTGATGCGCTCTGGGGCGCGCAAACCCAGCGCGCCGTGGAGAATTTCCCGGTCAGTGGCCAGCCTATGCCTCAGGCGTTTATTGCCGCAGTTGCACAGATCAAGCGAGCGGCTGCGGAAGCCAATACAAGCCTGGGCCTGCTCGATAACGATCTGCGGGATGCGATTGCCCAGGCTTGTGAGGACATCGTAAAGGGCGAGTATGCGGATCAGTTTCCGGTGGACCGTTACCAGACTGGCTCCGGTACCAGCACCAACATGAATGTGAACGAGGTGGTCGCCAGCATCGCCCGTAACGCGGGCTTTGAGGTGCACCCGAACGATCACGTGAACATGAGCCAGAGCTCCAACGACGTGATCCCCACAGCCATCCATGTCAGCGCCGTGATTGCGGCCAAGGAAAAGCTGCTGCCGGCGTTGTCCCATCTTTGTGGAGTGCTGTACGAACAAGAGGCGGCGTTTTCGAGCCAGGTAAAAACCGGCCGTACCCATTTGATGGATGCCATGCCGGTGACGCTCGGCCAGGAACTGAAAACATGGCGGGAGCAGCTGTTGGCCGTTGAGAAACGGGTGGAAGCCGCCGCTGATGAACTGCTGGCGGTGCCCCAGGGCGGAACGGCCGTGGGCACCGGGATCAATGCGCTGCCGGAATTTGCCGGCCAGTTCGTCAAGTTTCTGCGCGCCAATACGGGCTATCCGTTCACGTCTCTTGAACACAAGTTTACCGGCCAGAGCGCGGTCGATGCGCCAGTGGCGCTCTCCGCTCAACTGCGGGGTGTGGCTATTGTTCTTACCAAGATCGCCAACGATCTGCGCTGGATGAACAGCGGCCCGATTCACGGCCTGGCTGAAATCAGTCTTCCGGCATTGCAGCCGGGAAGCAGTATCATGCCCGGCAAGGTCAATCCTGTGATCCCGGAATCCGTTGCCATGGTAGGTGCCCAGGTGATGGGGCTGGACAGCACGGTGGCCATCGCCGGCCAGTCCGGTAACTTCCAGCTCAACGTGATGCTGCCCCTGGTGGGCGGTAACCTGCTGGATATGACGGACTTGCTCGCTAACGCGGCCATCATGCTGGCGGACAAGGCGATCAAGGACTTCACGGTCAATGCCGACAACCTGAACGCGGGTGTGGGCAAGAACCCCGTACTGGTGACGGCGCTTAATCCCGAGATCGGCTATAGCCTGGCGGCAGACATCGCCAAGGAAGCGTATAAAACGGGCCGGCCAGTCATCGATGTGGCGGAGGAACGCAGCGGCCTGAGCCGGGAGCGGCTTGAGGAGTTGATGGATCCGCTCAAGCTGACCCGGGGCGGTATCGCCTGATCGGTCGTTTCAGAGGGGCGCAAACGCTTGCTGATCATCCTGGAGCTGTTTGTGATGCTGGTGCTGGCCAACGGTACGCCGGTGGTCGCAGCCGGTTTGTTGAAGAACCGCTGGTCGGCGCCGGTTGATGGCGGGCGGCTGTTGTCCGATGGCCGCCCTTTATTCGGTGAAAGTAAAACCTGGCGGGGCGTTGTATCGGGCGCCATGGCTTGCTCCCTGTTTGCCCTGGTGACCGGGCTGGGGTTCGTTTTCGGGCTTCTGTTCGGGCTGCTGGGGCTGGCCGGCGATATGCTGAGCAGTTTTATCAAACGTCGACTTGGGATGGCCTCCAGTGCCCGTGCCGTCGGGCTGGATCAGATTCCGGAAGCACTGCTGCCCATGCTGCTGGCGATGTGGTGGCTGCCGGTGAGTCTGTGGGTGGTGCTGGTTGTGGTGGTGCTTTTTACCCTGTCCAACATTTTTGGCTCACCGCTGCTGTACCGTCTTGGAATTCGTCGGCAGCCTCATTAATCCGGCCCCCGGGTCAGGGTGTGAAGGGTCACCTCCGGCGGGCAGTTCAGCCGAACGTTGACAACAGATGTGCCCGAGCCGGGTGAGGTGTAGCCCTGCATGCCGTTCATCCGCCAGTAGCCTCGTCCGAGGGTCCTTGGGCAGTCAGAGTCCAGAGTTACTGGTATGCCGCCGGGCAGGCAGATCTGGCCGCCGTGTGTGTGGCCGCAAAGAAAGACGTCATAGCCAGCATGGGCGGCCTCGCGCCAGATCTCCGGCGTATGGCTGAGCAGGATGCTGGTGCCTCCGGCAGGGATCTTGTCCCCGGCCTGGTGCAGGTTGTGGACCTTGAAGAAGTGGGCGTCGTCTACACCCGCCAGGTAGAGGGCCTGGCCGTCGCGCTCAATGGGCGCCATTTCGTTCATCAACAGCTGGTAACCCATGTCCTCCAGTGCCGGCACCATGCGAACGCTGTCGTGGTTGCCGAGCACGGCATACGGCTTGCCTTTAATGCCATCCCGCAGTCGTGCCATGCCGTCCAGGGCGCCTTCGATCGGGCCCCAGGTCAGTTTCCGGTAATCGCCGGTCAACACGCACAGGTCATAGTCTAGTGGTTCGATCTGGTGTAGCACTGCCTGCAGGTTTGCTTCGTCCATGTCCACGTGCAGGTCGGTCAGGTGCAGGATACGAAAGCCCTCAAAGGCTTCCGGCAGGCCGGGAAGGTTGAAACGGTTGTGCACGGTGTTCAGGCGCCGGCTGTTGCTCTGGCCGCGGCCCCACAGGCCGACCATGCGCAGGCAGGTACGGATAAAACCGGGCGCCGTGGCCCAGTTTTCCAGATGGAAGGAGCTGTGATCCTGCCCGAATACCTTCGCTTCAGCTTCCCGTTCAATCCCGAGTCTCTGGCGGGCGTGAACAGGGCCGAGCCGCAGGCTCAGGCGGTATTCCAGGAGCTCATCCTGATTTTCCGGTGTGCGAGCCCTTGCCGTCATTTTTCTTCCCTTGTATGCCGAGCCGGGCGTGGCCGATGTGCAAAGTGGCAAACCCTGTCTCACATTATGGATGGCCCTCGAAGGTATGCAACCAAAACGACATAATGTTCATGTTTGATGACACACTGGCATTCGAACCGTCCAACAACCAGACCCAGGGGATTTATGGCTGCATCACCAGGCGATGAAGAACTGTCTTCCTGGCAGATTTTCCTGTTGTTCCTCCGGCTAGGGCTGACTTCTTTCGGCGGTCCGGCAGCCCACCTTGGTTTTTTTTACGATGAATTCGTGAAGCGTCGGCAGTGGCTCTCAGACAGCGCCTACGGAGAGGTAGTGGCCCTTTGCCAGTTGCTGCCCGGGCCAGCTTCCAGCCAGGTGGGCCTGACCATCGGTTTCCTGCGAGGCCATTACACTGGCGCCTTCGCAGCGTGGCTGGGATTTACCCTGCCATCGGCACTGATCATGATCAGCTTTGCACTGGGTTTGAGCGCCTGGCCCGCCGCTGCCAGCGGCGGCTGGATACACGGCCTCAAGCTGTTTGTTGTGGCGGTGGTGGCCCAGGCTATCTGGCAGATGGGGCGAACCCTGTGCCCGGACCGGCCCCGAATCGCTATGGCGTTGCTGGTTGCCGTGAGCCTGCTGGTGATGGGCGAAACCTGGATGCAGATACTGGCCCTGGCCATTGCCGGGGCTGTCGGCTCCTTTCTGGAGTTAGCGAACAGTGCGGCATCTGAACCGCTGCGTGTGCCGCTGCAATCCCGTAAACCTGTGCTTTTTGCCGTGGCCTTTGGGGTCCTGTTGCTGGTTTCGTTCCTGCCTCAGGCGACAGGCAGCCCCGGCTGGATCGCTGCTGAATTGTACCGGGCCGGTGCCCTGGTGTTTGGCGGCGGGCATGTTGTGCTGCCCTGGTTGCAGGAAGGTTTCGTGGCCTCCGGTGCCATGCCGGCGGACACGTTCCTGGCGGGGTATGGCGTTGCCCAGGCGATGCCGGGGCCGCTGTTTTCCTTCTCAGGATTTCTGGGTGGTTCCCAGGCCGGTGCTCTCGGCGGTGTGATCGCAGTACTGGCGGTTTTCCTGCCAGGAACCCTGCTGGTATTCGCAGGTCTGCCATTATGGAGCTGGCTTCGGGAGCATCGCCGGGCCCGGTCGGCACTGGCGGGTGTCAATGCCGGGGTGGTGGGGCTGCTGCTGGCGGCGCTCTATGATCCGGTATGGACGTCGGCGGTCCATGGCGCAGTGGATCTGGGAATGGTATTGATTCTTTGGCTGTGCCTCGCCGTATGGCGGGTTCCGGTCTGGCTCCTGGCGCCGTTGAGTGCGCTGGGCGGGGTGATCCTGCTGCCCTGACCAGCGTACATATAAACCTGCTGGCGCGAGCGGGCATACGGGTTGGCAAATCCGCGGGTTTCCAGCCACAATCGGGCCATCACAGACAGAAAACTTGAACGCAGAGGTCACCATGACGACATCATGCAGTATCCCGGGTCTCAACGTTCCCCGTAGCCGTTTCCCCGATCCCGAACAGGATCTGCCCGCGGCCGGGGGTGAACAGCGGGTTGTGCTGGCCGGCGGCTGCTTCTGGTGTGTAGAGGCGGTTTTCCTGGCAATTGATGGCGTTATCAGCGTCGAATCCGGTTACGCCGGCGGTCACGCCAGTTCAGCCAATTATGAGGCCGTATGCTCGGGTACCACCGGTCACGCCGAAGTGGTGGATGTCCACTATGATCCGGCTAAGGTGAGTTTTGGCGAGTTGCTCAAGGTGTTCTTCTCGGTTGCTCACGATCCCACCCAGTTGAATCGCCAGGGCAATGACCGGGGCACCCAGTACCGCTCGGCCGTGTTTTATGAGACTGCGGAACAGCGGCGGGTGGCTGAGGCCTACATCCACCAGCTCGATCAGGCCGAGGTATACCCGGATCCGATTGTGACCACGCTGGAGCCGCTGGAAGCGTTTTACCCGGCGGAGGAGTACCACCAGAATTTTGCCGCCCGGAACCCCTACCAGCCATACATAATGGCCGTGGCTGCACCGAAAATGGAAAAACTCGTAGACAGTTATCCTGATCGCCTGAAGCCGGAATTTACAGACAACGACGCAGGCAGCACCGCCTGAGGAGGCAGACTATGGGAGTTTCCGCTGCAGGTTACGACCTGACACCACTGAATGAAGCACAGGTCGAGGAGAAGGCTGCGGATCTGACATCGGAAGAGCGGCGTGTGCTGCTCGACCATGGCACCGAGCACCCGTTCTGTGGGACCCTGCTGGATAACAAAAAAGCCGGCGTTTACCACTGCCGGCTCTGCGATCTGCCTCTGTTCAGCTCGGACTCGAAGTTTGACTCGGGGACCGGTTGGCCAAGCTTCTTCCAGCCCTTTGATCCGGAACATATCCGGTATATCGAAGACACCAGCCTGGGCATGACCCGCACCGAAATACGCTGTCCCCGTTGCGACAGCCACCTCGGCCATGTCTTTCCCGATGGCCCGCCGCCAACCGGGCAGCGCTACTGCCTGAACTCGGTAGCCATGGTGTTCCAGGAAAACGCCTGAAATGAAAGAGGGGCCCCAGGGCCCCCGATTCTATTTATTGCCGCCTGTCACAGTGGCGACATAGTGTGCCACCGCCTGAATCTGTTCCTCAGACAATAACTCGTTGAATGCCGGCATGATACCAACCCCGCTGGTTACGGCGTTGACCACCTGTTCCTTTGTGGGTTTGAGTTCATCCAGGTCCGGGCCGACGGCGCCAGCGGAACCGGCGTCCGCCAGGGTATGGCATATGGTGCAGGAGGGTTGTGCGTCCTGACTGAATACCTGTTTTCCCTTTTCGAGGTCGCTGGCCATTGTCAGGGGCGACAGTCCGATCAGGGCTATGGTGCCCAGTACTGCAGTTTTTCTCATATGATTGCTTTCCGGAAAGGTCGGAGCCGCCGTGTTCCAGGGTCGGCTCCGCCAATGATCAACTGATGGCAACCGTGACTCCGTGGTCGCTCCAGCCATTGTGGCCGTAGCCACGTTCATTCTCGATCCGGCCCTCGGGTTGGGTATTGCCACGGACATCGGTCGCCCGGCTGACAATCCGGTGCTCTCCGGCCGGCATATCTGTTGCCAGGACAAAAGGCCTCCAGGCATAGGGGCCGAGGTCCGGCCCCAGGAAGCGAGCCTGTTTCCAGGTTTTGCCGCCATCCACTGAGACGTCGACCTTTTCCAGCGCAACGGTGCCACCGAAGGCCACGCCGTAGATCATGTTGCGGCCGGTCCGACCGCTTTCCAGGGGAGCGGTCACCCAGGATTTAACGTTCATTTCCCACATGGAGGGTTGGTCCGGTGAGCCTTTGACGCCAACATCGCGAACCCGGTAGCCAGAGGCCTGGATCTTGGCGTCTGTCTGATTCTCGGTGAAGGCGAGATTCTTGACGTATTTGACGTTATTAACGCCATAGTAACCGGGGACAACCATGCGCAGAGGCCCACCGTGGGTATGGGTGAGCGGCTCATCGTTCATTTCCCAGGCCAGCAATGCGGTTTCCAGCGCTTTGGTCGGGACCGAACGTTCCACCATGATGATCTTGGGGTCGATTCCATCAGGCAGGGACTCGCCACCGGTGGCGGTGATATACCTGGCGCCATCAACCGGCCCGCCAAGCGCTTCCACCACGTCTGCAAGTGGCACGCCCGTCCACATCACGCATCCGGCCGCGCCCACTGACCATTGTGTACCACTGGCTCCGTGAGGGAAGAACGCGCGTCCGTTCCCCGAGCATTGCAGCACGGAGGCAACGGTAGTAATGCCCATGGCCTTCAGTTCACCGACAGTAAGCGTGCGGGGATTCTTGACTCCCTCGATCCGAACCTCCCAGACATCCGGGTTATCGGTGACCGAGGCGGGTGGCGCGGGCAGGTTATTGCGCACAAACAGCCGGTCGCTCGCGGTAATCACACCATTGCCGATCGCCCCCCGCTGGGTTTCCATGGTGTTGGTACTGTGAACGATCAGGGCGTTGCGTTCTTTCCAGGCGGCGTAATCAGGCAGCGATTTTGGTTCCTCGGCCTTGGCAAGAGGGGTAAACCCCAGCACGCTTACCGCCGCCATGGCGCCGGCGCTGCCAAGCAGCAGGGTGCGCCGGGTAGGGTTCTGCAGGCCCGGGTCATTCGGGCCTCGCATCAGAGCTGTTTCCTGTTTCATGATCCGTCTCCTTTTTAGGGTTGTCGTCGGACGGTGGGACTGCTCTTTCAATTCGGAGTGGTTATATCCTTATATCTTATAGGTAATGCTCAAAAATTAATCAATACTTTTGTGCGTTATCCAATGGGTTTTTCAATCGCTATAATTCGCCGCTACTGAAATCCCCAGCAAGACCGGGAAATAACCCGGGAAACAGAGAAGGGTAGCTGTGATGATTCGATTGAAGATGAATCCGCTAACGGAGTCGGCGACGCTTCTTCGGCGGGCGGGTGTGGTTCTGGGCAGTGTCGGGCTGACAGCACTCTTTTCCCTGCTGGTTTTGCTGAGGGCATTGTTCGGAAGGTTGAACCGGCCCATCGTTGATCAATACTGTCGTGAGTGGTCGGCGTCGCTGTTACGGCTGGTTCGTGCCAACCTGACTGTGCGTGGGCATGTGCCGGATTTCACCGATGGCCGGCGCTACATCATCATGTGCACTCATGCCAGCCACTACGACATCCCGGTCACCTTTGTTTCGTTGCCGGGCTCCATCCGCATGCTGGCGAAAAAGGAATTGTTCAGTATTCCGCTGCTGGGGCAGGCCATGCGTGCAGCGGAATTTCCCTCCGTGGACCGTTCCAATCGGCAACGGGCGGTCAAAGACCTGGAAAAGGCCCGGGCGATGATGGAAAGCGGAATCGTGCTCTGGGCCGCGCCCGAAGGGACCCGGTCACCGGATGGTAAGCTTTTGCCATTCAAGAAAGGCTGTTTTCACCTGGCGCTGGATACCGAGGCGGTGATTGTGCCGGTAGCCGTGCGCGGCATTCATCGGGTGTTGCCGGCCCGGACCTGGCAAATCAACCTGGGGCAGCCGGTGGACGTCCGGGTTGGCGAGCCGCTGGAAACGGCCGGCATGACCAAAGCCAACCTGGATGAGGTGATGACTGAGGTGCGCTCAAGGCTGACTGAGCTGTTAGGAGATGGTGAAGCCGGTTAGCACCGGCCTCACACAGGTAAGGCAGATCAGGCGGTGCCGGCGGCCACTACCGTGGACAACAGATAACCGGTATAGGCCACGTACACCAGCACCAGGATGCCACCATCCACCCGGCTCACCAGTTTGCGCCATCCGGTTAGGCCAAAGCCCATCAGGAACAGCCCCACCGTTAGCGCCAGCATCAGCGTCCAGTCCCGATAGAGCACTTCGGGATCCACCGCCAGCGGTTCAATGACGGCGGCAAGGCCCACCACGGCCAGGGTATTGAAGATGCCTGACCCGAGAATGTTACCCAGAATCAGGTCGTGCTCGTTCTTTTTAACCGCCGCCAGGGCTGAGGCAAGCTCCGGCAGGGAGGTGCCGATGGCAACGATCGTCAGGCCGATGACCAGATCGCTGACGCCAAGGCTCTGGGCGATCGTGACCGCCCCCCACACCAGCATGCGGGAGCTGACGATCAGCAGTACCAGGCCTATCACCAGCCAGATAACAGCGGTTTTAAGGGGCATGGGATGGGCGATGATCTCGGCATCGGCATCGCCTGCCAGGGGGTCCGCCTTGCCTCTCAGGCCCTGATAGATTGACCAGCCCATAACCGCGGCGAAGACCGCCAGCAACACCCAGCCGTCCAGTCGCGAAAGCTCACCGTCGATCAGTTGGGCGCCGGCTATGAGCGTGAGTACGATCAGCAGTGGCAGCTCTTTGCGGATCACCTGGGAATGCACTGCGATAGGCGCGATGATGGCGGTCAGGCCGACAATAAGCGCAATGTTGGTGATGTTGGAGCCATAGCCGTTACCCAGGGCCAGGCCTGGGTTGCCATCGGACGCAGCCATGGCCGAGACCGCCAGTTCCGGTGCCGAGGTACCGAAACCGATAATCACCATGCCGATCAGAAGGGTGGGCATGCCCAGATGTTTGGCGGTCGCCGCGGCGCCCTCCACAAATTTGTCGGCACTCCAGACCAGCAATACCAGGCCGGCGATGATTGCGCCAAATGCCATGAGCATAGAAAGACCTCAGTTGATGAAACGTCCGAGCATGAAAACTCCGGCATAGCCAAGGGTATAGGCCGCCAGAAGGTGTGCAAGATACCGCATATAGGCCGCAAAGGTCAGCCCCGGGATCTTGCTCATTGCCACGATGCCGGCGGCTGAGCCGATCACCAGCAATGATCCGCCCACGCCCACCGCGTAGGTCAGCCCCATCCATTCGCCGGGGCTCATATCGATGCCGGCTTTCAGCAGTGCTGCCGTCAGAGGCACGTTATCGATAACGGCCGAGAAGATACCCATCAGGTAATTGGCGTAGAGCGGTGGCAGGATGTCGTAAATGGCCACCAGCGAGTCCAGTGCGTGAATCTCCTTGAGCATGCCCACAAGCAACAGGATGCCCAGAAAGAACAACAGGGTTTCGAACTCGATGATACGGATGTATTCGAGAATCGGGTCCAGATCAGAGTCGTCACTCATGAATCGTGATACCAGGAACATGATGGACAGGCCGAACAGAAAGGTCAGAACCGGTGGAATTCCGAACAGGGCGTTGCCGGCAATGGTGCTCAGGATTGTTAACAAAAACAGGCCGCTGATGACCGCATCCACCCGTCGCACCGGGGTGGTGTTGGAACGAAGTGTCACAGTGCCTGTCAGTCCCCTAGAGAGGAAGACGGCAAGGATGAAAACCGTAATCGAGGCCGGGATCGCCAGAGTGAGCAGAGTCAGTATTTCCACCTTGTCCGCGAGGAAAATCATCAAAGTGGTGACGTCGCCGGTGATCAGAGAAACGCCTCCTGAGTTGACAGCAAAAACGACGAGCGTGACGAACTGGATGCGCTTTTTCAGCTCCAGATCCAGTGACAGAATCAGCGAGCATGAGACTAAAGTGGCGGTGATATTGTCTGCCAAAGACGAGAAAATGAAGCAGAAAAGACCGGTCAGGAACAGTAGCCGCCGCTCGCTCACCTGTTTCGGCATGATCAGGTAAATCACGTTTTCGATCATACCCTTCTTGTTCAGGTAAGCGACGAATGTCATCGCTGCGACGAGAAACAGCCACAGTCCCGCGATTTCGGCAATGCTCTCGGACAGGCCGGCGGAAATGGCAGACGTTTCATCCGCGTTATCACTGAACAGGAAGAGCAACATCCAGCTCATGGTGCCAAAGAACAGCGTTACCTTGGCCTTGTTGATGTGGATGACCTCTTCAAATATGACGCCCAACAGCGCCAGAACCGCAAGAATAATCAGAAACGCATCAAGGGCAGACATTGGGGTAATCCCGTCCTGGTTTATCAGAGTAGAGGCCGAAGCCGGCCAGACAGATCATGCGGGCGGATTTTAGACCTTTGACCCGTAGCAAACCACTGTTCGTAAGTGCACGTATCGGCAACTGAAACCAGCAAAAGCCTGATAAAGACGCAACGATTGACAATCGCAATTTATTATCCCGCCGAAAATCGGGATAATTGCGCGCACATTCAGACCGGAAGCAGACGGCGGCGCCGTTTACCTCGCGCCCGACCGGCTTTCGACAGGCCTCCTTGCTGATCGTGAGGGGGCAAAAAGGCTCAACACTAGCTAGGGTGAAAACCAATGGCCGTTAGACAGGCAGACGTAGTGCTGGTCGGCGGTGGCGTCATGAGCGCCACTCTCGGCATGATGCTCAGGCAGCTTGATCCGTCCCTGGACATCGTCATGGTGGAGCGTCTCGACCACGTTGCCCATGAGAGCACAGACGGATGGAATAACGCAGGTACCGGGCACGCCGGGTACTGTGAGCTTAACTACACTCCCGAAACCGACGATGGCGATGTGACCATCGATCGAGCCCTGCAGATCAACGCCCAGTTTGAGGTGTCCCTGCAGCTCTGGTCCTACCTGGTGGAGCAGGGCATTCTGCCGGAGCCATCCACGTTTATTAACCGCACGCCGCACCAGAGCTTTGTCTGGGGTGAGAAAGATGTGGCCTTCCTCAAGCGCCGTCATGAGCGTTTGAGCGCCCACCATCTGTTCCGGGATATGGAATACACCGAATCCCCGAAGGATCTCGAAGAGTGGATGCCCCTGATCGTCAATTACCGGGACCCGATGCAGCGGGTTGCCGCTACCCGGATCAAGCACGGTTCGGATGTGGATTTCGGTTCCCTGACCCGCAGCATGGTGAGGTGGCTGGAAACCCAGCCCAATTTCGAGCTGATGCTCAGTTCTCCGGTTCACTATATAGATCAGCGTGACAATGGCCGCTGGAAGATCCGGGTCAAGAACCAGAAAACCGGCGAGTTGACCAAGCTCGAGACCGGATTTGTGTTCCTCGGGGCTGGCGGTGGTGCGCTGCCACTGCTGCAGAAGTCCGGTATCGAGGAGGCCCGCGGCTACGGTGGCTTCCCGGTCAGCGGTCAGTGGCTGGTATGTGGCAAGCCGGACATTGTACAGCAGCACAATTCCAAGGTGTATGGCAAGGCGCCCATCGGCGCGCCGCCCATGTCGGTACCGCACCTGGATACCCGGATCATTAACGGCGAACCGGCACTGCTGTTTGGTCCCTTTGCCGGTTTCACCACCCGCTTCCTGAAGCAGGGTTCCATCTTTGACCTGTTGGGTTCGGTGAAATCCACCAACCTGAAGCCGATGCTCTCGGTGAGCAAGAGCAACATGGACCTGACCCGCTACCTGATTGGCGAGGTGTTCCAGTCCCACAGTGACCGGGTGGCATCGCTGCGCAATTTCTTCCCGGACGCCATGGAAGAGGACTGGCAGCTGCGTATGGCCGGCCAGCGAGTACAGATCATCAAGCAGGTTGATGGCGGCGGTGGCAAGCTCGAGTTCGGCACTGAAATCGTGGCGGCAAAAGATGGAACGCTGGCGGCGCTGCTGGGTGCTTCTCCCGGAGCCTCCACTGCAGCCAACGCCATGATCAACGTCATCGAGCGGTGCTTCCCGGAGAAGATCAAGACCCCGGAGTGGCAGGAGCGCATGAAAGAGCTGGTGCCGTCCTACGGTCAATCCCTTGTCGAAGACGAAGCACTACTGACCAAAGTCCGCGAGAGGACCCTGTCGACCCTGCAATTGGGCTGATATTCCCAAACGGTCTAAGAAACCGAAAGGCACTGCGACTGCTGGATTCAACGCCAGCGATCGCAGTGCTTTTCGCGTTTCTGGAAGGGCCGGAATTTGCGATTTCACAGCTTCCGCGTAGGGTTATAAGGCAACCCTTATGAAAGGAGAGAGCCTGTGAGTGAGCAAAAGTACAATCCTGAGAAAGGGTATATCGCGCTGTTAGGCTGGAGCCTGAATGCGGTTGAAGCGGCCGACAAGTTCGATCGTCGGTATGTTGTCGTGGCACCGGATTGGGCAGAAGCCTACTGCGAAGAGCATGACATTCCCTATGTGCCCTGGAATTTCGAGCGCCTGAATGACCGCTCTGTGGAGATTTCCCAGACCCTCAAGGAGATGGGCGTTGATGTTGCCATCCCGTTGTTTGAGGAGACTGTGGAGTGGGCCGGTGCCATCAACTCGGTGTTGATGGATAAGCCCCGTCTGTTTGGTCAGGCGATGTTGTTGCGTGACAAGGCCCTGATGAAGCGCCGTGCCCAGCTCGGTGGCATCCGCGTCGGTATTTTTGAGGAAGCCCACGATAAGGGCGATGTTATCCGGTTCCTCAAGCGGGTAAACCAGACGCTGCTCAAACTGGATGGCGACCCCAACGACCCGATCCACCTCAAGGCGTTTGACAAGGCCGGGTGCCTGGGGCACCGGGTTATCCGTACTCCCGACGAAGTCGATACTATTCCGGAAGAAGAATTTCCGGTACTGATGGAATCGCACCTGGACGGCTGGGAGTTTGCGGTCGAGGCCTGGATCCATAATGGCAAAATCGCCTTTTTGAATATCTCCGAGTATGTGACCCTGGGTTACTCCGTATTCGTTCCCGCAACACCGGACCTTGAAAAGTACCGGGACCAGATCCGGGGCGAAATCGAGAAGCTGATCAAAACCTTCGATATCGAATTCGGGTTTATTCACCCGGAATACTTCGTGACCAGCGACCGCACCATGTACTTTGGCGAGGTGGCCTATCGTCCGCCCGGCTTCAAGGTGTTCGAGCTGCTTGAGCGTGCCTATGGCTTTAATGCCTATCAGGGCATGATTCTGGCCTTTGACCCGAAAACCACGGAAGAGGAAATCAAGGCTTTCTTCCCGAAGGAAGTGGTGGATGCCAAGGGTTACGCCGGTTGCTTCGGTGTCTATCCGCGTCGCCGGGTTGTCAGCAAGCTGGAGATCCCGGAAGAGACCGAAAACCACGAGTATTTCGAGTCTCACGAGCTGACGCCGCCGCTGGAAGAAACGGTCACCAAACGGACTGCTTTCGGTACCCACTGGGGTCTGGTGTATTTCTTCGGTGAAGATCCTTACGTCATGCGGGACCTCCTGAAACATCAGGAAGACCTCGATTTCTATGTATAATCAGGAGCAGCATTAACAACAAACGGGTTTGGTGCCAGGCCCTGAGGATTATCGTTTGAACGATCACCAACCGGGCAGCGCAACGCCAGTTGTGAATTTCGACAAGCTGGTACAACGGCTGGATGATGCAATCCAGGCCATGGAAGAGAGCCGGTCCTTTGCCAGGGCCGGCAAGCTTCCACGCGTGCTGGACATTTCCCGCAGGGTCCTGCTGCAGCCGGGTGGCTGCCAGGTCATTGAGGAGCGCGCCGAGCGACTCGAGCTGGCGGGTGTTTTCGCCGGTACCGACTGGGCCGAACCCGGTATCCTTCTCCCCACGCTGACAACCCATTCGCTGCAGAGCCAGAGTGCCGATACCGTCGTCATCGAGGCTTTCAGTGAACTGAGGTTGCTGGCCGTGGCCCGGGGCAGCTACCTGCATCCGTCTGTATCGGCTGAACAGGCACATCACTATCTGACCCAAGTGCTGGCCATTAACCTGGGCCTGTTGTTTGGTATGACCGGCGAGGCTGAACGGGAGCAGGGCAAGCTCGCGCTGATCAGTCAGGCTGTTGTCCAGTACGTGGCGCACCACATTGGCTACGAACATGTGATTGACAGTCTTATCGAGGAAATCTGGCGGATCCTCGAGCAGCGTCCGATCCAGGTATCGGACGTGCGCAAGATGATCACGCAGATAGCGCTTTGTCGGGCCGATCCGCAAGCCGACCTGGGCAGCGCGGGTCGCGGTGCCGATCGACTCATCTCAAGCCTGTATGGACCCACCCGGGCCTGCAGTGAAGACCCCGGAACCGTGGTGTACCAGCAACGACTGGAAACCATGGATGCCCAGGCCCTTCAGAACGAAGCCACCGGTTTTGCGCGCTCCATGCACGATACCGGACTGGTTTCGCCCTACCACGCTTCGTTCATACGGTTCATTCTGGCAGACCAGGACGCGCTCCTCAGTGAGGCATTGGGTCTGTCCAGTACCGGCCGGGATTGCCTGCTGTGTTACCGGGAGCTGGTGCACACGTTAATCGAGGAAGGAATTTATCCGGAAACGGCCCAGGGCATTTATGGCCTGGCGCTGTTGCTGGAGCGCGGCATTCTCTATCAACCGCCCGTCGCGCCCGCGCTCTGGCGCCAAGCGCGCCTGTCGCTCTGCTCCCATGCTCGAGAACGCCTTGAGCTGGCCTATGGCTACCAGCCCCAGCCCAATGCCTGGCTGATTCAGGGCGTGCTGAACATGCTGGGGCAGCCGCTGGGTGTGGGGCAGGGCAACAACCCCACCTGCCAGTCTGCCCGTGCACTTTCCATGTGGGCCTATAACGATCCGGACTATCTGTTGCAGATGGTGGCCTGGGCCGCCCGGGACAACGAGATCGTAATGCACTTTGAGGGCCAGCCCGTGTCGTCGGCCCGAAGTGTTGGTGGTGTCGCTTCCGAGGTGACGCTGGATCTTGATCCGGTTTCCCTGGTGGTTGTGCCGCACCTCGACCGGATATACGTGGAGATGGGCCGATTGTGCGTTGGCCGCGAGGGTGATCCCCATAAATGGGTGAATCCGGAGTTCCATGGCTGGTCCGCCGGCCGGGGGTTTGCCATCAACGTAGACGTGAGTACCGGCAAGCTGCACGATCTTGAAGGCTTTATCCGTCATTTTTACGCCAGCTATCACCCCTACTACAACGGTAATCAACCACTGATTCACCCGCAGCCGGCGGGCATCGCCGTTACCGATAGTGCCGCCCGGTTTATCGGCTGGCATGCCATCACCATACTCCGGGCGGCGCTGGACCCGGATGGTGAGATGCGGATTTACTTCTTCAATCCCAATAACGACAGCGGCCAGAACTGGGGCGACGGCGTCAAAGTAAGCACCTCCGGCTACGGCGAGCGTTTTGGCGAGTCGTCGCTGCCTTTCGAGCAGTTCACATCGCGGCTGTACATCTTCCACTATGATCCCCTGGAGCGGGGAGAGCCTGCGGAAGTGAACGAAGACGCGCTCCGGCGCGTAACAGAAGGTGTGTATCGCAGCTGGGGTCAGGATCGCCTGCCGGCAGAAGCCCTTCAGGCGGAGCCGCCCAGAACCGATTGATCCCGGAACCTGCCGATTACCCGGAACCCACAGATCAAGAGGAAGGCCATGGCCAATGAACACTCCCCGGCCCGTAACGGGGCCGAGTTGTTTATCCGGGCGCTGGAAAACGAAGGCGTTGAATACATTTTCGCGGTGCCCGGCGAGGAAAATCTCGCCTTCCTTGAGGCCCTGAGAACCTCCAGCATCAAGCTGGTGCTGAATCGTCATGAACAGGCCGCCGGCTTCATGGCTGCTACCTATGGGCGCCTGACCGGGCGCGTGGGTGTGTGCCTGTCTACGTTAGGGCCGGGTGCCACCAACTTCGTCACAGCAGCCGCTTATGCCCAGCTTGGCGGTATGCCCATGATGATGATTTCGGGCCAGAAGCCGATAAAATCCTCCAAGCAGGGACTGTTCCAGATTCTGGATGTGGTGGACCTGATGCGTCCGCTCACCAAGTACACCCGGCAGATCACCAATGCCAACACCATACCCGCCAAGGTTAGGGAAGCTTTCCGTCTGGCTTCCGAGGAACGCCCGGGTGCGGTGCATCTGGAGTTGCCGGAAGACATTGCCGACGAGGTGCCTGAATCCGACACCCATATTTTCAAACCCAGTGATGCCCGCCGGCCTTCAGCCAGTCCCAAAAGCCTGGAGATGGCCTGCGAAATGCTTCGTGAAGCCCGGCATCCGCTGATCATGATTGGTGCCGGCGCCAACCGGAAGCGGGTGTCCCAGGCGCTGCTGCACCTGGTGAACGTCACCGGCATCCCGTTCTTTACCACCCAGATGGGCAAGGGCGTGGTGGATGAGCGTCACCCCCGTTATCTGGGCAACGCTGCTCTGTCGGCCGGGGATTTCGTGCACTGTGCAATAGATCGGGCCGACCTGGTGATCAATGTCGGCCACGATGTGGTGGAGAAGCCACCTTTCTTCATGACCCCCGGCGGCAAGAAAGTCATTCATGTGAACTTCAGTGCCGCCGATGTGGACCCGGTGTATTTTCCCCAGCACGAAGTGGTGGGCGATATCGCCAACAGCGTGGAATACATGGCCGAGAACTGTGGCCAATGCGCCAACCACGACTTCACTCGCCTGATGGAAGTGAAAGACGCGGTCGACGCCCACCTGCAGGAGCGGGCCGAGGATGCCCGTTTCCCGGTGATTCCCCAGCGTATTGTTCATGATGTGCGTCAGGTGATGCCGGAGGACGGGATCATCACCCTGGATAACGGCATGTACAAACTCTGGTTTGCCCGCAATTACCCGGCCTACGACAACAACACCGTGCTTCTCGACAACGCACTGGCGTCCATGGGCGCCGGCCTGCCCAGCGGGATGATGGCTTCCATGCTGTATCCGGATCTCAAGGTGATGGCGGTCTGCGGCGATGGCGGCTTCATGATGAACAGCCAGGAACTTGAGACCGCGGTACGCCTGAACCTCAACCTGGTGGTGTTGATTATCAACGACAGTGCCTACGGCATGATCAAGTGGAAGCAGGGGCAGGAGGGTTACACCGATTTCGGGCTGGACTATCGCAATCCGGATTTTGTCACCTACGCCGAATCCTATGGTGCCAAGGGGCACCGGGTGACCCGCACGGAAGACCTGCGGCCAACGCTGGAGCAGGCCCTGGCAGAGGGCGGTGTCCACCTGGTCGAGGTGCCGGTGGATTACAGTGAAAACCGTCGGGTGTTTGATGAGGAGCTGGCGGAACTGACCTGCAGGTTGTAAGGGGTGTATCATGCTCTGCGGATGTTGAACCCGAGGTAACACAGCAATGATCCGTTTCCTTACCCGTGGCCTGATTGCCGCCCTGACACTGACCATGCTCGCCGGTTGTAGCAACCCCGAGACGCCCCAGGAAGTGGCGGCGGCCTTCTGGCAGGCCATGGCCGAGAACGATGCCGGCGACGTGATGGAGTACTCCACCCTGGCGGACACCGCCGCGTTCGACGGTTACCAGCGAAGCTGGACAGATGCTGTGCCATCGTTCGGGCGGGTGGTCATCGAAGACCGTGAAGCCACCATCGTAACCCGCTTGCCTCCCGAGGCGGGCACCGAGGGCGAGCGGCTGGAGCTGGTCACCTACCTTGTGCGCGTCCAGGAGCACTGGCTGGTGGATTACGACCGCACCGGCGAGGCCATCCTCAATCCCTCCCCGTTCAACAGCATCATGGGTGAGCTCAGCCGGCTTGGCGACGAGCTCAGCGCCCGTTTCTCCTCATCCTCAGACGACTTTGAGCAGCAAATGGAACAGCTGGCTCAAGACCTGGAGGCCTATTCTGAGGAAATGGGCCTCCAGGCAGAGAGCGCCATGGACGAGTTCGGTAAAAAGCTGCAAGAAGCCATGCGGGAGCTTGAACGCTCGGTGGAAGAAGCCCTGAAAGACAATGTGCCAACACCCGAGGAGGACCGGGTGATCCTGGAACAGGCTGCCCGGGATCTGGATCGCCAGGCCGATGAGCTGAGCGATCCGACCATGGAATCCCTCGCCAACGCCAGCCGCACCGTGGCGGAAACCGGCCAACGCTTCACCCGTCTGAGCGAGGAAACGTTGAACCGTCACCGTGAAGAGTGGCAGCAGAAGCTGGCCGAGATGCGTGCTGACGCCGACGAATTTATCGAGCAGCTCAGGCCTTAGCGGGCCTGCTCTGCCCCTCTCAACATGGCCTGAAGCAGCTCTTCGGCATCAAACTTGGTCAGGGCCTCGTTGGCACCAACCTGATTGGCATAACTCAGGCTCATCTCACTGTTCAGTGATGTATGCAGAATGATGTAGGGCTGCTTCAGCGCTGAATTGTCCCGAACATTGAACGCCAGCTCGTAACCGTCCAGCCCCGGCATCTCGATATCGCTCACCAGGATGTCTGTGGGCCGGCCCAGTTCGTGGTCCCGCAGCAGGATCTGCAGGGCATCATCGCCATTGGACGTTACCTGATAGGGGATGTCCTTGCTGTCCAGCACATCCGAGAGCTGCTTCCTGGCAACCTGGGAATCGTCCACCATGAGAATGTTCAGGGCCTTGAGGGTCTCACTCTGCACATCTGTGAGCACTACCTCCTGGGTATCCAGGGATTCCGGGTACACCTTGGCCAGCAGCAATTCCACATCCAGCAACTGGATGATATCGCCCTCCACGTCCAGCAGGCCGGTGATAAAGGCCTTGTTGCCCAGGGCCTTGGGCGGCGGCATTACTTCCTTCCAGTCGGTTTCAATAATCTGCTGAACGCTGCGCACCAGAAAACCGATCTCCTGGCGCTGGATATCCGTGACAATAATCGAGGCCTTTTCCTGTTCTTCCCGGGTCAGCGGTGGGTAGCCCACGGCCGCGGCCATATCGATAACAGGAACGGCGGAACCCCGGAAAGTGGCCGTGCCGATGACCGCATGATGGCTGTGAGGCAGCTTGGTCAGCCGCATGAAAGGCAGGATTTCCCGGATCTTCAGGGTACCGATCCCGAACAGACGCTCGCCGGAAAGCCGGAACAGCAGAAGTTTTTGGGTCTGCTTCGCTTTGCTGGACATAAAACCGGGTCCTTTCAACTGCAAAAGCCCCTGAAGCAGGAGCTTTTTCAAGAAGTTGGTTCAACAGGCTGTTTGCCGGACATTGTTCAGCCCGCAAACCAAGGGTATGTAGCAATAGTAGCAGCTTTACCGTGAACGGGGATTCAGAAGGATTGTTTCAAATGGTGACAGAGTTTCTCTATGCCGGGGCGTCACCAGGGAAGATTGTTTAAAACGAACCAGGCTGTGCCACCGGTCGCCAGAATTGCCACCAGCGCGAGCAGGCCATCCCGGGCCACAATGGCCAGGCCAAACGCCATCAGGGCAATTCCGGCACCATTGGCGCTGAATGGAATTACCTCCATCAGTGGCATGGCAGCGGCCACAACCATACAGATGATGGCGATAACATATTGCCCCGGCCCGCGAACCAGCCAGAGTAGCCGTTGTTTGGTCCAGCGATCCATAAAACGGGCCGGCTTCGCCATCCAGTCCAGTCCCTTGGCAAGCTTTTTTCTCTCAATGTTCCGGCGCGCCAGCTTGGACGGGATCCAGATCGAGTGTCGCTGGAAAATCAGTTGCCCAAGGGTAAGTAACACCATCAGGCCGAGCAGGGTGGGCACCCCGGGAATGTCACCAATCAGCGGCGCCAGCGTAATAACGCCGGCGATCAGAACGAGCGGGCCAAATGAGCGCTCACCGACGGCTTCCAGTACATCGCCCACAGACACCTGAGCCTGTCCCTCGGTATTCGAGCGGAGGCGCTCCAGAAGCTCTGTCAGGCTGGCTGGGTCGTCTGGCTGGTTCATGGCGTTGGTTGAGGCTCCTTTCAATATTTCTCAGACACTACCTTGATTGAGTAAAGAGTGCATGACCATCAGATGACGGAAGGGTTAGCATCGATCTGGTTTTTCAGCGGTTTTGAGCCAGGGACTTATTGGTCTATATTGAACAGAGTTTCCTTCCTCAGCGGCACCAAAGATGTATACAGGCAAGAGTAGCGGATTCCCGTTCTCACAGTCGTTGCCCCCGCGCTTATTTGGACCAGTTTTTCGCAAATCTGCTTTGGTCTTGGCGTCTATGCTCTGTTTTGCGGCCCCAACCTATGGCGACTGCGACATCACCTTGCGCTGGGATGATGACCCGCCGTATTTCATGGCCCAGGATGATGACGTGGTTGGTATAGATGCCGACCTGGTTCGCGAAGCCATGAAGCGCCTTGAATGTGGCCTTTCTTTCGAAAAATTGCCTTGGGCAAGGGCGCTCCGGGAACTGCGTGACGGGCGAGTGGATATGCTCTCCGGTGCCTATCAGACGTCCGAGCGCGAACAGTATGCCCACTACTCGAAAGTGGTTGGCCTAGTATCCCCCAATATCTTGTTTGTTCGGCGGTCTGACGAGGGCAGGTTCGATTTGAGCGGGTTGCGAGAACTGCTGGAATCGGATTTCAGACTCGGCGCCCAGATTAACGTGTCTTATAGCGACGAATACAGCGCCCTTGTCCAGAATCCCGACTACGAACAAAACATTCAGTATCTCTCCCGCCGGGAGTCGCTCTGGAGAATGCTGGCCCGCAATCGCATCGATGGCGTGGTTGCCAGCAGGTTAACCGGCCTGTACGAGATACAGGAACTGGGGCTTTCCGACAAGATCATGCCAAGCTCACTGGTAGTGTCCAATAAACCCGCGTACTTCGTTTTCTCCAAAGCATCGGTTGGCTCCGAGTTTGTGGCAGATTTTGATCTTGTGCTGCAGGCGATGCTGGATGACGGGACGTTTGCGGCCATTGTGAATCGGTATGTTTGCCTTCCCGGAGGCTCCGGGCTGGCAGAGGCGCAGGCGGATAGGGGGGCATGCCCGTTGGCGATTCGTTGACGTTCGGCCAGATTTTGGAGAGCGTATAACGAAAAAAGCCCCTGAAATCAGGGGCTTTCTCTTGGTTGTTTGGTGGAGACGGCGGGAATTGAACCCGCGTCCGCCAGTACTCAGCCTTGAGGTCTACATGTTTAGCGTCTCTCTATTGATTTAAGTTCAAGCGACCCGAGAGCCAGGGTGCAAGAACCGAGTTCTTTAAATCTTAGCCGTTAACCAGTGAACTCTGGGTAACGGAGCATCCCGTAAGCGATGACGTCCTGAGATGTTGCTTCCGGGCTACGGGCGACCCGGTCAGGACGACTAGCAGCTTACGCTGCTAGTGCGTAGTTTTCGTCGTTTGCGACTATTGCGTTGCAGCTTTGGATTAACGAGATTGGCTGCCATCTCGACATGCACTCAAGGGTTCGCCACCAGCGTCGAAGCCATGTCGTCCCCTTGACTTCAGTATATGTGTCCGGTTTGCCGGACTTCAAGGTTTGTTTGTTGCAGTTTTGTGCTTACAGGGCTGTAGATGTACCTACAGCCCTAGCTGGCCTTGCGTTCAATGGCCCCGTGCCGGCCTGCCAGAGCCGCGTGGCTCAAGGCCTCGAAGCTTTCCCGGAAGTACCCCATCACGGCATCCGGGTCAGCGTGAATGGCCTTGTCCACGGTAATGCCGAATTGCACGGTGCCGGCGTAACTGAGGATGCTCATGCCGATTCCGATGGTGCCGCTCTGGGGCACCCAGAACATGGGCTGGGTCAACTTGCTGCCTGCCAGGTACAGGGGCTCTTTCGGGCCGGGCACGTTGGTCAGCACGGCGGAGGCCTTGTTGCTGAGCAGATCCAGCGCCCGCCGTTCAATAACATCGGGGCCCCGGCCGAAGATATCAAGCAGGCTGTAGGTAACCTGGGCCTGATAGGACTGCTTGAGGCGGTTCATGTTCTCTTGCACTTGCCGGAAGCACATCAGTGGGTCCATGACTTCCACCGGCAGAGTGACCAGTACCAGGCCGAACTTGTTGCCGAGGGTTTCTATGGGTTGATCAAGCGGCCGCAGGTTAAACGGTACGGCCACGCGAATTCCGCACTCGGGAATCGTCTCTTTATGGGCTGCAAAATGCCGCTGTAGGGCCCCGGTGACCGTGCAGAGCAGGGCATCGTTGATGGTGCCGCCCAGGGCCTTGGCACAGGCTTTCACTTCGGCAAGATCGAGAGGATCCGCCCAGGCCACCTGCTTGCGTCCAGATAGCGTTTCCTTCAATCCGGTTTTGGGCTCTACGGGGGCCAGACCAAGCTTGAGCAGATCGAAGGCTACACCGCTGGCGGTGGATGCCAGTTTCAGGGGGTAGTTGGGCTCGTCACGAACAGATTGAATGAACAGTCTTGCCTGGTTGGTAGCCGTTTGCGCGCTGTCTACGGCACGGTGCAGGAAGTTCTGGATTGCCGATCTCTGGCGGGGTTTGGAGCGACGCTTGCGAGCCACTTTGCCCAGCCTGGGTTCCGGCGTTCTATCGGTGAGTGACAGCATCACGCGCACCAGCGAAATGCCATCGGCAATGCAATGGTGAATGCGGATCAGCAGAGCGCCACCGTCGCCGTAATTGTCGATGTAATGCATTTGCCAGAGCGGCTGCCGGAAATCCAGTGAGGTGCTGTTCATGTCACTGACCAGCTTCTGGAGTTCCGCCTTGTCGGCCTTGCCTGGAAGGGCGATGCGGTGCAGGTGATTGTCCAGGTCGAACAGGGGATCGTCCTGCCAGTAGGCGCGGTCTCCGGTGTCTATGACCCGTTGCCGGAACCGGTCGAAGCAGAGAAACCGCTCCTCAAGGGTGTGCCTGAGGCGGCTCATCGAAACCGGTTTTTCCAGCGTCCACACCCCACAGATCATCATGGGGTTCTGGGGCGAATCCATGCGCAGCCACGCGCGGTCTACGGCGGACATAGGTATCTGTTTGGGTGACATAAGCGGCTCCCTTTGCCCTGCACCGGAATTCCCGAGTATAGGCCTGTTGGAATTCTGAACAAAGAGAGTGAGTATGCGACATACCCGTCGACGCCGGCCATGACCGGCGTCAGGTATTTGTTAATTCCTGGCGGGCAGTATCAAACGTTGGCTTCGCGCAGGATGCGCTGCTTCTGGCGGTTCCAGTCGCGCTCTTTCTCGGTGGCGCGCTTGTCGAACAGCTTCTTGCCTTTCACCAGGGCGATTTCGCACTTCACCTTGTTGTTTTTCCAGTACAGCGCCAGAGGGATGCAGGTGTAACCGGCCTGATTTACCTTGCCAACGATCTTGGCAATCTCCTTGGCGTGGAGAAGGAGCTTGCGCGTGCGCGTAGGGTCTGCGATCACGTGGGTGGACGCCGCAATCAGCGGGGTTATGTGAGAGCCGAGCAACCAGGCTTCGCCGTCCTTGAGCAGAACATAGGCGTCCACCAGCTGGGCCTTGCCCGCACGGAGGGATTTCACTTCCCAGCCCAGCAGGGCGAGACCCGCTTCAAAGCGTTCCTCAATGTGGTACTCGTGCTTCGCCTTCTTGTTCAGCGCAATGGTGTTGCTCGGCGTTCCGGGTTTTTTCTTGCTCATGAATCAATGAATCCGGGGTCGGACGAATGAACGGGCCGGCCTTGCTGCAGCCGGAAAAAGGCGCATTGTAGCCCAACAGTGCCAGACCGGTCACGAAATCAGCGTTGTGGCGGCTTCTGGTTCGTGCGCGGGGGGATCCTTCAGCTACAATACTGGCCCAGACCTTCTCCCCGACCTGCTCAGTGGCCTCAGGGACGCGAATGCCTACGCCGTATCAGACACATATCGGGTCCTTTACCCGAAAATCAACCTTCTTCTGGGCCGCGGTGGGCGCTACCGTGGGTCTTGCCAACCTGTGGCAGTTCCCTTATCTGGCCAGTCTGCATGGTGGTGGCCTGTTCATCCTGCTTTATCTTGCCTGCCTGCTGCTGGTCACCCTGCCGCTGATGGTGACCGAAGCGGCCATAGGTCGCTATTCCCGACACGGAATTGTCCTGGCCATGGACGGGCTGATCCGTAGTGCCAAGCAATCCCGCGCCTGGATGGCGGTTGGCCGGCTCAGCATACTGGCCGCCTTTCTGGTGCTCTCATTCACTGCAGTGTTCGGTGCTATCGCCCTGGCCTACGTGTTTTTCGGGGCGCTTGGCCGGTTTTCAGGTGCTGGCGAGCCCGAGGCAACCGGCATTCTGGCGGGCCTGGTGTCAGACCCCAGGGAATACCGGGTTTTCATGGGTTGGCATGTCTTTTTTCTGCTGCTGGTGTTTTGGGTCTCGGCCCAGGGTGTTGTGAAGGGGCTGGAGCGGGCCCTGCGGGTGGTGGTACCGGGCGCCCTGGTGCTGATGCTTGTGCTATTTGCCCTGGCCGCCTGGCACGGGCGGATCGATGGCGCCATTAACCATATTCTGGCGATGCATCCGGAGGATCTTTCCTGGGAGAGTCTGAAGGCGGCCCTGTTTCATGCTTTCTTCACGCTCGGTCTGGGGATGGGCGTCTGGGCCATACTGGGTTCCTACACCACGCCCCACACCCGTCTGAAGCGCTCGATTCTGGCGGTGGTGCTGATGGATACCCTGGTTGCCATCCTCGCGGGCCTGATGATTTTCGCGATGGCGACCGACGGCAACAGCTTTGACGGTGAGCGGGGCTTCAGCCTGCTGTTCGTCTCTATGCCGGTAACACTGGCCCAGTTGCCAGCAAGCCAGTTTGTGATTGCGGCCGTATTTTTGTTGGTGGTGCTGATTGTCTGGACCACGTCGCTGAATCTGCTTGAGCCGATTGTTGGCTGGTTCCGGGAGTGGACCGGCGCGCCCAGAAGTCTGTCGGTGCTGCTCATTGGCCTGGCGGTATGGCTGGCGGGTCTCGCCTCCTTGTTGTCATTTAATGTATGGGCCGAACAGCGGGTTGGCGGCGCTACCCTGTTTCGCTGGCTAGAGCTGGTAACTGGCGGCCTGCTGATTCCTCTTGTGGCCATCCTGATCGCGCTGTTTACAGGCTGGTGCCTGACCAGGCATCTTTCCGGTACCATGCTGGGCGCTGCGCCAAGGCTGTTCGCTGGCATCTGGTTCTGGGTGATGCGCCTGGTCCTGCCCCTTGTTGTCGCCTGGATAGGGGTGCAATACACGGCCTTTTCACTGGTAAACCTTTGCAGCAACGGCAATGCTGCGGCCTGGTGTGAGCAGCCTGCCGCCATGATTTCTGAGAATGGTGAGGCGCCACCGAAAGAACGGCCGTTTGCCACGACAGGCGCAGAATCCGATGAAGATACGCCAGGGGGCGACGAGACGGCGCCTGCGGCGGACCAGAAATCGCCGGGCGAAGAGGGTGGCGATGGTAAGTCAGGCGAAAAAGCCCCAAAACAGGACGATATCCTTTATCATAGCGTGTGATTAAGGCTGTCTTCCTTCCCAGAAGTCTGCAATCTTTTCACAGCGTGTTTGCAAGCAGGACAACCGGTTCCAATGCCCCATCAGATTGATAAAACAGCTTTGGTTATGCACTCCGCCGAGCGCATGTTTCACCTGGTCAACGATATTGCCCGTTACCCGGAGTTTTTGCCCTGGTGTGCGGGCGCGGAGATTCACGAGCGGCAGCCGGAGCAGGTCACAGCGTCCCTGGAAATCGCCAAGGGTGGGGTGCGCCACAAGCTGACGACCCGCAATCAGTTGCTGATGCCGGAGGCGATTGAGATGAGTCTGGTGGACGGTCCTTTCCGCAACCTGACGGGCCGCTGGCATTTCAAATCCCTGGACGAGAACGCCTGCAAGGTGATTCTGACCCTGGAGTTCGAGTTTTCCGGATCGCTTTCAAGGATGACCTTCGGGCCCGTTTTCAGCCAGGCTGCCAATACCATGGTGGATGCGTTCTGTCGCCGTGCCGATGAGCTTTACCGCAAGGAGGGTGCATAATGCAGGTGGAAGTGGCCTATGCAAGGCCTGACCGGCAGGAAATTGTGCCAGTGAACGTGCCGGAGGGAACCACGGCTCTGGAAGCTGCCAAGTTATCCGGAATCACCGATATTTTTCCGGAAATTGATCCCGACACCATTGATATGGGCGTGTTCGGAAAGGTTATCAAAGACCCGGCGGCGCACGAACTTCGCGAAGGCGACCGGGTGGAGCTGTATCGCCCGCTCAAGATCGATCCCAAGCAGGCGCGATTGAACCGGGCGAAAAAGAAAGACCAGGCTCAGTAGGCCGGGGTTTCTTCCAGTAGCTGGGCCTCGTAGTAGGCGTACTGGTCGTCTTCGTAGTAAACGATAATTCTTTGTTCCTGGATGTCCCCGCCTTCTCTCTGGAACGTATACACGTAGTATTCGCGGGAGAGGTCAACAGGGTTGAGCATGAGGGGTGTTCCCATAACGGCGTGCACCTGGCTGCGAGGCATGCCTTCGGTCAGCTGCGTCAGCTCCTCATCGGTAACGATGTTTCCCTGCTGGACGTTGATTTTGTAGACGCCCGGAAAAACGCAACCGGATAGAACGAAAGTGAGAATGAGAGCTTTGAGCTTTTGCATCGCCGGGGGAAATCCTCTATCTTGAAATCGCCTGCCAGAGGCAGGTGTGACACGGGTTAACCGTTCAATGGCGGCTTCATCATACCGGAAGCCGTGAGGCACACCAAAGAGTGAATAGTAACATGTCATCCGAAAACGCCGAATTACGAAAAGTCGGTCTGAAAGTGACTCTGCCGCGAGTGAAGATCTTCAATATCCTGGAGACAGCGGAGGAGCATCATCTCAGTGCCGAAGATGTGTACAAGAAGCTTCTGGAGCAAGGCGATGACGTGGGGTTGGCAACAGTCTACCGGGTGCTGACCCAGTTTGAGGCGGCGGGGCTGGTCCTACGCCACAACTTTGAGGGCGGGCATGCCGTGTTCGAGATGGCTGGAGATGATCACCACGACCACATGGTCTGCACACAGACTGGTGAGGTAATCGAGTTTGTCGACGAGATCATTGAAGAGCGCCAGAAGAAAATCGCCGAAGAGAATGGCTACGAAATCGTTGATCACAGTCTGATTCTGTACGTAAAGCCTATCAAGTCCTGAGTCTTATTCAGTCAGTCTGATGAAAAAAGGGGCGGGCTTTTGGCCCGCCCCAACAGCTCTCAGGATCGAGAGGGGTAGTGGAAAATTGCTCGCGGCTCAGTGATGGGTTGCCTGCCCCTTTGAAAACATCTCCCGGGCATGTGCGATCGTGTGTTCGGTCATGTCCACGCCTCCCAACATTCGCGCTACTTCACTGATTCTGCC
>Ga0181371_1000044_pt1 | contig 27593 bp, 28 predicted proteins | sample LowvirmetaG_6_FD_130087 | JGI IMG/M metagenome (GOLD analysis project Ga0181371, IMG submission 130087) | Marine viral communities from the Subarctic Pacific Ocean - Lowphox_07 viral metaG | ecosystem: Environmental > Aquatic > Marine > Oceanic | place: Subarctic Pacific Ocean | collected...
CGCCCGAATCCCCTGCGTTTTGAGTAGTCCCCGCGCGTCCCGCACCGTTCTGCCCGACCGGGCCGCCGCATCCGCCATACTGTCCGGTTGCCGATACCCCGACCGGAGGAGGGCGAATTGAGACTATTCAGACGGTTCAGACGGTATAAATTCATCTCCTCCCCATTCATGGGGAGGGGGACCACGGAGTGGTGGAGGGGTTCTTGCCGCATGCAGGCGCTGCCACGGCGTTCACCGACGGACACCTCCGCCCCTCATCCGGCGCTCACGCGCCACCTTCTTCCATCGGGACAAGGGATGAAGTCTGGTTGGCGGAGAGTGCATTCCAGACGGTTCAGACTATTCAGACGGTGTTTTTCGATGAGTGCAACGCATCTGAAATCGGCCTATGGCTGGTGTTCCGCCTGCCAGAGCCAACGCCCGTGAGCCCGATCCTGTGAGCCTGCCGCCCGAGACCGTTCCGACGCCCGAGGCCACGGCCACCACCACCCCCGGCGGGACCACCCCGGCGGCAGCGCCCTCCCGTCGTGAGGGCGGCATGATGCGGTCCTCGGCCATCTTCAGCGGCCTGACCCTGATCAGTCGCGGGGCCGGCTTTGCCCGCGATGTGGTGATCTCGGCGGCGCTCGGGGCCTCGGCCGGGCCTGCCGCCGACGCCTATAATACGGCCCTCAGCTTCCCCAATCTGTTCCGGCGCATCTTTGCCGAGGGGGCCTTTGCCGCCGCCTTCGTCCCCGCCTATGCCCGTACGCTGGAGACCGAAGGCCCCGAGGCCGCCGACCGCGTCGCCACCCAGGCGCTGGCCATGGTCGCCATGGTCACCGTGATCCTGACGATCGTCGCCCAGCTGGCCATGCCGTGGATCATGACGGTCATCAACGTCGGCTACCTCGACGATCCGGCGCGGTTCAAGCTGGCCGTGGTCCTGACCCAGATCACCATGCCCTATCTGCCCTGCATGGCCGTCGCCGCCCTGCTGTCGGGTGTGTTGAATGCGCGCGGGCGGTTCATCGTCTCGGGCGCCTATCCGATCCTGCTGAACCTGATCATGCTGGCCGCCGTCATTCCAGCCACGGGCGGACAGGTCGGCGCGGCCTATGCGGCGTCGTGGGCGGTGCTGGCTGCGGGCGTGGCCCAGGCCGGCCTGTGCTGGTGGGCCGTGCGCAAGGCCGGGGCCAACATCCATCTGGCGATCCCGCGCCTGACGCCGGCGGTCAAGGCCATCATCATCACCGCCATCCCCGCCGCCATCGGTAATTCGGCGACCCAGCTGAACGTCTTCGTCTCGGGCAATCTGGCCAGTTTCGTTGAGGGCGGCCGCAGCTGGCTGGCGACCGCAGACCGGCTGTATCAGTTGCCGCTCGGGCTGGTCGGGGTGGCGATCGGCATCGCCCTGCTGCCGCGTCTGTCGGCGGCCGTGGCCTCCAATGACCGCGCCCGGCAAAAGACCTCGATGGATCAGGCCGTGCTGCTGTCCATGGCCCTGACCCTTCCGGCTGCCGCCGCCCTGATGGGCATGCCCTATTTCCTGATCGACGCCCTGTTCACGCGGGGCGCCTTCCTCGACGTCGATGCCCGCGCCACGGCCGAAGCCCTGTTCCAGTTCGGCTGGGGCGTGCCGGCCTTTGTGCTGATCCGGATTCTGGCGCCCGCCTTCTTTGCCCGCGGCGATACGAAAAGCCCGATGCGCTTTGCACTGGTCTCGGTGGTCGTCAATGTGACGCTGGCCGTCGGACTGTTCTTCGGGGCCAATATGGGCGTGCCCGGCATCGCCGCGGCCGTCAGCGCCGCCGCCTGGTCAAATGCCGGCCTGCTGGCGCTGACCCTGTGGCGGCGGGACCATTACCGGCCCGGCCCGGCGCTGGTCTCGCGCCTGATCCGCATCGCCTTTGCCGCTGCCGGCATGGGCCTGCTGGTCGCCGTCGCCACCTGGGCCCGGCCGTATTATGAGCCCTCCATCGGACAGGCCCTGTCCGGCCTCGGCCTTGACCATGGCGCCAAGGAGCTTTCGGTCCTGCTGGTCACCGCCGTCGGCGGCCTGGCCTATGCCGTCCTCGCCCTCGCCACCCGCGCGGTCCGCATCTCCGAGCTGAAGGCGCTGGTCCAGCGCGGCAATGGAGGCAAGGCCTGATGCCCCCACTTGCCCTCCCGCCCCGGCTGGGGCATGGCCCTGACCATGACTGATACGCCTCCCGTCTATTCCGGTCCGCGCCGCATCCTCAGCGGCATCCAGGCCTCGGGTGCCCTGCACCTCGGCAACTATCTGGGGGCGCTGAAGCGCTTCACCCAGCTGCAGGACGCGGGGGCCCCCTGCTTCCTGTTCGTGGCCGATCTGCACGCCATCACCGTCTGGCAGGAGCCCCAAAAGCTGGCCGCCCAGACGCGCGAGATCGCCGCCGCCTATCTGGCCTCGGGCCTCGATCCGGCGCGGTCGGTGATCTTCCCGCAGTCGGCCGTCCGTGCCCATGCGGAGCTGGCCTGGGTGTTCAACTGCGTCGCCCGCCTCGGCTGGCTGGACCGCATGACCCAGTTCAAGGAGAAGTCCGGCAAGCACAAGGAGCGCGCCTCGGTCGGCCTCTATACCTATCCCGTGCTGCAGGCCGCCGACATCCTCGTCTACAAGGCGACCGAGGTCCCCACCGGCGAGGACCAGAAACAGCACCTCGAGCTGACCCGCGACATCGCCCAGAAGTTCAACAATGACTTTGGCGTGCCGGGCTTCTTCCCCATCCCCGACCCCGTCATCCAGGGCCCGGCCCCGCGCGTGATGAGCCTCAGGGATGGTCAGGCCAAGATGTCCAAGTCAGACCCGTCAGACCTCAGCCGCATCAATCTGACCGACGATGCCGACACCATCGCCGCCAAGGTGAGGAAGGCCAAGACCGACCCCGAGCCCCTGCCCGAGACGATGGAGGAACTGGAAGGACGGCCCGAGGCCAAGAACCTCGTCACCCTGTATGCCGCCCTCTCGGACCAGACAAAGGAGGCCGTGCTGGCCGAGTTCGCCGGGCAAGGCTTTGGCGCCTTCAAGCCGAAACTGGCCGAGGTGGCGGTCGCCGCCATGGCGCCGGTCACGGCCGAGATGCGCCGCCTGATGGCCGACCCGGCCGAGATCGACCGCGTGCTGGCTGACGGCGCCGAACGCGCCTCAGCCGTCGCCGACCCGGTCGTCGACGAGGTCAAACGGATCGTGGGCTTCTGGAGGGGGTAGGATGAGCGAGCACACCGCCACCGTCGACTGGTCACGCGGCGATCAATCGTTCACCGACGGGGTCTATTCCCGGGGCCACGACTGGCGGTTTGACGGGGGTGCCGTGGTGCGCGGTTCGTCCGCCCCGCCGGTGCCCGGCTCGGACCCGGCCGCCGTGGATCCGGAAGAGGCGCTGGTCGCGGCCGTGTCCGCCTGCCACATGCTGTTCTTCCTGGCCTATGCAGCCAAGGCGGGCCTGACGGTCGATCGCTATACGGACGCGGCTGTCGCCAGCATGGGCCGGGACGAGCGGGGCAAGGTGTCGATCACGCGGGTGACCCTGCGCCCCGACATCCGCTGGGGCGGCGAGGCCCCCTCGGCCGAGGTTCTGGACGACCTGCACCACCGGGCCCATGAGGCCTGCTATCTGGCCAATTCCATCCGGGGCGAGGTGGTCGTCGAGCCCGTCTAGAGCGCTGGCGCCAGATCGGCCAGCAGGGCGGTGAAGCGCCGGATCGCCTCGCGCGTCAGCTCGGGGTCGTGGCGCATCGGCGGGGCGCTCATCGGTTCGTCAAAGGAATGGGTGCCCTCGGCGATCCAGGTCTCGACCTTGACGCCGCAGTTGCGGACCATGCCATGGACCCGCTCGGCGTTGCGGACCGTGGTCAGGTGGTCGGTCCGGGCGATGACCCCGATGGTCCGGGGGCAGTGCCGCCAGGGCTTCATCCGGTTGGCTGCCAGCAGGCCGACGTAGGGGTAGGCCAGCCAGGCCCCCTTGACCCCCGCCAGATCGCAGGCGGCGGGGTCCGACAGGCCCAGCGCCCCGGGCCGGGGGTCGGCGCTCATTGCTTCCATAATGCCCCAGCCGCCGTGGCTCCACCCGGCCAGACACAGGCGGCCGGCGTCGACCTCGGGCTTGCGCGACAGGCCGTCGATCGTGGCCAGCACATCCCCGCCCCGGGCATGCCCCCGGAAGTGCAGACCGGTGCAGACCGTGGCCATGGCAAAGATGCGGCTCCACCCCCTCGCCGCAAAGGAATCAACGATGTATGCCCGCCAGCCTGCCGCCTTCGCCGCCTCGGCATAGAGGGGCAGATGATCGCGGATCCCCCCGCAACCGTGGAACAACAGCACCGCCGGACGCGGCCGGTCGTCGTCCGGCCCAACCTCCGTCACATGCGGCTCAAGCCGGGCCCAGCGTTCCGCAAGCGTGTCCATCGACCATCAATGCCTGAACACTCGGACGCCGGTAAAGGCCATGGCGATGCCCTTGTCGTCGGCGGCGGCGATCACCTCGGCATCGCGGATCGAGCCGCCCGGCTGGATGACCGAGGTGGCCCCGGCGGCCACCGCCTCCAGCAGGCCGTCGGCGAAGGGAAAGAAGGCCTCGGACGCACAGGCGGAACCCTCAGCCAGCGAGGGCAGGCCCTGGGCCTCTCCGGCCTCGCGGGCGCGGATGGCGGCGATGCGGGCGCTGTCGCGCCGGTTCATCTGGCCCGCGCCGATCCCCGCCGTCTGGCCGTCCTTCGCATAGACGATGGCGTTCGACTTGACGTGCTTGGCCACGGTGAAGGCGAACAGCATGTCCCGCACCTCGGCGTCGGTCGGCTGGCGCTTCGTGACGATGGTCAGGTCGGCGGGCGTGATCCGCGCCAGATCGCGCGACTGGACGAGGAAGCCCCCGGCCACCGAGCGGAACACCGACCCGGCCTGCACGGGATCGGGCAGGCCGTCGGTCAGCAGCAGCCGCAGATTCTTCTTCGCCGCAAAGATGGCCCGGGCGCCCTCATCCGCACCCGGCGCGATGACGACCTCGGTGAATATGTCGGTGATCAGTCGCGCGTCCGCCTCGGTCAGCGTTCGGTTGACCGCCACCACCCCGCCGAAGGCCGAGACCGCGTCACAGGCCAAGGCCCGCTGATAGGCGCTCGACAGGTCATTGCCGACCGCCACTCCACAGGGGTTGGCATGCTTGACGATCACGCAGGCCGGCTCGGTGAACTCGGCTACCAGCTCATAAGCGGCGTCGGCATCGGCGATGTTGTTGTAGCCCAGCTCCTTGCCCTGTAGCTGGCGGGCGTTGGCAACGCCCGGACGGCGGTCGGCGGTGCGGTAGAAGGCACCCGTCTGGTGCGGGTTCTCCCCGTAGCGCAGGGTCTGGGCCAGGGTGCCGGCGATGGATTTGCGCTGCGGGGCCGGATCCTCGACCCGTGCCGCGAACCAGGTGGAGACTGCGGCGTCATAGGCAGCGGTGCGGGCAAAGGCGCGGGCGGCCAGACGCTTGCGCAGGGCCAGCGAGGTCGCGCCGTCGGCTTGCAAGGCGCCGATCACCTGGTCCATGGCGTCGCGGTCGACGCAGACGGCGACGTGGCCGTGGTTCTTGGCCGCCGAGCGGATCATGGCCGGCCCGCCGATGTCGATGTTCTCGATACAGGCCTCGAAGCCCGCGCCCGACTCAACTGTGGACTCAAACGGGTAGAGATCGATCCAGGCGATATCGATCGGCCCGATGCTGTGTTGATCCATCGCCTCGGCATGCGCCGGCGCATTGCGGACCCCCAGCAGCCCGCCGTGCACAACCGGGTGCAGGGTCTTGACCCGGCCGTCCATCATTTCCGGAAAGCCGGTCAGGTCGGCGACGTCGCGCACCGGCAGGCCGGCCTTTTCGATCGAAGCCCGCGTGCCGCCGGTCGAGACCAGTTCCACGCCCAGATCGTTGAGCGCCTGTGCAACCTCGACCAAGCCCGACTTGTCAGACAGGGAGATCAGCGCCCGGACGGGGCGGACGGCATCGGGGGCGGGCGGAAAGTCGGGGGCGGCGGGCATGAGTGGGCTCGGTCTGGAGGGCGCGGGGAGGCGGCGGGATGGCCGCGCATCTAGCACCGCCCGGACGCCTGCGCAAAAGACCCCGTTCGACCTCAGTCCGGGTCGTCCTCGGCCAGCTGGCGCATCTCTTCGGCCACGGCTTCGGGGCGGGGGGCGGTCGCGGCACTGCGGGTGTCCTGACGGCGCGACAGGGTCCAGGTCGTGTCCTCGACAAAGGATTGTCCATCAAAGGCCAGCACCGTGACGGTGATGGTCTCATCGTCCCATTCGATGCGGTTGATGCTGGGAGGCACACCGCGCAGGCGACGCGACAGGGTTCCGCAACCCACGGCATAGGACCGGTGATCGCCCAGCTGGATCGGCAGGGCGAAGGGCACATGCACATGGCCGCTCAGCACCAGGTCCACGCCGGCGTCCGCGAACAGCTCGGCTGCCCGTCGCCCGCGCTTCACATCGCCGGTGACGGGGGCGCCTTCCATCTCGATCAGGGGATGATGGACCGCCACGATCTTGAGTGCCCCCGCCGGAGCCCTGGACAGGGCGTCCGCAGCACGGGCGGTCTGGTCGAGGTCGATGACGCCCTTCGACCAGTTCAGGCGGGCCTGCCAGCCACGCGCCGTCGTAATACCGCGCACCATCAGGGCCGTATCGGTCAGGCGGGCGCTGAACTGATGGTCGTGAGCAGGATGATTGACCGCCGCCTCAAACGCCGTCCAGGGATGAAAGATCCGGGCCACGACGTCCCAGTAGGGCACATCATGGTTGCCGACCGTGACGAACACGGGTGCCGGCAGGCTGTCGATCCAGCGGCCCGCCGCGAGGAATTCGGAGCGGGCCCCGACCTGGGTGATATCGCCGGTGATCAGGGTCAGGTCCGGTCGTATGTCGTGCAGCAGGTCATGGGCGGCCGCGACCGCCTCGGGGATCTCGCAGCCGAAGTGAATGTCGGATATCTGGACGATCCGTCCCATCAGACGCCTGCCTCCGCCTCGGCTTGCAGCTCGGGGGCGGGGGCGAGGGCGCGGAAGGCCACGGCGTCGAAGATGACCTCGGCTTCGGAGTCCAGAAGGGTCGGTTCGCCGTCGATCACAGCGGGGATGCGCGAGCGGGCCGCCACGCTGGCATAGCGGGTGGGGCGTGTCCGGACTGCCGGATCCCGTCGCCAGTCGTCGAACAGGGCGTGAGCCGCCAGCCGGAAGGCCTCGGCCGCGCCGGTGGTGTTCATGGCGGCAGCTTCCAGCCCGGCACCGGCGTCGATTGCGCGGGAGATCGTCGGACTGATCAGGACCAGGGCCTCGGTTCGGGACGGATGCTCACCGACCAGTGTATAGCGCAGCCGTCCGCTGAAGGCGCGGCGCAGCGCCCTCACGCCATAAAGCCACGCCAGTCGCAGACGTCCGGTGCGGACCGCTTCCCGCGCAGGGGCCCACAGGGCGGGCGCGCCCAGAATGGCGGCGCAGAAAAAGGGTCGGGAGTCGGTCGCATCCACGACGCGTCCTCCGGCGACGGCGATTTCGGTGCCGGATTCGAGCGCCCGCCGCAGAGCCTCTTTCCAGTCACCCGTGCCGTAAAGCGCCTTGGGCAACATGTTCATCGTACCGCCGGGCAAGGGGGCCACCAGCGGACCCTTGGGCCCGGCCCGGGCGGCGATGGTGCCAGCCGTGCCGTCGCCCGCCAGCACGAACAGGGCATCCACCTTCGCCTCGAAGGCCGCGTCCACCTGGTCGTCGAAATCGTCGGGCGTCAGCGCGACAACCGTCGCCGTGAGGGGATAGTCGGCCAGAATAGCCTCCACCTCGGCCACCGCATTGGCCCCGACACCCCCGGACAGAGGATTGACCAGAACGACGATTGTGCCCAGCGGCACGGCTGTCGTCAGCGTGCGCTCGGGCGACGACTCATCTACGGTCAAGGTTTCAGCCATGGCCCGTCAACGTGCCGACAGGCCATGGCGTTCCAACCCGATGCGCGACGCGCGACCGCTCAGGGGTTGGACAGTTCTTCGGCCGTCTTCTCGGCTCCGGCTTCCAGGGCATCCCCGGTCTTTTCCGCGAGGTCGCCGGCATCATCCGCCACCGCCTCTGCGGCCTCAGGAGCCTGGCCGACCAGACCCTTGGCACCATCGACGCCCTTGGTGATCCAGCTGTCGAGGACCGCCCCGCCCTCGGCGAGCGACTGTTCCTTGACACCGAGCGCGGCCGTCAGGGCCCCGAACACGGCCAGAAGGGTGACGATCAGGCCGAAGATGCCCGACAGGCCACCGCCCGACCGGCGGCTCTTGCGGGCCCAGACAGGACCGGTGTGGCCATCGTCGGCCATGCGAGTGATCTGGTTGAAACGCATACGCTAAACCCCCTACGTTCGGGAGTACCGGTGGCACAGACGCCCCCCGGCCCCGTCTCCCGGACCTTAATACAGTCTTAATGCGAGATATAGTCGAGGAACCGGGACAGTATTCCAGCGTTCTCACCTCGGGGGCGAACCGAAGGGAAAAGGGATTGACGATGAAGAAGGTATTTTTGGCCGTTGCGGCTGCGGGTCTGCTCACCTCGGCCTGCGCCAGTGATCCGTATGGCAATCCGAACCAGACCGTCCGGCAGGGCGCTGCCGGTGCCGCCATTGGTGCCGTTGCCGGCGCCATTATCGGGAACAATGTGGGTGACGGCAGTGCCGGAACGGGCGCCGCCATCGGCGCTGCCGTTGGCGGGGCCGCCGGCGCCATCCGCGGGTCGCAGCAAGACCGCGCCAACCAGCGCCGCAACTATGACCAGCAGCGCGGCGCCTATTACTACTGCTATCCGGAAGGGGACTGCTATTGGGAAGACGGGACGCGCCGGAACCCGCCGCGGTACTGATCCCGGTGTGATAATCTGATGAGACAGGCGGCCTTTCCATGCGGGAGGGCCGCCTTTTTCTGTTAGGGTGGAGCCCTGTCCGGGTGGGAGCTGATCATGTCATCGATATCGACGCTGCGTTTTATGGCTGTAGCGGGGGCCGCGGCCCTGGTTCTGACGGGGTGCGAGGGTTCGGGCCTCTTCCGTGACAGGAGCGATCTGGTCTCGACGCCGACGACCTGCACGACCAAGCGGTTCGACATCTATTTTGGTGAAGGCCAGGCCCAGCTGACGGATCCCGCCTGGCGGGCGATCCGCATGACCGCTGACCAGCTCAGGGACTGCGACATCCGCAAGGTGCAGATCGTCGGCCTGGCCTCGGCCACGGGGTCGTCGGCGGCCAATCAGGGCCTGTCAGAGCGGCGCGCGGTCGCCGTCACCGAGGCGCTCGAGGCCGAGGGCTGGCCCCTGCCGGCGTTCGAGATCGCGGTCGAGGGCGACACCGGAGCGGTCACTGCCGATGGCACAGCCGAGCCGCTGCGTCGCCGCACCGAGGTCATCGTGGACGCGGCCCCGCGCCGCTAACCGCGACCTGCCGTCGCACAGAGCCCCGGGGCGTGACCTGTCGGCCCTTCCCTGTCTAGGGTAGGCCCAGATCGATTGTTGACGAGGATCCGGGTGACGAGGCTGCGGCGACCGACTTCCCTTGTGGCTTGCCTGCTCGCCCTCCTGATCGGGGGCTGGCTGGCGCTGGTGGCCGTGCCGGTCCCGGCGCAGGACGCCTCGTCGACCGTCGGTCCGGCCTCGACCGAACGGATCACGGCCGAACTGGTCTCCATGACCGCGAGCGCGACGCCCGGCTCGACGCTGATCCTGGCCGTGCGTCAGGACATCGAGCCGGACTGGCATACCTATTGGCGCAATCCCGGAGATTCGGGCGGGGCCACCACCCTGGACTGGCGCCTGCCCGATGGCCTCGAGGCGGGCGAGATCGTCTGGCCCCTGCCGGAGCGGCAGCCGCTCTCGGGTCTGATGAACTATGGCTATTCGGACGTGGTCTATCTGCCGGTGCCGATCACCGTGCCCGCCGACGCCGAGCCGGGCCGGATTCTGAACCTGTCGGTCACGGCCCTGTTTCTGGTGTGCAGCGCCGAGATGTGCGTACCGGACGAGTTGACGCTGGGCCTGCGCCTCCCGGTCGGGGCGGCGGACCAGACCCCGCTGGAGACCCGCCATGCGAGCGCCATTCAGACTGTGCTGGAGTCCTCGCCGCGTCCGGCAGGGCTGGCCGCCCGGGTCGCGCGCGGCGACGACGGGAGCCTCACCCTGGCGATCACCGGCGAGGCCGTTCAGGGGCCCGAGGGCCCCGGGCCTGTCTACTTCTTCCCCTTCGAGGGCGGGATCATCGACCATGCTGCGACCCAGACCGGTACCTGGGGTCCCGAGGGGCTGAGACTGAACCTGACACCCGGCGGCAAGGTGCGCGCGGGCGGGCTGATCGGGCCGGTGGCCGGGGTCATCACCACCGGACAGGGCGCCTTCGAGATCGTTGCCGAGCCCGGCCCTCTGCCCGACGGGATCAGCGGCGGCGGCACCCTGCGGGCGGAAGATGCCGCCGGTCCGGCCGGATTCGACCCCTCGGCCCTGATGCAGGCGGCGCTGCTGGCGCTGGTCGGGGGACTGATCCTGAACCTGATGCCCTGTGTGTTTCCCATTCTGGCGATGAAGGCGGCGGCGCTGGCGCGGGCGGCACACGCCCCGCAGGAGGCGCGGCGCGACGGTCTGATGTTCCTGGCCGGGGTGCTGGTGACCTTCCTGCTGCTGGCCGGGCTGATGCTGGGGCTGCGGGCGGCGGGCGAGGCGGTCGGCTGGGGCTTTCAGCTGCAGAGCCCGGTCGTGGTGCTGTCGCTGTCGCTGCTGACGCTGGCCGTCGGGCTGAACCTGTCGGGCGTCTATCACATCGGCCAGTCCTTGCAGGGGCTGGGCGAGGCCCGGCTGTCGCGCCTGCCCGGGGGCACGGGTGCTTTCTTTACCGGCGTGCTGGCCGTGGCCGTGGCCGCGCCCTGCACCGCCCCGTTTATGGCCGCAGCGCTGGGGGCGGCCCTGATCATGCCGTGGGCCGCGGCCCTGATCGTGTTCCTGATGCTGGGGCTGGGACTGGCCCTGCCGTTCGTGGTCGTTGCGTTCAGCCCGGCCCTGCTGGCGCGGCTGCCCCGACCGGGGCTGTGGATGGACCGGATGAAGGGCCTGCTGGCCTTTCCCATGTATGCGACCGCCCTGTGGCTGGCCTGGGTGGCGGCGCGGCAGGCGGGCAGTGAGGTGCTGGCGCTGGGGCTGATCGCCGGGCTGATGCTGGCCCTTGCCCTGTGGCTGTGGGGCGTGCGGCAGGCCGGGGCAGGACGTTGGGCCCTGATCCTCGCCGCCGTGTCGGGGGTCGCCATGATCGCATCACTGGTCGTCGTCAGCCGGATGGAGCCGGTCCCGCCGACGGAGGCCACCGCATCGGCAGACGCCGGGCCACAGGCCGGGGTCTGGTCAGCGGAGGCCGTTGCGGCGGCACAGGCCGACGGACGCCCTGTGCTGGTCAATTTCACCGCCGACTGGTGCGTGACCTGCAAGATCAATGAGCGGGTGGCGCTGTCGTCCGGTCAGGTCCGCACGGCCATGGACGAGACGAATGCCGTCTATCTGGTCGGCGACTGGACGGTGCGCGATCCCGCCATCACCCGCGAGCTGGAGCGCCACGGGCGGTCGGGCGTTCCGCTTTATCTGCTGTATGCGCCGGGCGCCGAGGCCCCGCGCGTGCTGCCGCAACTGTTGACGCCGGGACTGGTCGCCGAGGCGATCCGCGACGCCGGTTCATGAGGTTCTGATTTCCTGCCCACCCTGACGGAGAGACTGCGATGATCATCCGACTGCTGGCCACCGGCGCCGCCCTGACGCTTCTGGCCGCCTGTAGCCCCGCCACCGAGGTCCCCGAGACCGGGGCGACAGAGACCGCGGAAGCCCCGACCGCCGACATGGCCCCGGCCTTTACCCTGGTCGATGCCGAGGGGGTGGAACGCAGCCTGGCCGATTTCCGCGGCAGGACGGTCGTTCTGGAATGGACCAATGAGGGCTGTCCCTATGTCCAGAAACACTATGAGGCCGGGGCCATGCAGGCCCTCCAGCGCGAGGCGACCGGCGACGGCGTCGTGTGGCTGACCATCATATCCTCAGCCCCCGGCCAACAGGGTTATGTCGAGGGCGAGGCGGCGCGGGAATGGCAGTCGCGCAACAATGCCGCCCCCACCCATCTGCTGCTGGACCCCGAGGGCACGGTCGGCCGCCTGTATGACGCGAAGACCACGCCGGACATGCGGATCATCGATCCGGAAGGACGACTGCTGTTCGTGGGCGGCATCGACGACCGCCCGACCAACAAGATCGAGGATCTGGAAGGTGCCAACAACTATGTAAAGGCGGCGCTGACGGACATGGAGGCCGGACGTCCGGTCGCGACCCCGTTCGCCACGCCCTATGGCTGTTCGATCAAATACGCGGACGAGCTCGAGGGGGCGTAACGCCCCTCATTCCGGGAGAGGCTTTATTCCGGAAACGCCCCTATTCCGGGAAGGTTTGGGCCGGGCTGGTGATGACGGCGATGTTGTCGTCGAACAGGTGCACCAGTTCGGCCAGGGCCAGATCGCGGGCACCCGCGCTATCGGCGGCTTCCATATCGGCCAGACGGACCGGCAGGTCCTCGGACAGGCCGCGCAGGATGCAGGTCATGTCGCCTTCGCTCTCGCGCGACTTGAGGATCAGATGGCCCTGCATATTGAGCTCACCCAGCGCCGTGGCCTCGGTGCGGAAGGTCAGCCATTCGCTGCCGGTCAGAAAACCGGGCGCGTGAACGGCGCCGGACGCGGCCCAGCCCTCGGCCACACCCTTGAGGCGTCCGGACCGGGAGACGATGTCGACGAACAGGGGCTCGGCGGCCAGACCCGTCAGGTCGGCGGGCACGGTGGCCGGATCCACCGAAGCGGCCAGCGCCACATCGGGGTTGGTGAGCAGCAGGGCAGTCGCGAGGGCCAGTCCGCAGGACATGGGAACCTTTCCGGGCGCCAGAGCGCCCATGATGACATCAATCGTCGGGTCGTTTCCCGAATCGGGGCGACCTGGGGATTGCACCGGTTTACGCCCCAGCCGTAAACGAGCCCTTGACGCCCACCCCCGATCCGGAGTCGCCCATGTCTATCGCCCTGCCCGTTACCGACCCGAAACGCCGGGCTGAGGCCTGGGCCCGGTTTGATGCGGTCGCCGCCCGGGACGGCGATGTCCGGATCGAGACCCTGTTCGATCAGGAGGCCGGGCGGGTCGAGCGGCTGACGCTGGCGGTGGCGGGCCTGACCCTCGACCTGTCGAAACAGGCCTTTACCGCAGAGGGGCTGGATGCCTGTCTGGCGCTGGCCGAGGCCTGTGACGTCGGCGACTGGAAGCGGGCCCTGTTCAACGGGGCCGCCGTCAATGCCACCGAGGGCCGGGCGGTGCTGCACCCGGCGCTGCGGGCCCCGGACGGCGCGCATTTCGAGGCGCTGGGCGAGCCGGTATCGCGCGAGGTCGAACAGGTGCGCGACCAGATGGTCGCCTATGCCGAAGCGATCCGGGCCGGTGAAGAGGCTGGTGCGACGGGCGAAAGGTTCCGGGCGGTGGTTCACATCGGCATCGGCGGCTCGGATCTGGGGCCGCGTCTGGTGTGGGACGCGCTGAGGCCGCTGGACCCGGCGATCGACGTGCGGTTCGTCGCCAATATCGATCCGCAGGAGATAGTCGAGGCGCTGACGGGGCTGGATCCGGCCTCGACGCTGGTTATCGTCGTCTCCAAGACCTTCACGACGCAGGAGACCCTGACCAATGCCGTGCTCGCGCGGGACTGGCTGGCCGCCGCCCTGCCGGAAGAGGGCTTGCGGCGGCATCTGGTCGGCGTGTCAGCGGCGCCCGACAAGGCCGAGTCGTTCGGCTGTGGTCAGGTGTTCGGCTTTTCGGACTGGGTCGGGGGGCGCTATTCCCTGTGGTCGGCGGTCAGCCTGTCGTGCGCGATCGGTCTGGGCGGAGAGGTCTTTCGCGACCTGCTGGCCGGGGCCAGCGAGATGGACCGGCACTTTCTCGAGACCCCGCTGGCCTACAATGCGCCGGTACTGATGGCGCTGGCGCAGGTCTATAATGTCGAGGGGCTGAAGCGGCGGGCGCGGACGGTCGCGCCCTATGCCCATGGCCTCCGGCGTCTTGCGGCCTTTCTGCAGCAGCTGGAGATGGAGTCGAACGGAAAGCGGGTGACCCGCGAGGGCAAGCCGGCGACGCGCGGCACCGGGCCGGTGGTGTTCGGCGAGCCCGGCACCAACGGCCAGCACGCCTTTTTCCAGCAGCTGCATCAGGGACCCGATGTGGTGCCGGCCGAATTCGTGGTGGTGAAGCAGACTCTGGAGGGCCGGGACGGCGCGCCCCTGTGGTCGAATGCGGTGGCCCAGTCCGAGGCCCTGATGCGGGGACGGACGGCCGAGGCTGCGCTGGCTGAAATGATGGAGCAGGGGATGGACCAGGGCGAGGCCGAACGACTGGCGCCCCACCGCGCCTTTCCGGGCAACCGGCCCTCGACCACCATCCTGATGGACCGGCTGACGCCGCAGGCGCTGGGCGCGCTTCTGGCGCTTTATGAGCACAAGACCTTCATCGAGGGCGTGATCTGGGACATCAACAGCTTTGACCAGTGGGGCGTCGAACTGGGCAAGGTGCTGGCGAAGCGGGTGCTGGGGGCTGCGCAAGAGAGCCGCGACTCAGCGAAACGGGCCCCAGAGAGCTGGGACCCGTCCACGCGGTCGTTGTTTGAGCGGCTGATCTAGACCTTACCAGCGACGGTCGTAGCGGTAGTCGCGACGGTCATCCCGGCGGTCGTAGCGGCGATCCCGGCGGTCATCGCGACGATCGTAGCGGCGGTCGTACCGTTGGTCGTAACGCTGGTCGCGACGGTCATTGCCATAGTAGCGGGGATCGCGGCTGTTGATGCCGTGCTCGCGCTCCCAGTGGCCCTGGTTCCGGTAGCAGCGGCCCCCACGATAGTAGTTACAGTCATCGCCCCGGTTGGCGGTGGCGCCGATGGCGGCCCCGGCGACAGCGCCGCCCAGAATATATTCGCCCTCGCCATTGCCGATGATGGCCCCGGCGATAGCGCCGACAGCGGCCCCCAGCAGGACATCCTCGCCGCTGGAAAAGCGGTCGCGGTCCGGATAGCGGTCATAGCGGTAGTTCTGGGCTGAGACAGGATTGGCGACCATCAGGCCGAGCGCCAGCACACCGGCGGTCAGGGCGCCGGTCACGGCGGTGCGTCGGGCGGTGTCGGTCGGGAGGGCGAGGGTCTGGGTGCGGGTCATGGAGCGGCCTTTCCTGATGGAACGGGGGAGTATGTTGAGCTGATCATGCCGCTGCGCGCCTGAACGGGCCGGGAGGGGTCTGTTCATCCCGCGTTCATCTTGACGGGGCCGGCCGGCGACAGGCTTGTCTCCAAACGCCGTTCGGCGCAGTTTGCCGGGCCATGCTGTCCCCGATCCGGTCCCTTCGTCGTCGCCTTGGCCGCGCCCTGCTGGCAGGAGGCGCGATGATCGCCGCCCTGCTGCTCGCCCAGACGGCGATGGCCCAGGACAGACCGCCTCCCCCACCACCGCCGCCGCCGCCCCCTCCGACGGCCGGACCGACGGATGTGCGCATCTCCAGCCCCGATGCCCTTGCCCGCGAACGTCTGCAGGCTGCCGTCGCCGCCCGCGATGCCGGGGAGGTGGCCGCCGCAGAAGCTGCCTATGTCGAGGCCGCAGCGGCGTTCGCGCAAACCGGCAAGGTCGAGGAGGCCTCGGCCGCGTGGGTCGAGGTGGCGCGCCTGCGTCTGGCGACCGATCATGCCGCCGAGGCAGAGCAGGCCCTCGCCACCGCAGTCGCCGTCATTGAAGCGGCGCGCGGCGCGGCAGACCCGGCTCTGGTCACGCCGCTGCAGATCCAGGGGCGGCTGTTCTACATTCAGGGGCGCTATGAGGCGGCGCTCGTCAATATCGCCCGGGCCCGGGCGCTGCTGGCGGACCAGGCCGACACGGCGACGGTCGCCGAACTGCTGTTCGAGGAAGGCCGGGCGCTGGACGCGCTGGGCCGGTTCGCCGAGGCCGAAAGCGCGGCGCGGGTGGGGCTGGGCCTGAGGCTGGACCTGCTGGGGCCCGATGATCCGCTGACCGCCGACACCATGAACCAGTTGGCCAATGCCCTGATGGCCCAGGGGCGGTTCGCCGAGGCCGAGCCGATCTTTCGCCGGGCACTGGGCATCTATGAGGTCGCCTATAGCCGCGACAGCGACACCGTGGCACTGGTGCTGAGCAACCTCGGAAACGTCCTGCGGCGGACCGGACGGATGGATCAGGCCGAGGCCGCCTATGCCCGCGCCGTGGGCATTGCCGAGGAGGTGGGCGATCCCTTCCTGCTGGCGCAGCTGCTGAACAATTTCGGCTGGTATCTGCATGTGGCCGACCGGGACGTCGAGGCCCAGCCGGTGTTCGAGCGGGTGCTGGCCATGGCGGTCGAACTGGCCGGGCCCGAGCACCCCTTCACCGGCATCGCCCGCGCCAATCTGGCCATCACCCTGTCCGGTCAGGGACGCCACGCCGAGGCCCTGCCGCTGTTCGCCGAGGCGCTGGCGGTGCTGGAGCCGGGGCTGGGCGCCGACAGCCCCGATCTGGTGACAACGCTGGAAGGGCGGGCGCTGGCGCTGGCAGAGACCGGCGACGCCGCCGGGGCCGAGGCCCTGTACCAGCGGTCGCAGGCGATCCTGGCCGCGCGACTGGCACCGGGGCATCCGGAGGCGGTGCGGCTGGCGGGGACGATGGCGGGCTTCCTGTCGGACCGGGACCGGCCGGGTGAGGCGCTGGCGGTGCTGCGGCCGGCGCGGCGGGACCTGTTCACGCGCAGCGGCCTGGGGCTGGAGGGCGGCGATCCCCTGCGCCGGGCCGCGCCCCTGTTCGCCCAGCAGGTCCGCGCCAGCTGGGACCGGGCCGAACAGCTGGCCGACGCCGCCCCGCGCTGAGATTTTTCTCGCCCGTCTGCCCCCTCAACCCTTGACGCGCCGGGGTGTCAGACCCTACCTGCAGGCCGCATTAGCACTCTCGCCCTGCGGCTGCCAAAGCCCCGGTCGGGAGACCATTCCAAAGGGAGATATCACAGATGGCGTTTCGTCCTCTCGGCGATCGCGTGCTGGTCAAGCGCGTGGAAGAAGAATCCAAGACCAAGGGTGGGATCATCATCCCCGACACCGCCAAGGAAAAGCCCCAGGAAGGCGAAGTCGTCTCCGTCGGGCCCGGCGCCCGTGACGACAGCGGCAAGGTCAATGCCCTGGAGCTGAAGGCCGGCGACCGCATCCTGTTCGGCAAATGGTCGGGCACCGAGGTCAAGATCGACGGCGAAGACCTGATCATCATGAAGGAATCGGACGTGCTGGGGGTGCTGAGCTAAGGCTCAGCCCCAGTGGCGAGTGACGAGTGGCGAGTGGCGAGACCGGTCCAGCGTGACCCCGCCGCTCAGACCTGACCTCGATCATCCTCGCCACACACCACTCGTCACTCACCACTCACTACTTCAAAGGAGCTGCCTCCATGGCTGCCAAGATCGTACAGTTCAACACCGATGCGCGCGACAAGATGCTGCGCGGCGTCAACGTCCTCGCCAATGCCGTCAAGGTCACCCTGGGGCCCAAGGGCCGCAATGTGGTCATCCAGAAATCGTTCGGCGCCCCGCGCTCGACCAAGGACGGCGTCTCGGTCGCCAAGGAAATCGAGCTGGAAGACGCCTTCGAGAACATGGGCGCCCAGATGATCCGCGAGGTCGCCTCCAAGACCAATGACAAGGCCGGTGACGGCACCACCACCGCCACGGTGCTGGCCCAGTCGATCGTGCAGGAAGGCCTCAAGTCCGTCGCCGCCGGCATGAACCCGATGGATCTGAAGCGCGGCATCGACAAGGCGGTCACCGCCGTCCTCGCCGAAATCAAGGCCACCTCCAAAAAGGTCTCGGCCAATTCCGAGATCGCCCAGGTCGGCACCATCTCCGCCAATGGCGATGTCGAAGTTGGCGAAATGATCGCCAAGGCGATGGACAAGGTCGGCAATGAAGGCGTCATCACGGTTGAAGAAGCCAAGACCGCCGAAACCGAGCTGGACGTCGTCGAAGGCATGCAGTTCGATCGCGGCTATCTGAGCCCCTACTTCATCACCAATGCCGACAAGATGGAGGCCGACCTCGAGGAGCCGCTGATCCTGCTCCACGAGAAGAAGCTGTCCAGCCTGCAGGCCATGCTGCCGATCCTGGAAGCCGTGGTGCAAAGCGGCCGTCCGCTGGTCATCATCGCCGAGGACATCGAGGGCGAGGCCCTGGCCACCCTGGTGGTCAACAAGCTGCGCGGTGGCCTGCGCGTCGCCGCCGTCAAGGCGCCGGGCTTTGGCGATCGCCGCAAGGCCATGCTGGAGGACATCGCTGTCCTGACCGGCGGCCAGGTGATCTCGGAAGACCTGGGCATCAAGCTGGAAAACGTCACCCTGGACATGCTGGGCAAGGCCAAGAAGGTCACCATCACCAAGGACGACACCACCATCGTCGACGGCGTCGGCGAGAAGGAGGCCATCGAGGCCCGCATCGCCCAGATCAAGCGCCAGATCGAGGACACCACCTCGGACTATGACAAGGAAAAGCTGCAGGAACGTCTGGCCAAGCTGGCCGGCGGCGTCGCGGTCATCCGCGTCGGCGGCTCGACCGAGGTCGAGGTCAAGGAGAAGAAGGACCGCGTCGACGACGCCCTGAACGCCACCCGCGCTGCGGTGGAAGAAGGCATCGTCCCGGGCGGTGGTATCGCCCTGCTCAAGGCCACCAAGGCGCTTGAGGGCCTGACCGGCGACAACGCCGACCAGACCGCCGGTATCGCCATCATCCGTCGCGCCATCCAGGCCCCGATCCGCCAGATCGTCGAAAACGCCGGCGTCGAAGGCTCGATCGTGGTCGGCAAGGTGCTGGAGAACAAGGACGCCTCGTTCGGCTTCAACGCCCAGACCGAGGAATATGGTGACCTGGTGAAGATGGGCGTCATCGACCCCGCCAAGGTGGTCCGCACCGCCCTGCAGGACGCGGCCTCGGTCGCCGGCATCCTGATCACCACCGAAGCCGCTGTGGCGGACGCTCCGAAGAAGGCTTCGGCCGGCGGCGGCGCCCCCGACATGGGCGGCATGGGCGGCATGGACTTTTAAGTCCGACCGTTCAGCGGTTCACTGCTGAGACAGAAGAGGGCGCTCCGGGAAACCGGGGCGCCTTTTTTGTGTGCGGACGCTCAAAGCCGACTTGTTGGTCACTCGCACTATGACGTTCTCAACTGCCTGCGGCAGGCCTCAACTGGATTGGCGCTAACCCATCGCCCTGATCCGCCAGCCCGCGTTCGCAGTCGGCCTGTTGACTTAGAATTTGCGAAGGGGCCATAGAACCAGCATCGCCGGGCGGCAGAGGCAGAGCGGTTCACCCAAGGAAAGAGCATGGCCGAAGGTAATAATCACCTTCCACCGATCGATGAGGCCCACAAGGTCCCGGTTGAACTCCTGGATTTCGATCAGAACAATCCGCGCTTCACGCCGGACAAGGAGCCATCGAGCGACAGCGACAGCGCGGTCGTGGCGATGTTGGCAACATCAGCGGACTTGGCTGAGCTCGTCCAGTCAATCTCGACGACGGCTATATCAACATTGAACCGCTCATCGTCATTGAGCGCGGCGGGCGTTTGGCCGTCCTAGAAGGAAACCGACGACTCGCGGCGGTGAAAGCCCTGAGAGATCCCGAGCTAGCCAAGGCGGCAAGGGTATCAGTCCCGCCTATTACGCCCGAGAAGGCCGCGACGCTGGATCGGCTCTTGGTCTTCCGCGTGGAGCATGAGGACGACGCCCGAGACCTGATCGGCTTCAAACATATTAACGGCCCGCAATCTTGGGATGCATTCGCCAAGGCGCGGTTTGCTGCACGATGGCTGGAGGACGAGCAGCGAAAGCCAAACCAGAGCGGCATGAATTTGCAGCAGATTGCCAGCCGTATGGGCGATCAGCACATGACGATGCATCGGATGGTCGCAGCGTTACACGTACTCAATCAGGCTGAGGCGAACGGTGTCTACAATATCGGGGACAGGAAGAAAAAGTCGTTTAGCTTTTCTCATCTCTACACAGGCCTCTCGTACGAAGAGTTCACGAACTACCTCGGAATGCCCCGCCCGGATCGAAGCGCTGATCCGGATAAGGAACCTGTACCAGCGGATAAATTCGATGAACTACGCAACCTACTGACGTGGCTTTACGGCTCGAAAGACCGTGACATTGAGCCAGCGGTGAAGAGCCAGAATCCCGACCTCGGCCGGCTACGGGAGGTGCTCGCTTCTCCGGCCGCCATTCGCATCCTCGCCGAGCGAAACGACCTCAACGAAGCGATCATCACAGCAACACCGGCCGATGTGCGTTTTCAGCGTCATCTCATCGCGGCCAATGCCGAGTTGTCCCACGCGCTATCGACGATGGAAGGCTTTGATCCAGTATCGCAGCCGGAACTCCAAACGATCGCTGACTCTGCGGCACGTCGAGCCACAATGGTGAAGCTTCAGGTCGACGCGGCCGTCGCAAGCGTGCCGAAATAGCGCAGATGGCTGGACCGATCGATTCACCCACCTTGGGTCTCGGGGTGGACGACCTCGTCGACTGGTTGGAGCTATCGGCGCTGTTCGACGAGTTCCACGTTGCTCGGCTGGATACCCTAATCGGGTCCCTGCTGGAGCAGGAGGAAACCCCTGAAGATGATATTGGCGAACGCGATAAGCAGCGCGAACAACTCGTCGAGGAGTTGGAAAACGAGGTTCAGAAACGACGCCAAGCGCTGGGCGCTACCTACCCATTCGAGCTTTCGGAGGCAGGCGACGAGTTGATCGTCAATGGTGAATGGCGAGAAACACAGTTCGCCTTTTACCTTATCTGCCTTATCGCCGCGCACGTAACTGGATCGGCGATCCTGCGAACTCCACCTGCTGGCGAGATGCTAACCGCCCTACGAAACCAAGTTTTCCAGATCATAGCCACACTCGGTCTTGCCGGGTTGTCCGGGGGACCAGCCTTCAGTGTCGGCTGGCCCAGACAGCGGGGGGAAAGCATCACCACTTTGCTGACCCGAGCGGCAGCGGCCGGAGGTGGATTCACAGTGAGAAACCCGCCGGGGCCGTACACTCCTCCGCAGGAGAAGGATGGCGGCGTCGATGTGATCGCTTGGACGCCAGGTGATCGGCCACCGCCCACGGCCTTCTTCTTCGGACAGACCGCGAGCGGCAAGAACTGGACTGATAAACCTGTCGCCGACCACGCACGAACTTTCCAAGGTGCGTACATGCTCGACCTGATGACCGGGAACCTATCCCACGTCACCGTCATCCCGTTCCGTGTCCTCAACGAGCGTGACTGGAACCACCTGCATCAGTTTCACCGCGCAATACTGGATCGCCTCCGACTGCCGCTGCGCGCTTGGCAGGGACTGCAACTTGGCCTCGGCGGCGTAGCGATCGACGGTGCAGACCGTGTCGACGAACTCCGGACTTGGCTTCGTGATTTCTACGATGATGCCAGAGCGGCATGATCGTTGATTAGAACTTCGCGTTCTTTGCGCTTGTTCTGAAGGCTGTAGCTCACCGCCAAGTCAGAAATAATCTGACGATCATATAGTTCTCTGATCAGAGGATGGTCGTCATAAGTTAGGACCCAATGGGGGAGCTTGCCGTCTTGGAGCATATCGCTGAGAGCGATGTGCTTCCCCTCGTTCATGGCGTTCAGGTAGAGGCGGCCGCCAGCTGTCACGTAAGGCGGATCAACAAAGAACAGGGTCCGATCAAGTTCGAGGCGCGAGGTCGATCGCGAGAGAAACGTCAGGGCGTCTTCGTGGGTGATCCGGATACGCTCGCGCATCGAGCCCAGCCAGTGAACGCGGTCGGCCAATGCCTCCCGGTTGAAGCGAGCATCGATCTTCCAGTTGCCGCGCTGGTCGTACCCGCCAATCGGGCCAGCTCCAGCGACAATGCCCGACCGGCTTGTCCGGTTCAGAAAGAAGGTCGCGAAACCTAGTTCGAAGCTTGGCTCCGTCGCGGCCCCTACGAGGTCACGGCATGAGTACCAAGTCGGCATATCGACCGGCGTGCTCATGATTGCAGCTGCGAATCGATCAGGTTCGTTCAGGATCGCCTGCCAGGCGGCAAACACCTTCGGATCGGCGTCGTTGAGGTGAATCTCGTTGACCGCGTCGAGCTTCAACAGAATGACGGCCGCTCCCGCCCCGCCGCAGAAAGGCTCAGCGTAGAAGCGCTGGCCGTCGGGCAAAGATGCGAGCCGACGCAGCAGGTACTTGTATAGAAACGCTTTACCGCCGGGATAGCGAAACGGGGAGACCGAGCGCATCGTGGGAATGCCCTGTTCCGATGCCACTATACCTACCTCGTAGCTCACCATGTCGCGGTCCGAACGCCGGCCCGCTCCGTTGAAACAAGAATATCACTGCGTCGGCCTTCAGGTCGACCACCCTAAGCGAGTTGATAAGACCTTACACCCTTCTGCCATCACGTCGGGCCGCAAAGGCCACCCGCCCCGGCGCGCCTCAAGGACGCTGCGCGCCGCTCGCGCGGCAGGCCTGGAGGCCTGTCCTTGACCCGCTCCGGGCCGGGCGACCGGGGCTGGGCATGTCGGACGCGCGGGGCGCGCCGACGTTTGGGGGGCTTGGGGGCTTGGTGCTGCTGGGGGGGAAGAGCCCCTCCACCCTGCTTCGCCAAGGCTACGCAGGGTCCCCCTCCCCACGGGTGGGGAGGGGGCGGGGCGTCGGGCGATGGCTCTTGACCGCACCCGCGGCCTCATCCATCGGGCCGCATGACCTATGCCTTGCCTGTCGATCCTGAGCGCTATGCCGCCTTTCTGGGGGTGATGGCGGTGCTGGCGGTGACGCCGGGGCCGGCCAATCTGTTCTCGATCGCCAATGGCATGGCGCGCGGGCGGCGAGCCGTGGTGGTCGGGGTGCTGGGCATGAGTCTGGCGACCCTGGTGTGGTTCACGGCGGCGGCGCTGGGGCTGGGGGCGCTGGTGCTGGCCTTTCCGGCGGCGTTCCGGGTGATCGCCGTGGGCGGGGCGCTGTATGTGGCCTGGCTGGGCGGAAAGGCCCTGTGGGGGGCTGTGCGAGGAGATGTGCCGGGCAAGCCTGAGCGGCCGAGCCTGAGCCTCGGGCGCAGTGCCTTTTTCGACGGCTTCATGGTGCAGCTGGCCAATCCCAAGGCGGTGCTGTTCTTTACCGCCGTGCTGCCGCCGTTTCTGGATGTGGGGCGGCCGCTGGTGCCGCAGCTGGCGCTGTTCGCCCTGGCGACCGTCGGCATGGATATGATCACCATGAATGCCTATGGCTTGGGCGGGGCGGCGCTGGCGCAGCGGATGACGGCGCCGGGGTTCCGGCGGGGGTTTGATGCCGGGGTCGGGGTGCTGTTGCTGGCGGCGGCGGTGCTGATCGGGCTGAGGCTGTAGCGGGGGCTGTAGGCGGAACCGGGGGCGTTCAGGCGTCGTTCAGGTGGAAAGCGCTTGGCTGGGCCACAGCCAACCTCTTGTTTTGGATGACGGGTGAGCGCACCTGTTAACCGGACGCCCTCGCTTTCGGAGATGGACATGACCCTTCGTACGACCCTTCGCCGCCCCGCCCTGTTTGCGGTGGCCGCCAGCGCCCTGGCCCTGACAGTCGCGGCCTGTGCCACGCCGACCCCCTATGGACCCATGCAGCCCGGACGCGCCGGCGGCTATGCCGAGCAGCGGCTGGAGGCCAACCGCTTCCGCGTGGCCTTTGCCGGGAACTCCGTGACCTCGCGCGAGCAGGTCGAGATGTCGCTGCTGCTGCGCGCCGCCGAGCTGACGGTGCAGGAGGGCTATGACTGGTTCGCCACGGTCGAGCGGGCCACGGACCGCGACACCCGCTATGTCGGCGGACGCGACCCCTTCTATGACCCCTATTACCGGGGCTGGAACCCCTACTGGCGCTTCTATCGCGGCGGCAGCTGGAGCCGGTTCGACCCGTACTGGAACGACATCAATGTCCGCCAGATCGACCGGTTCGAGGCGACCTCCGAGATCATCATGGGCCGGGGACCCAAGCCCGCCGGTGACCCCAATGCCTTTGACGCCCGCGACGTGATCGCCAACATCGCCCCGCGCGTGACGCGCTAAGGGAACGGATTCGCCCCGGCCGGGTCAGCCCAGGCAGGCTAACCCAGCCGGGGTGTTTTCAGGCGCCGCTTGTTGGAGTGGGTCTCGGGCGCATTGCCGAGCGCCTCGGGGATTTCACCCTTGAAGTAGTAGCGCTGCCAGGCCTCTTTCGCCGCCTCGGGATCGCCTTTGGCCAGCCGCTGGTTGAAGTCGGTGCGCTGGCGGTTCCACGCCTCGAACTGGTCCTTCATGCCGGGGTTGGACTCCAGCGAGCGGATCACGGGCTGGAAGTCCTCAACCTTGCGCGCCTCGATCAGCGTGATGAAGCAGAACGGTTCGCCGCGCTCGAAGGTGATGCTGCCCGGGCGGGTGAAGATCCAGTTCATGGTGAAGGGGAAGGGCAGCCAGTCGGTCTCGATCAGGCCGGTCAGGGCCTGAATGCCGTCCTTGACATGGTTGGGCGAGCCGGTGGCCATCATCTGCCAGCCCGGCGGGGTGCGGAACATATACTGGGGATGCATCGTCAGCACGCCGCGCGAGAAGTGCGAGGTGACGAAGTGGCTGAGGTCGGAATTGACCCGCTCGGGCGTGATGCGGATGTCTTCCTGACGGGGGCCGCCGTTCCACTCAGCCGTAAAGCCGACCGGGCACAGGATCTCCCAGCCCGTGGTGTTGGCCATGGTCAGCGGCAGGCAGCGGTAGGGGTGGCGGCTGGCGAAGGCATCCATCCAGGCGCGCGACTGTCGCCCCGGCACCATGTCCGGCGGCCGCGCCGTCATCGGATAGCACTCCAGTTCCACCTTGGACCTCCGGTTCACATTGCCTCAGCCCCTCTCCTATCCGGTGGCCCCGCACGCGGTCAAAACCTATGATGGCGGGATGAGCCTTCCGTCCCCCTTTGACCGCGACCGCCTGCTGGCCTGGATGGCCGGGGCGGGTCTGGCGCCGCGCACCCATGACCATCCGGCGGTGTTCCGGGTCGATCAGGGCCATGAGATCAAGGCGGCCCTGCCCGGGGCCCACACCAAGAACCTGTTTCTGAAGGGCCGGGGCGGTCAGCTGTGGCTGGTCAGCGCGCGTCAGGACACGACCATCGACCTGAAACGTCTGGCAAAACGGCTGGGCTCGGACCGGCTGTCGTTTGCCTCCGAAGAGGCCATGGTCGGGACGCTGGGGGTGACGCCGGGGTCGGTGACGGCGCTGGGTCTGGTCAATGACACGGAACGGCGGGTGCAGTTCGTGCTGGACCGGGCGTTGTGGACGGCGGAGGTGGTCAATTTCCACCCCCTGACCAATACGGCGACGACGGCGCTGGACCAGACGGATTTCCGGCGGTTCCTCGGCCTGCTGGAACGGACGCCCCTGATCGTCGATTTCTCCGGGGAAGAGGGCCCGCGCATCGTTGACCCGGTTGCCGATCCCGTGCCCCATGACCATGTGGCGGGGAACACCCCGACCCCTTCTGAGGAAGCCTGAATGTCCCTGATCGATCCCGCCCGTCCGAACGGCCACGCCAACACCGACGATCTGATCGTCGAGGGCTCGGATGCGGAGTTCATAAAACAGGTGGTCGAGGCGTCGAAGAGCCGCCCGGTCATCGTCGACTTCTGGGCGACCTGGTGCGGGCCCTGCCGTCAGCTGACCCCGATGCTGGAAAAGGCCGTGCGCGCCGCCGGTGGCGCCGTGGCCCTGGTCAAGATCGATGTCGACAAGAACCCGGCCTATGCGGGCCAGCTGCGGGTGCAGTCGATCCCGACCGTCTATGCCTTTGTCGACGGCAAGCCGGTGGACGGATTCCAGGGCGCGGTGCCCGAGAGCCAGCTGAAGGCCTTTATCGACAAGCTGACCGGCGGCAAGGGCGGCAATTCCGACGTCGATCAACTGTTGGCGCTGGGAGCGGAATCCCTGTCGCTGGACGATCTGGGCGGGGCGGCCCAGGCCTTTGCCCAGGTGCTGACGATGGAGCCGGAAAACCCCAAGGCCATCGCCGGGATGGCGCGGGTCTATCTGGCGGACGGCGACCGGGATCAAGCGATCCAGACCCTGGCCATGGCGGGTCCGAATTCGACCGACCCGGATATCCAGAGCGTGCGCGCGCAGCTGGCCCTCGGGGCACAGGTGGCGGACGACAGCGAGGTCGAGGCCCTCAAGGCGAAGATTGCCGCCGACCCGTCGGATCATCAGGCGCGCTTTGATCTGGCCGGTGTACTGGCGGCCAAGGGGGATCTGGCCGGAGCGGTCGACCAGCTGCTGGATATCGTCAAGGCCGACCGCGAGTGGAACGATCAGGCGGCCCGCAAGCAACTGTTGACCGTGTTCGAGGCTGCGGGCCTGAATTCCGACGTGGCGAAGGACGGGCGGCGTCGCCTGTCTTCGCTGCTGTTCGCCTAGGGCGGCGCGGTGGCCCAGGGCATCGTCAAGGCTGGAGACCTGCCGCAGGTCATCCCCGTCTTTCCGCTGAACGGGGCGGTCCTGCTGGCGCGCGGGCAGCTGCCGCTCAATATCTTCGAGCCGCGCTATCTGAACATGATCGATGACGCCATGGCCGGCGACCGGATGGTCGGCATGGTGCAGACCACAGGTGGACCGGCGGACAACCCCACGCTGGCCCCGGTCGGCTGTGTCGGGCGGATCACCAATTTCGCCGAGACGCCGGACGGGCGCTATATGATCACCCTGACCGGGATCTGTCGCTTTCGCAGCGTCGAGGAAATCCCGGCCCGGTCCCCCTATCGACAGGTGCGCGCGGACTTTCAAGCCTATGCCGCCGATCTGATCCCGGCCCCGTCCAGTGCCGAGATCGGTCGCCCCGGTCTGCTGGGGGCGCTGCGCCTGTTTCTGGAGCACCGGGGGCTGGAGATCGACTGGGACACGGCGCGCGACGCCCCGGCCGAGGCGCTGGTGAACAGCCTTTGCATGGCCCTGCCGTTCGAGGTGGCCGAGAAACAGGCCCTGGTCGAGGCGATGGACCTGACCGCGCGGGCCCGGGCCCTGACCACCCTGCTGAGCATCAATGCGGCGGACAGCGGCGACGAGGACACGCCGCCCTCGCTGCAATAGGTCGCATCCGGCTGGACGGGGCCGCTGCCGGTTCTATGATTGCGGGATGAGCGACAGTTTCAATACCCCCTCGACCGTCGATCCGCGCCTGCTTGAGGTGCTGGTCTGTCCCGTGACGCGGGGCACGCTCAGCTATGACCGCGCCCGTCAGGAGCTGGTGTCCAAGGGCGCCAAACTGGCCTTTCCGATCCGTGACGGCGTGCCGATCCTGCTGGTCGGCGAAGCGCGCGCGCTGGACTAGGACCAATCGACATTCAGGGATTCACTTGGGCCTGAATGCGTGATTCATAGGTCTCCGCTTTGACGGAGGTCTGTGATGGGTGTGAAGCGGTACGAACTGGATGAAGCGCAGTGGGCTCGGATCGAGCCGCTGCTCCCGGGGAAGGCGTCGGA
>Ga0181371_1000046_pt1 | contig 26250 bp, 30 predicted proteins | sample LowvirmetaG_6_FD_130087 | JGI IMG/M metagenome (GOLD analysis project Ga0181371, IMG submission 130087) | Marine viral communities from the Subarctic Pacific Ocean - Lowphox_07 viral metaG | ecosystem: Environmental > Aquatic > Marine > Oceanic | place: Subarctic Pacific Ocean | collected...
CTGTTCGAATACCCCAAGCCGGTGACGGCGCTGGTGGACGGCATCGTGATGGGCGGCGGCGTCGGCATTTCCGAGCCCGCCGAGGTGAGGATCGCGACCGAGAACACCACCTATGCCATGCCCGAGACCGGGATCGGCCTGTTCCCCGATGTCGGCGGGGGCTGGTTTCTGCCGCGCCTGCCGGGATTTGTCGGCACCTGGCTGGCCCTGACGGGGGCGCGCCTGAAGGCGGCGGACACGGTGTTTCTGGGCATTCACAGTCACTATCTGCCCGCCGATGCGGTCGAGGCCTTCCGGTCCATTCTGGCGGCGGATCCGGCCCATCCGGCCGACGTCGCCGACGGGCTGGAGGATGACGCGGGCGAGGCCCCCATCGAGGCGCATCTGCCGACCATCGACCGGCTGTTCGGCCTTGACACCCTGGAAGAGATTTTCGCGGCGCTGGAGGCCGACGGCTCGGAGTGGGCCACGGCGCAACTGTCGACCTTGAAGACCAAGTCGCCCCTATCGATGAAGGTCACCCTGCGCCAGCTGCGCACCGGAGCGACGCTCGACAGCTTTGCCGACACTATGGCGATGGAATACCGGTTGGGCGGTCGGGTCGTCCGCACTCCCGACTTCCAGGAAGGCGTGCGGGCCGTGATTGTCGACAAGGACAATGCGCCGAAATGGTCGCCGGCCAGCATCGAAGGCGTGACCGATGAGACGCTGGACGCCCTGTTTGCGCCGCTGCCGGCCGATGAGGAATGGACGCCCCTGCCGCAACTGGCGTAATCCTGAACCGAACCGGCCGGGAGTCAGACCATGCGCACCATCCTGAAGACCACGCTTGTGATCGCGGCGGCGCTTGCTGCGTCGGGCTGTATCATCATCGCCAATGACGGCGGGGGGCAGACGGTCATCACCTCGACCTCGCCCGCCAGCGCCCGGGCCGATACCCGCGCTGCCATGGCCCTGTCGGATGACCGCCGTCCGGAAGAGGACCGCGCCCGCGACTCGCTGCGCATGCCGCTGCAGGTCATGGTCTTTTCCGAGATCAGCCCCGGTGACCATGTCGCCGACATCCGGCCGGAGGAAGGCTATTACACCCGCCTGTTCGCGCCCGCCGTGGGCGATGAGGGCCGGGTCTATGCCTTTGTGCCGACCCGCACGGCCCAGCGTGAAAAGCCCTATGCCGATGCCCTGGCCGAGACCTATGGCAATGTGGTGCCGGTCGTGGGCCTGCTGGACGAGATGCGCTTTGAGACCCCGCTGGACGTGGTGTTCATGAGCCAGGAATATCACGACTTCCACATCCCGGCCTTTGGCGTGGACGTCGCCCGGATGAACCGCGCGGTCTATGACGCGCTGAAGCCCGGCGGCCTTTATATCGTCATCGACCACTCGGGCCGGGCGGGAACCGGCAATACCGAGGTGCAGAGCCTGCACCGGATCGAGGGCGACTTCCTGAGGGCCGAGGTCGAGGCGGCGGGCTTTGTCTTCGAGGGCGCCAGCCAGGCTTTGGCCAACCCCGATGACGACCGCACCGTCAGCGTGTTCGACGAATCGATCCGCGGCCAGACCGACCAGTTCGTCTACCGCTTCCGCAAGCCGGGCTGACCGCCATTCGATAAACGGTTAAGCTCGCCTCCGCGCCGTCCAGAGCGCGGGAGGAACGTCAATGCGGAAAATCACCCTGCTGGCCGCCTGCGCGGCTCTGGCCCTATCGGCCTGTGGCTCGATGGGCATGTTCGGACCGTCCGACGCTGCGCGCGTGGCCGTGATCGAGGCTGCGCTGGTCGGCCCGCCGCGCACCGACGAGGATCGCGCCCGCGACGCCAGCCGTATGACCGCCGAAACCCTGGCCTTCGCGCGCATCGAGCCGGGCGACCGGGTCATCGACCTGATGATCGGCGGCGGCTTTTTCACCCGCGCCTTCTCGGCGGCCGTGGGCCCCGAAGGGCAGGTGACGGCCTGGCAACCGGACGAGTTCGTCGCCTTCAGTGCGGACTATGGCGTGGCGTTGACGGCGGCCGACGCCCTGCCAAACGTGACCGGGGCGGGCTCGGCGATCAACGCCCCGGATTGGCCGGGCGGCGCGGACGTGATCTTCACCGCCCAGAACTATCACGATCTGCATCTCAATGCCTTCCCCGACGGGACGGCGGAGCGGGTCAATGCTGCGGCCTACGCGGCGCTGAAGCCCGGCGGCTACTATGTGATCATAGACCATGCGGCGGTGACGGGTGCCGATGCCTCGGTCGCCGACACGCTGCACCGGATCGACCGGGACCAGGTGGTGCGCGAGGTCACCGCAGCCGGTTTTGTCCTGGACGGGGAGTCGGATGGGCTGATGCGACCGGCGGACCCGTTGACGGCCAATGTCTTCGACCCGTCCATCCGCGGGAACACCAGCCAGTTCATGCTGCGCTTCCGGAAGCCCGACTAAGGTCACACTGGCCTTGCGAGGCCTGAGCGGCTAACCCTCCGCGCAAGAAACGCGACCAGAGGGAGACGCCGACATGACCGAGACCATCGCCTTCATCGGACTGGGAAACATGGGCGGGGGCATGGCCGCCAACCAGGCCAAGACGGGCCGCAAGGTCCTGGCGTTCGACCTGTCCGAAGCGGCGATGGCGCGCGCGGTGGAAGCCGGCTGCGAGGCCGCCGGCTCGGTCGTGGAGGCGGTCAAGGACGCCGACATCGTCATCACCATGCTGCCCGCGGGGCCGCATGTGCTGAAGGTCTATTCCGAACAGATCATCGGGGCCGCGCCGTCGAGCGCCGTGTTGCTGGACTGTTCGACCATCGACGTCGACACGGCGCGCAAGGTCGCAGGTCTGGCGAAGGAGGCCGGCTATGCCTTTGCCGATGCGCCGGTCTCGGGCGGGACCATGGCGGCGGATGCCGGGACCCTGGCCTTCATGGTCGGCTGTGACGAGGGCGACTTTGCCCGGATTGAGCCGGCGCTGGAGCCGATGAGCCGGGCCACCTTCCGGGCCGGCGACCACGGGGCAGGGCAGGCGGCCAAGATCTGCAACAACATGATCCTCGGCATCACCATGCTGGGCACATGCGAGGCCATCGGTCTGGCCGAAAAACTGGGTCTGGACCCGGTCAAGATGTTCGACATCGTCTCCAAATCCTCGGGTCAGAGCTGGTCGACGACGACCTACTACCCCTGGCCCGGGCCGGTGCCGACGGCGCCGTCGAACCGCAAATATGACGGCGGGTTTGCCACGGCCATGATGCTCAAGGATCTGAAGCTGGCGCAGGATGCGGCGGCCAAGGCCGGGGCCTCGACCCCGCTGGGCGCCCAGACCGAAGCCCTGTTCCAGATGTTCGATCGGCTGGGCTATGGCGGGCGGGATTTCTCGGCCATCCTGCAACTGCTGCGCGGCAAGCTGGACGAGCTGCCGAAGGGCTGACGGTCGAGATTGAGAACCGTTATCAATTAAGGGTTTGCGGCCAATTCGCCGCAGTCTGAACATGGACTTTCAGCCGTCCGGAGCGCAAAAGAACCGCGTCCGGAATGCATAAGCGAAAGACCGCCGATCTTGTTCGACTATAAGGCCGCCTTTGGAAACGCCGTGGACCAGGTCCGGGCCGAGGGGCGCTATCGCGTCTTCGCCGACCTGAAGCGTGTGCGTGGCCAGTTTCCGCGCGCGGTCTGGCGTCGGGATGACGGCACCGAGCAGGACGTCGTGGTCTGGTGCTCGAACGATTATCTGGGCATGGGCCAGCACCCCGAGGTGCTGACAGCCATGCAGGCCGAGATCGATTCGGTCGGCGCCGGGGCCGGGGGCACGCGCAACATCTCGGGCACGACCCGTTCGGCGGTCGATCTCGAGGCCGAGCTGGCCGCCTGGCACCACAAGGAAGCGGCACTGCTGTTCACCTCGGGCTATGTGGCCAATGAGGCGACCCTGACGACCCTTCAACGGATCATGCCGGGGCTGATCATCTTCTCCGACAGCCTGAACCATGCCTCGATGATTGCGGGCATCCGCAACGGCGGCTGTGAGCGGCACATCTATCAGCACAATGATCTGGAGCATCTGGAGGCCCTGCTGGCGGCGGCGCCGCCCGATGCGCCCAAGCTGATCGCGTTCGAGAGCGTCTATTCCATGGACGGCGACATCGCCGATCTGGCCGGCACCCTTGCGCTGGCCAGGAAATATGGCGCCCTGACCTATCTGGACGAGGTCCATGCCGTGGGCCTGTATGGCGACACCGGCGCGGGCATCGCCGAGCGCGACGGCGTGCTGGACCAGATCGACATCATCGAATGCACCCTCGGCAAGGCCATCGGCGTGATGGGGGGCTATATCGCCGCCGACGCCCTGATCATCGATGCCGTGCGCAGCTGGGCCGCGGGCTTCATCTTCACCACCAGCCTGCCGCCGGCCCTGACCGCGGGGGCACTGGCCTCGGTGCGTCACCTGAAGGCCCACCCGGAACTGCGCGCGGCGCATCAGGCCCGGGCCCAGGCGCTGAAGGAGCGGTTCCTGGCCGCCGGCATCCCGGTGATGCCGTCCGAGAGCCACATCGTGCCGGTGCATGTGGGCAATCCGGTACACTGCAAGATGATCTCGGACATGCTGCTGGAAGAGCACGGCATCTATGTCCAGCCGATCAACTATCCGACCGTGCCCAAGGGCACCGAGCGCCTGCGCTTCACGCCCTCGCCGAACCACGACGACGGCATGATGGACGCGCTGGTCACGGCGATGGACAAGCTGTGGACCCACTGCAACGTGGCGCGCCTCCCTGCCGTCGCCTGACGACCGGTCTGTCCCCGGCGAGGTGATCGTCGAGTTTGTGCGCAACGGCGCCTATCTGAAATGTTCGGTCGTGCATGTGGCGTCGGGGGTCGAGGTCTCGGCCGTCGGGCCGGTCACCGAGCGCAACGGGCTGGAACGCATTGCGCTCGCCAAGCTGAAACGGGCGCTGGCGGCGCCCCGATAACGGCAGTAGTGTTTGCCCCCGGCCACGGAGACGAATGCTATGGGCGACTGCGTATTGGCATTTCTCTATGTCTGCCTTGGTTCGCAAGGGCTTCAGGCTGCTGAATATGAGCAGCACTATGGGTTGGAAGTTCGCGCCGACTATGCTGGCTTCGACCTTCGCGTGATTGCCCCTGACCTCGTCTATACGCTCGACAAGGAAACCGAAGATGTGGCCTGCGGTGCGGGGCTTTGCGTCACCTATCACCAGTGGTGTGAAGCCGACCTATCCTCTTGTGAGTACACACTGCAGCGACACGGCCCCCCAGAACTGATCGTTGTTCAAGCAACCTCAAAGGATGGGCCTCTGCCGAGCGACTGGCGCCAGCAAGTGGCCATCCGTTCACAAGGCTCTGATACCGAGGTGCGCCTCGAGGAGATGACGCGGATCAGTCAGATGCGAGAGCCGGCAGTGGCGCGGCGGCCGCGCGACTGAGGCTGCCTCTCCGCTGACCACAAGATGTTGTGGTCTCTCCGCGTGGAGCCTAGATAGGTTCATCATCGAATTCGGGGACTGCCGTGACTGCTCATACCCATGACGCCTACTTCTCGCGCACGCTGGCCGAGGCCGATCCGGACATTTTCGGCGGCATCCAGGGCGAGCTGGCCCGGCAGAAGGAACAGATCGAGCTGATCGCGTCGGAAAACATCGTCTCGAGGGCGGTGCTGGAGGCGCAGGGTTCGGTCCTGACCAACAAATATGCCGAGGGTTATCCGGGGCGTCGCTACTACGGTGGCTGTGAGTACGTCGATGTGACCGAGAACCTGGCGCGCGCGCGGGCCAAGGAACTGTTCGGTTGCGCCTTTGCAAACGTCCAGCCGCACTCGGGGGCGCAGGCCAATCAGGCCGTGTTTCAGGCCCTGCTGCAGCCGGGCGATACCTTCCTCGGCATGGATCTGGCGGCCGGTGGGCACCTGACCCACGGGTCTCCGGCCAACCAGTCGGGCAAGTGGTTCCGGCCCGTGACCTATACGGTGCGCCAGGACGATCACCTGATCGACTATGACAATGTGGCCGAGATGGCCGAGCGCGAGAAGCCGAAGCTGATCATCGCCGGGGCCAGCGCCTATTCGCGCCATATCGACTTCGCCCGCTTCCGCGAGATCGCGGACAGCGTCGGGGCGTATCTGATGGTGGACATGGCCCACTATGCGGGTCTGATCGCGGGCGGCGTCTATCCGGACCCGCTGCCGCACGCCCATGTGGTGACGACCACCACGCACAAGACGCTGCGCGGCCCGCGCGGCGGCATGGTGCTGTCCAACGACGTCGACCTCGGCAAGAAGATCAATTCGGCCGTCTTCCCGGGCCTGCAGGGCGGGCCGCTGGAGCATGTCATCGCGGCCAAGGCGGTGGCCTTCGGCGAGGCGCTGAAGCCGGAGTTCAAGGCCTATGCGCAGCAGGTGGTCGACAATGCCCGGGCGCTGGCGGCGGTCCTGGTCGAGCGCGGGACGCACATCGTGTCCGGCGGGACCGACAGCCATCTGATGCTGGTGGACCTGCGGCCCAAGGGCGTGACGGGCAAGGCGACCGAGGCGGCGCTGGAGCACGCCCTGATGACCTGCAACAAGAATGGCGTGCCGTTCGATACGGCGCCCTTCACGGTGACATCGGGTGTTCGTCTGGGGACCCCGGCGGGCACGACGCGCGGCTTTGGTGTCGCCGAATTCCAGCAGGTTGGCCACTGGATCGCCGATGTGATCGACAGCATGAAGGGCGGCGACGAGGCCGATCCCGAGGTGTCACGCCGGGTGGCCGACGCGGTGCGCGAGCTCACGCGTCGCTTCCCGATTTACGGATAACCGTCAGATGAAATGTCCCTTCTGCGGTCACGCTGATACCCAGGTGAAGGACAGCCGGCCGTCCGATGACGGGGCGGCGATCCGCAGACGTCGGTCCTGCCCGCAGTGCAGCGGCCGGTTCACGACGTTCGAACGGGTGCAGTTGCGCGAGCTGGTGATCCTGAAGCGGAACGGGCGCCGCACGCCGTTCGACCGCGACAAGCTGGAGCGGTCGCTGGGGATTGCGCTGCGCAAGCGGCCGGTCCAGCCCGACCAGATCGAGCAGATGGTCAGCCGGATCGTGCGCCAGCTGGAGAGCCTCGGCGAGACGGAGATCCCGTCCAGCGTGGTCGGCGACTTCATCATGAAGGCGCTGAAGGGGCTCGATGAGGTGGCCTATGTCCGCTATGCTTCTGTTTACAAAGACTTCCGGCACACGGGCGACTTCGCCCGCTTCCTCGGCGACGAGGGCTACAATGACGACAAGCCGGGTGGCGACGGCGCGCCTGAATGACCGGCCGTCCGACTGTCACGCTGAAGCTGGCCACCTCGCTGGATGGCCGTATCGCCATGGCGTCGGGCGAGTCCCAGTGGATCACGGGCGAGGCGGCGCGGCTTGAGGGGCACCGGCTGAGAGCCAGCCACGACGCAATCCTGGTCGGTATCGGCACGGTACTGGCCGACGATCCCGCGCTGACGGTTCGGCTGCCCGACCATAGCGGCCCCCAGCCCCTGCGCGTGGTGCTGGACAGCCGACTGAGAACGCCGGAAACGGCACAGGTGACCGGGGGTAACAGCTTGATCCTGACCACGGTTGAACCGCGCCCCGTTGGCGAGGCCGAAGTGGTAGAGGTTGTCGATGTGGACGGCCGCGCGAACCTCCATGCCGCCCTCGACACCCTGTATGCGCGCGGCGTTCGCTCGGTGCTGATCGAGGGGGGAGGCGAGGTTGCGGCCTCTTTCCTGCGCGAAAACCTGGTCGACCGGATGGAATGGTTTCGCGCGCCGATCCTGCTGGGCAGCGAGGGACGGCCCTGTGTCGTCGCCCTGTCGCTTGCAAAGCTGGCGGATGCCCCCAAGTTTCGGCGCAAGGCCGTCCAGGTCGTCGGGGACGATCTGTGGGAGCGGCTTGAAAGGATCTGAATGTTCACCGGCATCGTCACAGATGTGGGTCGGGTGCGCCGCATCCAGGCCACCGCGCGCGATCACCGCTATGAGATCGAAACGGCGTTCGACACGGCCACGATCGAACTGGGCGCCTCGATCAGCCACGCGGGCTGCTGCCTGACGGTCACCGAAAAGGGGCCCGGCTGGTTCGCGGTCGAGGTCTCGGGCGAGACCCTGTCGAAGACAACGTTGGGGGAGTGGGCAGAGGGCACGCACATCAATCTGGAGCGGGCGGCGAAGCTGGGCGACGAGCTGGGCGGCCATATCGTTTCGGGCCATGTGGACGGACTGGGCACAGTCGTCTCGATCACGCCCGAGGGCGGTTCGCACCGCATCGAGATTGAGGCGCCGGCGCCGCTGCATCGCTACATCGCGGCCAAGGGGTCGATCACGGTCGACGGCGTGTCGCTGACGGTCAACACGGTCGAGGGCCGGACCTTTGACCTGAACATCATCCCCCACACTTGGGATCACACGACGCTGGGCGGGCTTCAGGTCGGAAATTCCGTCAATCTGGAGATCGACATGCTGGCGCGTTACCTTGCCAGGTGGCAGGAGACGCAATGATGCAAACCGCGCACCAGACCGACACCCCGATCAGCCCCATCGAGGACATCATCGAGGACGCCCGCAACGGGCGGCCCTATATCCTTGTGGATGCCGAGGATCGCGAGAACGAGGGCGATGTCATCATCCCGGCCCAGTTCGCCACGCCCGACCAGATCAACTTCATGGCCAAGCACGCGCGCGGCCTGATCTGTCTGGCGATAACGGCCGACCGGGCGCGCCAGTTGCGTCTGCCGCCCATGGCCGCCGAGAACCGCGAGAGCATGGGCACCGCCTTCACCGTCTCGATCGAGGCGAAGGAGGGGGTGACGACCGGCATTTCGGCCGCGGACCGGGCCCGCACGGTGCAGATCGCGGTCGATCCGAACCGGGGCGCGGACGATCTGGTCTCGCCGGGCCATGTGTTTCCGCTGGTGGCGCGTGATGGCGGGGTTCTGGTGCGCACCGGCCATACGGAGGCCGCGGTCGACATCAGCCGCATGGCCGGGCTGACGCCCGCCGGGGTGATCTGCGAGATCATGAATGACGACGGCACAATGGCCCGCATGCCGGATCTGGTGGCCTTTTCCCAGTTGCACGGCATCAAGATCGGCACGATTGCCGACCTGATCGCCTATCGCCGCCGCACCGAAACCTTTGTTGAGCGGGTGCTGGACACCGATCTCGACAGCATCCACGGCGGCCCGTTCCGCATGGTCCTGTACCGCAACACGATTGAGGGCGTGGAACACGTCGCCCTGGTCAGCGGCAAGGTCGATCCGTCGAAGCCGACCCTGGTGCGCATGCATCAGGTGGACTTTGCTGCGGATCTGCTGGGCCATGTCGAGGGCCGTCAGGACTATGTGCCCAAGGCGATGAAGACCATCAGTGACCATGGCGGAGCCGGCGTGGTCGTCTTCCTGCGCGATCCGGAACTGCATGGTCTGGCCGAACGGCTGATGGGCGCCCCCCGGCCCCAGGCCGTGGACCGGTCGATCCGGAACTATGGCGTGGGGGCACAGATCCTGAAGGACCTCGGCGTGCGCGACATGATTGTGATGAGCTCGACCCGCCCCAATCCGACCGCGCTGGAGGGCTATGGCCTGCGCATTGTCGGCTGGCGTGACATGGATGGAGAACCGGTGGCGTGAAGGATCCCGATCGTATTCTGATCGTCGAGGCGCGGTTCTATGACGAACTGGCCGATGCCCTGCTGGACGGCGCGACCGACGCGCTGAAGGCCCAGGGCGTCCAGTATGACGTCGTGACCGTGCCCGGTGCGCTGGAGGTGCCCGGCGCCATCGCGGCGGCCGAGGAGGCCGGGCGGTATCCGACCGCGCCGCGCTATGACGGCTATGTGGCGCTGGGCTGTGTGATCCGCGGTGAGACCTATCATTTCGAGATCGTCTCGGACCAGTCGGCGGCCGGCCTGATGAACCTGAGCATCAAGGGCCTGTCGATTGGCAACGGCATTCTGACCACCGAAGACGAGGATCAGGCCTGGGCCCGGGCCCGCCGTAGTGAAGGCGACAAGGGGGGCGGTGCCGCCCGTGCGTGTCTGGAGATGATTGCCCTGAAGAAGCGGTTGCGCGTAGGACTGAACCGGTGACCGAACCGAACAGCCTCAAATCCATCCTCGACCTTCTGGACGAGAAGTCCGGGGACACGCTGACGTCGCGTCAGCGCCGCGCGCGCACGGTTGCGCGGTTGGCCGCCGTGCAGGCCCTCTATCAGATGGAGCTGGCCGGAGAGGGCGTCGACACCGTCATTGAGGAGTTTTCGCGCCACCGCTTCGACGGGGACATCGAAGGACAGATGCTGGCCGAGGCCGATGAGGCCTGGTTCGCCGATGTCGTGCGCGGCGTCGTGACCGAGCAGAAGGCCGTCGATGCCGCCATTCGTGCGCGTCTGGCCTCGAACTGGAAGATCGAACGGCTGGACGCCACCCTGCGTGCGCTGCTGCGCTCCGGGGCGTGGGAGCTGATGCGCAAGCCCGAGGTCGCCCTCGAAATCGTCATCGATGAATATGTGGAGCTGGCCAAGGCCTTCTTCGACGATGCCGAGGCCAAGTTCGTCAATGCTGCCCTGGACGGGGTGGCGCGCGACACGCGGTCCTGATGCCGGCGGTCGACGTCGCCGACGAGTTTGAGACCATCCGCCGATTGCTTGCGCCGCTGGCCCACCCCGAATGGGGCCGGGGGCTGGCCGATGATGTGGCCCTGATCCCTTCACGCAAGGGGCATGATCTGGTGGTGACCAAGGACGCCCTGGTCGAGGGGGTGCATTTCCTTGCCACCGATCCGCTGGATACGGTCGCCCAGAAGCTGCTGCGCGTGAACCTGTCGGATCTGGCCGCCAAGGGCGCCGAGCCGTTCGGCTATCTGCTGGCGTGCCACTGGTCCGAGCGTTGCGGCTGGCCGGAGCGCAAGGCCTTCGTCGAGGGATTGGCCCGGGATCAAGTGGGGTTTGGCGTGGCCCTGCTGGGCGGAGACACGGTCTCGACGCCGGGACCGGCCTCGTTCTCGATCACCCTGATGGGCTGGGCGGCGAAAGGCCGGATTGTCGGTCGGGCAGGGGCCCAGCCCGGAGATCTGGTGTTTGTCACGGGCACGGTCGGCGAGGGCTGGCTGGGCCTGCGAGCTGCGCGGGAGCTTTTGCATCTTGAGCCTGCGCGGCTGGCGGCGCTGGTGGAGCACTATCGCCGGCCTCTGCCGCGCACAGCCTTTGCGACTGCGATCCTTGAGCATGCCAGCGCGGCGCTGGACGTGTCGGACGGCCTGATCGGTGATCTGGGGCATCTGGCGCGGGCGAGTGGGGTCGGGCTGGAAATGCAGCTTGAGAGCCTACCCCTGTCGCTGGCGGCCCAGGCCTGGTTCGACGGTCGGGCCGATGCGGTCCAGGCCCTGTCGCAGCTGGCGACCGGAGGCGACGACTATGAGATCGCCTTCACCGCCCGGCCCGGCCATGAATCGGCCCTGCGCCGGGAGGCCGAGCGGCTCCACCTGCGCCTGACCCGGATCGGTGAGGTGAAGGCGGGAGAAGGCGTCCGGGTCCGCTACCGGGGCGAAGACGTGCCGATCTCGCGACCCGGCTGGGTTCACAGCTGAACCCGGCAACGGAATTCTAACGCCTGTCGGGTATCCGGGCAGGATGGATCGCAGACATTTTCTCTCCCTCATGGGCGCTGGCCTCAGCATGGGCGTCGCCGGACCCGCTCTGGCCTCGGGCGACGAAAAGCCCGCCGCCGCTGTCGTCAACCTGCAGGGCGTGGGCCTGCCGGTGATCTCGGGCGGGCGGATTCGCAACTATGTGTTCGTCAGCATCCGGCTGCATCTGTCGGCATCGGCCGTGATGGAGACCGTCCGGGCCAAGGATGCGCACTTTCGCGATGCGCTGGTCAAGGCGGCCCACCGGACGCCCTTTACGCTTGCTGATGACTGGTCACAGCTGGACACGGCGGCCCTGTCGCGCAGCCTGATGGCGTCAGCGACGCGTATCGCCGGGCAGGGCAAGGTCGCCCGGGTCGAGGTCCTGCATCAGGCACCCCGCCGACGTACGGGCATTCCCACCGGCTGATCAGCGTTCTGCTGTTGCGATTCGTCCGGGCATTTGGCACGTTTCCGCCGCAATCCCGAAGGACGCATTGTCGCGTCCATCGCGCACGGGGGGACCGGAAGGCGGACAGAGGCGAAAAGCCCGCCGCGCCAAGGGTCCGGGCGCCTTGCATGAACAGGGTACGGAAACGCCATGACAAACTATCTGTGGCTGGTCATCGCCGCAGGCGCGCTGGGGGTCCTTTACGGGCTTGTCCAGACCGCCGCGCTGATGAAGGCCTCAACCGGCAATGACAAGATGCGCGAGATCGCTGCGGCGATCCAGGAAGGGGCCTCGGCCTATCTGAAGCGCCAGTACACCACCATCGGCATGGTCGGGATCGTCATCCTGATCGCGGCCTATTTCCTCATCGGCGAATGGGCCGCTATCGGCTTCGTCATCGGCGCGGTGCTTTCGGGCGCCGCGGGCTATGCCGGGATGCTGATCTCGGTGCGGGCCAATGTGCGCACCGCGCAGGCGGCATCGGAGAGCCTGTCCAAGGGTCTGGATCTGGCGTTCCGCTCGGGCGCCATCACCGGCCTGTTCGTGGCGGGCGGTGCCCTGATCGGGGTCGCGGGCTATTATGCGATCATGACCGAGATGATGGGTCTGGAGCGGACCGGTCGTGAAGTGATCGACGGTCTGGTGGCGCTGGGCTTTGGGGCCTCGCTGATCTCGATCTTTGCCCGTCTGGGCGGCGGCATCTTCACCAAGGGTGCGGACGTCGGCGGCGACATGGTCGGCAAGGTCGAGGCCGGCATCCCCGAGGATGACCCCCGCAACGCCGCGACCATCGCCGACAATGTGGGCGACAACGTCGGTGACTGCGCCGGCATGGCCGCTGACCTGTTCGAGACCTATGCGGTGACCACGGTCGCCACCATGGTGCTGGCGGCGATCTTCTTCCGCGACCAGCCCTATGTCGATGTGATGATGCTGCTGCCGCTGGCGATCTGCGGCGTCTGCATCGTGACCTCGATCATCGGCAGCTTCTTCGTCCGTCTGGGCAAGTCCAACAACATCATGGGGGCCCTGTACCAGGGGCTGATCGTGACCGGCGTACTGTCGGTCGCGGCGCTGTGGTTCGTGGTCGACCAGATGGTCGGTGGACCGGTGACGGCGCTGGGCGGTCAGGCAGGTGAGCGGATCATCGAGCCCATGAACCTGTTCTGGGCCGGTCTGGTCGGTCTGGCGGTCACGGCCGCCATCGTGGTGATCACCGAATACTATACGGGGTCGAACTTCCGTCCCGTGCGGTCGGTGGCCAATGCCTCGGTCTCGGGTCACGGCACCAATGTCATCCAGGGTCTGGCGGTCTCGCTGGAATCCACGGCCCTGCCGGCGCTGACGATCATCGTCGGCATCGTCACCAGCTATCAGCTGGCCGGTCTGTTCGGCATCGCCATTGCCACCACCACCATGCTGGGTGTGGCGGGGATGATCGTGGCGCTGGACGCCTTTGGTCCGGTCACCGACAACGCCGGCGGCATTGCCGAGATGGCGGGTCTGCCGAGTGAAGTGCGTCAGTCGACTGACGCGCTGGACGCTGTGGGCAACACCACCAAGGCCGTGACCAAGGGCTATGCCATCGGCTCGGCGGGCCTTGGCGCGCTGGTGCTGTTTGCGGCCTATACCTCGGATCTGGACTACTTCGTCGCCAACTCGGCCGAGTATCCGTTCTTTGCCGGGATGGGCGAGATCGACTTTGCCCTGACCAATCCGTACGTCGTGGTCGGCCTGCTGTTCGGGGGGCTGTTGCCCTTCCTGTTCGGCGGGATGTCGATGATGGCGGTGGGACGCGCGGCCGAGGCCGTCGTGGCCGAGGTGCGCCGTCAGTTCCGCGAGAACCCGGGCATCATGACCTATGAGACCAAGCCCGAGTACGGCCGCGCGGTCGATATCCTGACCAGGGCGGCCATCAAGGAGATGATCGTGCCGTCGCTGTTGCCAGTGCTGTCACCGATCGTGCTGTTCGTGGGCGTTCTGGCGATTTCGGACAAGGCCACGGCCTTCGCCGCGGTGGGTGCCATGCTGATGGGCGTGATCGTCACCGGTCTGTTCGTCGCCATCTCGATGACGTCGGGCGGCGGGGCCTGGGACAATGCCAAGAAGGTGATCGAGGAGGGCTTTACCGACTCGAACGGCGTGCTCCACGGCAAGGGATCCGAGGCCCACAAGGCTGCGGTGACCGGCGATACGGTTGGCGATCCCTACAAGGACACGTCCGGCCCGGCCGTGAACCCCATGATCAAGATCACGAACATCGTGGCCCTGTTGCTGCTGGCCGTGCTGGCCAGCGGGAATATCGGCTGATCGAGGACATCAAGACCTGAAACTGAAAACGCCCCGGAGAGCAATCTCCGGGGCGTCGTTCTTTGTGGGAATATGAAAGGTCAGTCCGGGCGGCGCTGGCCGGGGACGTCCTCGTCGGTGCGGGGCAGCTGGCCGCGGCCGACGTTGCCGAGCAGCTGTTCGATGATGGTCAGCTCGCGACCGCGGGTCGGGGTCTCGTTGCGGTTCATGGCGACGTCCTGACCGTCTTCGAGGCCGAGGGTACGCACGCCCGCGACATTGCCGGCGCCGTCGAAGGTGATCTCGGTCACATTGCGTTGCGCGATGAAGGCCCGGTTGAAGGTGTATTTCCGCGTCGTCTGGCTGATGTAGTACCAGACGCTGTCGTCCTCGAAGACCGAAGTGGCCGACGGCGAGCCCAGCTGGGCCAGTACGGTTTCCTTGGTGTCGGTACCGACCGCGATGTCGGCGGGCTTCACGTCGATGGCCTGAAAGCCATGCACACCTACGACCGGGGCACAGGCGACAAGCCCGGCGGACAGGACCAGAGCGGCGACGAGGGACTTGGAACGGTTCATGGACAGCGCCTGCGACAATACAAGGTCTTTGACCTAGACCCTGCTGCGTCCTAGTTCAACGTCGCGGCAGAAAAGGGGCCGTATGATCATGCTGAAAAATCTTCTGGGGCTCAGGGAAAAGGCCACGCCGGGGCGTGACGCCTATGGGCTGGCGGTCTCCCGGGCCCGTGCGCGCGAATTCTACGTCGATCACGGGGTCGATGACCGGATCGACGCGCGATTCGAACTTTATACCCTGCACGTCCTGCTGCTGGTGCTGCGGCTACGCGACGAGGACACGCCGGGTGCGCGCGATGCGGCGCAGGACCTGTTCGACACCTATGTCTCGGCGCTGGATAACGCCCTGCGCGAACTGGGCGTCGGCGACGTCGCTGTCTCAAAAAAGATGCGCAAGCTGGGCGAGGCCCTGTACGGGCGCATGCAGGCCTATGAGACGCCGCTGCGCGCGAACGATGCCGCAGGGCTGGCCGAGGCGCTGGACCGCAACGTCTATGCGGGCGCGGGGGCAGGGCATGCGCCCTGGCTGGCCGCCTATGCGCTGGACAGCCGGGCCCGTCTGGCAGCCCAGCCGGTCGAATCCTGTTTGAAGGCCCCCGACTGGGCCGGAGTGTCCGCATGAGTGCCCAGCCGCCCGTCCTGCTCGAGGCCGTCCGCATCAACCAGATCGGCGAAAAGCGGACCTTCAGCCTGGCGCCCGATGCGGAAGCCCGCCGCGCCATCGCCAAATGGCTGAAGATCCTCGACCTGCCCCGGTTCGAGGCGGAGTTGACGCTGGTGCCCTCGCGCGCGGGCTGGCATCTGTCGGGGCGACTGACGGCCGAGGCCGTCCAGGCCTGTGGCCTGACGCTGGAGCCGGTCGAGGAGCAGATCAACGATACCTTCGGCATGGACTTCGTCGAGGCCGATGAGGCCAGCGATGCGTCCGAAGTCGAGGTGGTTCTGGATGAGGACAGCCCGGATATCATTACGGACGGACGCATCGACATCAGTCGCCACGTGCTGGAGCATCTGTCGCTGGCGCTCAACCCGTTCCCGCGCAAACCCGGGGCTGTGTTCGAGCCCCCGGAAGAGACGGCCGAGATTTCGCCCTTTGCCATTCTGAAGGGTCATGTGAAGCCGCGCGCCGATAGCGACGACTGAGTGTTGCATCCGGCGGGCCGGGCGCTATCGTCCCGCACCCGAGGCCGACCGGCCACCAGGAGTTTTTCCGCTTGTCGAAGACGCTCGTCATTTCGCTGGACGCCATGGGCGGCGACCACGGCCCTTCGGTGGTCGTGGGCGGAGTTGCTGATTATCTGAAGGCCCACCCCGGTTCGGACCTTGGCTTTGTCGTCCATGGCAATGCCGAGGCCATTGAGGCGCAGGTCCGGGCAAGCAAGCTGCCGAAGGGGCTGCTCGATATCCGCCACACCGACAAGGTCGTGGCCATGGACGAAAAGCCCGCGCAGGCGCTGCGGCGCGGCAAGGGCTCCAGCCTGTGGAACGCTATCGAATCGGTGAAGTCCGGCGAGGCGGCCGCCATCGTCTCGGCCGGCAATACCGGCGCCCTGATGGCCATTTCCAAGCTGCAGTTGCGCATGGCTGCGCCGGGGCTGGAGCGGCCCGCCATCGTCGCCAGCTGGCCGACCCTGCGCGGGATTACGGCGGTGCTGGACGTCGGGGCCAACATCGACTGCGACGCGGCCCAGTTGATCGAGTTCGCCATCATGGGCGAGGCTTTCCAGACTGCGGTTCACGGCACGAAACGCCCGACCATCGGCCTGCTGAACGTCGGCTCCGAAGACATGAAGGGTCACGAACAGGTGCGCGAGGCCCACCGCCTGCTGCGCAGCGGGGCCTTTGATCTGGACTATCACGGCTTTGTCGAGGGCGATGACATCGCCAAGGGCACGGTCGATGTGATCGTCACCGACGGCTTTACCGGCAATGTGGCGTTGAAGACGGCCGAGGGAACCGCGCGCTTCATCTCGGCCCTGCTGAAAGAAGCGCTGATGTCCGGCCTGCCGTCGCGGTTCGGGGCCATGATGGCCCTGCCGGCGCTGAAGAAGATGCGCAACCGGATCGACCCCAATGCCATCAACGGCGGGCCCCTGCTGGGCCTGAACGGCATTGTTGTGAAAAGCCACGGCGGGGCCAGCGCCTATGGCTTCGGCAATGCCATCCGCGTGGCTGGCGACCTGGCCCGCAGCGATTATATGACCAAGGTCAGCGCCAATCTGAAGCGCATGACGACCGTCCTCGAGGAGGACGAGGCCGGACCCGCGTCCGGGACCGGTGTGGAGGCTGTTCAGTGACTGTAGTTCGTAGCGCTGTGACCGGCGTCGGTGCCTATCTGCCGGAAAAGGTCGTGACCAATGCCGATCTGGCCAAATTCGTCGACACCTCTGACGAATGGATCGTCGAGCGCACCGGCATTCGCCAGCGCCATCAGGCCGCGCCGGACCAGCCGACCAGCGATCTGGCGGTCGAGGCGGCCCGCAAGGCCTTGGCCGAGGCCGGCAAGACGCCCGCCGACGTCGATCTGATCATCGTCGCCACCACCACACCCGACATGACCTTTCCGGCTACGGCCGCGATCGTGCAGCGCAAGCTGGGCGTGCCGGTCTGTGTGGCCTTTGACATCCAGGCGGTGTGCTCGGGCTTTGTCTATGCATTGAGCGTGGCCGACGGCTTTGTCGCTCGCGGCACCTCGAAATGCGCCCTGGTCATCGGGGCCGAGGAAATGACCCGGCTGATGGACTGGGAAGACCGCACCACCTGTGTCCTGTTCGGCGATGGCGCCGGCGCCGTGGTGCTGGAACCGGTCGAGGGGCAGGGGACGCCTGCGGATCGCGGCATTCTGGGCTCGGCCCTGCGCTGCGACGGCACCAAGACCGACCTTCTGTACGTCGACGGGGGCCCGGCCACGACCGGTCAGGTCGGCCATCTGCGTATGCTGGGCAATCAGGTGTTCCGCCACGCGGTTGTGAACATTGCCGAAGCCATCACCGCTGCCGCCAAGGCCGCCGGGATCGAGATCGCCGATGTCGACTGGTTCGTGCCGCACCAGGCCAATCAGCGCATCATCAAGGGGGTCGGCGACCGCCTGGGTCTGGACGAGAACAAGGTCGTCTCGACGGTCGCAATGCACGCCAATACCTCGGCCGCCTCGATCCCGCTGGCCCTCGATTCAGCCATCCGCGACGGGCGCATCAAGCGCGGCGATCTGGTCCTGCTGGAGGCCATGGGCGGCGGTCTGACCTGGGGCGCCTGCGCACTTCGCCTGTAAAACGAATTTACGCCTTTCCATTTCAACGCCTTTCAGCCTTTATTGTCGCTTGAACCTCAGTGAGGGGAGGGACGTTTGGACGACCATCACACGCTGACCCGGGCCGATCTGTGCGATGCCGTACATGATGCGCTGGGCCTGTCGCGCAACGAATGTTCGACGCTGGTCGAACGGACGCTGGGCCTGATCGTCGAATCGCTGGAACGCGGCGAGACCGTGAAACTGTCCGGCTTCGGCGTCTTTCAGGTCCGCGAGAAGCGCGCCCGCATGGGCCGCAATCCCAAGACCGGCGTGCCCGCCGCCATCAATCCGCGCCGGGTGATCAGCTTCCGCGCCTCGCAGATCATGAAAAGCCGCGTCCACGGCGCCGCTGGCTGAACGGAGGGCCGCGCGTGGCCAAAAGCCCCGAAGCCTTTCGCAGTATTTCCGAAGCCGCCACCGAGGTGGGCGTCCCCCAGCATGTGCTCCGCTTTTGGGAGACCAAGTTCGCCTTCGTCGCCCCGGTCAAGCGCGCCGGGGGGCGGCGCTTCTACCGGCCCGAGGACATCGACATCCTGAAGGGCGTGCGGCGCCTGCTGCATGAAGAGGGGCTGACGCTCAAGGGCGTCGCCCGCCTTCACAAGGCCCAGGGCATCAAGCGCATCCTCGGCCAGGAAGAGGCCGGACCCGCGCCTGAGAGCCCCGTGCCGGACATGCCAACGCGCGCTCCGACCCCGCCCGCGGCGACCGGCCTGTCGCCCGACCAGCGCCAGCGTCTGGCCGAGGTGCTGCGCGACATCGAGGCCGCGCAAAGCCGGCTGGAAGCCGCCCTCAGCCGCTGACAGCTTTATTGTGCCGTCCAGCCCCGATTTGGGTTTACGACGCAACGGCTCCCCGTCTATAGGGAGCGCCTTCGGAGCGTGGCGCAGCCTGGTAGCGCACTTGACTGGGGGTCAAGGGGTCGCAGGTTCGAATCCTGTCGCTCCGACCATCTTCCGCAATGAAGACGGTTGGTTGAAGGGGTCGCTCTCGGGCGGCCCCTTTGCAATTGGGGCGGTTGTCGCAGCGGTCACCCATCGCCGCGTTCTGACTCCGTTTGTAGACAGACCTCCGGCCGTGAGTGATGACTGCTAGGTCGGAGACGGGGGTAGTCATGATCGGGAAGAGACGAAAGCAGTCAGACATCCGGTTTTGCCAACGGGCTACTGAGCTCCCGTACGGCGAACTTGTTCGAGATCGGCATTTTACAGTTGCGATCGCGCGGACTTCACAATCGCTGGAATTTCCCGTCACCAAGCAGCAGCTGCCGCCAGAGGCAGTCGGAGTACTCCACGGTGCAGCCACCTATGAAGACGGAACGGCGGAGCCAATGTTGCCGGTCTCCATCACCTTTTCGGACAAGGCGGCGAGGGCTGACGAGTCCATCGGTTCAGGCTGGATCGATATGCACTACGGCTCGGAAGAGCATTTTTACTGCTTGCGGCTCTCAATCGCCGATCCAGATCGTCATATTTTTCAGCACCTTGATCGAGCGATGGAACGCGCAGCACTTTCGCAGGGACGCTTCGTCCACCTCCGGTGCCGGAGCGCCAACTTTACGGAGCAGAGCCGCAGCATCTCAGAGAAGTTGAAGGAAGAGAGGGAGTTTCTAAAGACGGTGGAGGATGGCCACGCCTCGTTCCCGAAGATCCAATTTGATCAGGTGTGCTTCAGCGAGGATCTCGTGCTGTCATCTGCCCTCTGGGCAGCAACTTGGCCGGAGTTCGAGACCGGAAGCGCTCGCTTTCGCGACCCGGCTACGGCGAAGTGGCGCAATGGTAGTCGGTGAATAGACCAGCCTGACAACAGATGTTGGTCGGTGAAAGCCTCCTACCGCAACTGGCTGTCCTTGCTGCCGCGACGGTTGATGGCGGAGTGGCGGATGGTGGCGTCGCGGCCGGACTGGCACTGGACGCCGGTGGTGACGCCGGGCAGGGCCAGGCGCCGCCGTTCAGGGATGACCTCGCCGCATTCGACGCACTCTTCCGTCCCGGGACCGGTCGGCAGGCGGGCGCGGGCCGAGGACACACAGTCGCCGACCGTATCCTCGATCTGGTCCAGAACCGCGCCGTCGCGTGTCCAGCCGCCTGCCATCGTGTCGTCACTCCATCCGGTTTGTTCCGTATGGATATGGAAAGCCGGCAGGAATTTTAAAGTTCCCGAAGGGCCCGGGTCAGCGGGGCGGCGGCTCATGCTCGGCCCACTTCAGCAGGGGGAACAGGGGGATGCCCCAGGCGATGCCGGCGATCGGATAGAAGATCAGGTCGGTCCAGAACGAGCGCGGCAACAGCGCGTGGATGGCCAGCACGGCCCAGATGTAGAAGGCCAGAAAGGCGATAATGCCGATCATGGCCACCAGACGCCGCACGCGCACCGGCATCAGCGGGTATTCCGGAACAGGAAGTGGGCCCCCAGCGCCAGCGCCGCGCCGACGACCGACCAGATGACCCACGGCCATTGATCCATGGTCGCCACGCCGAACACCCGTACCGCCAGAAAGCCTCCGCACAGGGCGCCGGTGAAGGCCACCAGCAATGGCGCGGCCAGGCCCCGCCGTCCGGTCACGGCGTCAAACCCGAAGGCGAGGGCCGCTGTCAGGATGACGGCCACGACGATGTCCAGATTGCCCATATCCGTCTCCGATTCAGTGCGACGGCATGACCGTCAGAAGCGACTCGATCTTGCCGTCATCGACAGGCATATCGCCTGTATCGAGGTCGGGTCCATCGGCCTTTCACTGTAGTGTACCCGTGGCGAGCTTTGAATGAACCGATTTGGTCAGCCCGAGCGTAGCGTTTCCGTGGCCGTGTGGCTGTTTCTGGTGGCGGCACTGGTGTTCGCCATGGTGGTCGTGGGGGGCATAACCCGCCTGACCGGGTCGGGTCTGTCGATCACCGAATGGAAGCCCCTGATGGGCGCCATCCCGCCGATGAATGCGGCCGACTGGCAGGAGGCCTTCGACAAGTACAAGGCCATTCCCCAGTACCAGCTGGTCAATGCGGGCATGAGCATGGCCGAGTTTCAGGGCATTTTCTGGTGGGAGTGGATCCACCGGCAGCTGGGTCGGGGGATCGGACTGGCCTTTGGCCTGCCGTTTCTGGTGTTTCTGGCCGCGCGGTCGATCCCGTTCCTGCGGCGGGTGGGCGTGCCGGCCCTGCCGGACCGGTTGATCTGGCGCTGCGGGGTGCTGTTGGTGCTGGGCGGGATGCAGGGGGCGGTCGGCTGGTGGATGGTGTCGTCCGGGCTTGAGGCGCGCGTCGATGTGGCGCCCGAGCGGCTGGCCTTTCACCTGGGGCTGGCGCTGTTGATCTTCTCGGCCCTGATCTGGACCGGGCTGGAGGCGCTGAACGGTCCCGAGCGGTCGGAGTCGCCGTCCGGCTGGACCGTCGGCGCCAGCCTGCTGCTGGGGCTGGTGTTTGTGCAGTGCCTGCTGGGCGCGCTGGTCGCGGGGGGCAAGGCGGGGCTGGTCTATACCGACTGGCCGCTGATGAACGGCGCCTTCCTCGCGCCGGTCGACTGGGGACAGGGGGCGTTGGCCTTCCTGCACGATCAGGCCCTGACCCAGTTCAATCACCGCATGACCGCCTATGCGCTGATGCTGGCCGTGGTGGTCTATGCGGTTCAGGCCTGGCGCTGGCGGCTGGCCGAAGGGGCGGGGGCTGCGGCCTATGTCGTGCTGGCGGTCGTGATGATGCAGGCGGGGCTGGGCATCGCCACCCTGATGCAGGCTGTGCCTGTCTGGCTGGGCGTGCTGCACCAGGCCGGGGCCGCCGTAGTGCTGGCGGCCGCGACGGTCAATCTGTGGCTGGTGATGCGGTCGCGGCCCCGGCGGTTTATCGCCGGACCGAGGTCCATGGGCCTCTGATCGCCAGGGTCATGCCCGGGTACATGATGTTGACGAACAGCACCTGCCCGTCCGGCGAGAAGCAGGCGCCGGCGAACTCGGAGTTTCCGGTGAAGACGTTACGGGCAATGGTGTAGAGCTTTCCGTCCGGGGTCACGCCCTTGATGTGATTGCGGATCTCGCGGGAATAGTTGTCCTCGCACAGGATCAGGTCGCCCCAGGGCGCGATGGTCAGATTGTCGGCCATATTGACCATCTTCTCATCGGTGCTCTCGACGAACAGCTGCAGCCGGTCCGGCCCGCCGTCGACGCTGGGCTGCAGGCGCATGACCTGACCGCGGCGGATCGGCCCGCCCGAGGTCGCGGTCATGTACAGCTCGTCCTGACCCCACCACAGGCCTTCGCCGCGCGCCACCAGGGCCGCGCCCGCCGCATGGCCGCGCTGGCGCAGGTCGTCTTTCGGGGACTCGACGTCCTCCATGTCGATCCAGTCGACCTCCAGCCAGTCGCCGACGTTCCATGACCGGCTGTCCTGGTTGCGGGTATCGGCACCGCCCTGACCCCGGATCACCATGGCCTGCAGCTTGCCACCCTCGGCCAGCTTGTCCGGAACATTGGGAATGAAGCGGTAAAACAGGCCGTCGTTCATGTCCTCGGTCAGATAGACAATGCCGGTGCGCGGATCGATGCAGACCGCCTCGTGATCGAACCGGCCCATGGCCTTGAGCGGCACGGGCTCAACCAGACCCTGGGCCGTGGCCGGGACCTCGAAGACATAGCCGTGGGGCTTGGTGACGTCATCGGTCTCCGGCAGTTCGACATTCTCTTCGCAGGTCAGCCAGCTGCCCCACGGGGTGATGCCGCCGCAGCAGTTGGTCGAGGTGCCGATCAGTGACAGATATTCGCGAACCGTCTGACGGCTTTCCAGATCATAGACCAGAGTGGTGGTGCCGCCCGGCAGCGGGCGCCCGTCCTTGTAGGTGTCATACGACAGTGAGGCATCGACGCCGTTGATGCGTTCCTGATTCAGGCCGCCCGGACCGAGGTTGCGGTGCAGGGCGCTGGAGCCCTTCAGTTCGTGGTTGCGGACCAGCGCCACGCGCCCGCCGCCGAGGTCAAAACACCCCATGCCGTCCGGCTGGCCGGGCACGAACAGGCCGTCGTCCATGGTGTCGCCGCTCTGGGAGATGACCTGATAGGTGAACCCCTCTGGCAGATCCATAAGCCCGGCGGGGTCCGTCTTCAGCGGACCATAGCCCTCGACCTCATTGATATAGGTCTCTTCAGACTGCGCATGGGCGAAACGGGCGAGGCCGGAGAAGGCCAGGCCGGCAGCACCGGCGGTCAGCAGCTGTCGACGGATCAGGGACATGGGGCTCTCCTTGTGCCCCGTGTATGCCGCCTCAACATGCCCGGATCATCACCATTCGATGACGATTGCGGGACGGATCGTCACAGGTCCAGATCGGCCTGTGCAAAGCGGGCGTTCTGCTGGATGAAGTCGAAGCGCGGTTCGGCCTTCTTGCCCATCAGCCGCTCGACCAGATCGGCGATTTCGTCCTCGGACTCGGGCAGGGTAACGCGCGCCAGGGTCCGCTTCTTCGGATCCATGGTGGTTTCCTTGAGCTGGGACGCCATCATCTCGCCCAGACCCTTGAAACGCCCGATCTCGGTCTTGCGGCCCTTGAATGTGGTGGCCAGCAGCTCGTCGCGGTGAGCGTCGTCGCGCGCATACTCCGACAGACTGCCCGCCTGTATCCGGTACAGCGGCGGCAGGGCCATGAACAGCCGGCCCTCGCGGACCACTTCGGGCATGACGCGGTAGAAATAGGTGATCAGCAGGGCCGCGATGTGGGCGCCATCGACGTCGGCGTCAGTCATGATGATGACCCGCTCATAGCGGAGATCGCCCAGGTTGAAGCGGTTGCCCGGCTGGACGCCCAGCGCCAGCGCCAGATCTGACAGCTCGATATTGGCGCGCAGCTTGTCCGCCGTGGCCGAGGCCACGTTCAGGATCTTGCCGCGCAGGGGCAGGATCGCCTGGGTGGCCCGGTCGCGCGCCTGTTTGGCCGAGCCACCAGCCGAGTCCCCCTCGACGATGAACAGCTCGGTGCCTTCGGCCGCCTGACGCGTGCAGTCGGCCAGCTTTCCGGGCAGGCGCAGCTTGCGGGTGGCGGCGGCGCGCTGGACTTCCTTGTCCTTGCGGCGCTTCAGCCGGTCTTCGGCCCGGTCGATGACAAAGCCCAGCAGGGCGTTGGCCTGTTTCGGGCTTTCGGTCAGCCAATGGTCGAACGGATCGCGCAGCAGGGCCTCGACCAGCCGCTGCCCCTCGGGCGACGACAGCCGGTCCTTGGTCTGGCCCTGGAATTCGGGATTGCGGATGAAGACCGAGATCAGGGCACCGGCATTGGCGATGACATCCTCGGCGGTGATAATGGCGGCGCGCTTCTCGTTGGACAGCTCGCCATAGGCCTTGAGGCCCTTGACCAGAGCGGCGCGGAAGCCCGCCTCATGGGTGCCGCCATCGGGCGTGGCGACGGTGTTGCAGTAGGACTGGACGAAGCCGTCGGCCTCGCCAAAGCCGATCGGACTCCAGGTGACGGCCCATTCGACGGCGCCGGCCTCGCCCTTGCGCTCGACCCGACCGCTGAACGTCGGCGTGACGGTCTCCAGCTCGCCGATCCGCTCGGCAAGGGCATCGGCCAGACCATTTGGGAAGTGGAAGACCGCCGTCTCGGGCGTCGCATCGACGATCCGTTCGGACGCGCAGGTCCAGCGGATTTCCACGCCCCGGAACAGATAGGCCTTGGACCGCGTCATGCGGAACAGGCGCGCAGGCTTGAAGGCGGCGCCGGTGCCAAAGATCTCTGCGTCGGGCCGGAAGCGGATCAGGGTGCCGCGCTTCTTCGAGGGCTGGCGCTTCTCGAGGGTGCCCTGCGGCTGGCCGCGCGAGAAACTCTGGTGCCACTCAAAGCCGTCGCGCCAGACCGTGACCTCCAGCTGATCCGACAGGGCATTGACCACCGACACGCCGACGCCGTGCAGGCCGCCCGAGGTCTCATAGGCCTTGCCCGAGAATTTCCCGCCCGAGTGCAGCACGGTCATGACGACCTCGAGCGCCGACTTGCCGGGGTGTTTGGGGTGGGGGTCGACCGGGATGCCGCGGCCGTCGTCCTGAACCGACAGAAAGCCCTCGGCGTCCAGCTCGACCTTGATCAGTTTGGCATGGCGGGCCACGGCCTCGTCCATGGCGTTGTCCAGCACCTCGGCGAACAGGTGGTGCAGGGCCCGCTCATCCGTGCCGCCGATATACATACCGGGGCGTTTGCGGACAGGCTCCAGCCCCTCCAGCACCTCAATCGAGGAGGCGGAATAGCCGGTCGTGCCCGCAGGAGCCGCCACCGGCTCTGACGCCTTGATCGCCGCGACAGGCGAAGCGACAGGTGCAGCAACCGGGCGCACGGGCTCGACCGCCGGCTTCTCGGGCTCGGGCTCGGGCAGGTCGAACAGGGACGGCGAGGAGGTGGGAGGCATGACCTCAGTTTGGAACGATTCGAGGGGAGGTGAGGTAGGCCCCTCTACGGCGTCGGGCAAGGGGAACCGTGGCAGTGTGGCGTCGGGGCATCGGATCGGGCGTCAGCGCCCGGGCCGTCAGGGCCAGGAACAGCGCCCACGGCAGGTTGGCGTGGCTGAGCAGTACGCTTTCCGACGCGCTCAACAGCGCAAACACCAGCAGATAGGCCAGTGAGAATCCGCCCTCACGAAAGCCCTGTCCGCCCAAACGGATGACGACGGCAAACAGGGTAATGGCCATCACCGTGCCGACCAGGACGGCGCCGGGCCAGCCGACCTGCACCAGCAGGTCGATCCAGCCATTGTGGGCCGACGGCACCAGCCAGCCGGTTTCAAGCCGCACATAGTGGGCGGGCACCGACTCCTTGCCCCAGAAGGCGCTGTAGCCAAAGCCGGTCCAGGGCCGCTCGGCCACGCGCCGCATCAGGCTTTCCCAGATGTCGGTCCGCCCGGTCAGGGTCGGGTCCTTGCCCAGCAGTTCCAGGATCAGCGCGGAATTGTCGGTCCAGACCCAGGCGGCGATGCCGACAGCGGTCACCGCCCCCCAGACGGCGACGACGGACAGCACCGGTCCGCCCCGGCGCATGATCCACAGGCCCCCAA
>Ga0181371_1000059_pt1 | contig 24758 bp, 42 predicted proteins | sample LowvirmetaG_6_FD_130087 | JGI IMG/M metagenome (GOLD analysis project Ga0181371, IMG submission 130087) | Marine viral communities from the Subarctic Pacific Ocean - Lowphox_07 viral metaG | ecosystem: Environmental > Aquatic > Marine > Oceanic | place: Subarctic Pacific Ocean | collected...
TAGATTAATGAGAGGAGAATATCCTCACTTTGCTGATGCAGCTAAACGATATGTGGGTAAAGAAACATGGAACAAACTCACGCTTGATAGACAAAAGATTCTCACTAACATGGCATATAACATGGGTGAAACAGGTTTAAATCAATTTAATGATTTAAGAACTGCTTTACAAAAAGGTGATTATGAACAGGCCGGTGAAGAAATGATGAGTTCAAAGTGGGCTGGCCAAGTTAAAGGAAGAGCAGATAGACTTACTGCAAGGATGAAGAATACTTCTGGTAATCAATTAGCTGCTAGTGCAACTGAACAAGGAAATTTACAAGCTCGTGTAAATGGGGGGGCTGGAAATACTACAATAATTAAAGGTGGGGATACTAATTCAAGCAGCGACTATCATATACCTAAGGATCCAAGGAATGATAATGTTGGCAAAAGTCATGCAGAAAAAAATAGATAAAGAATAATGGGGGCTTCGAAGCCCCCATTACCAATTTATTGTTCTGCTAACTTCTTAAAGTAATCCAACGAATCATCATTAGATGATTCTTTTACAGCAGGTTCTACTGCATCCTCAGATTCAATACTTTCTTCAAAATTAGAACCAGAACCAACCACAGTATTAAACCGTGCCTCCAATTCTTGATAAGACTTGAAGTTATCCGCACTCACCAAATCTTGAAGTGAATGCTGTTGATTCCAAATAGCTTCACATTTCTCATCATCACCATCAAACAACTTAGATTGATCAGCAAATTCTGACTTATCATAATTCACATAACCATCTACTTGTCGGATTTTTATTTTGAAGTTTGCACCTTCCCAGAAGTCGAAAGGATTCAGTGGAGTTTCATCTTTGAATTCTGGATTCATAACACCAGTAATCTTCTCAAAGATTTTCTTACCATAACGAAAGAGAAACACCTTACCTTCGTTTTCCTTATTAGCACTATCCTCTAACACAAGAATGTTGGAATAATAACTTAGTTTACGTTTACGATCTCTGGCAATATCTTTATCAGAATCAATACCAGAGTTCCACAATGTTGTGTTTGCTTTTGATACGGGATCATCTTTACCAAGAGTGGTCAAAGAGTTTTCGATATACCATCCGCCTGGGCCTTTGAAGCCATGTGACCACATTTGAACCCAAGGTACATCTTCATTGTTAGAGGCAGGAAGGAAACGAATAACGGCATAACCGTTACCAGACTTATCACGTTCACATTTCCAAATACGATCATCACCATAGGTAGGTTTTTCGGCAAGTTTCTCAACTTGTTTAGAGAGGCTCTCTAGGTTGGACATTCTATTCTTTTTTAAATCTTTAAAACTAGACATATTATTACTCCTTTTATTTCGTTATATTATTTTTGTATTACTCTGTATCATTATATAGTTTTGATAGGCCTCCTTTCTAAATTGGAAGTTTTGGCTCTTGTTTCATCATGTTCAATGACTGTGCCTCTGCTTCAACTTTATCTTTAATAGATTTGTTTAACATTTTAGCTACTCCTTCAATTTCACCATCAATTCTATTAGTATATTCCAGAATAGCATCCATGTAAGTTATCTTTTTTTTCTTAACTATTTCTTCAATCGTTAAAGAGATATCAATACTCATCGCATAGCCTTTACATTATCACAAATACCAAGTTTCTTAGCTTCTTTACCACTCAACCAAACATCATGAGGTGGTAGTAAATACTCTCTAATTTGTTTCTCATTCAATCCAGTGCATTTCTTATAATGTAATAACATTCTTTCCGTAGTCAATTCATACTCTCTTACAGTAGAAAACAGTTCATGCTCTTTACCATAAGACCCCCAAGTATATTGGTGACTCATTATAGAAGTATTAGGTGTTAATGTTCTATAACCTGTCTCACCAGCAATAAACATTGCGAAAGCTGCTGATGCAATCATTCCCAAACCAACAGTTCTTATTGGTATTGGACTACCCCTCATAATATCTATTACTGCGAAAGCTGCATTTAAATCACCACCACCTGAATTAATAATTATCTGTAAATACTTAGGTCTTGGTTTTGTTAAGTTTTTAGTGATAATAAAAGAAATTAAATCTCTACAAGTCTCATCATTCACTGGACTCATGAACAAATATATATTATCGTCTTCTGTAGTCGAAGGAATTGGTTCTGAATTCTTAGCCATAGGTGTCCTTTCTGCGTTATTCATCTGTTAAGTGCATCTATGTAAAATATATGATCACCAATTGTAGAAAATTTTAACATTTTCTTATTCCAATAAGGGTCAACATCTATTCTATGATAATGAGTAGCACCGTGTAAGAAATCCCTCATAGGATTCCTCAACATAGCACGAGCTATTAATAAAGAAATGTCCCACGACATTTTATCTCTAGGTGTATCACTTTTTCCATCACAAAACCAACTAAAATGACATTTATATAATACTAGTTTTCCATTCTTTCTATTTGCTTGTTCTACAACTTTACAGATACTATTTGGAAATCGTTTACTTTTGACTCTATTTATAGTGACTAATGCAACTGCTATTTGACCTTTGGGTTTTTGATCTCTAGCTTCAAAGTAAATATTTTTTGCAAGACAATTAACATCTTTAACACTATAGATTGTTCTTTTATGCATCTTTGACGAATGACCCCACCGATCGGTGGAAGAATATCCACTACACATAATTAAAACAAAACATAACAAAATAAATTTCTTCATACGATCACCTAAAAAAAAGAAAAAGGGAGGGGTTCAAAAGAACCCCCCACAACCCCCATTTCATTTATGCTGAATAAAACTTACTCAGCTTAGCACGGATGGAACCAACCGTCTTTGAACCACCGACAATATCGGCGTTCTTGAAAGATACCTCACCCGTTGCTGGGCTAGTATACATTTCAACCCATCGAGGAAGACCTGTCAATTCAGCTTCCGTCCTGGTGATCCTACGTGCATTCTTACGACCGACTCGCGGCATACCATGTTTAGAACTCATTTCACATACTCCTTTTTAATTAACAAACAATGATGAACCATTCATCACTTCACAATAATCAACCAATAGTTGATTTCCTAATTGTTATATACATTATAACAAATTATGCTACATAATACAAGGAAGAAGTTGGCTCGTTCTGTTGCAAGGTGAGCCTGACCCCAGCGACTTACGCCGCTATTGCATAATCGTATTGATTAGCGTTTATGTTTTGGATTGATTTTTTACAAGGCCAACAATCCATCCTTGTGCTGTCTTATAGTTTCCATTCTCCTGTCGAAACCTAGTCGCCCCCATACTGATAACTTGAGGAGTCGCTGATCCTTCCGTTATCCGATTGGTTTCTCAATCGTAGTCAGCATCTAAATATGGTGGAGGCGCGGGGAATTGCACCCCGGTCTTGAAAAACTTTCACCACAAGATTATACAGCAATTTCTTGTCTAACCACATTAAACATATCTTCTTTTGTTCCATTATTGTAAATAGTCATATCAATATTATTGGGACTCAAACCACCCTCACTAGAATGTTTATTTTCATAAATAGCTTCTTTTTCCCTAACAATATTTATAATAGTACCCCCTCTATTGTGAATAAAAGTAGCTTCATTATCAAAACGAACATCAGTAATTACAACAGTACGGCCAGGGTGTTTATTGATAAACATTTCAGCATTTTTAATCCAAATATTAGGATCAATACCCCTACCAATCTCTGTACCAAGTAACTGATATATTTTCCTCGGTGAAATACCCCAAGGTTCTATAGGAACCTCTTTATTCTTTATTTGAGCTTCAGATAGATTAAACATAATTTTTGCTCCCTCTTTAAGAGGTTTAGCAAAGTAATAATGTAAACATAGATATTCATCACATAAGTATTTACCGAGTGTATCTTTACCGGAACCAGCTTTACCAGAAATACCAATTAACATAGGCTCTCCTTTTGAGTTTGATAAACCAAAAATGGGAAACATTATTTAGATTCCCCCCTATGATGGTCTGGCCCACGTTTGACTTCATACTTCCAGATATGCTTAGGAAGTTCACCCGTTTTCTTATCACGAACTGGAATATATTTTTCTAACTTATTCCGATACGCTTTCGCTTCTGTCTTCTTTTCAAAATACTCTTTTCTAACTTTAAAAAGTTTCTTCACTATATTTCTCCACTTTATAATTATATAGAATGGTATTAACTAATAACTCCTTGCACATCTTATCTATTTTTTCTCTTTGTTCATCCTCGGTAAGTTTATCATCTAAATCAATATAGAATGCTTTTCCCATCTTTAATTCAGAAGCTTCATTAAACCCAAGATCATGTAAACAATTTAATACTACTCCTTCATCTGATCCTTTTACACCGGGTCTTAATAATGTTGTAATTGTCCATTTCAACAGCCACAATCCTCATCTGCGTCCCTATTACATTTATCATTAGATTCCTCTAATACATTATCTTTATTTTTCTTTAATTCATTTAAGGCCAGCTCAAATACACTAATTAATTCTTCAACATCATCACCGACAAATCTTAATGCAGAAATATCAGTAATGTTATCTACGTTTCCATCTTCATCATAATATGCTTCCACAGCTTTATATTCCTGTGGGCTTATTTTTAAAATTCTATAACTCCAATGTGGGTTCCATTTCATATTATTTTTTCAACCATCGCCATGCAACTACTAATACAATAATACCCAAAACTCCGTACAATGCTTCAAATCCAATTGGATCCATCCAATGAGAAGGTTTTGCATTAACAACTTCTATTGGCATCTCTACAAGTTCTACATTACCAAATTCTTCAGGAGTATCAACTACTGGTGGCAACTCTACAACAGTTTCTAATGATGGCAATTCTACTGATTCAAGGATGATGTGACCATCCACTGGTAATTCTTCTGGTGGCCACTCTACAGTTTCAGGTGCTACCCACTCCTCTTTTGCTTCCACAACATCTCCATTTTCATCATATGTTTCCCAATCTTGTGTTTGGTTATTCCAACGCTCAGACATAATTTACTCCTTTCTTATCTATTCTTAATTATATATCTATTATACGATATATTGAGACCAAATACAAGGAAGAACTTGTATTTAGTTAAGTTATTGAAAAATAAGGGGTTATAAACCCTTTAGAAACAATGACTTACAGACACGCTTAGCGTCGATTTGACGTTATATTATGGAAGACATACCCAGGTATGTCTTTTCAGGAAAAACGTCTTAAATCGTCTTTAAATCGTCTTAAATCGTATATCTGACCAAGTTCTGCTCGAACTCCTTTAGTCGCTTCCAAACAGACCTCAATTCAGTTATTGTAGTAAATTGATATAAAAATACCCCAAATCCTTCATGTACTTTCCTGAAAGCATTACTGACTTGAACCACAACCCCTAAGGTGATAAGTTTGGTGAAAAGTCCCGGCCCAACCAAAAGATAGGGAACTATAACCATGAATTGATCATAGCTATTTATCCATATATCAACATAGCCATAATGGTTGAAGAGCCTCTGATAGTTAAATTTAATTCCTGTAAATAGTTCTAAAATAGTTTCTGGTTTTGAATAAGTGTTTTTATCATCTTCACCAAATACTAATTCTTTTCTAAATGCAGCTTCAACTTTCTGGTTATTGTATTCAAGTCCTGGCAACTTTGCACCAACGAACCATGTAATAATCAATCCACCAATAGAAACTACTAATGCAAACCAAACTAATGAACCTTCTTTCATACCCATAAATGGAATATCTGTTTTAGCACTTAGTTGCCATAAAACAGGTATAAATGCTATCAATGTCATTATAGAACGAACAATCTGTAATCCAAGTCTTTCTATAATATCAGCAAACTTATGAGTATCTTCCTGTATTCTCTGTGAAGCACCTTCAATATCTTCTGTAACATTTCTCCACTTAGGTAAGTAGTCAAAGGTTATAGCTTCTCTCCAACGTAAACCATATACCCTTGTAAACCAATTTGTAATGGTAGCAATAATAACATACGGCATTGCTAACATAAGAAATGATTTATCTTCAATATTAGTTGATATGAGTTTTTGATAGAATAAATCTATACCAACTTGTGACTTATCAAAGTATGTTGCTGAGTTCTGCATTAAATCGTAAAAGCCACCATACCATGCGTTAATAGCTACAGTTAGTGATACTTGTATCCATAATGAAGATAACAGAATAAACAGGCCACCCCACGCCCACAAGCCCCATTTTTTAGTACAGAAAAATGATTTAATCATAGATCATATTCATCCATTGCTTTTGGGATAGCATCTTCATACCACGATTCCATCCCTAGTCTTTGATTAGAACAATCCAATTTCACTGAAAGATTATATTGACGAACAGGAATATTCTCAAGATTGAGTTGTAGTGGTCTATTGCAACCTACGCAGTCTTGTGTCTGTGGTTTTATTTCTATTGCTAATTGTATTGGGATATTCTTTTGATGAAAATAATCATTAACAGCATTTTTATGACTCACTTGAACATTATTTCTTTTTTCACAAATAGGACAATAAAACATGATAGTATCATATGTGTATTTCATAACAAACCTTTCATTAAAAATTAAGCCTCCGAGAGGACTTGAACCCCCAACATCGACATTACAAATGTCGCGCTCTACCAGTTGAGCTACAGAGGCATTATTCGATCTGTGCTTTTTGTAGCTTTCCAGAAAAATCAATTACCATATTTTTTACATAAGTTACTGCATCAAACATCTGACTTCCTGCTTCTCTACTACTGATAGGACTTGTATCTTTAATCCCACCAAAGTTTTGACCTACTTCTGCTCCAATACATGAAGTATTCACATAGGCCAATCCAGTTTCTGTGTCTTTCATAAATTTAAAACTTTCATTTACATCTTGAGTATATATCGCGGCACTCAATCCGTATCTAGTACCATTTACAATATCCATCATTTCATCAAAAGTTTCGTATTCAATTATGGCAACAACAGGTCCAAAGATTTCTTCTTGGGCTAATTCGTTATCTGGTTTAATACCAGTAAAGATAGTAGGAGCATAAAAATAACCAGAATTCATATGAATTTCTGCACCACCCGTTAGTAAATCATCACCACGTTCAACGGCTCTATTTACATAATTTTCTACATTATCTACTGCTTTCTTATTAATCAGAGGACCTACATCCGTATCATCTTCTAAACCATTACCAATACGCAATGATTCTGTCCTCCTAATTAATTTTTCTGTAAATACTTCATTGACTTTCTTATCAATAATTACTCTACTACAAGCCGTACATCTCTGTCCCGTTGTACCAAAGGCACCAAATATTACTCCTTCAACGGCAAGGTCGAGGTCTGCATTTTCTGTTACTGTGATTGAATTTTTTCCACCAAGTTCAAGTGAATATTTCTTTCCTAGTTCAGAACATTCTTTAGCAATTAAACTACCTGTTGCTGAAGAACCTGTGAATGAAATAACTTTTACATCTGGATGTTTAACTAATGCCATACCAGTTGTTGAACCAGGGCCTGTTACAACATTAAATACACCAGGTGGTAATCCTGCTTCATGAAATACCTCAGCAAGTCTAATAACAGACCACGGTGTATCTGAAGCTGGTTTAATAACTACTGTATTACCGGCAACTATTGCGGGAAATGCTTTCCATGCGGGAATTGCTATTGGAAAATTCCATGGAGTAATCATACCAATTACACCATAAGGTAATTTGGCACTCATACTCCATTTATTTTTCATTTCAGATGGTACTGTTTCACCGGTCAATCGTCTACCAGCACCAGCTGCATAATAAGCTATATCTATACACTCTTGAACATCACCACGGGTTTCTGCTATGACTTTTCCCATCTCAACAGTCATTCCTTTGGCAATGCATTCTTTATCTCTTACAAGGATCTCTGCGGCTTTAAAAAGGATATCTGCACGTTTTGGAGCAGGAACATTTTTCCAATCCAGAAAAGCATGTTTTGCGTGTTTTACTGCTTTATTAATATCAGCTTGTCCAGAATTTTGAAATTCACCAACTACTTGTTTAGGGTGTGCGGGATTAACATCAAGAAATATTTCTCCACTTTTACTGTCAACCCACTCGCCATTAATGTAGTTTTTATAGTGCATAATAAAGTCTCCCTTTTTTAATTATAAAAATCCCATGAAAGTTCTCCGCGTTCCACAAGATCAGCTTCCGTTCTACATTTTACATAAGTTTTTCGAGTATTGCCATTGGCAAATGTAAAAGTCCTTATACCACCAGCATATGTACCAGATGCACCTGAATATGTATCAGACGCCGTAGCAGTATCATCATATTTCCATATAGTACTACCATTTACATAGTTCCATGCCATATTATTATCCTCTTGTTATGACTACTATTTTATTAATTTGTTTCTGTATAATCTCTTTCCTGTTGGGCCATTTGATATAAACATCTTCAGGATTTTTCATCAAGTTATATAGAAGTGGCATAATCATCTTTTCTACTTTCAACAAATCTTCTTTATGTTTCTTTTGAAGAATGTCCATCTGTGAATCATCACCCTCACGAATAGCAATTAACTTATCAATTTTTTCTTCTAGTCCAGATGGAATGGCACCACCTTGATCTGCTACTCTACTTTTAATCTCTTTTTCATATTCAGTTACTTCTACTTCATCAACAGTATTGAAACCAAAATCAAAACTTTCACCATAACCTTCAGCGTTAAACTCGTCAATTTCTGACATTTTACTTCTCCTATTTTATTTGAATCACCATGGGATCTTTTTTCATTATATCAACCAATTTATCAATATAGATATCTGAATCAAAAATAGATTTCTTGAATACTTGAACATCAAAACTATTTCGTACTGCTATAATAATCACTAACTGCTCTGGAACACATCCAGTCATTTCATAAAACGCTGCAGCATAAAATGCGGCTTGAATCCAATAATCTTCAATCCATTCTTCACGTTTGGGTTTACACGATGTTTTAAAATCAATAACAGAAATTTTACCATTATATTCAGCAACACAATCAGTTGTCCCAGCAACTCTTAACTTATCACTGTATACTGGAATTTCTAAACCAACTATATTATCAATATTACCAAGAATAAACCTCATACGATTGAATACCCTTCTTGATTCACTATCTGTAGATATTATAGTTTTATTATATAAGTATCTTTCACATAATTCATGTACCTCAGTTCCTATTTTAGCAGCCTCTTTCATTATTCTATTGGCTTCTTCATCACCTACTCTTTCCCTCCATTCAACTAAACTTGGTTTCGGTTGTTTACCAAGAATAGTTGTAATGGAAGGATATTGATTCCCATCTGGTGTTACATATACTCTTTTCCCATCTATTGATTGTCTTGTGGGAACTTGTAAATCATCAATATCATGCACATGATTAAAGTGTTTCATATATTATTTTTCTCCTAAAACCATCTCAATATCAATAATTTGTTTATTACGAATTAGAGTAAATACAACTTTATCATTTATCTTTTTCTTAGCTACGATAGCGGCAAGTTTGTTGATCAGAACTTTTACACCATCAACCTTCAAAATAATATCCCCAGCTTTTAAAATACCAACAGCTGGGCTACCAGTGACTACCTCGGTTACAAACGCCCCTTCACCACTAGTATAATCTTTCATATCTTCTTTGTTGACTCTACGAAACATTATACCAACAAATGGTCGTTTAATCTTTTCACCAGTCTTTAGTCGTTCAATAACATTTTTCGCATAAGTACCATCAATAGCAAAACCAAGACCTATACTCCCTGATGAAGATCCACCACTACCTGTAATAATCATAGTATTGATACCAATTACATCTCCGTGTAAATTAAACAATGGCCCGCCTGAATTTCCCGGATTGATAGAAGTATCTGTCTGAACAAATGGAACGAATGGTGCTGCTGATGGAACTATTCTATCTAATGCAGAAACATTTCCAAAAGTTGTAGTAAATGATAGACTCATAGGTGAACCAATAGCAATAACCCTATCACCAACTTCTGGCATATCACCCCATGAAACAAATTTAAAAGTCTTTTTAGCTTCAGATGCACCCAATTTAATTTTCAATAAAGCAATATCAGAAGCTTTGTCATAATTGATTAAATCTGTTTCATACCTAGAACCATCTTTGAATGTAACAAAAGCCATTCCTTTGCCATCGGAAACATTATCAACAACATGAAAATTTGTAATTACATATCCATCAGCACTAATTACAAAACCCGATCCACCTCGTGGTGGTTCAATACCTTTACCAGGTGGTAATTGATCTTGTGGTCTATCACGAAACTTGAAATTACCATCAGGACCTGGATTCTGTGGTGATGGTCGTGGTACCATTTGAGTATTTTTTGAAAATGATTCAGCTGATACTTCTACAACAGCAGGCATAACTTTTGAAATGGTCGTTGTTACATAATCATGATCTGCAAATACGGGTGTTGAATAGAACAAAAATGACGCAAGAGTAATAGTCATAATTGCAGTTATAGCTTTTTTATACATATTTTTTGCTCCTATTTGGGGCTATATAATTTAATATTGTTTCCACCAATCACACAACTTCTATCTATTTCTTTGTATACAAATACAATCGCCCATTGGTTATTGGAAGGATTCATCCATAAATGTGTTTCTATTATTTCTTTATGTCGATCCCCATTTACTGAACCTTTTGCCGCTATATTCATATGATAATCATTATTCACCATATTGTTGATAAAATCTCTTGTATTACAATAAAGCATAATATCACTCAATGGATTTATTTGTTCTGGTTTTGGTTCTGGTTTTGTTGAAGAACCACCATTTCCTTTAAACATATCATAATCAGGCGTCAAAGAACCAGCTGTAACTAACAAAGAACTTCCCATTATAAGGTACGATAATATAAAAATCAAAGCTGCTTTTTTCATTTTAATCCCTCACCTCTATTGTTGACCCGGCATGACTATTTTTAACATGCCTAAGTCTTTCGTTAAAATCCTTAGTTGGTTTTGGTAAACCTTTTGTCATTTCTAATTTACAAGAGTCACCTAAGTTAGGTGAACCAACCAATCGTAACATATTACCATTTTCTAAACATGACGGACAAGGATCATTTAATGGTTTGTCCATATTGTTAATTGTTTCAAATGATTCAAATGTTGTTTGACATTTACTACACTGAAAAATATATATAGGCATTTTAGATACTTTCTCCTAATGGTATTTCAAATTGTGCTAGTTTATTTTTCCATTTCCAAAATGAATTACCATGACTTGTTCTTCCTAATTGCATCCATTGCCATTGATGTATCATTTCATGTGCTAATGTATAGAGAAATTCATTCTTATCGTTAAATTTTTTATTTATTGAAAGCATCGCATAAATAGTTCCATATCCATCTTCAAACGGAATATGTTCTGCATGACAGCCTTGTTTTCTTTTTATTTCAATATCATGGAATGGATGAATAATGTTATTAAATATTTCTTCATTTAATATATTGAACCATCTTGTGATCATATTTTTTGATGGTTTAAATTCTCCTTGTGTTTGTTTTCGTATTTCCTGAATAATATAGTTATCTTTGGAAATATACACACTCTTCCTCCTTTATCGTTTACTTTCTGGTCTCCCACTCTTTTTCCGTTCCGCCTTAACAGACGGTTGAGTTCTCTGTTCCGGTTTTTCAGTTGTGAAATCTGTTTCTACTTTAAAGTCACAAGTTACACTGTTACCAAAAAATTCACCCGTATACATAAAACTATCCCATTTTAAAACAAGTGGTGTCATTCCTTCAACTTCAACAGTAATATATTTTTCTTTAAATGCTTCTGTTACTATAGCATCAAAAGATTTACCACTCTTTTTGCCTTTCGCTTTATACTTAACAACAGTTTTTAAATATGATTCATCCATTTTATTAATCCTTTTTATATAAATCTGGAAATACTCCTAAAACTAACTTTTCCGTTAATCCTTTTATTTTAAGTTTCTTTTTTAACATACCAACATATAAAGCACTTTCATTTTCATTCATAGACTCCAATACTTGAATTAAAAGCTCACTTAATCTTTGTTCAGTAACACCTTTACTCCTGGGATGTCCTTTAACAAAAATAGAACACTTTGGAATGGTAGTAAATAAAGTTGCTGGATTTACTCCATCAGGCCCTTCATCTGGTGTATATTTTGGAATCTTATTAATATTCCAAACAATATTTGGATCAAAAGTTCCTTGCAATAAAAACTTCAATGTCGTATTATCTTTATGTTCTTCTAAAAATGCTTTCTTTTTTTTCCAATGTTTTAATGCTTTAAATTCTTCAAACAATTCTGAAATGTTTTTTGTCATCTTGTAAAGTCTCCCATATTTTCCATAAGATATTTCAATCTATTCTTAATAAAATAATTCATTAACTGACCATTCTGATATTTCTTTTCTTCATTATATTGATCTAAAATAGCATTAGAAATCTTTTCAGGAATCAAATCAAAATCAATTAAGATTTTATTTCTTATCCATCCTCGCTTCATATCATCAGGAAAATCATGTGGGTCTTCAACTAACCAATTAGATATTTTCTTTTTTGAAATAGCCTTTTGACGGACACCATTCACAATACAATCATCATCAGATAATATGTTTGGAATACCATCACCCTTGTCACCACGAATAATATGTTCCTTTAAGTACTTATAAGGGTCTATTCCATTGAGCATTTTCTGTTTCATTGGGGAATACTGCTTTACCCATTTATATTTATACAATTGAGAAAAGTCTTTATCACTTGATACAATCAAGCTTTTCTCATTAAATGCCTTAGAAAGTACTGCAATTACATCATCCCCCTCGGCATGTGGTACTCGTATCACTTTATATGGAAAGAATGTATCAATTTCTTCAATAATCTTACTAATCGTATCAAATAAGGCACTCCAATCCATACCCTTTTCTTGTTTCTGTTTTTCTCTAGCTACTTTTCTATGGGCTTTATAGAATGGAAAAGCTTCTTTACGCCAACTACCGTGAAAATCAGTACAGATAACAATTTCACCATACTTATCTTTATACTTATTCCTATAAGAACGAACACTATTCAATACTAAATGGCGGATAAAATCTTCACCAAATCGTTCCTCATCTGGTACTTTATGTGCCACCATTATTGAACCAACAATTATATTTGAAAAATCTAAAAGTATCATAACGCTCCTTTAACAATCTTTATTTGCAAATATCCATACTCTTTTAAAAACTCAATACCATCATCATTTTTATAATCTTCTTCATAATAAAGTTCACTGATACCAGATTGTAGTATTAACTTAGCACAATGTATACAAGGTGCATAAGTAGTAAACATAGATGAATTTAAACCAGATTCAGTTGATCTAGCTAATTTTAAAATAGCATTAGCTTCGGCATGTAATACTTCTGGTTTTGTTTTTCCATCTTCTTCACAAACATTAGAACCCCCAGAAGGCATACCATTATATCCAATAGAAATAATTCTATCATCTTTAACAATGATACAACCAACCTTTAATCTTGTTGCGGAAGATAGTTCTCCATAAACACGAGCAACTTTTAAATGAGCTTTTATAAATTTATTTTTCATTAATAAAATACACTCAACAGAATTGTGTCTTTACCAATACGCCCCTTCAATTGTTTCTCTTGAGTTTTCATACTATTTAAAGCCTTTTTCAACGCTCCCTTTTTAAGATTAGCTAGTGCTTCTTTAGGTTTTCGTACTGTCTTTTCAACTGATTCTGTTTCATCAAAATGTAAAAGAGTTGTTCCTTTGACACTAAATCCCCTAATAGAGTTTTCAGCACGATAAACACCAAGACGATTATACTTAGTATTGTAGACCCATAGTTCATTGGCCCCAATAATCTTTTCTGGATTAACGCTAACCAACTTCAACTCAGGAAATTCAACTTGATACTTTATCTTCTTAACCAATCTTTCTGCAGAAAGAGTTTTCTTCTTTCTAGGCTTTCTTTGAGCCGTAGCATTTTTAATAAGACGGTCAATATCATCACAAATAACACCATAGAAGTCCATCATCTTTTTATGATACTTTGGTTTCAAGTGACTCCATGCTTCTAAGTAATATTCATCATCTTTATTGTATACGTCAACCAACTCATTAAAGCAATCAATATAAAACTGTCTCATTTTTCGAGCATGAACAGCCTTACATCCCAAATTACTTAAATGAGCATAACAATCATATTTAAGTTTATAATCATTTTTAATAAAATTGTCAACTATTCCTTCAACGGCAGAAATATAATCTTCAACCTGCCCTTGAATTCTATCTTGAATAGTTACCTTAGGTTTTTCTTTCTTTTCATCCTTTTCATCCTTTTCTGGTTTCTCTATCTTCCACATATTTTTATATGTGGGATCTTGTTTCTCTCCATTAATTACTGGAACAGCTCTTGTAACACCATCTTGACATATCATTATATCATAACAAACGTGTCCATCACTCATAATATCCTCCAAATTCCAAAGATTGCTATCATTATCACTATCACATTTAAAACGATCAAATTTACGCTACTTCTTAAATACGCATTAATAATATGTAATGTTGAACCTACTAATTGAATTAAAAATATTTTTAAAATAGAAACATCATCACCATACCATGCCATTAAAACATAGATACTAATAAAACATAATGAACCAATCGTTTCACAAAATAATCGAAAACGATGATTCTTCCAATCATCAATCAACCAACTTTTCATATTACCCTCAATTATTACTATAAGTCATTTTATAATTAGGAGATTCGACTACAATTTCTGGATACTCAACCATCTTTGCGTCATTAGATTCATTTATAGAATCTAACCATTGGTCAAATTCTTCATGGTTAAGTCGCAATTCCTCATCACTATTAAAAAACTCATCTCTATCATCACCAAAATCTTTCCAAATACTCATTTTATTTAAACTCCTTTTATCAATTATTATACTTCTATTATACGGGAATTGGTCTTAGGAGTCAAGGAAAAAGTGACGTTGTAAGTCATTGTTTTATAAGGAGTTATCAACAATCACTATAACCCCTTTATTTACAAGGAGTTATAAACCCTTTGTTTGTATAGACTTAGAAACTATTTTTTTACTAATAAGATCCATCAAATCTAACACTCGGCAACTGTATCCAAACTCATTATCATACCATGCGAGTAATTTAAGGAACCTCTTATTAATAACTTTGGTAGATAAACAATCAACTATTGAGGAAAAGGGACTTCCAACATAATCAACTGAAACCAGTGGTTCACAGGAAACATCAATAATACCATTCATTTTACCCTTGGATTCTTTAACAAACATATCATGGATCATATCAACAGTAACATCCTTTTCTAATTCTACTGATATATCCAATAATGAAACATCAGGTACCGGAACACGAATTGCCATACCATCTAGTTTTCCTTCTAATTCAGGAAGAACAATTCCTATATTCTTTGCTGCTCCTGTAGATGTTGGAATAATAGACATAGTTGCTGCTCGAGCTCTTCGTAAATCTGGATGGGAAGAATCAAGTAATGTCTGACCCATAGTATAAGAATGAATGGTTGTTACAGAACCATATTTAATACCAAAGTTCTTTTGAAGAATTTTGAGGAGAGGAGAAAGGCAGGTTGTTGTACATGAGGAGGTTGAAATAATATTTGTATCTTGTAACTTATATTCTGTTTCATTCACACCATAAATTAAAGTAGCATCAACATCTTTAGCTGGTGATGTTACAATAACATTCTTTGCACCAGCTTCTATATGTTGTTCAAGTGAATGTTTATCTGTAAACTTACCTGTTGAATCAACTACAATATCAACTTCTAATTCTTTCCACGGAAGTTTACTAGGTGTTTTTCTGTCAAAATTTGGAATAGATTTTCCATTGAGGATTAAATTATCCAACTCATATGATACATCACCATTAAAATGACCATGAATAGAGTCATACTTAAAAAGATGTGCACGAACTTCAACAGTTGTTCGGGCATTAATAGCTACAATATTGTAATTTTCATTGTCAATAAGTTTACGAATTAGACTTCTTCCAATCCGCCCAAATCCATTAAACGCTACATTGATCTTTTTGTTGTTTACCATTTTTCCACCTCATTTCAATTTCATCTTTATAACAATCAAAAAACCATTTCATATCACACAACCAATAATTTTTATACTTAACACCATCAAGTAAAAAATTACTTATATCACCAAACAAATTCATATCAAAAAGTATATATGTTCCTTTCCTGGTAATTTTGATAAACAATATCCACAAATCATTTTCATTAGTTACATCATGTTCAACTTGGTCTATCCAAGTATCTAAAAGTGCTATACTATTATTTCCTATCAATAAATGAAAAGGAAAATCTGCATAATTTTTACATTCGGCTAAGAAGTAAGGATAATGTAATGGAGGAACAACATCACCCCTGGATAACTTTATCTGCTCTATTGAAAGATGTTCTTTTCTATATTCGTTCTTACCACCTACAAATGCTCCACTATTAGGAACTCTTATAAATGATTGTTTATACAAATCAGAAAGGAACAGGCAAACATCTCTCTCCCAACTCTTACCTTTATTTTTACTCTTTGAACTCATTAATAATTTTCATCCTCATCATCCTCGAAATTTTCATCTCTAATATAAACCGTTGAACCACAAAATATACAAAACTTGGGTTCAGGCATATCTTCTTCTACCTCCATACAAAAATTATGACCACAGTTATCACAGTAAAATTTGCTTTCAAATTCTTCGTCCCTATGTAACTCCTAAGACATATCCACAAGTTCACACGAATTACCTGAGCAGGCCAATTCTTGACTACCAATAGTATTATCTTCTTTCTCGTATTCAGAAAGTTTATCCCAATCAATATTTTTTGGCATCAATTTAGACATTTTTTCATATTCTTCTTTACCACATTCTTGATATGGGGCTTGCCTATAAGTATGATCAGAATGTGGTAAAAAAGAAACACCACCAATTTCATTAAAATTGCTATATACCCAAGCACCAACCTCAATCCATTCATGTTCTCTAACAGTAATAGTTACTGATGGATTATGTTCACACCAACTTGTATGATAGATTTTCCAAGTTTCAAGTTGTTCTATTGCTGTTTTATCATTCCTGAAAACAGAGTGTGATGGGGATTTAGTAGGAAAAGAAAATACATAAGTATTATCTGGTTTCGTGACATCATCCTCACAAGGAACTCCTTGATCTTTCATAAATTGTGAAATTGGATCTTTCTTATCACACCGAACTGTTCTGATATAATAAGGAGAATGTCTTGTATGAATACCAGAAGAAGCATCAACCAATTGTGAAACTGTACCTGATGGTTTCACACAGGTAACTGCAGCTGCTGGATTAATTCCAATAGCTTTAGCATACTCCGAATTTATTTTAACAGAATACTTATTCAATTCTCCCAACATATCATCTAATTTACCATTCTTATTTTCATATGTTAGTGGGTTATCCATAATACCTGTCATAGAAACACCAAGTAATGCTTCTTCTTTACAATTCTTTGCCCATTCACTACTAATATATTTAAAATCTATAAGTGTTGCTTGAAAAGTACCTAAAATTGTTGCGAGTCTAACTTTCTCTTTTATTGTCTTTTCAGTATCATGTTCTCTTACAATGATTTCAGATAAATTACAAAACTCACGATCCCTTAGAATTATTTCAGCACAAGGATTGAGTAAAAAATCATGATCAGGGTCTCTACGATCACCAAGTCTTTTTACTTGTTTTTTCAAAGCATTTCTATTTACAATACCACGTTCACCTGATTTACTTTCAATCAGGGATAACCATTCTTTAAGAAAAATGTTTACATCAGGTGGCTCAGTATAAACGACAGAATTATTAGCCAATGCTCTATGAGGTGTCTCCATCCACCATTGACCTGATTTTGCTTTTCTCATTCGTTCATCTGTAAGATTAGACAAAGAGATTAATGCTGATCTACGAACACCACCAACTACAACTATCTCTGCAATCTTACACATAATATCATGACACTCAATAGAAGATAATTTTCTACCTCTTGCAATCTTAAAAGTTTCAGCAGTAAAACGAAATAAACTTTCTAATGGATCTGGCCCGGATGCACGACCACCGAAAGTTTTTAATCGTTCACCTTTCGGTCTTATTTTAGAAGTATCCCACTTAGGGATATGACCAGCGTATAGAAGTGAAATTAATTCTTTAAATGATTTTGACCAACCAAGTTTACTATCAGTAACATGAATAGTAGTATCTGATGGATAAAGTTCTTCTGGAACTTCTGGTAGTTTTTCTACTTCTCTCCGTTCTACAGAGAATCCCATTCCAGTACCATTCATCAAAACATACATAGCTTCATCAAAGGCTCGGATCCGATTTACAGTAACTGCTGCACAATTATAACCTGCAATATTATCACGTTCCAAAGCTGGCCCAGCAGTCATTAATGCTCTCATGGATGGCATAATTTCCATGTTCAATACTGCCGATTCAAGTTCTTTTCTTTCCTTCATTTTCCAATCAAATTTTTCTTTGAGGTGTTTCTCAAAGAAATCAAAATATCGCTTTACTGTTTCTTCCCAATTCTCTCTTCGGTTTTCCGTTTCCAACCAGCGGGCATATCTACTTTTGTGTATGTATTTTTGATAATCAGTCATTTCTACCATATTATATCCTTTCAAATATTTATTTTCTCTTTCAATTCTACCCACTCTCGTTTACTCAATCCAAAATCTTTTTCTTTACTAATCTCGTCCATGTAACTTATAATATTCTGACAATATCCTGATGAATGTTGCATTAAAGGAAAATTATCAAAAACATATTTTAATACATTCATTTCCATTCTACTTAGTGTAGAAGAATTATATATATAATCTTCAAACGCTTCTGTTGCTATTGGCACTTCTGGTTTCACCATTTCATACATTACTTTAGCGTAATCTTGTATTTCTTGTTGAGCATGATCATCCATTCTTAGACGACAAAAATGAAAAAAGTTGTGCAAGTCTATCTTCCAGTAACACTCTGTATAGTTTGATACTGGTAAAACGGTTCTTGCCAACTCTCTTGATAAACCACCAGATGTTGATTCATTACCAATCAAAAACTTATAAGCATACTTAGCCTTAGTAGTTATCTCATGTATTCTCTGCTTATAACTTTGTTTCCACGCATCAGAAAGTTCACCACCTCTACCTTGTTTATTAGTTTGAGATTGTGGTTGAATATAATCATCACTTGGCTCATAAAAATCATCCGACATTATAGAATATCTTCCAGAATATTCATTGAGGGATGCTGTTCGATGTCTCACCAACTGCCTCATAACAAAGATGGGAAGCTTGAGATGGAATTTAACTTCTACCATCTCAAGCGGTGAGGTGTGTTTATGTCTTACAAGGTAACGAATCAAACCTTTATTGTCGGATGCAGTCCGTGTACCCTTTCCATAGGATACACGAGCCGCATCTGCAATTGAATCATCATCACCCATTATGTCAATTAATCTTACAAATCCGTGCTTATGTAACTTTCTCTCTTTTATTTCCATTATCATCTCCAAAAAGTACAATTCTCATATCTTGAAATGCATGCTTCTTATGCAATGCTTCACTAGTTACTGCGTCTTGTTCTATATTTGCATAACGATTAATCATCTCACTTAAATATTCTTCTGTTTGTTCTTCTGTTAAAAGCATGTTGTCTCCTTAGCATTTAGACCACCGAGAGAGTTGAAATTCTGCTTGCAGACCTGAATATGTATTAGTATCTATGACGCTCACGATTTCTTCGCTTGACATTCCTTTCATAACCATATCATTAATATCCTTTTCCCTTATATTATCAGGCCAAATACAAACACTATAACCATTAATAATAAGTTTGTTTATTGCCTCCTTTATTTGTTTATTTCGTTTTTCATTATCTAAAATTATTACACTACTCAATCCGACACCTTTAAAGTTTAAACCAGCTATTGCTAAGCAATTTGGTAAAAATAAACTATCCAAAGGGCCCTCAACACAATACTGTTTTTTATTAATATCAAGTCTTTCTTGACCGAATATTAAATTTTCGACCCCTTCTAATTTAATTGTTATGTATTTACATTGGTCTTTTGGATCAAACGACCTACCCTGATAACCAATAACATTATTGTCACTATCAAAAAACGGAATCACTAATCTAGGTGTATCTTGTTTCAACGACCGAAATTTATTTGGGATAATTTTATTAGTCCACTCTTTAAATTTCGTACAAAAATAAAGCTTACTAAAATACTTTTCTGGTATTTGTCTTTTTTTTAAGTAAAGTTTTGCTGGGTGTTGGTCTGGTAAGGAATCAATAGTTGATAGTCCTTGTAAAATACGGTTGAATTTTGGTGTGAAGTTGAATTTTGGAATGATTTGATTTGGTTCACTTTGCTTCTCCTTGTATCGTTCAGTAATATAATCTTTATGTAAAACAGGATGTACTTTTTCTAAAAACTTACCAAAAGTGGTTCCGTAGTCACAGTTATGACAACGGTAAAAGTATTTATTACCCTTTTCATATATAAAACCACGTCGCTTGTTCTGGTGTTTCTCCGAATCACCACATATCGGACATCTGAAATTCCAAAGGTTGTGATGGTTCTGTTTAAATCGTTCTAATGTTGGTGATAATAATTGTATATATTTTACATCAATATAAGCGCTCACTTTATTCCTCTCTATAATAACTCCCAAAAGTTGTACTCAATACGTCTTTCCAATTAACACTTTCTTGTTTCACATACCCACGTTGTGGTAATTTACATTTCAAATACAACTCTACCATTGCTAACATACCTATCGCTGTCGTATATTCTATTGCTGTCATATATCTACCGTTAATAATTTCAGGTTTAAAAACTTTATAATACGCTCTTTCTTTATAGTCAAGTTCATTATAATCATAACCACCGATTGTACTATATATAATAACTTCATCTTTTCTTGTTGTTGGGATATGTTCTTTAAAAATTCTTGTGAGTTCTTGTTGCGAAAGATTTAGATCATTAAAAAGAAAATCGACATAATCATGATGTCCTACTCTTCTTAATGTTTTGTAATCAGCATTCATTACTTGGTGTGTTTCAGAAAGAGTTTTAGCAAATGTTCCAATACCACCTGAAGTATGAAAGGCTTCATACTCATGACCATCAATAGTTATTTTTTCATAACCAGATAAAGCCTCTACTTCGTCATAAAATCCATCATGAACTACTTGGCACTTGCCCTTATATTCGTTGACAAGTCCATCACCACTCCACGAACTATGATATCTTAATTTATTCGTAGCGTTTTGTGATAATGCTCCAACTCTAATTTTTACATTAGAACAGGTATTAAATTTAGTAACTAAATGATTTGTTATAACAGTAGAAAGACCAGGAGCTAAACCACAATGTGGCATAGTGAAAGGTATATTTTTTAAACCTATAATATAATTATCTAATCGCTCATCTTCGGATAAATCAAAATATGGAACATCAGCATTATAACAAGATTCAAATAAATCTATATTTTTTGTATAAGGGAGTGCGTTAATGATAAGAGTTTTATCTTTAACAAATTCATTAAACTGTACAGATTTACCAGTTCCGTCTGGTTCATATGTTGGTTTGGTAATTTTCAGTTTAACAAAATTATCACCAAAGTGTTCTTTATCGGTTTGATCGGCAATAGAAACTTTATATGAATTACTACTTACTAACAATTCGTAAATAGCGGTTCCTATTTTCCCCGCACCAACAATTCCTATATGTATTTTTTCGTCATTCATGATATATATTATACTAAATTAAAATTAATAATACAAGGAAGATTATCTTAACTTGACGTTTGCTTGGAAAATATAGCCAATAAGAGTAGCTATTGTGATAATACCACCATAAATAACCGCTTTCCATTTCTCTAAAGCTGACATTCTCACATCAAGTTTAGCAAACTTATCAAGTATTTCTTTATGAATTCGCTGTTGAAATTCGGTCTCTGTAGCAATATGGTTATCCATTCTATCATTGACCTTTTGAATCTTTTCGCTTTGTTCCTTGTGCTTTGTTGAAATATGTGTTTTTAAAAACTCTGTATCTTTATCTTGTTCAGTTATTCTATATTCTAAATGATCTATATCTTTTCCTAAAGTTACAAACGACGCATCACAAATCTTTTGTTGCTCTTTGTCCATGGGCATTAGTTACATCTTCCTTCTTGACAGTCTTGAAGTTGTTTTAAAAGTGAATTTTCTGTATCAAAACGATCTTTCAACCATTTTGGTGTTACTTCATAATTACCATTATCTAATTTACTTATTTGGCTCTCCCCTACCACTCTTACCTGCCCTTGCGCGGTCAGACATCCACTCAAACATAGTGTCAATATTATCAACATCACCATCTGCCAATGCATCATCCATTTTCTTTTTTCGTTCTTGAAACTCTTTAAAGCTTGGTTTTGGTTTGTTTTTTTGTATACGATCATAAATATTTAACCCCGTAGATAGAATGTTACCGATCATTGAAAACATTTTTATTCTTCCTTTTTATTTTTAGTTGCCTTAATAAACAAATCTCTTTTAAACATTGGATTTGTATCTTCAAATGCATCTGCAAAACTGGTCGCAATACTTTTCTTAATAGTAGTATTAACATCCAATTTTGCAATTACATCAGCTATCAACTGAAAATGTTGACGAGACATTTTTGCTTCTGTTATATTTTTAAAAGATTTCATTTTTTCTCCTTCTTCTTTACCATAATACCTGATTTACTTCCATCAGATTTAGAATACTTTCTTAAATAAAGCATGTGTCCTGATTTTTCATGTTGAACAATAATAGATTTTTTGGGATTCTTTTTTGCGTAAGCATAAATACGTTTACCTATATCTGAATCTGTATCAATATGTTTAGCCCACCTAGAAAATTTACTTTTACCAAATTTACATTTTGAAAAATCCTCATTACCAACTTTAAAAACTGGCATACTTGCGAATGTTGCATCAGGTGTTATTACATCTGGTATTTTAACAGGAGCTTCAACATCTTCTTTATAATCTTTTTTCTTTTTCTTTTTACGTTTTAAGAATGCCATCTTTTTTGTACTAACACTATTATCATCACCAGTTCCGACTACAGCAGAACCAGTTGCGTTTGTGGGTGCTTCTTCATTTTTCCTTTTCATACTCTTCTCCAATTAATTTCTTTAATTCTTCATCATTATCTGCTTCTTCTTTAAGAAAAATAACAGCAGCAACAGCATAAGAACCTATCTTAGTTTTACCGCCCGGGATTTTTTCCATAAGCCGTTTCAAGTTAAAAATGAATCTTATTAAAATACTATAAGAAGCTTTTTCTTTACTTGTTTTCAGGTCTTTAGCTTTTCTTAATACTTTACCATTTTCATCAATAATACCAAACTCATAAGCCTCTTGTTTGTTCCAAGGCTTTGTGAGTGTCGTAATAATTCTATATGTTGTATATGTGTCTACTAATAAATTAGACATCTATTCCATACCTCTTAATTTTGCTATAATATTTTCATCCAGACTTATTTCAGTATATTCATCAAGAGGAATTCTATTTAAATATACTAAAAAAGTCTTTAGTATTGGATGAAATTCTTCTTCTACTTTGTAAAATAATATCCTAGTAGCTGCTTTACTTTCAAATACATTATAAAAAGTAACAAGATGATTAATAATCAATCTTTCTTTTAATACTTTTTCCTCACTATATCTTTTGAATAGTCTGCGAATATAATGAAGTCTTTTAATATCTTCAAAAAACTCTGAAATGTCTTTACAATATGTATTATCATAATGAAGTAAAGCAAACATCATATAATTACCATTTGTCAATTCACTAAAATTCATATAACCTCTATTCAGGATGTAATTTTAAAAACCTCTTCTCATACCATTCTTTATGTGTTTTATACTTAAACATAAACATACTAGTTTTATCCACGCCGCGCCATTCTTTATCACTTACATATTTCCAATATGTCCATCTTTTAATAACATAATAAACATAATTATTACCAGGTAACAACCAATGATCACCTTTATCTGTTATCATAAAAATACAATTTTCTTTACAAGCATATGCTTCTATTAAAGAATATGTAATAATAACATCAACTAAATTATCACGATTTGTGTCTATATAAAATGATACCGTCCTTGGAACTTCTTCAGGTATCCAATTAATTATTTCATTTACTTCTGGAACCTGTGGTTCTATAACATGCTCTTCAGCGTGCGCAATGTTAATCCATAAAAAACATAATATAGTAAAAATTATTTTCATTGCGTAACCTTTTTTTGTTATTAACCCCCTACAACTTCTATGCTACTACTGTAATTGTACCTGCCGCTGTTGCTTGAGCTGAACTGATAGCTACGCTAGCATCAGAAGCCGTGCCAGTTGCATCCTTACACGATGTTGCACCAGCTTTTACCAAATCTCCAGCTGGAAGTGATATTACATCATTTTCAGAAGTACCACCACCTGCAACTGTTCCACCATTCAATGCTATTGCGTTTGCACCAACAGAAAGAACATCATCAGCGTCTGTAGCCGCATCAGCAGCACCAATTACTAAAGTAAAAGTCAAACGA
>Ga0181371_1000061_pt1 | contig 24593 bp, 5 predicted proteins | sample LowvirmetaG_6_FD_130087 | JGI IMG/M metagenome (GOLD analysis project Ga0181371, IMG submission 130087) | Marine viral communities from the Subarctic Pacific Ocean - Lowphox_07 viral metaG | ecosystem: Environmental > Aquatic > Marine > Oceanic | place: Subarctic Pacific Ocean | collected 2015-12-04
TGCTGTAATTCTGAAATAAAACGGAAACTAAAAGACATAAATTAAAAATGACCGATATAAAAATAACAAGAAAGCCAACATATTCTATACAAAAGCTTAAAGATGGCTCTTCTTTAGTACGATATTCGGCAAAAATCAATGGTCGTGAAATAGTATCAGAATATAGGGCTAAATCAACAGCCGATGCTCTATCCGGAGCAAAAACAAGATATGAGAAGACCTTAAGATCTCGACATGAATCTTTAGCTGACCAGGACATCGACAATATATTAGGCTCCCCAGAGCAGGAAGACCCCTCAAAATATAAATTTAGACAATCCCAAGACCCAGAATTGACAGAGATATTAAATTCGGCAATTGATACTTCAGGATTAGACCAAGAAGAAATATCCATAATCGAAAGCACTGCTAAATCACAGCAGGGCCAGGACCGCGGTACCATGATCAAGGGTGAACCAAAAAATCATGTCCCCTATGTCACTACTTTTTCAGATAAAGGGGTAAAGCTTACTGGGACAGCGGGTACCCGACTAGAAGAACCTAATCCAAAATATTTACTACGACCCGGCGACAAACAGTTAGCCGGCGATAACAACACAATTATTGTTTTGGGAAGGGATCATTCTCCACAAAATAAGCAAATTTACTCAAAGAATATTCTAGACCGGGCTTATAACTCAGGCTACTCTGACTATATGGGAGCCGGCTCAATAGATATCGTCGCCGGAAGATTGGCGCCATTCCCACTGGAGACACTCGGAGCTGGCAAGGATATAGTAGCCGCACCTAGTTTCAACACTAGTTACCCCGTAGAGCTACAAAATGTTCAGTTAACGAATGGTATGCACCCTGGCATGGTTATGGACGCAGCTCGCATCTATATAAGCCAAATGACCGACATAGACGAGAACTTTAAAATAAGCAAAATAATTCGCCCTGGTGATGGGGTACCCGACGCCGTCGCCCCAACTAGTGGGATTATGTTAAAAGCCGATAAGGTTAGAATGCACTCGAGACAAGATATTAAGATTGTCACAGGCGGCCCTTATGAGAGTTACAACTCCCAAGGAAACGAGATTACAAGGAACAACGGTATACACCTAATCGCCCAAAACGGGGTAGATGAAGCAAACCGGCCTATACCACAACAACCCATTCCATTGGGTGATAATCTGATGATTGCATTGGAGAGTATCATGAAGAATATAAGTGATCTCACTGGCTCACTTGACGCATATGTTGAATTTCAGATGAGGTTTAACAGAGTAGTCGGAAATAGTTTTGAGCTTCTTCCGATACCAGGGGGTATAACTGCAGGCAATCCATTAACCAAATTACAATCAATCATAACCACCATAGAACAAATAGTCAAAACGCGCTTAGGAGCCTTCTACCAGGAGCTAAATAATTTTAACTTCAGAACTAATTATTTAGAACCTGGCAGTGAAAACTATATCAACAGCAAATACAACACTGTTAACTAAGAAAGCAAAATGGCAAGAAGAACATACAAACTAGAATTAAGAAATCCTGAATCCGACGAACGCGTAGATTTTGGCCCACGAAAAATCGGTGATATCGGCAGGGATATACTTATAGTAAAGAAGACTCTAGGCGCCCTGGTCACCTATCAATCTCTCATTGATGAAGGCGAACAGAACCCTTCAATCGAAGACCCTGAAGGTTGGTTTGATTGTATAACAGGCACAAAGATATCAGACCTTGAAGCCGCGACCTTCGATAGAAATATGTTAGCATATCTAACAAAATTTCAGTTAGATAATCAATTTTATATATTAAGCTATCTTTTCAGTAAATTTTCTATGGAACCAAGCTTCGAGGACTTACCGCCACCGAGCCCTCGGGCTGCCGAAAATCTAGAAAGCGATTCCCTGCCCCTTTCAGGTGGAGGAGCCATCTCTCTTCTATCCTCTAGGACGAGCTATAGCGATGATATTTATGCTTCCACTCATATCGATCTTCTAGTGAGGATGTTTAATACTGAATTCGGCCAACTGGGAGAGGCTACTTTAGCTGTTTTGCACGGTTGGATTCCACGAACCCGAGTTGGGGCCACATCCTATCACCACGACCCTCGTATTTTTGAGCCCACAGCATCAGCCGCCGCCTATGACGTGACTTTGTTGGGAATATACTATGCTCTCACGACTGATAAACTAACTCAAAAATTAATAAATTCAGAGGATATATTAAACCCCACCGGCCCAAACGCTGCACTATACGGCTCTTCTGATACTGGTCAAGATTATATAGGAAAGTATAGAGATCAAGTCTCCGCGAAAGAAGACGTGGCCTTCGGTCTACATATATCAGGCCACAGGGTTTCGCCCTCGAGTTTTGGCACGATTAAATATAAAGTAAAGCCGCAAGATAGTAACAGCGCCCTCTATGACTCCTTTATCATTGTCTCAAACGAAATGCCTAGACCACAGAGCACAACGTTGACAAGCGCAAGAGATTTCTCGGATTCGCTGCATAGATCAGTTGAACCTAATCCTTTAATCGACCCGGATCCATTTGTTGTCAGCAATAGTAAGATAGTTTTTTATGACCGCACAGAACATACCTTGGAAAATTTGCCTCCAACAATTAACAAAGAAACAGCTACACCAGAGCAGGTTGCAGAATACCGCACAGCAATAAGAGAATTGGAGGATAAGGCACTCACACGAGTTTTAGATTTTTACAATAAGCCGAATGTCTGGTTCTTAAACCCAGAATCAGCAAAATATGAAGCAGCTTACAGTACCAACCCCGCAGGCGTGTTACCTGCTCATTCTGGCCACCATACAGCAAGTTCCAACTTTGTTTTAACAACCAATACAAATATAGTGAGGTATTCACTTAATTCTGGTTCTGTAGATATTCCTGATACTGAAGCTGCTTTTCGATTAGGGGAAATAGAAAATTATAACAAGATAGAATATTCAGATTATGCTGCTGACATAACTTATAACGCAGAAGAGAAACCAATAATTAAATTTACTGAATTTCACACGCCTTCTCTACGCCCCGGGGATGTATACCGAGCGCGATTTGAAATTAACAAACTTAAATTAGATCTGGTTACTGAAGGTTTACACTTAAAGCTACAAAGGGAACTTCCAGAAGCGGAAACAACATCACCAGTTGCTATATCTTCACTCGCTCCTAGTTGCGAAGATACACCAATCAGCAAGCAAGACGAACAGAGAAGATATGAAGAATACCGCGCATTAGCCAATAAAAGAAAGAGAGAAATTTTAAGACTAATAAGAGAAAAGGGTTTAGAAAGTTATGATACTAGCCAGACAGCGGAAGACGTTACAGTTGACCTAGGAGTTTTCGGAAGTGCAACCTTAGATTTGGGAGAAGGCAACAAAGACAGGAAAAATAGTTATGAGTTCACAGCTCAGGCCTTGGACCAATTTAGCAATTTCATGGGCCCAAATCAAGGCCCTGGTACAGCTAACAGCCGCTCAGAAAAGATTGAGAACCCAAAATTAGCAGATTTCACAACACTTAAAATAAGTTATCAGGACTTAAAAAGTGGTGTAAAGAAATCTGCTACCAATCTTAGAAAGGCTTACGAGAATTGCAAAAAAGAAAAAGTACAAATTACACCTAGTAGTTATAACGGCAACGATGAAGCTGCACGCCTCAATAATTCAATTATCGAAATAAAAAATCTAATTCTCAAACAAAGCCAATCCAAGCCAGAATTTACCTTTGATCTTGGGGAAGATGAAAGAGAATTAACTCTTTCGGGTTTCATGGGGAGCGATTCAATATTAGAATTTCAGTTTGAATCATTTCGAAATGGCCTCAGAATTACTAGCCTTAAGGGTGACGGACAGGTCATTGATATTAAAGATTTAAAATCGACTACTGCCCTCAAAGACACTCTGGGCCGAGCGCGCACGGTCGGATATTTGGCTCAAGTTGAAGACATGTCTGACGGAAACGGCAGCCTTATAAGTTTTCTGGGACTGGATAGTCCCGGATGTTCGGACCTAAATCTAGGAAAAAAAGGTTTAGCATACATAGCAAAGCATACCATGAAGCTTACGGGTAAGCTACCAGAAGAATATGATCCAATCCATCGATGGACTTATAAAAGCGCTACCAAGCCAATAACAGATTGGAAAAATTCAATATTGTCTGGCATCAGCTCTGACCTCGAAGTCAAACTCGGTGTTGATGAAGTCCTTGATCTCTTCGGAGAAAAGTGTAATACGTTGGAAGCTCTCTACGGTCTTATTAATGAATTGAGACCAGGAACATTACTTTGTAAGTATATGAAATGTGTTCGGTTGCCGGCCTTTGACTTTCAATTTCCAAATTTTCATTGGCCGCTAAAGCCAGACTTTAAGATATTTGGATGGCTTCGAGGCCTCATCGAGCAAATAAAAGAAAAGTGGAAACAGATTCTTATGAGAATCTTGTGTGCTTTTGCTAAAATGATAATTGATTTTCTGAAAGCCCCTTTTTGTGCTGACCAACTTAGGGAAGAATTATACGGTGCTGCCGTAGGCGCTTCACCCGGCATTCAAAACGCACTAGCCAGCGCCCTCACTGACTTAAGCTTAAAACCCGGAAATATTGACAAGTCAAAGCAACTCATAGACGAGATGGTTTTATTTCTCACCGGCGATGAAATATGTAGAATTTTACAAGGCGGCGAAATCGACGCACCGACAATGAATATGATAATGAGGCTAGCAGAGCGCCTAGAAATAGACGAAGTAGAAACAGAAGAAACATTAAGAGCTTTCTTCGAGACGGTTTCCCTATTCCTGCCTGAAGGATTTTGTGAAGAATTAGCTGAAGCAACCTCTGTCATCGCTGCAGCCAGCTGTAAAGAGACGTCAACATTATTGGATCAGATTAGAAGAAGAATGCTGGCCAACGAAGCTACGGATGAAGAGATAGAAAAAGCAATAGATTTGGCAAACAAAAACCTTCTCAGTGAATCCGCAGCACTGGAAGCGCTTGCAAAAGGCGGCATAGCGTCCCTCTTACCTACTGTTCTAGAATTTGGCAATCCAGACGCGCTAATAAGCGAATTGCCAAAAGACCTTGGAGAGCAAATAGTTAGAGCAACAAAGAGCCTATTTGATACAGCAAAGATTGGGTATGTTAGCTCTCTTTCTTCTTTCGGCCCATCCTTATTCTTGAAGACGGCGCGCCTGCCAAAACCATCTGATCCGGTATACGATGAAGAATCTTCGATTATAGTGGAAACTATTTTAGAAAATTTAAAAGAGTTTGCCCGAATATCAGGAAATATATTGGGGCCCCCAACTGAAGGGGAACTACACCAACAGTTGTTTGTGTTACACAGAATATTTGAGTTAGAAGTATATCCTGGCTCTAATGGTGTAAAAGTTCCAAAAATGTTTAAGAACCCGGGAGGCCAATATGTCGTATATGACGACCGCGGCAATCACGAAGTGAATAGCCTGAAGCTAAACCCGGTCGGAGTAAAACAAGCTGGCTTCTTCTACACTGATGAAGAATCAAATATCAAACTCAGACCGCCTCGACAAGACCCGCCATTTGTCGACAATGGAGCCACCAGGGCCCGAGGCATGCAAGACCCGTTTAGTTTTCTAAACAAGTTTAGTTTTGTCGGAGCGTATAAAATAACAAAGAAAGCACTTGAGGACGAAGTGGTCAACCCAGCTGAAGTGAGCGCTTTTCTGCAAGAAAAGATATCTGCACGGCTATCAGAGCTTCAATCGACGTTGCAATCGCATTTGGAGAATATAACAACAACAATTCCAGAAGAAACATATCTTGGAATTATAAAGGATCTTTTAGACTTCTCTTATGAAAACGAAAGAGAACGAAGAAACATTCAGAACGCCGAAGATCAAGGCGGCCAAACGACAGAATTAATCAATGCCTTCACCCGCAGCAGCCGCCCCACAATAGACCTTTCATTGGCTACGGGAGAACAGAGAACAAATATAAGATTGAGTGAATTTCAGAGCACTGAAGACAGCAGCCGCTTTGATCCCTATACAATAGAGATCAAAAACAGTCCTCTTTTCCAAGAGGAGGAAATTTTTGAATATTGTGATGCCATCCCTGGGCCGGGCTATGACGAAGCGAGTCTGACTCCTGAGCAAGCAGAAAATAAACAAATGTTTGAGGATGCAATAAGTGATATTCCCGCAGGGCTCTATACTAGAAAAGAACTTTTCACTAGAAAATTCTGGGATAGTGTTAGAAGTAAGGTCGGGTATGTGTACAATACCCAAGGAGAGAGACGAAGGGAAGGGGTACCCGAATTCCGAGAAATACTAAATGGATACCAGACCAATTTTTTGCATGACTATTCCTATAACACAGCAAGCCCTGAATTCTCAGAGGGTATATTTGAACAAATATTTTTCTCTCTAAGGAACTCGAGAATTTATGATGAAGAAGGGTATTACCCTGGCCTGAAGAGAAGAGTTAATGGAGAACTTTATATCACTCAGGATGGCTGTTACAAAAACAGATACAATGTATCCCAATTTGGCATCCTGTCTTTTGAAAAGATAGTAACAGACGAATTAGCAGAACAAATCAATATTGAGCTAGCGAAACCAGAAAACCAACCGAATGTATTGGATTTTGATGATATAGGGCCCATAGAGAAAGCAATACAGAATGTCTGCTTAGTAGGCTTTGTCCGGGTCTGCATAGTCGAACTTCTTTTAAAAGGCTCATTAGCTTACTCAGTATGGGATCTCGAAGGAGTTTCAGACGAACCTTTCATGAAAGACTTTGTTTATCGTTTTGTTAGGAAAGAGATTGAATCTAAGCCGTCGATAGAAGGAAAGTGGAAAGAAATAATAGCCAGAATTACGGGAATCGAACAAGCTAACTTTGCCCTTAAGGATTTGGTCCAAAAACAGTTAATTAAAGTCCAAGGCGCCTCGAAAAAGATTTATGAGAACTCACCAAATGTAGATTATTATAATTGGTTTATTAAATATTTCGTCCCACAAACAGAAGTATCAAGGCAAATATCACATTCAGCAAATAAAGACTTAAGGGACGATGAGCGCTTCTCGGTTCAACGAGTTAACACTCAGGGCGCAGTTGTGGATTCAGCTCGGACGATAATAGAAAATGTCGCAGATAAAATAACTTGGGTGCACCCCCTTTACGAAGTTATAGACCCAAATCGCGATGTTGCCAATTATGTCCAAATGGAGGACACTTTTTCTGAATTACGGGATCCTGTAAAGTTAGCTCAAGATTTAGTGAACGGTCACAACCCGTTCTTCCACATTGAGCACTGTCTCGAGGTCATGGGCCCGTTAGCACGACTCGAAACTTTGGAGTTTCCAACAGTTAACATTATTAATAATATATTAAATGCAGATGTTAGTAATCCAGAAGATGTCAGAAGGATAACTGAAGTGGACCCCAGTCGTCGAAATATCCCAAGATTAAACGTAGTGGACGCACATGCTAGATTTACAAATTTGGGATTCCCGGATATCATAGAATATGATCTCAGGTCTCGACCAATAATTCAACCTGGCGCCGAAGGGTCATCTGTGGAATCAGCTACAGACCTAAACAGAGAACATGAGATATATCATATCGATGACTTTGTCGATGCACTTTCCAATAGTTTAAATTCTGATCACTTAGATAAATATCTGCTTCATATCCGCGGCCTTATGCATTTTGATCAGTCTCCCACTAATGCACCAGGAGGGATAGAAGGGAACACTAACATCCAAGGCGCCCAAGGCATGCCAGACGCAATCAGGAGAATGCCCACAAGGTTTATAACTAGAAAGAGAAGAATAATAAATTTCACGGCTGATTTTGTCTCCCCAGATACTGGTGAATTTATAGAGATTCCCAGGCCTGAGAATAATGCTGCACCTATTGAAAGTTATAAAAATGGCTTATTTGGTGCCGATGGCAATCGCCCGAGCGATTTTTTGAGAGAAGGCGATGTCGACCGGTCAAATACCGCCCACAACCTCTTCAGTGCTTATATAACACAACCAGAAGATGAGTCTGAGACTGTAAAATACTATGTATTGCCATCAGATGGAGAAGAATTTATAGGCATACTGTCTAGCAATCCAGAGCTTGATTTAGAAATAAATGACGGTCAATTTATGTCTTATGTTATTGAGGAGTCTGATACTGCGACCTCTCAAACGTCGGGAGAGTATGTAGATTATAGTTATTCCTCTCTTATCGAGGACGGCCGCGAAACAATCAGGGCGACTACTTCAGGTACCGGCACACGCCAAATAAAAACAAAGACAATTTTACATCGCGCCGAAGACGACGAAGTTCTAAACACAAATCTAGATGGTATTGACCATGACTGGGATGGAGACGGTGTGGGTAATCCTCTTGGCCAATCGGGTTTTAATAATCAGCTGGGGGTGTTTAGGACGCCAGAAGGCTTTAATTCGATAAAAGAAAAATATGAATTACGAAACTCGCAAGGCAGCCTAACTAGGCAGGATGAAACTTGGGTCGAAACAGTCTTTGACTTCTCTGATTCAGCTTCTATCATCGCTGGTCTTCACGGATCCTTTACAATAGGGGAAACTTTTGACCCTGCAGTATTACGGTTTAGACCCTCGGAAGCGACCAATACAGCCTTCAACGTCGCCTTGAGGACCCAATTTCAAAATTTGAACGCTGACAACGAAGCCTTCGATAACGTACATATTGGGGGCACAGCTGACCCCAAGTTGACACAGTATGGAAGAACTTTTTATACTCGAGCAAACCCCGACCGTCCAGGCGCCGCTCATCCCGAAGTATACCCGGCGCGCCCAATGGGCATTGACCGATATACAAATGAGGCAGTAACGAAATTTTGGACAGTTTCATCAAACCCAGGCCCAAATGCAGGCGCCGCCCAACCATCGGGCCCTGAAAATGGTTCTTTCGTCGGCCGCACGCCGCAACCCGAAGTTGACTCCGGCCTAGGCCGCGAGGTAAACGAGGCTCTGTTTCAGGCTACCAGACTTTCAAATCGCTTTGGAGGCCTTAAACTAATACATTCCAGGCCTACCCTCAACGCCGCCGGCGATGAATTGGTTTTCAATAGGGGTTCTCTGTTACCTCCAAATTTCTATAAAATACCTATGAGGGTGTTAGTCACACAAATTTATGTTAATGGCGCGCCCACACCTTCAGAAGTTTACTGCAAGGTGGTACCACCAAAATATATTACTGAGATGCATGAATCAACCGGTTTGCGAACAAACATTGCAAAATTAAACAGGGCAATTCAATCACTCATTAACGAATATGTTGAATTCATTGACGACGTATTGCCAACTCTTAATAGAGACAACCCTGAATATCCTGTCGCTATACCTGAATTTACTACTGACTTTACAAGAAACCACGCTCGCGACTGGGACATATCCAGCCTGTCTACATCTAATATGGACCCGAAGCAATATTGCTCCATTGAAAGAATATATTCGCAAGTGTTTAAAGAGGAGACTCTAGATACCGACACTTATAACACAGAAGACGAATTAGACGAAATGTTTAGGGATAGGGGCAATTTGTTAAAAAGAGGGAATCCGAGTATAAACTCATTAAGCTCCCTGGCCCTGTCCGACGGCCCGGCCATAACACCTCATAGAAACGCGCTAATAGATAAAAAACATTATTTAGAAACGTTTAATTATTTTTATGATCTTCCCCAGGAAGGAAACTTGACGACTTATACAGCACAGAATTTTCATAAGACGGTATTTTCACTGCATAATGTGTTTCAATGGTACCTGCGCCACCGCCGTAAAAACACTCTATGGGGCCAGCTGACTGCTCCAACTATCGTCGACACGGCCGCGGCAACAAACTCCGGCCGCGACCAGGAATTTCCTCTAGCTCAGAGTTATTCTCCAGACTGGAATGACGGCAGCAACACTGATAACCATGGTTCCTCGGGCCCGCTTCGAAATTTGGATTGGGCCATCGCGATTCACAAGCCTAAGGAATACACTAGTTGGATAAGTAATGACAAGAATAATGCTGATAATGAATATCCAGACCGAACAATGCGTGGCCGCGCGGGCCGCGAGAATCGTCGAAACCTCTCTCATGGCCAACCCGGGTTTATAACTCTCTATCCCGGAAGAGACGACGTCAACGAAGCATCCGATGAAGCTTTCGATCAAAGTCGACGAAGGATCAGCAAAAACGATTTTCGAGAGTGGACCTTCTTTGGCCCCGGCACTGATGGTATTATCTCGGACGGAAAAGGATCAAACTTTGTTAATTATAACAGAATTGAAGCATGCCCGATTCGTAATGCCGGCAGCTCTATGTTTTATGCAGACGGAATGATTAGTCAAACAGACATATCAGTTTTTATACGGTCAGTGGTGAGAAAGTTAATGGATGATAACTATACTGACCGCGACGTTCTGCCGCCAGGTGATCCCAAAAACTTCTTTGACTTTAATCGCTTCGCCGGCTGGGGAGAAGGCGCCGTAAATGCTGAAATATTGAATTCACTGCTTGGCGGCGACTCTGCACATAACGAACTCAATTTCTTTCTTAGAGGTGTGGTAAATCAAGTGACCAGGCGCCTTGAAGAGGCTAGGCCTCTTTTCAGGACGCGAAATAACGTTAATTTTAACCCACAAAAACTGGTAATAACAGAAGAAAAAATTGATGAAGCTATCAAGGCAGTATACCATATAGTGTCTAGGCTATACGGCATGTCAGTTAATCAATCAGCATTTTCTGTGAAATCAGAAGTTTCCCAATATAACAAGGATATGCTGCAGTCACCATACAGACTTGGGATATTGAGACGATTTCTCCGAAAGATTAGAGATTCTACAAATACCCCTCATGAAAAATTGTTCTTACTTTGTCTAGCCTCGTTCCCGGACCTCGCGCCCCAGATAGCTAGCAATAATGCCATCGGTCAAGGATCAGTCGACGTCGACACTGCCCGACACTGGGCCGCGGCCTGCCTGCACTTCTTGGCTTTCCGATGGGTCCGTAACCGGGCAGCCCTGGAAGGCGCTTCCCCCGGCCTAGCTGAAGAGCTTATCGTCTTTAAGCGCAACTTTGCGGATGGCTTGCGATGGAAAGTTAGTGAGATTCATGCGCGCACTTCTACCGTAAGTAGCGCTCGCGATTTCGCCGGCGATGATGGTCGTGACACCACAGCGATTAACCATTGGGCACTTATAAGAAGCTGGATTACTGCTAGTGAAATAGACCCACTTTATATAATCGAAGCAGCAAACAACGTTTATGGGGCCCTTTTCCCCGACGCAGTACCCGGCTTTGCCCAGTTTAGGAATAATCATCTTATTTTACAGAGTTTAAAAAGCGAACCTAATAATGAAGAATACATGATAACTAAATATGGAGAATTGTATAATAATACTTATGCCCAGTTCACTCGCGAAATTACTAGTGCGATATCCAGTGAAATAATAGGATCCTCCTATCTCGACCACTGGCCTCCAGCTGGTTATTACGATTCTATAAGCACCGGCAAAATTGAAGATTTCTTCTTGAAGATGGATTATAGGCTTTTTTATCAAGTAATGGGGAGAGACAGTGATGCTTCTCATTCAAGATTTAGTCGAAATGTTCGCTATATCTACGAGCATCTGAGCAACAATGTCCTTCACGTCCCAGTCGGCGGCTCAAAACTTGATTATTATAATGAATTGATCCCTAGAATATTATATAAATCTGAGAGCTTTAGCCAAAGAAGAGAAGAAATAATTAATTCTATAAAAAACAATTACGAGAAAACAGCGAACAAAATAACAGAAGATTGGAAAGCTACATTTGATACCTTTTCTGGTATCACCTCGGAATTATTAGGGGCAGAAACATTAAGAGATGCCATCATCAACGGTGAGATGGTTGAAGGCCTCCTTAGAAACTCAGAAATAAACCAGCTGGCTCGCCTGGTATCGAACACTTTTATTCCAGACACTCATACGAGAGTTCAGGATACTAGGGATTTCCGTGAATTTGTAAAAGCCGATGGCCCAATACAAGAAATATCGGAAGAATTTAGAACATTTACCATGGCAAAGTCGAATTCTGACACCGGCAAAGATATTTTCTCGGTCCCAATGGCCGAAAAAAGGAAACTCATAAGTGCCAACAAAGAACTGACGATTAACTGTTTTGATCTCTCTACTTTTAGGAGAGATTATAAAAGAATGCAGCCATGGCTAACAGAACAACTAATAGAATCCGACTCCGCGAGACAAATATTTGAATATATTTTTCCGGTTAAACGCTTTCAAGCAATTTCCACAGCTTTTGCAACATCAGCACTTGCCGGCTACGGAGAGATGACTAGTATAATGCAATCGCCAAAAGCTAATTTGGCATCTCTTATTAACATAGCAGGCATGAAACCAATAGAAAGAACACAGATATTCGACAATTTTGGCCAAGCAGATTTCTACAAACACTTGATGGATAACACTTCGTCGAGCCCAAAGGGGCTTGCCTGTTTTGACTTCCCCGGCCCCGGAGACTTTTTCGAGCAATTCCTGAATACTCTTTGGGAGCTAATTAAAGAATTCCCATCATTGTTTTTCCGCGGAATTGCCAGCGTCGCAGATCCAGCCTATAAAGAGATGAAGCTTCATTGGGAAAACTGTAGCATTGATAAATTAACATTCAGCGGCGTCAAAGGTTCAACTATCAACTATGGAAACATCACTGCAGGCCTGGTCGACCCCGCGGCCGACACAAAACTAGATGGCAAATATGCTATGGTAATCCCATCGTCTATGATTGATTTAACCGTGGGCACCGCCATCGTGGCGTCCAACCCATTCTCATCAGCAGCCTGGGGGAAACTCGGAAGAGCAATAGAGCGCACATCAGGATATCTCTATAAAGGCCCTCTGGCCATAGTCGACGGAGTATTTAGTTTTAGCATTCCTTGTTTGGACAAAGGCGCCGCCTGGCCAGGAGAGAGTCCAGCTCCTTTCCACCTCGACCGCTACGGCCACCCGATGTCGCCCCTAACTATGCTTGCTCTTGCAACCCCTGAGTTAAAGGGAGATAAGAAGATGAGAGATCAATCCGGCTGCGCTGATAATCCATACTCGGCCGAGAAGGTCGAAGAGGCCGGCCCATGCGATGAAAGCGAACCTAAACCCTTCGGAGATATGCCAAAACCAGAAGAATGAAGTCCAAATATGAAATATTGAATAATCTTACTATTTAATATTGAGGTTTTTATATGGCTATTTCCCAAAATAACAATCAAATTCAGCCAAAATGGCCGCTTCAAATAGACGGCGCGCACGGCCCATATGCCTCTGTGACATCCGCAGCTCAATCTTTGAAGCAAGACTTTGTATTTTTATTGCAAACCATCCCAGGCGAATGGCCAATGAACCCAGATCTTGGTGTGGGTATAGAAACTTATTTATTTGAAAATTATGAATCCTTAGAATTGACTAACGTAAGATCGAATATTGACACACAGTTGAAGAAGTATTTATCCAATATTAAGCTGCTCGACGCTAAATTTATTAATACTAGTGAAAATCAGGATGATTCTATTACTACTTTGCAAATATCTTATGTTATTGCAAACTTGGGAATACAGGATGAAATTAATTTTGGGCTAAATAATGTTACCAGAACGATAGTAAATATAGAGAGTCTAAATTCCAAGGTTATATAACTTTTTATAATATAGCAACTAAAAAAGAGAATATATTAATATGACAATCACAAAAAGAAACAGAAGTATACAACCAATTGATTATACCAAAACCTCATTTGGAGAAATAAAAGAAGAACTGGTTCAGTATATTAAAAGACATTATCCAGATACCTATAAAGACTTTAAGAAATCTTCTTTTGGCTCAATGATGTTGGACCTAGTTTCCTATGTGGGGGACCAACTTCACTATTACTCAGATCACAATGCTAACGAGGCGATCGCCGCGTTTACAAAGGATCCTGAGATTTTGATACAACACATTCAAGCTGCAGGCGCCGACCCCACGCTGAACTCGGTAGGCGTTGGAGAAGTGGAAGTTCATGTACTCCGCCCTGCTGACTCCTCTTTCATTGGCCTCGATAAAGATTATGAAGCTACTTTGCGCGCCGGCTCCACCTACAGATCACAGGGTGGTACGATCTATACTCAAATGAGGGATGTGACTTTTAACGAAGAGAACTCACAAATTGTAGCGTATAATACAGTCGCAGACGGCGCCGACATTGAGTATTACATATTGAAGGCAAAAGTCCCAGTGATTTCGGGAGAAGAAAAAGACTATTCGGTCAACGTTGGAAATTTTAGAAGATTCCTCAAGCTAGAAATACCAGATCCGTCAGTAACAGAAATATTAAAAGTAGTAGATTCTGAACAGAATGATTATTTTCAAGTTGATCACCTAACTCAGAATGTAATATACAGGCCTATTTTAGATCCTGACAATCGAGATACTATGATTTCCTCGATAATGAAAGCCTCCCCCGTTCCCCGCCGACACATAGTAGAAAAATCACTGAATAAGACCCATCTCGTATTTGGGCATGGCTCAGATCAAGATCTTAAGACCAGCGCGGTGGCTGATCCGAGCAATGTAGCACTCAAATTAACGGGAAAGAACCATATTTCGTCCCCAACTTTAGACCCTTCAAGCCTATTATCGTCTAATATGCTCGGCGTCGCACCGCAGAACACTACGATTACAATTACATATAGGAGTAACACAACTGGCAACACCAATGCAGCTGCAGGCACAGTTAACCAGGTGGTGGACCCTATTCTATTCTTCAAAAATGAACATCTTTTGGACAGTGCAAAAGTTTCTTTTATTAGAGAAAACATTCAGGTTTATAACGAAGAGCCAATAAACGGGAATATATCAATACCGAATACCGAAGAGCTAAAGAGAAGGTACCTTGGCACCTATGGCGCACAGGGCCGCGCAGTGACCAAGCAAGATTATATTTCTGCTGCTTATTCAATGCCCCCAATATACGGATCTGTCAAGAGGGCCGGCATATATCGCGATACAAACGACTTGAGAAGGAATATCAACATGTACTTAATGGCCGAAGGCGCCGATGGCAAAATGCAAAAACCATCGATATTGCTTAAACAAAATATTAAAACATGGATTAATTCGATAAAGATGATATCGGATAGTGTCGATCTGTTTGATGCAAACATCATTAATTTTGGAATCGATTTTCGTCTAGCTCTTAAGAATAATGTCAATCAGAAAACAACTATTAATATGATAAAGCAGCGAATATTTGAAGAGCTAACCACTACAGCCCCCGAAATTGGTGAGCCGCTATATATCTCAGAAATTATTAGAATAATTCAAAACATTCCAGAAGTGGCGCGCATATCACCGAAAGACGGAATAAAAATTACTTCTTTAGTGGGCGAGAACTACACAGATTATTATTATGATACACGGACAAACACAGCTCCAGACAATAGTTACATTTATATTCCTCAAAATAGTATTTGGGAAATAAAATACATCGACGACATCAAAGGGACTATAATAGGATAATGAGTATTAAAAGATATAATTCTGAAAAAGATAACACTATTGCAACAGCGTTTAGAGAAAATCTAACAGCAAGATCCACAAAAGCTAATATGGGTGCTTCAGACATTTTGGAGCTGTTCTCTATTTTTGGCCAAGCAACCTCAAGTTCTCTAGAACAGACAAGGATTTTGATGCAATTTCCTGTAGATAAGATCTCAACTGATAGAACCAGCAATATTATTCCCGCATCTGGCTCGGTAAAGTTTAGAATAAGAACATCAAATGTTGAACATGGCCAAACAACCCCTGAGAATTTTCAAGTTTCTGTTCATCCAGTCCTTCAATCCTGGACTGAAGGCGACGGGCTGGATATGGAAAGTTATCTTGACCTTGAAGCTAGCAACTGGCTCTCTGCAAGCACCTCCACTGCTTGGCACAATGCAGGATCAGATTTTCCCACCGCCACGGCCATACCAAGTCCTAGCGTACCAATAAAATATACACAACTGTTGGTCAAAGGAACCGAAGATATCGATATTGATATAACTGGAATGGCAGAAGAGTGGATAAAGCTGTATGAGGGAAACGGTACCGCCGCCACTGGTAGTATCAACTTTCTCGAAAACCCCGGCGAGAGTGAAAAGATAAAAATTTATTCTCACGAAGGTCAACAGTATACCTATACTTTCATAACCTCTTCTACCTATTCAAATGGCAATTCCGTATATTTGGAGATCGCGGCCAACGCAGCACTCACCGCTGGCTCATTAAAAAGCAGAATAGACACTGATTTTAGCAGTAAAATAACAACAGATTTATCAGTATCTCTCCTTTCTTTAACCCAGTCATCCCAGGGCTTCCAAGGGAACACGTTTATTAGTTCAAGCTTGTTACCAGCTACGGCCTCATTCACACAGTTTGCCGGAGGTACTGGGCTTCCAAATTATGGAGTGGTTCTTAAGCTAGAAGATTCTTATGAGGACGGCTCTAAAGAGAGATCATATTATACCAAGAAGTTCTATTCTAGAAGTTCGCATGAGTTCTTTAAAAAACCGCAGATTGAAGTTCAATGGGATACTGCGATAAGAGACGATAGGAATTATATTGCGAAGTCAAGCAGCCTGGCTCCCGCCGCCGAGAATCTTAATAATGTATATCTATACAACAGGAGAAGGGGAAGCCTGGTAGATATCCCCAATACAGGGTCAAGTCTAGTTGTACAACTGGTGCCCACACTCGGCGGCACACCCGAGACCCTGCCCGTTGCAGGAGGCGTAGCATTGGGGTCAGAGACATTCATCACTGCCAGTAGGGCTAGTTTAGGTGTCTACAAGGCTCAGTTCGCCTACACAGGCTCACAGACAAGCCTTTACGACGTTTGGTATGCGTCAACTGCAGGAGTGGCTACAACACTGCTTACTGGCTCTGGGTTCAAGGTATACACTGAAGCGACTGACGCATATTACAAAGTCCCAGAATACACTTTAAATATTACAAATTTGAAAGAGACTTATCTGCAGACTGAGAAGGCGACATTTAGAGTATATACCAGAAACAAAACCTGGCAACCGAACATTTATACAGTTGCAAGTCAACAAGCCCCGGTAAACAACATAAAAGATTTATATTATAAGATCGTCAAAGTCGCCGACAATTATGAGGTAATCTCTTATTCAACGGGAAGCACGCCAAGCTATTCATCCTTATCTTACGATAACAAGGGTTCATTTTTCGATTTAGATATCTCTCTTTTGGAGGCAAACAATGCTTACGAAATCTCTTTTGTTTCTAAGGACGGTTCTAATTATATAGAACAGCAAGAGAAATTTAGATTTAGAGTAGACCCATGAAAGACGAAAATCCACTTACTCGAGCTATCGAGAAAGCCTCAAATAAAAGAAGAAATGAATTAATAGGAAAGGTAAAACTATCCTCCGCAGATTCAGTGAGATATAATGACATCACTGAATCTCCAGAATATATTGAAGCTTATAAGAAACTATTGGAGAGGGTAATTCCTGCAATAGATGTTAGAGATCCATCTAGTTTCGCGATATACGGCAGTGCCGAGAAGTATTATGAGAACGCCTTTTCTTATATACAGGGGTCTTATCCTTATGACGGCTCCTCCCTTGAAAAGATAAGATGGGCCCTCAGCGCTTCAGCAATAGATTTAGCCGTTTTACAACATGAATATCCAAAAGAAACAGGTTATATAGGTTTCTCGAGCACAGGCTGGGGTACCCCCTCGGCACAGAGTGGTATATATGGCCTATCAGATGCTCCCGAATATATAAAGTTTTCAGGCGGCCCCTATGTCGGAACGGTTTTCGATTCCACAACAAAAAGAGAAAGTAGCCTTAAAGTCGATCCATCAGTAGGAAACACAGTAGAATTTTGGCTCAAAAAGAATTCTTTTGTTTCAGGTTCTACTGCCAGTGAAGTAGTATTTGATTCTCATACATCCGACTTTGCTGAAGGTACCTCGGGCTATGGCAGATTTTTGGTTGAATTATCAGCTAGCAGCGGTTCACCCCTCTATATGACTTACATGTCCGGTACATCCGGAGCGAACCGAGTGCAAATCGGCCAAAACCTTACCACTGCCACCGCTGCCGATGGCGAATTTCACCACTATGCTTTAACCACACTTCATTCTTCTTCCAATTTGGCAATTGAACTTTATATAGATGGTGTTTATAACGACACTGTTAATACTTCCGTGGCCAGCATGGGCCCTGTTAGTGGATATTTCAATGCCACTCTTGGGGCCCTTCGAACAACTAAAGATGCAACTGGTGGTATTGGATATGGAAAGCTAAGTGGCTCCATAGACGAATTCCGATTCTGGAAAAAGAAAAGAACCGCAGAAGAGATCGGAAACTATTATGACTTTCCTGTCCACGGCGCCACAGATAAAGAGACAATCAATAGTGTGCTTGGGATTTATTATAAGTTTAACGAAGGTGTAGCCGATAATGAAGCCAGAGATAAAATAATTCTAGATTTTTCCGGCCGCCTCAACAACGGAGAATTTGTAGGAGGTGCCACCTCTGCAAGATCACTTCTTTCGGCAATAACCTTATCTAGCAAAACAAGTCAAACCGAAATGGGCGACCCAATAATTGATTTGAGGTCAACCCGTATCGCTACTGGGAAGGAAACTCTAATAAATATTGGAAAAGCTTATGATAGAAATAATCATAGTTCTTTGTTCAAGAGTGTACCCCAATGGGCCCATGATACAAATGTTGGCTCAAACAATTTAGATAGTAATTTTGGAATATTGCTACAGGCCATGGCCTCAAGATTTGATTCAATCCGAATGTTGATAGATGGTATACCAAAGTTAGGCTTTGCCCAGTACCGAGATTTTATGTATGCTAAGGGTTCTGCTAATCATAGTAGTAATTTTTATAATATGTTGGGATGCGAAAAAGACTTTAATATTTCCTATGGATCGATATCAAATGAGGAAACTTTTTCTATACAAAATCTTCTTAGCCGCGGCTTTAGTATCGAAGAAGTTCCAATAACAAACAAAACAGATCTTAATCAATATTTTTACAATCTGAAGTTTAATATTGGAGACACAAAGACTGAATTATCACAGGCTTTTGCCCACTCCAAAGCAGAAATATTAAAAAATAAGATTTTAAACTCGATACACGTAAATCTTTCAAACATCTATAAGACAAAAGGAACTCATGAATCCTTTAGAAATCTGATAAGATGCTTCGGCGTCGACGAAAATTTAGTTGCTCCAAATGTTTATGCACAGAATATAGAAAAAGAAATAAAAAATGAACCAATTCTAGACTCACCGCGCATAAAATCACTTTCATTCGAAGATCCGAATAACTCCATGGTGCTGCTGCAGACCGCTTCAGCCGTAGATGAAAGAGCATACATCGAAGGAAAGACCAATCCAGCCTCCCTAACGCTGGAAAGTAAGGTTTTGTTTCCTTATATACAGGACATATCAACTACAGCTATAACCTCCTCAGTTTTTGGAATGAATAAGGTTGACGGCGCCAGTCTAATCGTACCTGCTAGCAACTATTCTGGTCTGACCGTCGAAACAATCAAATCAGACCTTATAAATAACGGATGTTATTTTCAGCTAAGTAGTAAAGACACTGTTTTCGCCACTCTCAAAACGGAATATTTTAGGGAAGTGTATGCAAATACCCCATGGTACCTTGCCGTAAGATTTTCGGAAGATACGGGATCCCCTTTAGGGACAACTGATAACAAATCAGCACACAACTATAAAGTTGAGTTTATTGGATATCGGTATGATCTAGATGTTAAACTATCAGAATTCCATTTAAGCTCATCCATTACTTCTGCAGCTTATCAAAACTTTATATCTGGGAATAAGAGTGTTTTCCTCGGTGCAGACAGGCAAAATATAACCGGTTCTTTGATTAATATTAGTGATACGCGTATCCTAGGCTTCAGTGTTTGGGACGACTTTCTAGAAACTGAAGAAATGAAGGAGCATGCCAAAAGTTTTGATAATTTAGGAAGAATGAAGCCGTTATCTAGAAAGATAGATAATCAGGGGACGTCTAGAATTAAAGCAGACACCTTGATATTAAACTGGCAATTTGACGATGTGACCAATCTGGACGCGAACACGAGTTACGTTGTAGACCACGCAAGTGGCTCTGCTACAAACATCGCATCTTATGGTCCTATTACTGGATATAAATATCCTTCCGTCACTTATGCCTTGCAAGACCAGCCTAAGGCAATCAAGCAAGAATTTTTAGGAAATGTAAAATATATAAATATCGATAACTTGCACTCTCGCTCAAAAGTAGAAATAAAAGAAAGAGAAGTAGATGTATTTCAACTAGATAGCCGACCCGTCACATATCTTCACAGTTATGAAAAAAGCATGTATCAAGTTATATCTAAAGAAATGCTCAATATGCTTGCAGGCGCCGCGGCCTTTAACGAGATTATAGGTGAGCCAGTATACAAATATAGGCAAGAATACAAGTCACTCGAAAAGCTTAGGGAGCGCTTCTTCTCACGAGTTGAGAATGATATAGATTTAGAAAGATTTATTGAATATTATAAGTGGATTGATTCTTCTCTGGGGAAGATGCTAGAACAGTTGCAACCTGCGACATCCGCCATGCATTTGGGAATGGAAGATGTAGTAGAGAGTCATACTTTTGAAAGGAATAAATATAAGCACCAATCGCCACAATTCGAGTATAAGAAACCAAAACTAGAAGCACAAATTCTTGGTGTCAATGAGTTGCTTTATGATTGGGAACACGGCCATGCCCCGCGGGCAATGGTCCCCGAGGCTGCAGCCACCGCAACAATAACCATCACGGCGTACACCGAACTCAACGCCGGCGACAAGGTGAACCTGATTGCTACTGATGGCACTAATTATGATTTTGTACAAGGCGACCAAAGCTCTGTTAACGGTACGTTTGAAGCTACCACATCAAACGATCAAACAGCAACTAACCTGATGAATGTTATTAACACCCCATCGGGACCAGCAGGGACAAGGTTTACTGCCACCGTTGTTGGAGCAGTTGTAACTGTAACCCAGGCAACATCGGGCGTCTTGGGCAACAAGAGCGTTACTTTGACAGATAGTGGCACCGCCGGCATGACTAAAACAAACTTTACTGGCGGCACAGACCAGCTCGATGAGAGTGTTAATTGTCTTTGGTGGAATGATAGAGCCGAGAGAGATGGCGTTTTATCGGTCTCCGCAACCGCAGACCCAGACCGAGAAACAGACAGAGTTCGAAGAAATACTATAGTAAGTGGCTCAACTTACGTGCTCAGGAAACTTTCGCGACCTTACCGTTTCGCAGCGGATCAGTCTAGATTGCTGAACGTTGGCTCAAATAGAAAAGCGAACAAAAACAAGACCTTACATCGTATTGTCAACGCGGGCAAAGAAATACAAATAAATAAATCAGATATATATGAGTTCAAACAATGCAGCGATGTGTTGGATCCACAAGAAGAGAAAATATATACAGCCAAAACTAATACTACTGGTACGGAGGGTTATCTCGACGCAGACGCTGATATGATCTTGCCGTTCACCATGTACAGCTCATCAGCCGGCACTGACCTCTCTGTCTTTAAAGATAATTTAACAATAACTAACAATCATGATGACGATTATTCTAGTTTCCAAGGACCATTCGTTCGTGACCATGTCGGCGGCATGCCACATCGCAGAGTTAAATTGGGAACTGCAGCTGCGGATCGACCTGAGGCTTATATACTTTCTGCCTCAAGTACAACACTGACGCTTAAACAGTCACCCGGCCCCAAGTCGATTACTTCTCGAGGTATGGGTATACAGACGGCTTATAACATAGCGAATATTAAAACAAATCGCGATATAACACCTGCCACTTTTGGTAACTATGATAAGAGTTATGAAATTGTCATGACAAACGGCCGCAGTATTAATAACGGATATCTATCAGAAAGTGGAAGTATTGTCATCGCGCCCATAACTGCCGGCTATATATACGGAATGGTGGATTTCGCTGCTCCCGTAAGAGGCAGAACCGAGCACGTAATTGCTAATCAGTTCTCTGCCCCTGGTGGCCCAGAGACACAAGGTGTGTACGGCAGAGATAAAGAGTCTGGTGAGTACTCGATTTATAATACATTAAACTATCGCAATCTTTCAGTAAGAGATCCACTGAATCTCCTATCAACGGAAAGATCAGAACAGTTTGGCTATAGATCAGGTTCAGCCACGCAAGCATCTATTCACATGACCAATAGAAACTACTTCCACTCTACCGGAGCCCTGGGCGAGACTTCAAAGCCAGATAACCGGTTTGTGCAGCATGCTATACCACAAAATGATTTTGGATATTCTTGGATAACGGCCAGCGCGACGAATACAAAGTTTGATTTTGTTGAGGCCAACGACAGCTTTGGGCACCAGCACCTGTTTACTACTTCAAGTGCAAAGTCAATACAGTTTTTGACTCAGGGTCAGGAAACGATAATAGACGGTGATCACGGTGATGAAGTTTACTTCTTTAGCGTATCGAATTTTGGCACCCAAGTAAAGGAGACGGTCGATTTCTTGGGTCTCAACTCCGTTTTACTAGAAGATCTAAACGAAAGAACCAACACCTTCGGCAATTCTAGTTATGTGTTCCCTCGCGCCGAGGTCGAGAGCACGAGTAATGCTTCTTATATACGCGCCGCGGCGTCCTTTATCAACCCGTTCAGGCTGATCAACGCTCCTAACGAATTCAGCAGCATCGGCCGCGTCGGGGGAAATCAGTCCGACGGAGCAATTCTTCTCAACACCATTATTCTCAATCGCCACGGGCCCTATGGTTGGCCGTCATGGAAGCAATTAAGGGGCGGAGAACACCCAATAATGAGAGCCCACAGAAAAACAAATACTTTTTCTAGGGTCTTTTTGGGAGATCCAACAATTGGGACTGGCTCCATAGTGCCCGCTAGAAATACCCCTTCAATGAATCTCGGAGCCCAAATGTCCTCAGAGATCTCGAACGCATATGCGCGCACGAACCACTTGATAGCGGAAGGGAATACGCTGCAGACTAAGAGCAGGATGGTAAAAAATTATACAGATGTGCCAGTTACAGCTAGATTTTCTGGAGCAAGATGTATAACACACCCTCAGCCTCTTGGCGCCTCACGCCGAGCGCTCGAGCAGTCCATGGTCAATATGTATGACCCACGTCACCCACAACACTTTGTTTCATCAACTCCCGGCCGCCTAAACGGTGGTGCCTTAGATCAGCAACTGAGAGAATCTAATTGGAAATATGATAGACACTATTATGAAGGCCTTCAGCTTGGGTCTCTCTTAGCTACAGAGGCAATGGTTACAACCTATCAGAATAATCTAACCAGTTTTGCAAACATGCAAATTCTTAAAGATACGATGTCTAGTGAAAACTCTGAATCTCAATATCTTGATTTTCTTGGTAATTATTTAGAGTTGAATGAAGGTGGCAATAACAGATTAATCGAGCTAAACTATATTGAGAAAATTTACCCAAGAGAGATTAACACGTTTACAAAGAATGCAAGAGGAAGAGTCAATTTTGATTATTTCCCATGGAAGTCGACTAGAGCAGCAAGAAATTTATTGTTGACAGGCAATATAAATCACCAAACCAGCTCAGTACTGCTAAGTTTGCCAACAGTTAAGGCATTCTCAAAGTACACTAGTCTCAATCAGGATGATTATAAGAAGTCATTATTTGGAGACTATGATGTTTTAGACATGTCAACTGCTACAACTAGCAGCTTAAACCTGCAGATTGGTAGTTACATAAGCTCATCCACCTGGCCACTAGATTCTAGAAAGGACTTCAGCGCTTTACCAGTTGATATAGGAAGATCTTATTTCACTTTGGGGAAGAGCTTTTTAACTAGCAGCATAGGTGCCCAGGGAACTAGAGCTGAAGGTGTATTACAAAATGATTTTAGTACCTTTCCACTTGGTTATAACGGTTTGTATGGAACCCCTCCGTTTTCGACCGTTTACAACAGACGCATACCACAAGAGTATTCTACTAGCTCATATTTAGCTGGAGAAGCAAAGTGGTCCGCAGCAGACACTACTCGCGGCCCATTCTATGATTCCTACACTGACTACTCAGAAGAAATAAGGCTTGTAGGCCAAGATCACTCTATTGTGCCAGAATTTAGAATGAGCGAATATGTAGAGCAGGTATTATCGGAAGAAAGACGATATCCGGACATTGGAGATGACTTTTTGTCTCTTACTGGGGCAGCTTACCCTAATTCATCCGGAGATGTGAATATCGGAGGAAACTTCTTTAAAACTTATTCAAACAGCGATTTCTTGAAATACTTTTCAACATATGATGAAGAGATTGTCGGCGCGGAAGGAGACAAGAATAATAAAATTGCCCACGCAAGAATTAACTTTAAGTGCAAAGCAGCGATGAAATTCCTGCCCTACAAAGGATTTTATCCAGCAGAAAGGGCATTGGAACTAACTACGCTGTTTCAGAAGCATTATCTTAATTCACA